>Ga0228535_1000062_pt1 | contig 311204 bp, 297 predicted proteins | sample SJ1metagenome_FD_168457 | JGI IMG/M metagenome (GOLD analysis project Ga0228535, IMG submission 168457) | Enriched culture of PCE-dechlorinating microbial communities from Ithaca, New York, USA - SJ1 | ecosystem: Engineered > Modeled > Simulated communities (microbial... > Unclassified...
TTTTGTGCTACACTGTTTCTGGGCCATGGTCTTTCCTCCTTCTGGCTTTTGTGATGGTGATGCTTTACATTACCAGATTCGAGGTCGCCATGGCTCTTAATTGTGCGAAAAATATTTTACGTTATCCGGCATAGCGCAGAGCGCAGGCCTTTAAATAACCAATCACCAATAACCAAGCTACAATTAATCACCAATACCCAATATTTCAATAACCAAACAAAAGCCGGCGCTATTGTTTCCCGTTTTGGTATTCGGTCATTGGTTATTAATTATTCTCGTCATAAGCTATTCTCTGCATTCCTTCGCTGCATTGACGTACTTCAGCCGCAGATCGTAGAGCACGCCTTCGATAAGGCGCTCTTCGTCTTCGCTCAGGTTCCCCTTTGTCTTTTCTTTGAGTATCTCAATGATGTTGATGGTCTGTTTTGCGATGGGGAGGTTGACGCACTGTTCGTTTTTTAACGGGTCAGGCAATTCCCCAAGGCTCACAATAGCAGAAGTGGAGAGCGAAAGAAGGAAGGTGGTAAAAGTCAATTCAGGAAAAAATTCCTCGCTGGCAATCTTTTTTTCGTTTTCCATCGTTACCCCCTAAAGAAGTGTGTCAAGCTTGACAGGCAGGAAGAACATACTGTCGCTTCGCTTTACCTGGTACAGGATATAATTCCGCTGGAGCCCTTCGATCATGAAGGTGTTGAAGTTGGCGGTATCGGCGATCTTATTGTTGTTAATTTTAACAATCGCATCGCCTATGCGCAGGCCTGCCTTCTCGCCAAGGCCGCCGCTGTAGACCTTGGTCACAACAACTCCTTCCTTGTCTTTCAGCTTGTATTTTAATTTCGGGTACCCCCGTATATCGGAAATCCTGATGCCGCAAAGGCTTTCATCGACGGGCACAGGCGTATAGTGTTGAATATCTTCAAGGTCAACGCTTACAAGGTATGGTTTTGACCCCCGCAGCATCTTAAGCTGGATGGTATTCTTCCCCTTCACGCTCCGTATGATGCTCTGCAGCTTCATGCCCTCACGTATCTTTTTTTTATTCAGCTCAACGATCTTGTCGCCCACGCGGATGCCGTTCTTCTCTGCGGGGCTTTTCGGGATTACCCCGTTGACATAAAGGAAGGCGCTTTTTTCATCCTTTCTTTTCTCCATAAAAAGCCCGAGGATAGGCCTCCGGGACGAGCTCTCCAGGAATTCGGAGAGCATGTTCATCACATCATCTATCGGGATCGCAAACCCTATGCCTTTGGCCTCGCTGTATATTGCGGTGACGATCCCAAGGGGATTCCCCTCGGCGTCAAGGAGAAGCCCTCCGCTGTTGCCCGGATTGATGGAGGCATCGGTCTGTATAAGGTTTGCATATATCCTGTTCTCTATCCTCAGGTTTCTGCCCAGGAAGCTCACGACGCCCACGGTAACGGAGCTCGAAAGGCCGTATGGATTGCCTATGACGACCACCTTTTCTCCGACTTTTATGTCCTTTGTCTTGGAGATCTTAATGTAGGGGAAGTCGACCGTGTCCGAGATCTTGAGGAGCGCTATGTCGTACTCGGGGTCGCTGCCGAGCACATAGGCGTTGTATTCCTTTCCGTTGATAAACTTCACGCGTATGTTGATCGCCCTGGCAATAAGATGCTCGTTGGTGACGATAATGCCCTTGGGGTCGAGCACAACCCCTGAGCCGATATTTTCAGAGATCTCTTCTACTTCCTCTTCGCCTGAAAAATATTTTCTGAAAAACGACGGCCTCTTTTCTTCTCCTGTTGCCTTTGTAAGTTCATCGGTTTTGATATTCACGATAGACTTGCTCGCCGTCTCAACGACTTCAACAATTTTGTCTTCTTTTGACAGCGACGGCGCCGGAAAGAGCAGCAGAAACAACGAAATAAAAAGAAAAATAATTGATGCCAACAAAAAGTTAGAACAATTTTTTGCGAACTGCATAGAATAGCGGGTCAGTACCAATCTTCCTTAATCCTTTTTTTGTTCTTCAAGGCCTTTTTTACCGAGTCGAGTATGATGTTCGCTATCTCCTCTTTGCTCAGCAGGGGCACCTGCTTCGCCTTGCCTGATTTCTCTATGATTATGACCTCGTTGTTGTCTGAGCCAAAACCAATACCGGCCTTCGCTACATCGTTGGCAACGATGATGTCCAGGTTCTTCTTCTTAAGCTTCTCTTTTGCGTTATCAAGCAGATTTTCCGTTTCCGCCGCAAAGCCGACGATGATCCTCTGTTCCTTTACTTTTCCCAGTTCACCTATTATATCAGGATTTTTTTCAAGCTCCAGCGTCATATAGTTGCTGTCGCCTTTCTTTTTTATCTTCTGGCAGTTCTCTTCCCTGCACCTGAAGTCGGCAACTGCCGCCGTCATTATAACAACGCCGGCTTTTTTATAATGCTCCATAACTGCATCCCGCATCTGACATGCGGTGGTAATATGGACAATATCAATATCGTTTCTCGGGAACTCTATGGTGGCCGGGCCCGTGATAAGCGTAACATCGGCGCCCCTTCTCTTCGCCATTTTCGCCACTGCATATCCCATTTTTCCCGAGGACCTGTTCGTAATACAGCGAACAGGGTCGATGAATTCCATGGTCGGGCCTGCCGTTACCAGCACAGTTTCATCTGTAAGGTCTTTGCTGGTAAAGATATCTTCCATCCTTTCGAGTATCTCTTCTATGGCGGGCAGCCTTCCCTTTCCTTCGGTGCCGCAGGCAAGGTCTCCGCTTGCCGGTTCCATAAACTCATAGCCGGCGTCCTTCAGCTTCTCGATATTCGCCTGCACCATCTTGCTGCTCCACATCTTCGTGTTCATCGAAGGGACAAAAAACACGGGGACGGTCGTCGCCATCACCATGGTAGAGAGAAAATCATCGGCAATGCCGTTTGCTACCTTTCCGATCATATTTGCGGTAGCCGGCACTATGACAAGCTGGTCCGCTATGTCGGAGAGGGTAATATGCCCTATCTTGGAACCGGCAAACAGCTCAAACATCTTATGGATCACGGGGTTGCCGGATATCGTCTGAAATGTAAGCGGCGTGACGAATTCCATCGCATTCTTCGTCATCACAACGTGAACGTTCGCCCCTTTTTTCGTAAGCTGCCTTACCAGGTCGGCGGTCTTGTAGGCTGCTATGCCCCCGGTAATGCCCACTATGATCTCTTTATCCTTCAACATGGAAAATTGTTTTTCTACGGCCTGCAGTGTCATATGTTGAGCCCCAGAGTCCTTATAAGCCTCGTAAAGAGGTTTGCCTTCGGCACAAATACCGGTGAAACGATATCGACCTTTCCTATGGTATCATTATCCAGCTTTATCAACAGCTCGCCGAGCTTCTGTCCTTCCCTGATCTCGCCCTTCACCTTATCCGGGAGGACAATCTCCTTTTTTACATTGGCCTTTTTGTCAACGGGGACAGGGTAAAGAAAATCACGGTCAGCAACCCCTTTCATCTTCCGGTACTTGCCATCCGGAAGCATGATGTCCTTGTCGACCAGTTCGCCCTTCTTGACAACGTTCAACATTTTATACTGTGCAAATGCCTTTTTCAACTTTTCCGCGGCGATATTGTCCCGTATCTTTCCCGTCGGGCTGCCCATGACCACGACAATGAACCGCAGGTCGCCGCGTTTTGCCGTTGCTGCGATGCAGAATCCGGCCTCGCGGTAATAGCCCGTTTTTAGTCCGTCTGTGCCTGGAAATTTTACAAGAAGCTTGTTCGTATTCGTCAAGGTAAATTTGCCGTCCCTGAAAGAATCCGATTTGATAGCCGTCCATTCGAGGAGCTTGGGGTATTTAAGGAGTTCGCGGGCAAGGGTCGCAAGGTCGCTGCATGAGGTAAGATCCTCTTTTTCGTCTTTTGATGGCGGCAGCCCATGCACGGAATGGAATTCTGTGTCGGCGAGATTAAGGGCCTTCGCCTTTTCGTTCATCATGGCGATGAACTCTTCCTTGCTTCCTGCGATAAATTGAGCGATTGCATAAGCGGCATCATTTCCCGAGGCGACCATCATGGCCTTCATCATGTCCTCCAGGGAGAAGGCCTCGCCTTCCTTAAGGTAGACCTGGCTCCCTCCTATCCTGGCGGCCTCCTTCGATGCCGGGACCATATCCGTCAGCTTCACCTTCCCCTTCGCGAGCTTCTCCATGACAATGCAGGCAACCATCAGCTTCGTAATGCTCGCCGGGGGACGCTTCTGGTGAATGTTCTCTCCTTCCAGCACCTTCCCCGTAGCGGCCTCCATCACGATGTATGCCTTGTAGGGCTCCTGGTCGGATGTTATCTTTGCCGCCTGGGGCTTCCTCTTTGTGGCCTTTGCCTTCCTGGAAGCTGCCGGCGCGGCATCGGCAATGCCGGCCCATAAAAACAACGCCAGCGCAATGATGATCCATTTTTTTACAACCATCATCAGGAACCCTTAACCTTGTCCATAAAAACCTTCATAATATCTATGGGTATAGGAAAGACGATCGTTGAATTCTTCTCTGTAGAGATCTCGATGAGCGTCTGGAGGTAGCGCAGCTGGAGCGCCATCGGATTTTTGGACAGTATGTCCGAGGCCTCGGCAAGCTTCGTTGACGCCTGGAATTCGCCTTCTGCGCCGATGATCTTCGCCCTTCTTTCCCGCTCTGCCTCTGCCTGCCGTGCGATTGCCCTCTGCATCTCCTGCGGGAGGTCGACGTTTTTCACCTCAACGTTCGATACCTTGATGCCCCACGGTTCCGTATGGAGATCGAGGATCTCCTGCAGCCTGTCGTTTATCTGTTCCCTGTGGGACAGCAGGTCGTCAAGCTCCGCCTGGCCCAGGACGCTGCGGAGGGTGGTTTGCGAAAGCTGGCTCGTTGCGTAGAGGTAGTTCTCCACGTCGATGATCGCCTTGAGGGAATCGACAACCCTGAAATAGACTACGGCATTTACCTTGATCGATACGTTGTCCCGCGTAATCACATCCTGCGGCGGGACATCGAGGACAACGGTCCTGAGGCTCACCTTTACCATCCTGTCTACAATAGGGATAAGGATGATGAGGCCCGGCCCCTTTGGATTGCCAAGCACCCTTCCAAGCCTGAAGATAACGCCGCGCTCATACTCGTTGAGTATCTTTATGGCGCTTGCAAGAAAAAAGATAACGATTATTATTACAAATAAATATGCAGGCAGTATGCTCATATCTTACCCTCCTTTTTTCGTACTATCACTACAAGCTTCTCGACGCCGGTCACAACGACCTCTTCTCCTTCTTCGATGCGCTCATCGCTTCTGGCCTGCCAGATCTCCCCGTGGAGGGACACCTTGCCTTTACCGAAAACAGCGGTTCTCGCAAATCCCGTCTCCCCGATAAGCCCTTCCGTGCCGGTTTTTACTTTTGACAATTGTGCCCTCACGGCATAGGAAAGGACGCCAAAGATGAAAATTGCCGACACGGCTGCCACGGCAAGTATCGCCTTCCACGATATAGAGAGGACGCTGGAAGGAAGGTCGATAAGCATGATAGAGCCTATCACAATTGATATGACACCCGCAATGCCCAGCAGCCCGTGGCTTATGATCTTCACCTCCAGAACGAAGAATATCACGCCGAGAAAGATCAGCGCAAGCCCGGCGAAGCTGATCGGTATTGCCTGGAACGCGTAAAGCGCGAGGATTATCGATATGCCGCCTATGACGCCGGGGAATATTGCGCCAGGGCTGTATATCTCGAAGAGTATCCCGTATATGCCTATCATCATAAGGATATAGGCCACATTGGGGTCGGTGAGGTAGGAGAGGAACCTGTACTTCATCGGCATTTCAATTTCAACCCTCGTGGCGCTCTTTGTCTTCAGCGTCACCCGCGCACCCCTCACCTCCACTGTTTTCCCGTCTATCTTCGCGAGCAGCTCATCGACATTGTCGGCCATAACGTCGATAACGCGCTTTTCAAGGGCATCTTTGGCGGTTATTGATGAGCTTTCCCTTACGGCCTTCGCCGCCCATTCCACGTTCCTGCCTTTTTTCATCGCGATGCTGCGGGCGTATGCCTCTGCATCCTGGACGGCCTTTTTGACAACCTCTTTCTCCACCTTCTCTTTCCCTATGGTCACTGGATGTGCCGCGCCTACGTTGGTGCCCGGCGCCATAGCCGCTATGTGCGAAGAAAGGAGTATGATGGCCCCCGCAGAGGCTGCCCTGGCCCCTGAAGGATACACGTAGACGATGACAGGCACGCTGGCATCCATGATGTTCTTGATAATATCCCTCATGGAGGTGTCAAGCCCTCCCGGCGTATCAAGGAGGATAAGGAGCGCTTCACCGCCCTTTGCGCTGCATTTCTCGATAGACTCCTTTATAAACCCCGCAACGGGGGGCCCGATAACACCGTTGACCGTGATTGTACAGAGGTCTTTTGCAAAAAGATTGGGGACAAAAACAGACAGGATAAAAAAGGACCCTATAAGTATGGCGGAATAAAATCTTTTCATTTCAGCGGAAACTTTTCCTTAAGCCTTTTTTCAACCGCCGGGGGGACAAGGTCCCGGACGCATCCGCCAAAACTCGCTACTTCCTTGATCGTCCTCGAGCTCAGGAAAAAATAATCCTTGCTTGTCATCATAAAGATCGTGTCCATTTCCTTATTAAGGTTCCTGTTCATGGACGCCATCTGAAACTCGTATTCGAAATCGCTCATAGCCCGCAGTCCCCTTAACACGCAGCGCGCGTCGACCTTCTTCACGTAGTCAACGAGCAATCCGCCAAAGGTGTCTATGATAACACGTTCGTCGTGATCGATCGCAAGCCCTATAAGCTCCATCCTCTCACCGACGCTGAAAAGGGCATTTTTCTCAATATTGCTGGCAACGGCAATAATGATCTTGTCAAAGAGCTCCAGCCCGCGCATCAGGATATCCAGGTGGCCGAAGGTAATGGGATCAAAAGAACCAGGGTATACCGCTATCTTTTGTTTCATCGATGACTCCCTCTGTAAATTCCAACGGGCAAGCCCGCGGTAATGTTCATTCTCACGCTTAACGCAAACGACGGAAGCGTTCGCCTATGTTTTCAAGTCGCGATTGCCGGTTCAAGTATCGTGATGACCGTATCGCCATATTTCCTTGTTGCAATATCGGTACACCACTCCCTGCACAAAGGATCCAACGCCTCTCTTTTTGAATACTCCAGGAGAATTGTGGCGTTTCGGCTATATACTGCATGGGCCTTCAACAACCTCATCGTTTCCTCGATATATCCTTTTTCGTAAGGAGGGTCCATAAAGATAATGTCAAAACCGGACCTTTTTCCGTACAGAAAAGGGATTGCATATCTTACATCCATACAAAGTACTTGGCAATATTTATTTATCGACAGCAAAGCCGCGTTATTCCTCAACAGGCCGGCCATTTCTCCGGAGCTTTCAACGCATGTCGCCTCTTTTGCCCCCCTGCTTATTGCTTCGATAGAAAATGAGCCCGATCCTGCATAGAGGTCAAGCACCCTCTTCCCCTTTACGTCGCCGATAAGGTTGAACGCTGCCTCCCTTACCTTTGAAGAGGTATACCGCGCGACGCTTCCGTCAAGCGTCGCGATCTTCCTCCCCTTCAAATAGCCGCCCGTTATCCGCAACTGGTTCATAATTTCAATAACCAAATGGAGGCGGCACGATCATGCCCCCCTCACCCCTGACCCTCTCCCGCAAAGGGGAGAGGGAACAGCGCGACCGTCTATCTCCATTATCCTGATCCTCGCCCGCGAGGGAAGAGGGAACAGCGTCACCCCGCGACAAGCTGCGGGGAATCATCCGGATTGAATATTGGTTATTGAATATTATCTGGAGCTTGGTTATTGGTGTTTGGTTATTCATCTTTGCCACGCTTACTGAAAAAGTTTCTTTGCCGTTTCTGCGATCCTCTCCAATCCCTTTATCTCGTATGGGGAAAGGTAGAGAAGCATGATATTTTTCTCGCTGTATATAGCCTGAATCAGCTGAATATAGCGCTCCTGCATCTTTCTGCGCACCTTGTGGAATTCACAATCTTCATCTTTTACAACATTATTGATAATGATGTTTTCAACGGTCAGGCTGTTCTCTTCAAGCTCCTTTATCATCCTCTCCGTCAATCTCACGCCGAGTGCCTCCGGTATGGTCACTACGAGGTACTTTACCGCCTCCCTGTTTCTTATAAAGGCTACGATCCGCTCGGCCAGCGCCTCCCAGCTTGCGATGATCTCCAGCAGCGTCCTTTTGGAATCCCCGAGCTTAATCGTGTTCTTCAGCTTTTCAAAGTGGCTGTAGATATTCATGTAAAATTTCGTCGCCGCCTCCATGTGGGCGAGAAACAGCTCGGGCAGCTTTAAAAGCCTCAGCGTGTGCCCTGCGGGCGCCGTGTCCCATACGACAACATCATAGGCATTGCCCTCCACGAGCTCCATGATGAAATTCAGCATGTATTCCTCTTCTATGCCCGGCGCAGATCCGATGTAATCAACAAAATCGTAATCGACGCTGGCGAACGAAGAAACCACCTCATATATCTCCGGGCCAAACCTCTCTTTCCACCGTTTAAGAACAATTTCAGAAGAGACCTCCAGGCCATACAGTTCGTACCGGTCGACCACTCTCCTTTCTCTATCGCCGACATCGACTTCAAAGATATCGGACAAGGACGGCGTTGGGTCGCTGGAGATGGCCAGTACGCGCTTTCCATCCATGGCCAATTTGAGGGCTATCGAGGCGGCGCATGTCGTTTTTCCCACTCCGCCTTTGCCCCCCACCATGACAAGCTTTACGCCGGCCCCGGCTATGTTGACAAGTCCCATAATGCTGCACTCTTCCAATATGATACCACTTAACGTGCTGAAAAGCACTTGATAGGTCAATAAGCGGCTCATGGCAAACCCGATACCCGATACTGGATACTGGATACTCAAACAATAAAACATAAGACGCATTACTATCTCGAAATATGATATACGGTCCACATGAAAGAGCCCGACTTAGTTGGTTGCTCATCTTATCTCCGTTGTCCGGGTATTTCGTGCTTGACAACATTTACAATATGGGCATATCATTAATATCTAAGCCCTATTAAGCGAACAGGAGGTGTGTCATGGTGAGGCGTTCAGCAATGAAGAGGGGTATTGTTTTTTTCATCGCTATACAGATATTGTTCCCCCTCCATATTTTTGCCCAGTCTGTGGGTAAATTTACCGAGGTAAGGGGAAATGTCTCCCTCACAAGGGCCAAGGCAACCAGTACGCCAAAGGCTGAGGATGCAATACAGATTAAAGACCTCATATCGACAGGCGAAAGGTCGCGGGCAAAGCTGCTGCTCGGCGATGACAGCCTTCTCAGCGTAGGGCAGAAGTCGAAACTTGAAATAACAAGATTTTTGGTGGAGCGCAATAAACGCACCAGCATCCTCTCTCTCAGGACCGGCACAATGTATACCAAGGTTGCAAGAAGGTTTGAGCAGGATTCCACGTTTGAGGTCCATGCGCCCATGGCTGTTGCAGGGGTAAGGGGAACGGAATTCCTCACCGTAATATCTGAGAATCCGGGCGCGACATTCTACGCCTTGACGGAAGCCATCACAGTAGTTAACCCTGCCTTCCCCGCACAGATTGTGACCGTTACGGCAGGGCAGTTCACCACCGTTGCCCTCGGTGCAATACCTGCAATACCTGCCGCCTTTACGCCTGCGATGATCCAGGGCATAATGGGGCAGCTTGGCGTTGCGATGCCGGCTACCGGGGCAGGAGCAGGGGCAGGAGCTGCAGGCGCACAGACCGCAGGAGGTACGGCTGCGGCAGGTACGACGGCAGGTACGGCAACCGCTGCAGGCGTTGGCGCCGGGACCGTTGCAGGGGTAGCGGCCGGTGCGGCGGCGGTAGCAGCCGGCGTGGCAGCCGCATCAAGCAGCAGCTCAAGCGACACCCCAACCGTACACCATTAAAATAAACCTTCTGAAATAATTCATTAAGGCCGGGAGAAACCTCCCGGCCTTAATAGTTCCTACTCCACGTGCGAAGAAGATCGCAGCAAACTCTAAATCCTAAATCCGAATATCTAAATCCGAAACAAATACGAATATTCAAAATTTAAAACGCAGGCAACATGCATCCTTTTCGGACATTTGATATTTGGATTTAGATATTACGTAGAAAATAGCCTACCCACGGGCATATAATGAGAGCATGGCGTCGGGATATCCCGGAGCAAACCGTCGTGAGGCGAGGAAGCTCGGCCATATGATTCCCTCCCCCTCTCCCTCTCCCTGACCCTCTCCCGCGAGGGGAGAGGGAATATTGTTGTTGTGACCCTCTGCCGCAAGGAGGGAGGGGATAATGCTGCCCCGAAGCGCTGCTTCAGGGGATCTATTGATGGAGCGTGTTTGGAAATGGGAATCTACAGCGAGTTCACGAGCGAGAAGGGGAGTCTCTTCGGGCTTCGCTCGAAGAGGGGGCGACGCAAGCCCCTGGAATAGCAGTCCCGACGACATGCTCATCCTTATGGAGGAAGGTCCTGGATACATCAATTTCATTCTTCGAGGGTGCCATGCGAGGCGCGGCATGGGCAATTGTTTAGGATTTGGTGTTTAGGATTTCAATACTACGGGAAAAGACGGTACGCCGGGCGTAAGGTCCATGCCCTGAATGCTGATGCAGGGGTTTGGAACCTCAGCGCTTGGCCGCTATGTTCCAGGACCCCTGCGTTTTCTTCTATAAGATAAGCTAATTACCCGTACAGCGACAACGCCATCACGCCAATGAAGGCGAGGTTCTCGTCCGTACTGGCTGCCGCTTGCTATGTCGGTGCTATGCTCGAAAGCTCCTTCTTGAAGGACCAGTAATATACTGCCCCTATAAAGATGAATCCCCCGACGATGTTGCCGATGGTAACCGGGATAAGGTTCCAGCCGATAAACTGCCCCCAGGTTACATTCGCGCCCGCCATGATGCCCGCGGGAATAAAATACATGTTGGCAACGCTGTGCTCAAAGCCAGAAGAAACGAACGCCATGATCGGGAACCAGATACCGAAGAACTTGCCGATCATGCTTTTCGATGCAAAGGCTAAAAGAATGGCAGCGTTCACCAGAAGGTTGCAGGCAATGCCCTTCATAAACGCCGACCAGAGCCCCATGCCCCCGACCGCCATGTACGGCAAGGTCTTCGCCTCTGCGATGGCGATCGCGTTTTGACCGAATACCGTTAGCTCCGGGCCGCCGCCTTTGCTGAAGGGCCCTACGGACATAAGATAGGCCCAGAAAATCGAGCCGATAAAGTTCCCGATATAGACCCAGAACCAGGCGTTCAAAACTTTGCCCCATGTTGTCTTTTTCTGGAATACCGCCATTGGGATGAGCATCGTGTCGCCGGTGAAAAGAGACATGCCGGTGAGAACGATCGCGATCAAGCCTACAGGGAAGACAGACCCCGAAATCAGCGACTTGATGCCCGGCACCGTAGTCCCCGTCGAGCAGACCGTTGCAAGCGCCCCCCCTACCGCGATGAAAAGCCCTGCCATGAATGCCCTTACAAGGTAGTTGCCCGGCGTCAGATTTGCCTTGTACTTGCCTGCGTCACCTGCCAGTTGAACAATCTCTACGGGTTTGTTTGCCATTGTTCCTCCTTATAGTAAAAATATATAAGTTGCCCATGTCGAACTATAAAACCCTCTTTGGTTCCGCTGCATCGATGTTTTATTGAGCGATCTTTTCAATCCTGCATGAACAGACCTTATATTCAGGGATCTTGCATGCCGGGTCAAGGGCATCGATGGTCAGCACATTTGCGGCCGCCTCGTAAAAATGGAAAGGCATAAAAAGGACATTCGGCTTTGGCTTATTCGTTATCTTTGCCTTGATCCTTATGCTCCCCCTCCTCGAAGAGATCGATATGACCTCGTTATCGGCAATGTTGTAATTGCTCGCATCGTTGGGGTTGATCTGGACGAACCCTTCCGGCACAAGCTCGTCGAGTATCCTGGAGTTTCGTGTCATGGTCCCTGTGTGAAAATGCTCAAGTATACGGCCCGTTGTCAATATCATCGGATATTCAGCATCTGTACCTTCTGCGGGCGGGGTATAATCGATCGCAGTAAAAAGCCCAAGGCCGCGGGAAAATCTGTCTTTATGCAGATACTGGGTTCCCGGATGGTCCGTTGTGGGGCATGGCCATTGTATAAGCTCTTTCTCTATCCTTCCATAGGTGATCCCTGCATATGATGGTGTCACAGTCCTCAGCTCTTCGAAGATATCTTCAGGTTTCGCGTAATCCCATTTTGCCCCCATGCGTTTCGCTATCTCCGCTATAATCCACCAATCGTCCCGCGCTTCACCGTGCGGGGGGAGTACCTGGTGCATCGGCTGTACCCTTCTTTCAGTATTCGATACAGTTCCCTGCTTCTCGAGAAATGCACAGGAAGGGAGCACCACATCGGCATACTGTGCCGTTTCAGTAAGGAAGATATCCTGCACAACCAGGAATTCAAGCGCCTCAAGCGCCTCTATGATATGATGCTGGTTCGGGTCAGACATGACCGGGTTTTCGCCCATCCCGTAGACTGCCTTTAACTGTCCTCCAAGGGCCGCGTTGAACATCTCAACGATCGTCAGCCCGGGCTTGGCCGAGAGCCTGTTCACGCCCCATGCCTTTTCAAACTTTGCCTTATTCTCCTCGTTCGCCACGGGTTGATATGCCGGGTATGATACAGGGAGCGCGCCCATATCACATGCGCCCTGCACATTGTTCTGGCCCCGAAGCGGGTTTACCCCGCCGCCGGGAACACCCATATTGCCAAGGAGCATCTGGAGGTTTGCCGTTGACTTGACGTTATTCACCCCGGACACAAACTGAGTGATGCCCATTGAGTAATAAAGCGCCATCGGCTTCAATTCTGCCATGAGCCGGGCCGCCTTCGGAATGTCTTCCGGGTTATTCAGCCCGCAGATCTCTGCCACATATTCAGGGGTATATTTTTCAAGGGTCTTGGCAAGCTCCTGAAAGCCTTCGGTCCTTGTCTCGACGAACGCCTTGTCATAGAGGCCTTCTTTTATAAGGATGTGCATAAAGCCATTGAGTATCGCTATGTTCGTGCCCGGCTTGATCTGGAAATAATAATCGGCGTACCGTGAAAGCTCTATCTCTCTTGGGTCTACAACGATCAGTTTTTTGCCGTTATTAATGACGGCATTTTTGATCATCGACCCCATGACAGGGTGGTTCTCGGTGGTATTTGACCCTATAACAAAGAAGCCTGCGCTTAAGGGAATCTCCCGTATGGAATTTGTCATTGCCCCTGAGCCGAACACAGCCGCCAGACCGGCGACGGTTGAGCTGTGTCAGAGACGGGCGCAGTGATCGACGTTATTCGTTCCGATCACCGCGCGCATAAATTTCTGCATCAGGTAGTTCTCTTCGTTGGTGCACTTTGCCGAAGACAGCGCGGCGATCGAATCGGGACCATATTTTTCTTTTATCCCGGCAAACTTGGCGGCAACAAGATCGAGCGCCTCATCCCAGGTTGCCTCCTCGAAGGCGCCGTTCCGCTTGATCAGGGGCTTTGACAACCTCTTCGGGCTCTGTACAAAATCAAAACCGAACCTCCCCTTCACGCAGAGGTGGCCGTTGTTGGGCCCTTCGTAATTGCCAAGCGCCTTAACCAGCATGCCTTCCCTGTTCTTGTAGAAATCGACCTTGCAGCCCACTCCGCAATAGATGCAAATGCTTGACTCCTTTGTCAGCTCCCAGTTGGCGCCCCTGCCGAGTACCGTCTGGTATGTGAGGGCGCCCGTGGGACACACCTGAACGCACTGGCCGCACATAACGCAATTTGACTCACCGATCTTTTGATCATCATCGGCAATAAGCCGGGTTTCAAAACCCCGTTCTGAAAAACCCCATACATTCGATACCTGTATCTCTCTGCAGGTCTTGACACAACGCTGACAGAGTATGCATCTGTACTCGTTCCTTTTAATGCCACGGCTCGATTCATTATCAACGGTCCGCTCTCTTTTCGGCTCTTCTTTTTTCGACTCTTGCACCCCGTAGCGCTTCACAAGGCTCTGGAGCTCGCAGTCACCGTCTGCATCACAATAAAGGCAGTTGTGGTCGCCATCGGAGAGAAGCAATTCCAGGATCCATTTCCGCATGCTCACAATATCTTCATCCTCTGTAACCACGGTCATACCGTTTATGGCAGGCTCCACGCAGGCAGGCCTGAGCATGCGGTTGTTTACCCTGACGAGGCAGATACGGCAGGCACCCGTTTTGCTTACACTCGGGTGGTAACAGAGAGAAGGGATATTGATCCCGTTCTCCCGTGCGACCTCAATGATGGTTTGTCCCAGTTTTCCTTTTACTTCACGTCCATCAATCAACAAAGTAATCTCTTCCATATTTTTACTCCTTGGACCGTAAATGATATTTTTATGACAGTTTCACTGGCAACTCTGTTCGACGGGGACCAATTAAACGCCCCCCACAGACAACTATGTGCCACAGTATTGTGATTGTTTTATAACGGATTGGGAATGATTTCAACAAAAAATAATCAATACATCGCAGGCTGTGCACTTTATCTTTGCAAAATCAGGGCAAATCATCTATAATCTACATTCGATATTGGTTTTTTTACTTCATGATTTTAACACTTTGGGAAACGCTTGCATATTTTCTATACATGTCTGTCAACGTCCGGCGATGACTTCTGTCATCTACGGGATATTTTGCCTGAAAAAATGTCTCTGTTTCCATTCCAGGCGCCATATCGTATAAAGCTGAGGGCGGCGAGGATTCGATCATGACTTTGCGGGAGATTCAGGCATATATTGGCGCAGAGATCCTCTGCGGTGAAGGTCAGCTTGACAGGGAGGTGCATGAGGCCTTCGCATGCGACCTGATCAGCGAGATGCTGGCATCTGCCAGCTCCCATATGCTGCTCATCACATCCCTTACCAACGCACACGTGATCCACACCGCCGAGGTTATCGATGCCCTGGGGGTGATATTTGTAGGCGGCAGAAGGCCTGCCGAGGATGTCATCGAAATCGTGAAAAAGAACAGCAGCATCCCGCTCCTTACCACAAAGTGCCAGATGTTTGATTGCTGCGGCCTTCTTTTTGCGAAAGGGGTCCAGGCTGACAGGAAGGACCCTCTGTAACCGGAAAACCTGCATGGTAGACACCTTTCAATTTACCCCCAAGATCAACCTCGAGTTCGCAATCGGAGAAAAAGACTTCTTCGTGGCCGGAGAGTCTGCCTCGCGGGTCAAAAAGACCCTGCAGCAACTGGGGATGGAACAGGAGGCCATTAAAAGGATCGCTGTCATCATATACGAAGCGGCAATGAACGTTGCGATCCACGCAAGCCACGGCATGCTCAGGGTGTTTATCAGTCCTGAGGCCATCACCATTGAAACCGAGGATGCCGGCGAAGGGATCCCTGATGTTGACCTCGCTATGAGGGAAGGCTATTCAACCGCCACGCATGAGATACGCGAGATGGGGTTTGGGGCCGGGATGGGGCTGCCAAACATCAAACATTGTGCCGATGAGCTGAAGATAGAGAGCAAAGTGGGGGCTGGAACCCTGCTGCAGGCAACAGTGTATTTTACGAACAGGTAGGAAAACATCAAGGCAGGTGCGGATGCCTCAATATTTTCATTCGGTTGTACTTGAATTGAAAAAATATATCTTTTACGGGAGGAACCATGAAGGTCGGTGAATTGGCGTCAGCTCTTGGTCTGGAAGTTCTAACAGGCAACGTTAACCTTGACCGTGAAATACAATCAGGCTACACCTCTGACCTTCTATCTGATGTGATCGCAAATATCGAAGAAAATTCGGTATGGATAACGATCCAGAGGCACATCAACATCCTCGGCGTTGCCAGGCTGAAAGATATAGCTGCCATCCTCATACCTCGCAACCTCCAGCTTGACCAGGAAGTCATTGATAAAGCGCGCACTGAGTCCATAGCGATCCTGAGGGGCGGACTTTCTGCATTTGAGCTTTCCGGGCTTCTCTACAATGCGCTGAAAAGGGGCTGACCGGGTTGAAAAGCTTTTCCTGCGATCTGCATATCCATTCAACGCTATCGCCATGCGGGGACCTCGAAATGTCCCCGAGGAATATCGTGAAAAAGGCGAGTGAGGTCGGGCTCGGCATTATCGCAATCACCGACCACAATATGACCGAAAACTCCTTTTATGCCCATGAACTTGGGGAAAAATCGGGCATCCTTGTCCTTTTCGGCATGGAGCTGCAGACCGAGGAAGAGGTGCACGTGCTCGCCATCTTCGATTCCTTTGAAACGGCATTTCTGTTTCAAAAGACTGTCTACGACCTTTTGCCGCCCGTTAAGAACGATCCCGACTTTTTCGGCGACCAAGTCGTCGTTGACGGAAATGACCAGATAGTACGGTTCGAGGACCGCCTGCTCCTCAACTCCGCGCAGATCTCAATAGCCGCGGCCGTTTCATGGATCAAGTCTCATGGCGGCCTCGCCATCCCCTGCCATATTGACAGCCCGACTTTCAGCATTATCAGCCAGCTCGGATATGTGCCTGACGGGATTCCCTTTGATGCCCTTGAGATACGCGACATAAAAAACGCCCATGCGCTCGCGCCGCTTATCCTTCAAAAACACACCCCTTTTGTAACGTTCTCCGACGCCCATTATCTACAGGATATAGGGCGGAGGGCAACCCGCCTCGACCTCGATGAACCAAGCTGCAAGGAAATAGAAAGGGCATTGAAGATGCTGGGAGATAATGACGGCAGCCTCCCCGGAGCACATCAGCAAAGGAGGCAGGAAACGGTATGATGGACGAGATCGCCTCTCATATCATGGATATCGTGGCCAATTCCCTCACCGCACAGGCAAAGAACATAAGCGTGGTTATAGAAAAATGTGTTGACGGCCCGCTCCTTATCCTTGACATAAAGGATGATGGGGTGGGCATGGACAATGAAATGGCAATGAAGGTTCAGGACCCCTTTTTCTCAACAAAAACAGGGAGAAAGGTTGGCCTTGGCATACCCCTGCTGAAGGGCACAGCGGAAACAACAGGCGGCGCCTTTTCCCTGGTGAGCGAGCCGGGCAGGGGGACGCAAATCCGCGCCACTTTCAATGCCGGGCACCCCGATCTTCCTCCGCTGGGCAATCTTAAGGATACGATCCTGGTACTGGCAGTGGGCAACCCGGAAGTAAATTTTTTGTTCAGGTATAAGAATAGCGTCAAGGAATTCATTCTCGACACAGCGGAGGTCAAAGACCTCCTCGGCGGTGTGCCTATAAACCATCCGGAAGTGATAAGCTTTTTAAGCAAATATCTTGACGAACATCTATAAATTCGGATAGATTATCATAGTTGTAAAGGAGGGTTGTACATGAACTTAGAAGAGCTCAAAAAAATACGCGAAAGGGCACAAAAAGATGTGGAGCTAAGGCAGAAACAGGCAAGGATCAGGGTGGTGGTCGGCATGGGGACAAGCGGCATCGCCTCAGGGGCCAGGGAAGTGCTGAAAACGTTCGTTGAAGAGATCGGAAGGAGAAACCTCACCGACGTCGTCGTCACCCAGACAGGCGAGAAAGGGCTTGCCTCCCGGGAGCCGATGGTTGAAGTCTTTGAGGAAGGCAAACCTGTTGTCATTTACGGCACCATGGACCCTGAAAAATCAAAGAGGGTCGTCGTGGAACATATTGTGAACGGCAAACCCGTCTCGGAGTATGCTATCGAGGCAATGTAAAGGAGGTTGGGCAACCTTGTACAGAGAACAAACCCTAAAAAAATTCAATCCGGCGTTGGATAATATCCTTTATATACTCCATGATCTCCAGGATAACAACCCTGAACACTACCTTGCAAAAGAAGATATCAGGGCCTGTGCGGACTACCTGGAAGTTCCCTACAGCTACGTGCACAGCGTTGCAAGCTTCTACACCATGTTCAGCCTCAAGCCAAGGGGCCGCTATATCATACGGCTTTGCGATTCCCCGCCGTGCCATCTTATGGGGTCCCAGTCGCTCCTCGACTACCTGAAAAAGTCGCTGGATGTCAAAGTCGGGGAGACAACCAAGGACAAGATGTTCACCCTTGAGCTTACAAGCTGTCTCGGCGCCTGCGGAGTAGCCCCGGCAATGATGGTCAACGAAGAGATGTTCGGCAATCTCACGCCGGCGGCAGTTGACGCAATCCTGGAAAAAAGGAGAAAAGAGCTATGAACCTGGTGAGAAACCACGTACTGATAAGCATCGATGCCGGCACCATAATGGCGGGCGCCCGCGCAGTGGAAAAGGCCCTAATCGATGAGATCGCCGCACAGGGGCTTACCGCTGAGATATCCGTCCTGGAAACCGGCAGCATCGGCGCAACGGGCCAGGGAGTTATCCTCGTGGTCTATCCCGAGGGCGTTTATTACGGCAACGTAACCCCGCAGGACATTCCGGAGCTGGTGGAAGAGCACCTTTTAAAGGGACGGCCTCTCAAGCGCCTGATACTCTCTGAGATACCCGTGCAGCATGTCATCAAGAAAGAAAAAACGGGGCTTCTCAAAGAGCAGCCGCGCATCGTACTGAAAAACAGCGGCATTATCAACCCTGAAAATATTGATGAATATATCGCTGAAAACGGCTATGAGGCAATAGCCAAGGCGATCACCTCAATGACGCCCGACGAGGTGATCGAGGAGACAAAAAAGTCAGGCCTTGTAGGACGGGGCGGAGCTGCATTTACAACAGGCATGAAATGGGATTTTGCCCGTAAGGCCGCAGGCGACATCAAATACATCGTATGCAATGCCGATGAAGGTGAGCCGGGCACATTCAAAGACAGGCTCATACTTGAGGGCGACCCCCATAAGCTCATCGAAGGCATGCTCATAGCCGGTTATGCAGTCGGCGCAAGCAAGGGCTTCGTCTATATCAGGGGCGAATATGCGCTTTCCATAGAGCGCCTCGAAAAGGCAATCGCCCAGGCAAGGCAATACGGGCTTCTCGGCGACAACATCCTCGAAAGCACGTTCAGCTTTGACATCGCCGTGATGAAAGGGGCAGGGGCGTATGTCTGCGGCGAAGAGACCGCGCTGATCGAGTCGCTCGAAGGCAAGCGCGGCCATCCCCGGAACAAACCTCCCTACCCTGTTACAGAGGGACTCTGGGCAAAACCGACAGTTGTCAATAACGTGGAAACCCTCGCCAATGTCCCCGAGATCATCCTCCATGGCGCATCATGGTTCAGGGGATACGGGACAGAAAAATGCCCCGGCACAAAGGTATTTACCATTATCGGAAACGTTTCAACACCAGGGCTTATTGAAGTTGAGATGGGCACCACATTGCGTGATATTATCTATGAGTATGCAGGCGGCATCAAAAACGGAAAAAAATTCAAGGGCGCACTCGTTGGAGGAGCAGCAGGAGCGTTTCTCGGCCCTGACATGCTCGACGTAAAAATGGATTTTGTCAACCTGAAAGAATACTCGGCAGTATTGGGATCGGGCGCAATCCTGGTTATGGATGAAGATGTTGACATGCTGGATATGCTCAAAAGCGTCCTTCATTTTTTCAGGCACGAATCGTGCGGTCACTGCGTGCCCTGTCGCCTTGGAACCGCCCAGCTGGTAAAGATCATTGACCGTATATCGGCATCCAAAGGGAAGAAGGACGATATCGAAAAGCTCTTGAAGATCGCACAGGTTATGCAAGCCACATCCTTTTGTCCCCTCGGACAGTCACTCTATCTTCCGATCTCCAGTTCCCTGAAATATTTTGGGGGAGAGATACACAGCCGCGTTCGATAGTAGGGCAGTAATCCAGGGTAATAAAGATTTTGAGAATATTTCATGATAAAGGCAAAGATCAACAATGTCGACGTAGAGGTCCCCGAGGGGACGAGCATACTCTGGGCAGCACGAAAGGCAAACTTCACCATACCGACACTTTGCAGCCACCCTGACCTTGTTCCCGGTGGACAGTGCGGGATTTGCGTTGTCGAAATAGAAGGGATACCCGGGCTGAAGAGGGCCTGCATGACTCCGCTTGGCGAGGGATGGAAGGTCCATACCCACACCGCGCGCCTCATGGAGATAAGAAGGCAGCTCGTGGAGCTTATCCTCTCCTATCACGATACAGACTGCCTTACATGCATAAAAAACAATAACTGTGAGCTCCAGGCCCTGGCAGCCACGCTCGGCATAAACACTGTTGAGTGGCATAGTCTTGAAGAAAGGCTGCCGATCGACAGGTCCAGCGCTGCAATCGTCAGGGACCCGAATAAATGTATCCTCTGCGGCAGATGTACGCAGGTGTGTTCCAATATGCAGACCGTCAACGCCCTTGCGGTCAATCACAGGGGATATTCAACGGTCATCACTGCCGCTTTCGACATGGGCCTTGGAAATAGCGTCTGCATAAATTGCGGACAGTGCGTCGTGCATTGCCCGGTGGGCGCCCTGTATGAGAACAGCCATATCGAAAAGGTCTGGGACGCTATTCATGACCCGGACAAATTTGTGGTTGTCCAGGAGGCCCCGGCTGTAAGGGTCATGCTTGGTGAAGAGTTCGGCATGGAGCCGGGCACCCTCGTGACGGGCAAGATGTATGCTGCATTGAGGAGGATCGGATTTGACGCCGTCCTTGATACAAACTTCAGCGCCGACCTCACCATCATAGAAGAAGGCACAGAGCTCGTATCACGATTAAAAACAGGCAAAAACCTTCCCCTCATCACAAGCTGCAGTCCAGGATGGATAAAATTCATGGAGACATTCTTCCATGATATGATACCCCATATGTCAACCGCGAAATCTCCGCAGCAGATGTTCGGAGCGCTTGCCAAGACGTACTTTGCAGAACAGAGGGGCATAGCACCGGAAAAGATCGTTTCCGTATCCATCATGCCCTGTACGGCAAAAAAATTCGAGTGCCAGAGGCCGGAGATGAGGGCAAGCGGCTTCCAGGACGTCGACTTCGTGTTGACAACGAGGGAGATCGGCAGGATGCTGAGGGAAGCCGGCATAGACCTTAACGAGATGCCTGACGAAAAGGCCGATAGCCTGCTCGGTGAATACACCGGGGCGGCGACGATCTTTGGCACAACGGGAGGGGTCATGGAGGCCGCCCTGCGATCGGCCTATTTTCTTGTTGCCGGTCGTGAGCTGGAAAGCGTCGACATTGCGCCGGTAAGAGGGCTGAAAGGCATAAAAGAGGCGGAGATTGACATTGACGGCCTGAAGGTTAAGGTAGCCGTTGCACACAGCGGAGGGCAGGCGCGAAGATTGATGGAAAAGGTACAGGACCAGCTCAGGAACGAAGGGAAAAGCGAATACCATTTTATCGAGGTCATGGCCTGTCCCGGAGGTTGCGTGGGCGGCGGCGGGCAATCATGGGGCAGCAATATGGCAAAGAGGGCGCGCCGTGGCGAGTCCCTTTACGCAGAAGACAGATCGCTGCAGCACAGGCGGTCCCACGAAAACCCCTCCATCAAGGTATTATATGAAAAATTCCTTGGAAAACCGAATTCTGAAAAATCCCACACACTTCTCCACACTCATTATTACAAAAGAAGTACTGTGGATGGCGACATTATTGCTGAACAATAACTCTGTTTCAGAGAAAGCAAGGGAGGAACACGATGGTCACCGAAAACCAATGCAGCTGTGAGCAGGCACAGGAAGAAGAGCTTTATGGCAAACTGCAGGAGGTCATAAAGGAGCATAAAGGAAAACCGAAGGAACTCATCATGGCGCTGCACAAGGCACAGAACCTTTTCGGCTATCTGCCGCGAAAAGTCCAGGAGATGGTTGCAGAGGGCCTCAACGTCTCTCTCAGCGAGGTCTACGGCGTCATTACATTCTACAACTTCTTTTCCACTGCCCCCCAGGGAAGGAATAACGTGAAGGTCTGCCTTGGCACGGCATGCTATGTTCGCGGTGGACAGGCGTTATTGAAAAAAGCTGAAAAAGAACTGGGGATCAAGGCAGACGAAACCACCGAGGACAGGAGATACTCGCTGGGCATTGTACGCTGCATAGGCGCGTGCGGGCTTGCGCCTGCAATGCTGATCAACGATGATGTGTATGGAAGGGTAAAAACCACAAAAATGATGGAGATCATAAAAAAATACGAGTAAGTACAAGTAAATAAGGAGGCATGTGATATGGATGGGATACGTGCTCATGTTTTAATTTGTGCAGGTGCTGCTTGTGTATCCTCTGGCTGTCGGGAAATACGCGACGCTATGGTCAATAAAGTACAGGAATATAAGCTTCAGGAGGAAGTGAAGATCATTGAAACCGGATGCGTCGGCTCCTGTGATCTTGGCCCGCTTGCCCTTGTCTATCCTGAGGGCGTCTTTTATCAGAAACTTAAACCTGAGGATGTGGATGAGATAGTAAGGGAGCATCTCCTTAAGGGCCGGATCGTTGAACGTCTGCTGTATAAGGAACCAGGCACAACGGAGACAATTCCCGCTTTAAAGGAGATAGACTTCTTCAAGAACCAGACAAAGATAGTGTTGCGGAACTGCGGCGTTATTGACCCCCGCAATATCGATGAGTATATAGCCCGCGACGGCTACCAGGCGCTGGCCAAGGTCCTTACCTCAATGACCCGCGAAGAGGTGATAGATGAGGTAACAAAGTCAGGGCTTCGCGGACGCGGCGGCGGCGGGTTCCCTACGGGCCTCAAGTGGAAGTTCACCTTTCAATCCCCCGGGGATGTCAAATACGTCGTCTGCAATGCCGACGAAGGCGACCCCGGTGCTTTTATGGACCGCAGCGTCCTTGAGGGCGACCCTCACAGCGTCATCGAGGCAATGGCCATAGCCGCATATGCGATCGGCGCGAGCCAGGGATACATTTATATCAGGGCCGAATATCCCCTCGCCATTGAGCGTTTGATCTGGGCTATCGGACAGGCGAGGGAATATAAGTTCCTCGGCAAAAATATCTTTGAGACCGGCTTCAACTTTGACCTCGATATCCGTATCGGGGCAGGGGCCTTTGTCTGTGGTGAAGAGACAGCGCTTATGATCTCCATAGAGGGGAAAAGGGGAGAGCCGAGGCCAAGGCCGCCCTTTCCTGCCGTAAAGGGACTCTTTGATGCGCCGACCCTCCTCAACAACGTCGAGACATACGCAAACATCCCTGCCATTATCCTTAAAGGCGCCTCATGGTACGCCCAATTCGGCACCGAAAAGAGCAGGGGAACGAAGGTTTTCGCCCTTGCCGGCGCCGTGAACAATACCGGCCTCGTTGAGGTGCCCATGGGAACACCCCTTGGAGACATCATATTCAACATCGGCGGAGGTATCCCAAAGGGAAAGAAATATAAGGCAGCCCAGCTTGGTGGTCCATCAGGAGGCTGCGTCCCCATCGAGCACATCAATACTCCTGTTGATTATGAATCGATCATTGAGCTTGGGGCAATCGTGGGGTCCGGTGGGCTTATCGTAGCCGATGAAGATACCTGCATGGTGGATTTTGCCAGGTTCTTTCTGGAGTTTACCCAGCATGAGTCCTGCGGCAAGTGCCCTCCCTGCCGCATCGGGACGAAGAGGATGCTCGAAATACTGAACCGCATCACCCAGGGCAAGGGCGTGCCGGAAGATATAGATAGCCTTATTGAGCTCGCTTCAAGGATCAAGGATTCGGCATTATGCGGGCTCGGACAGACGGCGCCCAACCCTGTGCTTGCAACGCTTCGGTACTTCAAACATGAATACTTAGAGCACATAAACGACAAACATTGTAGCGCCGGCGTGTGCAGCGCCCTTTTTGACGCACCCTGCCAGAATGCCTGCCCCACAGACCAAAATGCATGGGGCTACGTGACGCTTATAAGCGAAGGCAAGTTCAAAGAGGCTATTGCGTTGATCAAAGAGGCAAATCCCTTTCCCGCGGTGCTGGGCCGGGTCTGCGTGCACCCCTGCGAGAGCAAGTGCCGCCGCGGGCAGCTTGATCAGCCTGTAGCGATCTGTGCGCTGAAGCGGTCTGCCGCAGATATGGACATGAGTTCCTTCCCGCCCTACCGCCCACCGGTAGATCCGCCAAAGAATAAAAAGGTGGCGGTTATCGGCGCAGGCCCTGCAGGTCTTAGCGGTGCATATTTCCTTGTCTGTAAGGGCTACAAGGTGACTGTTTTTGAGTCGCTTCCCGTTGCGGGCGGCATGCTTGCAGTGGGCATTCCGGATTACCGGCTGCCGAAAAACGTCCTGAACGCCGAGGTAAAGATGATCACCGACCTTGGCGTGGAGATTAAATACAACACCGCGATCGGCAAGGATATTAGTATTGACGGGCTCGTGAAAGACGGTTACGAAGCGATCCTGATGGCCACAGGCGCCCACAAAGGCCAAAAGCTCGGGATACCAGGTGAAAACGCCAAGGGGGTCGTCGACGGCGTCACCTTCCTGCGCAGCCTTAATCTCAACGAAACCGTAAAAGCAGAAGGCAAGGTCGCCGTCATCGGCGGCGGCAACGTGGCTATCGATGCTGCCCGGTCTGCATTGCGTCTCGGCGCAGATGAGGTGTTCATCCTCTACCGGAGAGAAAAGGAAGACATGCCTGCATATATTGAAGAGATCGAAGAGGCTGAGAAAGAAGGCGTCGTAATCCATACCCTTGTCGCGCCAAAGCAGGTTATTGTGAAAAAGGGTAAGGTTACAGGAGTGGAGTGCGTCCGGATGTCTCTCGGGAAATTTGATAAAGGCGGCCGGCGTATTCCTGAGCCGATCACGGGCTCTGAATTTATCGTGAGCGCCAACATGGTCATCGCCGCAATAGGCCAGATACCCGATCTTTCCTACATCAACGGCGACGGCATCAAGATCGGAAAAGGCAGCACCATTGAAGTAGACCTGCAAACCCTTGCCACTACGAGGGAAGGGATATTCGCTGCCGGAGACAATGTAAGGGGCCCTGCAACAGCGGTGCAGGCAGTGGCAGACGGCAAGAACGCAGCATTCGCAATCGACAGGTACCTTGGCGGTGACGGGCTGCCGAGAAGTGCCCTCTATGAAGAACTCATCAATATGCACGTCACATATGACGAAACAATATACCAGCAAGAAAGGGCAAGGACCGCAATGCCCCATCTCCCGATCCCCAAGAGGCACAGGAACTTCAACGAGGTTGTACTGGGTTACCATGAAAAGATGGCGATCGAAGAGGCAAAGAGATGCCTCCATTGCTACCTGAGGGAAGAGGAAGAAGAAATCGTCGAGGAGGAACAACAAGAATAACCCGTTATGATAAACCTGACAATAGACGGCAGGCAGGCAGAGGTCGAAGAGGGGGCAACCATCCTCGATGCGGCCTTAAAGATAAACATCCATATCCCCACCCTGTGTTATCTCCCTGAGGTGCAGGCTATCGGCGCATGCAGGGTTTGCCTCGTCGAGATAGAGGGGAATCGCACCCTTCAGGCAGCATGCGTGACCCCTGCGGCAGACGGCATCAAGGTATTTACAAACACCGAAAGGGTAAGGAAGGCAAGGAGATTCTCTGTAGAAATGCTCCTTTCCAATCATCCCTTTGAATGCCTCACCTGTGCCAGGAACCTTAACTGCGAACTGCAGAAGCTTGCCTACGACCTCGGCATCAGGGAAGTGCGTTTTACCGGCGCAAAAAGTGGAGGCCGCATTGACGAATCGTCGCCGGCAATAAGAAGGGACCAGAATAAATGCATCCTCTGCCGGCGATGCATCGCGGTATGCCAGGAAATACAGAGCGTAACAGCCCTCTACGCCCGGGGAAGAGGTTTCGAAACGAGGGTTGAGCCTGCCTTTGACCGGAACATCAACGATGTGGCCTGCACCAATTGCGGGCAGTGTTCCCTCGTATGTCCCGTAGGCGCTATTACAGAGAAGGAATGCATACAGGAAGTGTGGGGTGCCATTAATGATCCCGCAAAGTTCGTTGTCATACAGGATGCCCCTGCCGTCAGGGCAGCGCTGGGCGAAGAGTTCGGCTATCCGCCGGGCACGCTCGTAACGGGCAAAATGCTGGCGGCTGCAAGAATGCTCGGGTTTGACCGGGTCTTTGATACAAATTTTGCTGCGGACCTGACGATCATGGAGGAAGGCAGCGAACTCTTAAAGAGGGTGAAAGAGGGTGGTAAGCTTCCCCTTATTACAAGCTGCAGCCCCGGATGGATAAAATTCATCGAACACTTCTATCCTGAAATGCTCCCCCACCTCTCTACCTGCAAATCACCGCACCAGATGCTCGGCGCCCTTGCAAAGACCTGCTTTGCAAAAAAGGCGGGCGTAGACCCGAAAGACATCGTTGTCGTTTCCGTAATGCCCTGCACCGCCAAGAAATTTGAATGCAGCCGTCCCGAGATGACAGACAGCGGCTTCAAGGATGTCGATTATGTCCTTACCACAAGGGAATTTGCCAGGATGATAAAGCAGGCCGGTATTAATTTTGACAGCCTTGCCGACGGATACTACGATGACCCGTTGGGCGAGTATACCGGTGCGGCAACGATCTTCGGCGCCACCGGCGGCGTCATGGAGGCAGCCCTGCGCACAGCCTATGAGGTTGCAACAGGCAAAACGCTCACAAATATTGAATTTGCTGCGGTTCGGGGCCTGGAAGGCATCAAGGAGGCAACCATCCCCGTTGAAGGGATCGGGGATTTAAGGGTCGCTGTTGCGCATGGGCTCGGCAACGCAAGGAAGCTGGTCGAAAGGGTAAAGGAAGGGAAAACAACCTACCACTTTATCGAGATCATGGCCTGTCCCGGCGGCTGCGTAGGTGGCGGCGGCCAACCGATACCAGTAAACAACGAGATACGGGCGCTCAGAGCAAAGGCGCTTTACATGGAAGACGAGCACCTGACCTACAGAAAATCGCATGAAAACCCGGCTATCAAGAGGATGTACGAGGATTTCCTCGGTGAACCGCTAGGAGAGAAGTCGCACCATCTTTTGCATACACACTACACTCCCCGCAGCAAGTTCTGATCCGGGTAAGTTAAGAAAATACCCAATGACCAATAACCAAGCTCCAATAAATCACCAATATCCAATATTCAATACCCAAAACAAGAACTTTCCTGTATTGTTTCTCGTTTGGGTATTCGGTCATTGGGTATTGGGTATTATTTGGTGATTGATGTTTGGTTATTGGTTATTGAAGGTTTGGCTATGAGCTATACGACAGATACCACCCTTAACCAGACTCCGCGCGGCAGCAGGCTCCATATAGCCCTTTTTGGAAGGCGGAATACAGGCAAATCAAGCCTGATAAACGCCCTCACAAACCAGAACATCGCCATTGTCTCCGATATTCCGGGAACTACAACCGACCCGGTCTATAAATCAATGGAGATATTGCCCATAGGCCCCGTAGTCCTCATCGACACTGCCGGCATAGACGATACGGGCCATCTCGGGTCTCTCAGGATTGAAAAGGCCTATGCCGTTCTGGCAAAAACAGACCTTCTGCTCCTCGTGATCGACCCTGCCGCAGGCGCCGGGCTATATGAAGAAAAGGTGATCAAAAAGGCTCAAGAGAACAACGTGCCGGTCATTGCAGTTCTGAACAAGGTCGATCTCTACCCGGCGGCCCCGGCGGGGGCGCTTTCCTCCCAGCTCAGCGTACCCGTCGTCCCTGTAAGCGCCGTCACGCGCCAAGGCATCGATGAACTGAAGATGGCAATGATCAGCTCCGCCCCCAAAGACTGGGTGGCGCCGACCATATTGGGAGACCTCATCGATCCGGGAAGCACTGTTATCCTCGTTACGCCCATCGACCTCGCCGCTCCGAAGGGAAGGCTCATCCTCCCGCAGGTTCAGACCATACGGGACATACTTGATCATGACGCCATAGCCCTTGTGGTAAAGGAAGGGGATCTTGCAGCTGCCCTTGGCAATCTGAAGAACAAGCCCCGCCTTGTTGTTACTGACTCCCAGGCATTTCTCAAGGTCGCCGCCGATACGCCAAAGGATGTACCGATGACCTCATTTTCCATACTCTTCGCACGATACAAGGGCAATCTGGTTACGCTGGCTGAAGGCGCAAAGGCGGTGAAAAACCTTGTGCCCGGCGATAAGGTCCTTATTGCAGAGGCATGCACACACCACCGGGTGGAGGACGATATCGGGACGGTCAAGATACCCCGCTGGCTCCAGCAAGAGGTCGGCGGTGCCCTTGACTTCAAATGGGTAAGCGGCCACGAGCTTCCCTCTGATATCAAGGACTACAGGCTCATTGTCCACTGCGGGGCCTGCATGATAAACAGGAAGGAGATGCTGCACCGTCTCATGACGGCCCGCAAAAACGGCATACCGATAGTGAATTACGGCGTGATGATCGCCCAGGCCCTTGGCATACTAAGGCGCGCCCTCGCAGTCTTTCCTGAAACCGCCGGGATCCTTGAGGACATGAAGGAGTAATCCTTTACTATTCGGCCTGCCTGCCGTATATTAATGATTACAACTTTATATGGGCAGCGACATGAAACAAAACAAAAGGGTTCAAAAAACCGACTTCATCGACGAACACAGGATAAACGACATGCTCCTGCAGGCCAAAATGGCCTCCGGAAGAGAAGCGGCGAAGATCATTGAAAAGGCCGGAGAGGCAAAAGGCCTTACGCCATATGAGACGGCCGTCCTATTGCAGGTTGATAACAGGGATGTCTTGCAGCGAATGTTCCAGGCAGCCCACGCGGTGAAAGAAAAGATATACGGCAAGAGGCTTGTCTTCTTTGCCCCTCTCTATATCAGTAATTATTGCATAAATAACTGCTATTATTGCGGATACCGCAGGGACAACAGAATATCCCGCAGGCGCCTCAGCGCCGGCGAGATCGAACAGGAGGTCCTTGTCCTGGAGTCCATGGGCCATAAGCGTCTGGCCCTTGAGGCAGGAGAAGACCCCGCGCATTGCCCCATCGATTATGTTCTGGATGCGATACGGTGCATCTATAAGGTAAAAGACAAAATGGGAAGCATCCGGCGGGTCAACGTGAATATCGCTGCTACCACGGTTGAGCACTACCGCAAGCTGAAAGAGGCGGGTATCGGGACATATATCCTCTTCCAGGAGACCTACCACCGCGACACATACGCGGCGATGCATCCGGCGGGCCCGAAAAGGGACTATGACTGGCACATAACCGCCATGGACCGTGCCATGGAAGGCGGCATCGACGATGTAGGGCTTGGCGTGCTTTTCGGCCTTTACGACTACAAATTTGAAGTGCTGGCGCTTCTTTTCCATTCCCTTCATCTCGAGGAACGTTTCGGTGTCGGGTGCCACACAATCTCTGTGCCAAGGATGCGCCCTGCAGAAGGGATAAGCCTGGAGAATTTCCCCTATCTGGTAAACGACAAAGATTTTAAAAAGGTGATCGCCGCCATTCGTCTCGCTGTCCCCTACACGGGGATGATCCTTTCAACCCGGGAAAAGGCCGAATATCGCGACGAGGTGATCTCCCTCGGCATATCGCAGTTAAGCGCGGGTTCCTGCACCGGTGTCGGAGGGTACCATAGGGATATCGAAGATAAATCTGCGGAAACTCAAGGCCAGTTCAAAATCGAGGACAACCGCACAACCGATGAAGTCCTTCGAAGCATCTGCGAATCCGGTTATTTGCCAAGCTTCTGCACCGCCTGCTACCGCAAAGGACGGACAGGCGACCGCTTTATGCCGCTGGCAAAATCAGGGGAGATCCAAAACCTCTGCCAGCCGAACGCCATCCTCACTTTCAAGGAATTCCTCCTTGATTATGCCTCTGAGAGGACAAAAAAGATCGGCCAGAAAACCATAAGAGAGCACCTGAGGTCCATCCCCAACGAGAAGGTGCGGAGGGCAACCGAGGAGAGGCTGAAGCAGCTGGAGCAAGGCGAGCGCGACCTTTATTTTTAGCAACAAAAGAAGGAAATAGCACTTGCGCATCAATGCTTTTCTGGTATACTATAAAAAAATGGGTCCTGGGAACTGGTTATTAAACTTTAAATAAAATTGAAGGGGAGAACAATACATGAAGACCGTTAGAGACATTTTGAAAAACAAAAAAAGTGAGGTCTGGTCAATTTCTCCAAAGGCCATGGTCTTCGATGCCCTCGCGCTGATGGGAGAAAAAGAGATCGGTGCCCTTATGGTCATTGATGAGAAGGGCAAGGTAGCCGGCATCATATCGGAAAGAGACTATGCGAGAAAGATAATCCTCGTAGGCAAGACCTCAAAAGAGACGCCGGTAGAGCAGATCATGACGCCTGCCTCCCAGATGTACACCGTAAAACCCGAGACCACTGTAGACGACTGCATGGTCCTTATAACAGGCAAGAAGATCCGCCATATACCGGTTTTTGAAGGAGAGAAATTTCAGGGCATTATCTCCATCGGCGATGTGGTGAAGTCGATCATATCCGAACAGGAGATACTCATCGAGCACCTGAGCAATTATATCGCCGGAAAATACGTTTGATCAAGATCGTATGTAGTATGTAGTATATCGAGATTACAAGGAATCCGTATTCACTTCCATAATCCGCTGGAGTTTAAAGAGCGTGTCTATTGTTTCCTCTGTTTTATCGAGTGGCCGGGGCCTTTACCGATCGGCCTTCCCAGGGATCGTAACCGCATCATAACATGGCTCGCAGATTGTTCTTCTGATCCATCGACACAGGGCTTGCCGGGATAGAGAAGATAATCCTTCCTGTATCTGACAGGCGTATTGTTGGGCATAAATACGTTCGCTCCGCGCTGCAACGCAAGATCCCTTCCTTCCCCCGGAAAAACTGCATCGTAGGCTGTTGTGGCAGGTATGTGGGCATCATGGTTAAAAATGCGCAGCACCGCAAGGGCCTTGAAGAACACCTCACGGCGGTCATCGTAGGCATTCTTCTCGTGGCCAAGGGGCGTGTCCGGGTGGGGAACAAAAGGCCCTATCCCTATCATGTCCAGGTCGAGCGCACGGCAGAGCAGGATGTTGCCGGCAAGCGTATGCAATGTCTCCCCCGGCAGCCCTATCATAAACCCGCTGCCTGTCTGTACCCCGAGTTCCTGGAGGCGGCTGAGGCAATTCAGCCGATCTTCGAGTGATGAACCGGGACGCAGGCGGCCGAACAGGCCGGGGTCGCTTGTCTCGAACCTGAGGAGGTAGCGGTCCATACCGCACTCCTGCCAGTACCGGTAGGTCTCGCGGGGACGGTTGCCCGCCGAGAGCGTAACGGCGAGAGTTGTTTCCTTTTTAATTCTTCGGATAATGTCCCCGATCTTTTCATCCCCGAAAACAGGCGACTCTCCTGACTGCAGCACCACGGTCATCTGCCCGTTGTCCGGCATTGTGGATGCTATTTCAAGTATCTCTTCAACAGAGAGCGCATATCTTCCGACATTTCCGTTCCCGGCGCGAATGCCGCAATAGAGACAATTGTTGGCGCAGATGTTCGAGTATTCGATGATGCCCCTTATATGAACATCATCTCCCATATGTTCATATCTTATCCTGTCGGCAACCCTGTATAGTTCGGCGAGGTCAGGGCCCTCGGCACGCAGCAAACGGAGCGCCCACTCCTTTGAGTATTCGATGTTGTCTATCAGATATGACATATCCCTGCTCATAGCCCGTTCCCGGGCCGGGTACCCGCCTCGCGGGTGCGGGAGGCTCCGCTGGCTTTGCCGGCGGAGGGGGCGACCCCGTCAAGCCGGGACAAGCTATGAGCCCTGACAATGTAGTTCATAGCCCGTTCTCGGGCGAGAGGGGGAGGCTCCGCTGGCTTTGCCGGCGGAGGGGGCGACGCGAGCCCCATATATAGTTAAGCATAATTTTCCTTCAGCGGCAAATTGCAGCATATACACAAAACATATACAAAATATTTGAAGGTTTACCACTCCTGTGGTATTCTCCCTTATAGGCTAAGCATCCCGCATATAATAAAAAATAATGGAGGTAATCATGTCAACGATATACGATGTCTTCGCAAGGGAAGTGCTGGACAGCAGGGGAAACCCTACGGTTGAGGTAGAAGTAACCCTTGAGAGCGGCGTTATGGGGAGGGCAATTATCCCTTCCGGCGCCTCCACGGGAGAGAGGGAGGCCCTCGAGCTCCGGGACGGCAATGCAAAAAGGTACAAAGGCAAAGGGGTACAAAAGGCAGTTGATAATGTAAATAATTCCATCGCGCCCGAGATAGAAGGCCTCGACGCTATTGATCAGGCATATCTTGACAACATGCTCATTGAGCTCGACGGGACAGAGAATAAAAGCAAGCTCGGCGCTAACGCAATCCTCGGCGTTTCTCTGGCCCTTGCCAGGGCAGCGGCGGAATATCTCGAGATCCCCCTCTATCAGTACATAGGAGGCATCAGGGGCCGTGAGCTTCCTGTGCCGATGATGAATGTGATCAACGGCGGCGCGCATGCCCAGAACAACCTTGACGCCCAGGAGTTCATGATCGTCCCTGCGGGCGCGGATTGCTTTAAAGAGGCCATCAGGATGGGCGCTGAAATATTCCATACGCTGAAAGGCGTGCTGAAAGACAAAGGGCATGTGACGGGCGTCGGCGACGAAGGCGGCTTCGCCCCGCAGATCTCAACGACAAAAGAGGCCCTGGACCTGTTAATGACCGCCATAGCAAAGGCCGGATACAAGCCGGGCAAAGACATATTTATCGCGTTGGACCCTGCGGCAAGCGAATTTTACAAGAAAGGAAAATACCATATCGATAAAAATGTATGGGACAGCAGCAAGCTGATCAGTTTCTACGAGTCGATCATCGGTGATTACCCGATAATCTCTATTGAGGACGGGCTCGCTCAAAACGACTGGAAAGGATGGAAGGAGTTTACCGACCGCTGCGCGTCAAAGATCCAGATCGTTGGCGACGACATCTTCGTTACCAATCCGAAGATATTTGCAGAGGGGATCAAGAAGGGCGTAGCGAACAGCATTCTCATAAAGCTCAACCAGATAGGGACGCTCACCGAAACCCTGACCACCATCGAGATGGCGAAACGCGCCGGCTACACCTGCGTCATTTCTCACCGGTCAGGCGAGACAGAAGACACGTTCATTGCAGACCTTGCCGTTGCAACCAACGTGGGCCAGATCAAAACGGGTTCCGCATCGCGGAGCGAAAGGATCGCGAAGTACAACCAGCTTATGCGGATTGAGGATGAACTGGGAGACATGGCTGTTTTCCACGGCAAGGATGTTTTTTACAGCATAAGGAAATAAATCAAGCTGTAAGCTGATCGCTGTAAGTTTTATGTCTACATATAGCCTGAAATACGGAAGGGGCTCGGTATCATTCCGGCCCCCTGAAAACTGGCGGGTAACGGTCTTGCGCCACAGGGAGCCGCAACCCCTTTCCCTGAAAGATGCCCTGTTGAACTCCCTTGAAAACCCCATCAGCGAAAGGCCCTTTTCGGACTGGGTCAGCCGGTTTAACAATATCCTTATCGTTGTCCCTGATGTAACGCGGTACGCGGGGATGGAGCGGGCGCTCCCCGTGCTGCTTGAAAGATTTCCAAAGAATATTCATGCCCGGATCATTTTCGCGCTGGGAAACCATAGAAAACAGACCGAAGGCGAGAGGGAAGGGCTGATCTCCCGTGAAGTCTACGCAAAGGTTCCCTCTTTTGACCACGACTGCCATGATAAGAACGGCCTGACGCTTGCGGGCAAAACTTCCTCCGGGCTTGATGTCGTCCTTAACTCTGCCTTGTTCCGGGCCGATGCGGCAATCGTCACGGGCTCCATCAATTTCCACTATCTTGCCGGCTTCGGCGGTGGGAGAAAATCAATATTTCCGGGAATAGCAGGCTACGATACTATCCTGGGTATCCACGGGCAGGTCTTCAAAAAGGATGGCCCCGGCAAGCACGCGTTTTCACGGTCCGGCGTACTCAAGGGAAATCCTATGCATGAAGAAATCATGGAAGGCATTGCGCTTATCAGGACTCCTCTCTTTCTTATCAACACTGTGCTCGACGACAAGAAAAACCTTCTCAATATCTTTGCGGGCAATATCAAAGATGCCCACGAGGAAGGCTGCTCCTGGTACAAGGAACATTTTGAGGCCGCTGTCAAGGAAAAGGCCGATATCGTTATCGTGAGTTCAGGCGGGTTCCCAAAGGATATCAACTTTATCCAGTCCCACAAGGCCGTGGAACACGCAATGGGCGCCGTCAAGGATAACGGCGCCGTTATCGTTGCGGGAAAATGTGAAGACGGGCTCGGGAATGCGGACTTTTTGCGTTGGTTTGAGTACGGCCCTTCAGCAGACATGGAACCCTATGTAAGGAAGGCCGATAAGGTCTACGCGCAGACTGCTTACGCAACGCGTTTAAAGGCCGAAAGGTGCAGCATATTCTTTGTATCAGACCTTGACGGCGAATCGGTTAAGAAGATGGGGCTTATTCCAAAAAAGAGCATAGAAGATGCGATCGCCGCCGCCGATGACGGTAAAGACAAGGTCTGTTACATCATCCCCGACGGCTCGAACACCCTGATCACCTCGCACGCGAAACGGCAATTTGAATAACCAAACAAGGGCTTTCCGGTATTGTTTCCCGTTTGGGTATTCGGTCATTGGTTATTAATTGGTGATTGATGTTTGGTTATTGGTTATTTAATATAACAGCAACAAAATTTTGCAAGGGGGAACGGTGATGGAGTGTACGATAGAGAAGAACAAAGAGGCATGCACATGTACCTACGAAGGCTGCAGCAGAAAAGGCAAGTGCTGCGAATGCGTCGCATACCACAGAAAGATGAAGCAGATACCGGGCTGCTTCTTCTCAAAAGAAGGTGAACGCTCCTACGACAGATCGTACGGGCGTTTTGTCACGGAGAATAAATAAACCCGGATATTCCATATAGGATGAGCATCGTATCGGGATGCTCTCATGACGTATCCGGGTTACATGATCTTCGTTTGGGTATTCGGTCATTGGTTATTGGATATTAATTGGTGATTGATGTTTGGTTATTGGTGATTGAAGTGGCTATGAGCTATCAGCTATGAGCTCATTTACTTGCCGAGCTCTTCCAGCGCCTCCCCGGCCTGTTCACGGACCTTTTGTGACCTGTCGGCCATGGAAAGGATCGATAATTTTCTCCTTACATCCTCTTTCTGCCTTGCCTGCAGCGAGCCGTAGAGCCCTTTAAGTTTTTCGATAGTTGCCGACATAATGCCTTCGTCCTTTGTATCGAGGATGAGTAAAAGGGTCGGTGCATCATCGGGCAGCCCGTATTTTCCCATGTATGTATTCACATGTTTCAGGAAGGTTCCGGAGCCATAGGAGTTGTGGAGCTTGCTAAATAATTTATCGTGCTCCGGCGTGCCCTTGTCGCCAAGAAAGAGCCTGTCCAGCGCTTCTTTAACGCGGCCTGATTGCCACCTGTTTTTCGGCCCTTCCCTTTTGGCGCCTTTTTCGCCTTTCTCCTGCCTTCCGTAGAACCCGCTCCTGTCCTTCCTCCTGTCAAGCTCACGCCAATCCGGCCTTTCATCGTCGTAGTCAGCCATTATGCCCTCTTCTGTATGGCAATGCACATCGCAACGGGGCTATCGCCGTGAAGGCCGGAAGGTCTCTTCCAGGCCTACCTTCCATGTCCCGTCTTCCTTGAACACCTGCAGCTCTGCCGGCCTGTCGGCTTTATGATACGTGATAATAATGATGGCCTTTCCGCCGGCAACCTTGCCCATCTGCCACTTGCTTCGCTCCAGTACAATATCGGGGTTGAATACGGCAAGATAGTTGCTCCAGTATACCGCTGCTAGCCCGCTGCCCGCCTTGAAATCATTATGGACCGCTTCCCTCGAATACTTCCCGCCGCTTTTTGACTCCTCTTTTACCACATCGTCGACGATGATACTCTTTGAGGCATTTGTGAGGAGCGCCCATATCTTCGGGTAATCCTTCTTCTTCATGGCCTTGAAGATCGATTCTGCGGCAACGAGTATCCGGTCCTGCTCGTCTCCGGGCTTCTGGCAATAGCCGTTCAATGAAAGCTGGATCATTATCAGGGCAATAAAGATTGTGAAGAAGGCTTTTTTCATTGGAAATATTAAGGCTGGAAGATGTCTTCCAGCCTTAATGAATTATTACAGATATTTTTTCTTAATGGTGCACGGTTGGCGTGTCGCTTGAGCTGCTGCTTGATGCCGCCGCAACTCCTGCCGCGATGGCGCCGGCTCCTACTGCCGCTGCTGCAATGGTACCCGCGGCCAATCCTCCCGCGGCTGCACCGCCTGCCCCGGCTCCTGCCGCTGCCGCTCCGGCTCCTGCACCTGCTCCGGCTCCTGCACCTGCTCCGGCTCCTGCACCTGCTCCGGCTCCTGCACCTCCGCCGGCCCCGGCTCCGGCACCTCCTGCTGCTCCACCTTCAGCCGCCTGTGCGTAGATAGTTGTCGGGACAACAAAACCCGCGATAAATAATATTGCGATGACGACAACTGAAAGCTTGCTGAATACTTTCATTTTTAGGATACCTCCCCTCTATATTGTAAGACAAGGTTTAATTCGTATTTTCTATTTATACATCATGCCCTTATCCCTGTCAAGGAATATTTTCGTGTTCCTGCCTATGAAATCGAACAATGGATTATAGTGGTTTATATCCTGCGCAACGTCTCTTGTCCAGGGCGAGATGGCGTAGTTGAAGGTCGTTTTTGAATCCCTGCCGCTTAACAGCCTGAAGGGTATGACAAGGGCAATTCCTTTATCGTGGTAGCCCCTGTTGTAGCTGTCGCGAAAACCCGATGTATCGGTTACGCTGTACCATGCGGTAAGAATGACGCCGCTGATGAATTTAGAAACGCTAAGCCTTGACCCGAGATCACCGCCCAGGAACCTGCCGGTCTTTGCATCGAATGAAATCTCGTATTCGGGCACGTTGAGGCGGGCATTCACAAAGGAGGTGTAGTAAGCGCTTTTGTCGTCATCCTTGAAGGCAAAGACCGCATCAGGGTCCCTCTTTTTTGCGAGCGTCCCGCTGAGGCCCAGGACAAACCTGCCGTTTTTCAAAGGCTTTGCGATCTCGCCATCCAATCCTCCATATTCGACCTCCAGGTACCCTGCCGAAAATCTCCCATAGATCTCATTGTTCGTCTTGTAAACCTGGTCAAAGAGGAGCCTCGGGAGGGAGAACCTTTTTTTCTGATAGTCGACGATGTCGGTCCTTACGTTATCCAGCAGAGGCTCATTCACCGTTGAAATATTGTTGAGGGGGTACACCCCCGGCCCTGCAACAAAGGAGCCGCCCTTCCAGGCGCGCCAGCTTAACAGCGCCTCAGCGCCGAGCCGGTACTTGAAAAAACCTGACGGGTCGTTGAGGAATGTCTGCAGCGACGGCTTTACCATATAGTCAAAGTGCTTTTTGTTCTCGACGGGCATGTCGGGCGCCCGGCCTTTTGCCGTATCGATCCGGGCAAGGTAAAGAAACTGGCCGGCGGTCAGCTTGTCCCTGTAAAATTCCGCGATATCGAACATCGTCGTATTGAGCTCAAAGACCGCTATCCCGTTATCGGTGAGGGTGATATGGATATTCTCGATGTGGTGCGGGGCGATCTCGTTGATGATCTTTGTGATGACCCCTATCGCCTTTGTGCTGTAATAGTATTTATCGTTCTGAGCCCTTACCCACAGTTCGTTCCTGTCGATCAGGATCCCTATGCTGCTGAAGCCGGATCGATGCAGCGCCATCGTCAGCCGCTTATTTATCGGGGCAGCCTTGTCTTCCTGTTTTTCCCTGTAAGGCGGATCATAGATAGGGATCATAGGCTGGCCGATATCAAAGTTCATCGAAAGGTTGATCCCAAACTCCTGCCCCCGTTGGTAGCTCATGTCAACCTCTGCGAACCTGAAAGGCTTCCAGCGAAGGCCGTAATTAAATTGGGAAGGCACAGGGTCCTGGAAGTACTTTGCCTGGGCGGGGTCGCTCGTTTGCTTGTGATATTGGATCGGGTTGTATTCGACCATCAGGGCGTAGTGGTCGGAGATGGCCCACTGGATGCCCCCGAAGAACTGTGAATCCTTTGCCCAGCTCCTGGGGCTCTGGAAAAGCTCTATCTGGAACCCTTCTCCCTGGGACGGCAGCTGGGCCTTGCCGAACCTCCCGTTGCCGAAGCCAAGGGTAAAGTCAAAGGGGTAGATCTGCTTGCTCGCCACGATCGCCTGTGACGCGTAGACCCTCGTCCCATGGGGGTCCATAATGCTCAGCGCGACAGCCGGGGCGATCTTGTCTTCCTTTATGAACTGGTACTTGAACCCGAAATATTTATCCTTGTAGTTTCCATACCCGCTCCAGTAAGGATCTCCAGCATGTTGCCGCACACCGATAGTCTCGGTTACCCTCCCGTCAAGCTCGATCCCCTTGAGGGGGCTGAAGGCGATATAGTAGTACCGATAGGGGTGTATCTGGCTTGCGCCCATCCGGTAATGGTTCTCCTTCATCACCCTTGCCGTGGGTATCTCCATGATGCCCGTAAACCCCTGATTTGCAGGATAGGTGAAGGGCTCGTCGTCGGCATGAAGATCGGCTGATAGCTGATAGCTGATAGCTGATAGCAAATAAAAAAACAAGAAGATTAAACGGAACCTATAGAAAACGTTTTGCACTATTGCCTGTCAATGGAGGGGGTAAATACATTCATCCATACCTGCTTGCGGTTTCCGGCTAATAGAGCGCCTTGAACACGCCGGCGGTGAGGGCAACGTTAGCAAGGATCTGCGTAATGTCCTTTATATCCCTGAGCCACGCCACGCGCTCGATCTTCTCTGGCACAACAACGGTATCGCCGGGCTCCACCTCTTTGACCGTCTCGCCAAGGGCCGCGATTTCCCACCTGGACCTGTTGGAGTTCCAGAAGATGGAGCTCTTCGGCTTCATCGCGGAGCCGTCCGCCTTTAAGATAAAAACATTGCTTTCATCGGCGTTCCTCGTATACCCGCCTGACATCTCTATATAATCTTTATAGCTAAGATTCTCCGAATACAAAAAGCTTCCCTGGAACATCGTAGAGCCTGCAACATTCACAACATTAATTGCGGACGGGATATAAAGGATATCGCCTTCTTCGAGCTCGATATCATACTCGCTGCCTTTCAACAGGCGAAGGTGCGCAAGCCGTATGGTGAACCTGCCCGTTGCCTTGAGCCGCTTAAGAGTATCGATAAATTTCTGTTTCTGCTCATATTCAGCCCTTTTTGCTTCTATCTCCTCTCTGGAGATCGCCGCGCTCATCTGTGAGGCGCCCGCAGAAAGGAGTTCGCGCTCAAGCCTGACGCTGACCTCTTCGAGGTTCTTCTGCTGAAGCTCCCTGACCCTTACTCTTGTAAATACTGCACCTCTCAGGTAGGCCTTGTCCGTGTATCCCCCTGCCCTCTCCAGCAATGAGGACAACCTCTCTCCCTTCTGGACTGTATACACGCCGGGGTACTTGACCTCGCCGCCTACGGTTACCGTCTTGTAAAGGTCCCATTCCGGCACAGAGCGGACAAAGAGGTAATCGTTTATCTCCATGGTAATATTATGCTGAGGATCGCCCTGCACGGCCCTTGACAGGTCGATCGACAACCTATCTGTTTGCGGACCAGATTGGGTGACCTTAATGCGCGTAAGTTCGGCATCCTTTGACGCGTAGTAGAGGGTGCCGCCCGACAAGGCGATAATGTCCCTGATCCTTGTGACACCGGGGGTGATGCCGTACTCGCCGGGATTGGCCACGGGCCCGCTGATCATTATCGTGTTCTTTGTGTCGACCACCGCGAAGACCTTTACCAGGTCCCCGTCTTGTACAACAAAATCCTTTTCCAAATGCCTGTCGATATCGATCAGGTCGCCCTCAAAGATAGTCCTGAATTTGTGGTTTTCGATCCTCTGGACCTGCACCCTGCCCTTGAATGCCGTGGCCGTGAGCCCTCCCGCCATGCTCAGCACATCGGAAAGCTTTGATTCCCCCTTCAGTTCGTATATCGCAGGGTTTTTAATATTGCCCGCTATGGCGACAAGGGGCCCTACAGAGGGGATGAATATAACGTCTTCAGGCATAAGACGTATGTCCCTTGTCTTGTCCCCTTTCAGTAAAAAATCATATATGTCAAAGCGTGCAACCGTTTTTCCACGCCTTTTGAGCTGGATATCCCTCATTGTCCCCTTCTTGCTCGGCCCGCCTGATTCAAAAAGCGCATTGACAAGCGTAGATAAGGACGAGATTGTATAGGCACCGGGCCTCACGGCGTTCCCCACGAGGTAGACCCTTATGGTCCGCAGGTTTCCCATGCTCACGTTCATCTCAAAATTTGTATAATACTTAGCCAATTGTTTATGGAGGGTGTCTTTCAACTCCTGGAATGTAAGCCCTGTAACGCCGAGGATCCCGACTTTCGGCAGCGTGATGTTCCCGTCCCTGTCTACAATGGTCGTCCACTGCCCTTCGATGTTACCCCAGATGGTTATCCTCAGTTCGTCGCCGGGTCCGATCACATAATCAGGACCCACGGGGACCTTATCAACGGGTGCAAAGGTTGATGGTGGCCGCGTAAAAAGGTTATAACCAAATTGCTGAATAGCGGTAGATATTGTCGTCGGGGTCCTGCCTGATATAAATTGCTCAAACTCTGAGACTGTACCTGAGGCAGGCTGCTGGACATCGGGCGTTGCCTGGTGGGTCTTTGCTGGTTCCGGGGCAGCAGGCGTTCCCTGCTGGGCAGGGTATTGCGACGGCATCTGCTGGCCTGTCTGGAGGCCTTGCTGGAAGGAGGGCTGCTGCATGGTCTGCTGCCCGTAGGGAGCGGTCTGCCCGTACTGGAAGGATTGTCCTGTCTGAGCTTGGGGGCTGGGTGCGACAGATGCGCCAGAGACCTGCTGCGCGTATACATTACAGGCAAAAACCATTATACATAAAGATATGGTTAAAACCTGTTTCATTGTCATCATAAACCTCACCTCGTTCAAAATATATTCTATGCTTTATCGTCTTTGCTGCTGCGCCGGCGTATCAGCCTTTGCAGCTTGAGATACTCCCTCTTAACATCGATATACTGCTTCAGCGTATCGAATTTATCCCTGTTTTCGGGATTTGCGGAAGATTTTTCCATGTACTCGAAAAAGAATGCCGCAAAGACGGAAAGGAAAAAACCTATAATGCCGGCGATCATCACCATCTGCCGCCGCTTTGGCTTTATCCTTTGCTCGGGCGGCTGCGCCTTATCGATCACCTGGATGACCGTCGCCTCCTTCACCTCGTCAAGCTTCGCTGCCTCGTATTGTTTCAGGAGGAGCTCATAGAGGGTCTCGTTGAACTTAAGGTCCCTCAACTTCCGTATATATTCCGTTCCGACCTCGGGCATTCTCCCCGTCGGCATGAGGGGATCGTGGCCGTTGCCCTTTCGCTTTTCAAGCTTGGCAAGCTCCGCCCTCATCCCATTGATCGCCGCCTCTGCCTTCTTTACGTCGGGGTTGTTCTCTGTTGAGTATGTCCTCATGACCCGGAGCTCCACCTCTTTCGCTGCAATCTGGGCCCTTAACTGGGACATGCCTTCAATGACCGCCTTCGCCTGCTCCTCTATCCTCAGGGCGCCGGTCTTTTCCTGGAACCCCTTCATGGCCTCTTCCGACCTCGTGAGGCCCGTCTTCGCGTCCTCAAGCTGGTCCTCAAAAAAAAGCCTTCTCTGGCTTGCCTCTGAGACGGCGAGCCCCTTTGTCAGCCTCCGCAACTCTTCCACAAAGGCGTTCGCCATGTCCGCTGCCCTGCGCGGGTCTTCATCCTCCACGCTGATCGTTATGATCCCGCTCTTTTTATCGTCCGTCACCTTGAGGCTGCCTGACAGAGATTCCCTCACTGAGGACCTGAATTTTGCCTTATAAAGGGACATGAGGTCAAACCTGTCGATCATCCTGTCAAGGACCGTATTGCTTTTGATCAGTCCGATGTAGAGATCGTTGGAGTTCCTTATCGGCACCACGCTGCCGACGAGGCCCGCCGCCCCTCCAAGCTGGCTCAAAAGCTGCGATGCCATGCCGGAGCTGCTCTGCTGCGGCGGCAGTATCTTCGTCTCCCCTTTATAGGTGGGCGACACGATGAGGCTGTAAATGGCTGCGATCACCATAAGCCCGAGGGTCGTATAGATGATGGTCTTTTTATGCTTTGCGAGGACGATCAGGTAATCGAGGAGGTTGATCTCGTCATCTTCTGTCTTGTGTAGGTTCTCTTCCACAACGTTCTCCTAATTGGCCTAATAAAATATTAAATTGCAGACCCCCGTATTCCTTATAATTATTCGTTTGCCAGCCATTAAAAGTCAAGAGATTTTTATGTAGTTGCTGGTAATAAGCAAGAGATTTTTCTTGACAAAAAAGATGTCCTTGTTATTATTCTCATTAGCATGTTCATCTGGCTCTTTCATAGAATAAGCGGCGTTTCTCTCATTGTCCTCTTCGGGATAAAGATATTTACGAGCTTCTTTCTCTTCACAAAAGACAACAAGCCGGATTGGGCATTAAGCCTTCACAGGCAACCGATCATCGACGTCCTGATCCTCATTCTTTTCACCTTTCACAGCATATATGGTATACGGACGATCATTATGGATATGGGCTACAGAAACGAGAAGAGGCTGTTCCTGGCATCGAATGTGGTTGCATCTGTCCTTTCTGCTTTCTTGCTTTACATCTACTTTTTAACGTCGTAATTATGCTTTCTCACGATGTGCTCATTGTTGGTGGAGGTCTTGCCGGACTCAGGGCCGCTGTCGGTTTATGCGATAAATACGATGTGGGGCTTGTCTCAAAGGTCTACCCCATACGGTCCCATTCTATTGCAGCACAGGGCGGGATAAATGCGGCGCTCGCAAACAATCCAAACGCGAAGGACGATACCTGGGAAAAGCACGCCTTTGACACGGTCAAGGGCAGCGATTATCTTGCCGACCAGGACGCAGCCGAGCTTATGTGCCAGGAGGCCATAAAGATCGTTTACGAGATGGAGCACTGGGGATGCCCCTTCAGCAGGTTCCCTGACGGCTCTATTGCCCAGAGGCCATTCGGCGGGGCCGGCTACCCGAGGACATGCTACTCAACCGACCTGACTGGGCACGTTCTGCTCAACACGCTCCATGAAAGGGCCGTCTTCAAGGGGGTAAAGGTCTATCCTGAATGGTTCGTCATTGCCCTTGTAAACGACGGAGGCCAATGCCACGGCGTCATAGCCTTTGACCTTCAAAGCGGCGAGGTCATCCCCGTACGCGCAAAGGCAACGCTGTTCGCCACCGGCGGGTATGGCAGGGTCTACTTCTATTCCACAAACGCCCTCATCAATACAGGAAGCGGCATCGGGATCGCCTATAAGGCCGGAGTCCCCATCAAGGATATGGAATTTGTCCAGTTCCACCCCACCGCACTCATCGGCACAAACATCCTCATGACAGAGGCCTGCCGCGGCGAAGGCGGGTATCTGACGAACAAGGACGGCGAGAGGTTCATGAAGCGCTACGTGCCGAACGCCATGGAGCTTGCCCCGCGGGACATCGTATCGAGGAGCATCCAGACAGAGATAGACGAGGGAAGAGGGCTCGAACACCCCCTCGGCAAATATATCAACCTTGACCTGCGCCACCTTGGAGCAGAAAAGATACTGGCCAAGCTGCCGGGCATCCGGAACATATGCCTGGACTTTATCGGGATCGACCCCATACTCGAACCGATCCCCATCATGCCCTGCCAGCACTATTCCATGGGCGGCATAGACACCAACGAGAAATGCGCGACCGACGTAAAAGGCTTTTACGCTGCCGGAGAATGCGCCTGCGTGAGCGTCCACGGCGCCAACAGGCTTGGCGGCAATTCCCTCCTTGAAACGATCGTTTTCGGAAAGCTGGCGTCTTTTGCCATCGATGAATATCTCCAAAACGGCGAGGTAAAACCGGACGAAAGGCTCCTCATGAGCAAAAAAGAGGAGGCGGAAGAGAAGATACACAGGCTGATCCGCGAAGGGGACGAAAAACCATACACGATCCTCGCAGACCTGAGCAAGACGATGAGCAGCCTCGTCGGCATATTCAGAAAAAAGGAAGAGCTTGGCCAGGCCCTGAAAAATATCGAAGCGGTAAAAGGGCGCTACAGGCATGTGCACGTTTCATCTCCCAAGCTTCATATGAACCACGAGCTCTTAAATGCCATCGAGCTCGAATACATGCTCGAAGTAGCCCACACCATTGCGCTGGGGGCATACCTCAGGGAAGAGAGCAGGGGCGCCCACTTCAGGAGGGACTACAACACAAGGAACGATGCCGACTGGCTCAAGCATACGATCGCAAAGATGGGCGCAGGCGGCGAGCCGGTCATATCCTCCAAAAAGGTTGTAATAACAAAATACCAGCCTATGGAGAGAAAATATTGATCACTGCAAGCGAATATACTTTCAAGATCTTACGGTACGATGTGAAAGAACCTGAAACGGAACCCTTCTTCGAATCGTACCGCGTAAAGGTGCTGCCCGGCCTGACGGTCCTCGGGGTTCTCCTGCGCATAAGGGACGAGATAGACGGGACCCTTTCGTTTCGCTCCTCATGCAGGTCGGCAGTGTGCGGCTCCTGCGCCATGGTGATCAACGGCAAGATAGACCTCGCATGCAGGACACAGGTTGCAACGTTTGGATCGAACACGATCGTCCTTGAGCCTCTCCCAAACTTCGAGATCATAAAAGACCTTGTCGTGGACATGACGCCCTTCTGGAACATGTATGAAAAGATAAGGCCGTACCTGATACGGACAAGCCCTGACCCCGACAAGGAGATCCAGCAGAGCGAGGAAGAGAGGAGCCGCATCGATCAGGTTGTGAACTGCATCCTCTGCGCATGCTGTTACGGGGCCTGCCCTGTCCTCGCCAGGGACCCTGAGTATGCAGGGCCTGCAGCCCTCGCAAAGCTCGAGCGCTTTGTACTGGATTCAAGGGATGAAAGGCCGGTAAATGCCCTTGACGAAGTCAATAACGAGAAAGGCGTCTGGGGCTGCGACACGATATTGCGGTGCATTGATGCCTGTCCCAAGGATGTACGCCCCACAGACTCTGTCGTAAGCCTGAGAAAAAAACTTCTCAAGCATAAGCTCTTCGGAAAGGGGATAAAATGAAGATCGCTTATTCCCTCGTAACAAGAAGAACTTTTCTCAACGCCCTCTTCGGCGGTTGGCTCGCTGCATTCTGCGGCGGGAGCTTCTATGCGCTCCTGAAGTTTGCCTTTCCGACGCTCGGCAAAGAGCCTGATTTTGTGGTCCTCAAAATAGCCGATTTTATGGACATACCGCCCAACTCCGTCAAGCCCTTCGCATGGGGAGGACAGCTCGGCCTTTTCTACAAAAAGCAGAACGGCTCAACATACGCCCTTAAAGGTGTGTGCACGCACATGGAATGCAATGTGACCTACAAACCGGAAGATAAGAAGTTTTACTGCGCATGTCACCAGGGCTGGTTCGATGAGGACGGCAAAAATATCGCCGGCCCGCCTCCGAAACCGCTCGAATTTTTTGATATCACCACCGAGGGCGAGAAGCTGATTGTCGCGAAAAAGGGGATAAAGGTTGAGCTGCCAAAGGCTTAGGGACTGGATCGAAGAAAGATACGACGTAGGGGAGATGAAGAGGCTTGCCAAGCACAAGCTCGTTCCCGTCCACCAGTATGAGATCTGGTATTACACGGGCGGCATTGCCATGTTCCTCTTCATCCTGCAGTTCATCACCGGCATTGTCCTCTCCTTTTACTATATCCCCTACTTCGAGCATGCCAACAAGAGCATTATCGAGATCGTTACCAAGCTGAACATGGGGTGGTTCTTCCGCTCCCTCCACCACTGGGGCGCGCAGCTTGCCATCACGGCCCTATTCATCCACGTGTTCAGCACGCTTCTCCTCAAGTCCTACAGGAAGCCCAGGGAGCTTCTCTGGATATCGGGGTTCATACTTCTCGGGATATCGATCTTCTTCGGCCTGAGCGGCTACTTCCTCCTCTGGGATGAACGCGCTTTTGCGGCGGTTCGCGTGGCAACAGGCGGCGCAGGCAACCTCCCCGTCATAGGCGGCTTCATCAAGGCCTTCCTTCGGGGCGGCATTGATGTCACCGGCGATACGCTGACGCGCTTTTATGCCTTCCACGTATCGGCCTTGCCTCTTCTTACTCTCTTTCTGGTCGGCATGCACATACTTCTCGTTCAGTATCACGGGATGAGCGTGCCTATGTCCCTGGAGAAGAAGCCCCTGAGACAGATACCCTTCTTCCCGAACCTCTTTTACAAGGACCTCATCATCTGGCTTCTGGTTTTGGGCGTTGTAGTATCGCTGGCGACCCTCCTGCCGCCGGAGATCGGGAAGAAGGCCGATCCGCTCGCGCCGGCGCCGGAGAATATAAAACCGGAATGGTACTTCCTCTTCCTCTTCCAGACGCTGAAGCTGTTTCCCGGCGATATCCTCGGGATGAACGGCGAGACCATAGCGATCATCCTCATATCCTGCGGGATACTCTTCTTCTTCCTCATCCCCTTCTTTGACAGGAAATCAAGCAGGGGAGAAAAGAGCGTTCTTTTCACCTGGATAGGCGTGTTCTATACATTGTATTTTATCGTTATGACGATTATCGGTTTTGTGAGTTAGGGGGATATTCATATGAAAAAGGCCATCTTCGCCTTCCTGTTCGTCATATCCTGCGCCCTCGACCTATTGGCCCAGGAGGCTGCGCCCGTTCAGGTCTTCCCGTCAGCGCCTTACGACAGATATACCATCTTTCAGTCTCTTGCCTTATTCTGGATCGCCATTATCGGCCTTATCATCATCATCAGGATGAAGCTGAAGGAGATAGAAAGAATTCAAAAAATGGGGATAGACCGGGAAGAGAAAGACATCCCTCTCCTTGACTAAACCGTTCCAAACTATTATGATTTCACACTATGTATTGTTCTATTGTAAGGAATACCCTTCTTTCCCCTTCCGCCATTAACAAAATACTCGCCCTGCCGGCAGAGGATACCGTCTGCGCCTCGCTTCTGGAGATACTCGCTAAGTTTCAGGATATTAAAAAGTTTGCCAGCGAGATCCATACGGAGATCCACGTCATAAAACCTATCCTGAAGCTCCTCGGGCTTTCCTACGAATCAAAGCCAAAGTTCTTCGAGGAGCACATTAAAGAGCCCGATGCGGTGCTTTTTTCATCGGAAGAAGAAAGATTTAAAAGCTCACAGCTCTGGGGGACCGTTGAATATTACGCAAAGGCCCTCGGGATATTGCTTCTTAAAAGATACGGGAGGAACCTTCAGGAGGGCATCACCGGCTTCTTTCTCGAATTCGAGAACAGGATACCCACATACCAGATCGCATACCTCTTAAAGAAATCGAAAGCCCCCTGGGGAATTCTTACAAACGGACGGGAATGGATACTCGTAAAAAGGCCTGTAAACTATGAATTACGGCTCCTGGCGCTGGACCTTGAAACGGCGATGTTTGAAAATGACCGCGACGCCCTGCATCTCTTCAACGCGATCTTCTCCCTCACGGGCCTCACAAAAACAGTCCCTAATATCCTTGAGGAAGAGAGGGATTACCTTATTGAGCTTTTAAGAAAAAAAAGGGACCTGGCCCAGCAATCATTACAGGGGGCCAGAAAAAAGGTCGAGGTATACCCAAAGCTGATCGATATCTTCAAGGATCTCTTCGGGGACAGGGAGCTCGCATGCTCAGAGTCATACCTCCTGGAAAAAAAGGTGGACCTGCCGCAAAAAGCCTATGCACAATTTGATGCGATCAACGAACATAATGTATCAGATATCTCGTCCTTTCTTTTCAATAAAAAAGGGTACCAAAAGGATGCAAACCTCGAAGGCATCTTTCTTGCTGAAAAAAGCGTTTATGCCACAAAAGAACAGCTTCTTGCGCTGAAGATACTTGATATGACCCCTAATTTCGGCAACCTGAGCAGCGACCTCATCGAGGGTCTCGCCTATTTTGCCTTTGTCCTTCCGTACCGTGAAAAAAACACCTTTGTCGCCGAATGGGAGGATGAGACATTGGTCAAACGGTACATCGTTGACAACATCCTTTACGGCGTAGAACGCTCACATCTTGCCCTTGATATCCTGCAAACCATGATCAGGGGCCGGTTCAACTCAGAGGCAGGGCATTTCACATACGGCAACCCGCTTATCGGCATGTCCATTGAGGACATGGCAGCCTATTTTGATACAAAAAACCAGATGGGCCTTTTTAGCAAAAATCCCCAGGACCTCATCAAGGACTTCAAAGAGATGTACAGGCTTTACTTCTCCCTTTCAGACAGGATCAAGGAGGATGTCCAGGTCAGGGAAGAACTTGAGAAAAAACTGAAACGTTACGGCGCGAGGATACGGAGCGCAATGGATATTATCATCTCGACGTATTTCAGCAGGGCCGCTGATAACAAAAAGATCCAGGATATCCTCTCGAACCTCGACAGCGACGATGTTACCTGGGAAAATCTTACAAAAAAGGATTGGTTCGCCGACGCAATGTCCCTGGCGCGAAACAATGGCTTTTTTCACTTTGATGTGGAGTTTCCCTTTCTCCTCAACAGTGCCTTCGATTTTATCTTTGTCCAGCCTGCGCTCCAGTATATCTGGGAAGAAAACTATCCCCTCGCGGAGGCGACAAAGGCATATGTGAAAAGGGGCATGCCATACCTGAAGCCGGGGGGGAGGATGGTGATTATCGTTGACAACCCCGGAGACGATCTGATGGGAGAGTTGAGAAAATCAACACGATACGAAACCGGCGGGCAGGGCGGATTCGTCATCCTGAAGAAAAAATAACCAATAACCAAACATCAATCACCAATTAATACCCAATAACCAATGACCGAATACCCAAACGGGAAAAACACCGGAAGGGCTTTTGTTTGGTTATTCGATGTCCGATATACGAAATACGATATACTGCTGTTCGCTGATGGCTGGAGGGCGATTTATGCGATAAGTCCCTTCAGTATCCTGTACGATTTGAGCTCTACATCAAGATGGAAGGTCATGAAGCCCTCCATAATATCCTGTGCAACCCTCTCGAAGCCGTTGTCCAGATATGAGGGTCCATTTTCTGCGCATCCCCAGGCGTCCTGAGACCCTGCCACGTTGCCGTTTGCCTGCTGTACGGATACGATGCCCGCTATCACGCCTTCAGCGCAGACCTGGTGGGGAAGCGATGGTGCGCACTTATGGCAAAGGATGCCGCCCCTTTCCCTGGAAAAGAATATCTTCTCATCTGCCGCCATGGCCTGCCCGCAATAGACACAGGTGTGGAAGTTGGGCATAAAGCCGAGGATCCCAAGCATCCTGAGCTGATAATGGAGTATATCGTCATAGGTGAATTCGGCGCCCCTGATGCCCTGGAGTATCTCCGCCAATACGTTGAAAAGGTCCTCGTGCCGCTCCCTCTCCTTCGTCAGCCTGTCGACGAACTCCACGAAAAAACCCGCTGTGCAGGCCTTCTTCAGGCTCGTCTCGATGCCGCTGTTCGTCTCGATAATGTCGGCATTCTCGATCCTCACCATTCCTCTTCCATATTTCTCAAAGTATTCAACCCTGATGCGGTTGAAGGGTTCGAGGGTATTTGCAAACCTCTTCTGGCTTTTATTCGCACCTTTGGCGATGGCGGCAACCTTCCCTGACGACAGCGTGAAGAGTCTTATTATCTTGTCCGATTCCCCGTAGGACCTCTTGAAAAGTACTATCGCCTCGTCCTTATGCAGCGCCATTATCTTTCCACGATCTCCTTGCCTTTTTCCGGCCTGTATATGAACTGCCCATTGTCGATGCCCCGGTTGATCTTCACCGCTGAAAATTCTATCGTATTGATGTTGCCGGTGAATTCATGGATCTCGATCTTCCGCACAATATTTTGTTTATCGATCCAGACCTTTGCCGCGTTCACCGTGCTGTCCTTCTTCGGCACGATCTCCAGCACTTCAAGGCTGCCAACGATTGACTGCTGCTTTAACGTGAAAAGCTCGTCCATCCTCGCTATGTCTTCGATAAGGTCGAGGAACGTGCCTGTCGTCTTCTCCTTCCTTATCCTCTCTTTTACGACAAAGGGCTTCTCATCCTCTCCCTGCCACATGTATTGCCCGTCATAAAGAAAGAACTTCACCTTCGGCGCACTGTACTTCCATAAAAACCCCTTATGACGTTTATAGTAAAAATCCCCCTCGAATGCCCTGTCCTTTTTCAGGCTCGCAATAAATATCTTCTGGTGAAATGCCGCCTCCAGCGAATTCACCCCCGCATAGGTCTTCTTCAGGGAGTCGAAGGGGGAAGAAGAGTTCGTTCGGCGTTCGGCGTTGGGCGTTGGGCGTTCGGAAGCGCAGGAAAAACTGATGAGAATCTGATTCATGACCATAAAGGAAAGTATAATGATCATATAAATGGTTTTAGAAGATGCAAAGATCTTACGCCGAACACCGAACGCCGAACTCATCACGGTCTTTTTAACACCTCTCTCGACTTTACTCCATCCGACGGGCCGACGACCCCTTCTGCCTCCATGCGCTCTATGATCCTCGCAGCCCTGTTGTAGCCGATCCTGAACCTTCTCTGTATCATGCTGATGGAGGCCTCGCCTCTGGCCATGACGAACTCTACCGCCTCCTGGTATTTTTCATCATCCATCTCTTCCCCCCCATCCTCTTCTTCCTTTTCCTCCAGTATCTCCTGGTGGTATGTGGGGGTCCCCTGCTGTTTCAGAAACTCAACGATGCGCCGTATCTCGCCCTCGGAGACAAAAGGCCCGTGGAGCCTCTGCAGCCTCCCGATGCCCGGGCTTAAAAAGAGCAGGTCCCCGAACCCGAGGAGGCTCTCTGCGCCGTTGGTATCGAGGATCGTCCGTGAATCCACCTTGGAAAAGACCTTGCAGGAGATCCTCGCAGGGAAGTTTGCCTTGATGATGCCCGTCAGGACGTCCACGGAAGGCCTCTGGGTGGCAAGGATCAGGTGGATGCCCGATGCCCTTGCCATCTGCGCCAGCCGCGCGATATATTCCTCGACCTCCTTCGGCGAGACCATCATGAGGTCTGCGAGTTCATCGATAACGACAACGATGTAGGGGATCGTCTCCGACTCCTGCTTCACCATCTTCTGGTTGTATTTCTCTATGTTCCTCACGCCCTTTTCGGCCATCATGGAGTACCGGCGCTCCATCTCATCGGTCATCCACCTGAGCGCCGTTTTTGCGTTCTTCGGGTTCGTCACCACGGGAAGGAGAAGGTGGGGTATGCCTTCGTAGAACGACAGCTCGAGCATCTTCAGGTCGATCATGAGAAACCGTACGTTCGTGGGCGTTGCCTTGAAGAGGATGCTGCATATCATGCTGTTGAGGGAGACGCTTTTCCCCGAGCCCGTCGCGCCGGCAACGAGCAGGTGTGGCATCTTTGTAAGTTCCGCAACGTAAGGTTCCCCTGATATCGTCTTGCCGAGGGCAAGCGTGAGGTGTGAATGTGACGAGGCGAACATATCCGACTCGATGATCTCCCGCAGGTAGACCGTCTGCCGTACCGTGTTGGGGATCTCTATGCCGACCACCGACTTCCCGGGTATGGGGGCGATGATCCGTATCGATACGGAGCTTAAGGCCATCGCAAGGTCGTCTGCAAGATTGGCGATCCTGCTCACCTTGATGCCGGGCGCCGGCTCAAATTCGTACATGGTGATTACGGGGCCCGGCCTGACCTCCGTGACCTTTCCGTCAATCCCGTAGTCCTTCAATTTCTTCTCGAGTATGCTTGCATTGGCCTGGATGCTCTCCTTGTCAACCTTCACCTCTTTCCTCTCAACAGGATCAAGCAATGACGTCGGCGGGAGCTTATAGGGCCCTATCTCCTTGAAGAACTCGAAGGTCTCCTGAACGGCTGCGGCCTTTTTCTCCGCCTTCGGTTCCTCCTTTTTCTCCTCCGTTACCTTGATCTCCCTCCTTCGCTCGACGACCTTCCTCCGTGCAAGCCTCTCTTCAAGGATAGACAGGAGCGGTGCCTGGATGATCAGGAATATCGAGATGAGGAGAATAATGACGGATATAAGGATGCTGCCGAAATAATTGAATGCGTACATCAGCGCCCTTTCGAGGAGAGAGCCGAGAAAGCCGGAGAATTCGACAGGAACACCTCTCAGGTGTATCTTGCCGATAACAATCTGAAAAAGAGAAGTAAGCGCCAGAAAAAGCAGCACCAGCCCTGCCGAGAAGACCAGTATATGCGGAGGCTCTTTCTTCTTCAGGTACAGCAATCCGAAAAACAGGGCGACGGCGGCAATGGCGTAGCTCATCATCCCGAACACCTGGATCAGAAGGTCGGCGATGTACGAGCCTGCCTTGCCGCAGAGGTTCCTCGTTGCCCCCCCGGCAGCGGTGTGAAACGACGGGTCAAGGGGATGATAGGAGACGAGGCTTACAAAGAGAAAGATGAAGACCCCCAGCAGGCCTACTCCGATGATCTCTTTTTTCAGTTCCGTTGACATGCGGCAAACCTTCCCGTTCTCATCATCGCCTGTCAGGCATTACTGCTTTCACCTTTTTGCATGAGCCTCTCTATGTTCGCCCTCACGCTGTTCATTAGCTCGCCTTTTGCCGAGCGGCCCATCCCCTCCAAGGGTATGGGTTCTCCTACATGAATGTATATTACCCCTTTTCCTGCGGGAATGAAACTGCCTTTTGGCTGGAGCGTGCTTGTGCCCACAATGCCGACGGGCACAATGGGGACCATGGCGCGCAGGGCGAGGGAGAAGCCTCCCTTTTTAAAAGGGAGCAGGCTTCCGTCCCTGCTTCTTGTGCCCTCCGGAAAGATAATGATGTTCATCCCGTCCCTTATCTTTCGGGCAGCCTCATCCATGGCCTTGAGCGCCTCCCGCGGGTTCTCCCTGTCAATGCTTATATGCCCCGCCCTCTTCAGCGCCCATCCGAAAAAGGGGATGAGGAAGAGCTGCCTCTTTGCTATCCATCTAAAGGAGAGCGGCAGAGAGAAAAGAAGGCCGTATATATCAAGGGCGCTCTGGTGGTTGCACATGAAGATATACGGAGGAGCCGTGATCTTGTCTAAGCCGCTCGCCACGACCTTGATGCCGCCTAACTTTATGTGGGTAGATGCCCAGAGCCTCGCTATCCTGTGAATCGCTTTGCCCTTGCCGTCAAAGGGGGATATGATGAGTGCAACTATAGAAAGGAACATGGTGGTAAACAGGAGATTCAGTGAAGAGAGGACTTTCCTCATTTCACCTCTTGCTCAAGGGCGTAAAGGATCTGTTCCACCTCTGCTTTTATCCTTAAGTCCGTATCGTAGGGAGATAGGCCTTTTTTATCGGCCTCCGCCACCTTCTCGTTGTACCCGATGTCGCCAAGGTACATGAGGTCCTTCAGGCTTTCCCTGATCAGCGATCTGTCGGCCTGATCCATGATCTTGTTCCCGACGATATAGACCCGTTTAATGTTCAGGTCCTCCGACAGCCTTTTGACCTGGTAAGCGGTTTGAAAGCTCCTGCGTCCCGGCTCAACGACGACGATCAGCGCATCCATATATTCCGTTGTCCCTCTTCCGAGATGTTCAAGCCCGGCCTCCATGTCGACGATAACGTACTCGTCCCTCTCGATCATCACATAGGCCATGAGGCTTCGAAGGAGCGCGTTCTCCGCGCAGAAACAACCTCCTCCCCCCTGGGGGATGTTGCCCAGCAGGATCAGCCTTACGCCATCCTTCTCCACGGAATACGTTTCAGGTATATCATCGACCCTCGGGTTCAGCTGGAAGAACGCCCCGTATGTCCCCTTCTTCGCCCCTGTCCTCTCCTCTATGAACTCCTTCATCTGCGCCAGGGGTTGAAGGGTCTTCATCTGTTCTTCGCTGATGCCGATGGCGCTTGCGAGGTTCGAATCCGGGTCGGCGTCAATGGCGATCACTTTGCACCCTCTTTCCCCGAGGATCCTCGCCATCACGCCTGCCAGCGTCGTCTTCCCCACCCCTCCCTTTCCTGAAATGGCTATCTTCATGCGAGTAGCTATCCTTATTACGATTCACCGCAAACATGGCACCGCAGGATCTCCTTCTCTTCCGGTGTCGCGATAACGATAAGTTTCATATCTTTTTCGATGACCGTATCGGGGTAAGGATTGTATATCCATTCCCCGTTCGACCTGCGCGCTGAGATCACCATGATGTTGCCTATCATCTTAAAGTCTATCTCCTTTACCGGCTTTCCGAGATAGGGCGAATTTTTGGTGATATGGACCTCCTCGACGCGTATCGGCGATTCCTTGTCCCGGAGCATCATGTCAAGGAAAGATGTCACGTGAGGCCTTATCATCTCTGACGCCATCCTTAATCCCCCGATAAAGTTGAGCGCAACAACATTATCTGCCCCTGCCCTCCGCAGCTTATCGGTGTTCTTCGTGTCATTGCACCGCGCAACGATCCTCAGGCTGGGGTTCAGCTGCCGGGCGGTGAGAACAATTACGATGTTGTCGTTGTCGGAATCCGTCGTGGCAAAGAGGCCGTGCGCCTTTTCGACCATGGCCTGCCAGAGGACCTCGTTCTCCGTGGCATCGCCTACAAGGAGGTCAACGTTCAGATCGTGCAGCTTCAGCAGCTCCTGCTTTGATTCATCGGTATCTATGGCGACAAGCGGCCGCTTCGTAATGAACAGCTCATGGGTAACATAAAGTCCCACCATCCCTATGCCGCATATGATATAGTGGTCTTTCATCTTCGCTATGCGTTTCTCCATGGTTCTCCTCCTGAAGACCTTTCTCAGTTCCCCCTCGATGATATACGCGGCCAGCGTCGTGAAGAGGTAGGCGATGGCGCCCGCGCCGATAAATACGAAAATGACCGTAAAGAGCTTGCCGTACGGCTTATCATCGAGGCCGATAACATCCCCATAGCCGACCGTGGTAATCGTTATGGCCGTCATGTAAAGGGCATCGAGGAAGCTCTTGCTTTCTCCGCCGATGACCTTAAAACCAACAGTGCCGATGGCTATGATAATAATAATTATAATGAGTATTTGCTGAAGTTTCTTCGGGATGATCTTCATATGTGTTGTTACCCATTATAGCATGGAACTGGTCTCAATATAAACGCTGAAATGTTATTTAGGGCCGGCCGAGGTTGACTTAGAGGGTAAGCTGTCTTAATGTTATTGAAAAACATAAGCACATGATGCACGGCTGTTCCATGTGTATTCTCATAAAAATTGTTTGAGGTGCAACGACTATGAGCCTTGAGAGATTAGAATTTAAGACAGAAGTCCAGCAATTGCTTGATCTCATGATCCACTCCCTTTATTCACATAAGGAGGTATTTCTCAGAGAGCTTATCTCGAACGCCTCCGACGCGATCGACCGCGCACGTTACGAATCCCTGACAAACAGCGCTGTCCTCGAGAATGAAAGTGGGTGGAAGATAAAGATCACCGCCGACAGGGGCAGGGGTACGCTGACGATAAGCGATAACGGTATCGGCATGACGAAGGAAGAGACCGTTGAGGCCCTTGGAACCATCGCCCATTCAGGGACAAAAGAATTTCTCGCAGCCCTTCAGAGCAAGGCAATAAAAGATAATCCCGAGCTCATCGGGCAGTTTGGGGTGGGCTTCTACTCCTCTTTCATGGTCGCCGACAAGATCACCGTTTTTTCAAGAAGGGCAGGGCAGCAGGGCGCAGGCGGCGTAAAGTGGGAATCAACCGGGGACGGATCGTTCACGGTCGAGGATGTGGAAAAAGAGCGGAGAGGCACCGATGTCATCCTTGAGATCAGGGAAGAAGAGAAGAAGTATCTTGATGAATGGCAGATCAGGAGCATTATCAAGAAATACTCTGATTTTATTGAGCACCCGATAGTCATGGATGTCGAAAAAGAACAGGACAGCGCGCTAAAAAAAGGCGAGAAGGTCACAATAAAGGAAGAAGAGACCCTTAACTCGATGAAGGCCATCTGGCTCAGGGATCGGTCAGAAGTACCGGAAGAGGAATATAACCAATTCTACCAGCATATATCGCACGATTCCGCCAACCCTGCAAAGGTCATCCATTACAAGGCAGAGGGCACCTCGGAGTTTACAGCGCTCCTCTATATCCCCTCGCATGCGCCATACGATATCCTCTTCAGGGACTATAAAATAGGCCCCACGCTTTACGTAAAGCGCGTTCAGATCATGGACCACTGCGAGGAGCTCATTCCGCACTATCTCCGCTTCGTAAAAGGGGTGGTAGACTCAGCAGACCTTCCCCTCAACGTTTCCAGGGAGATCCTCCAGCACAACAGGCAGGTTGAGATCATACGCACAAACATAACAAAAAAGGTTCTCGATACGCTCGGCGACATGAAAAAGGAGCAATATGGAGACTATATAAAGGTTTACAACGAGTTCGGCAGGGTCCTTAAAGAGGGGCTCCATTATGATTTTACACGGAGAGAGGCCATAGCAGACCTTTTCCTTTTTCCTTCAACGAAAACCGAAGAGGGTGTCCTGAGGTCTCTCGACGATTACATCAATGACATGGAGGCACAGCAGGAGGCGATATACTACATCACCGGGACATCCCTCGCAGAGGCCCTGCATTCACCCTACCTCGAGACATTCAGGGGCAAGGGCTATGAGGTCCTGGTCATGCTCGATGATATCGACGATCTCGTCCTGAGCGGCTTCGAATATAAAGGTAAAAGGCTGAAGTCCATCACAAAAGGGGATATCGACCTCGATAAAACAGATAAAACAGAAAAAGAGACGGCAAAAAAACAATATGCTGAGCTGATGGATCTCATGAAAGATACGTTGAAAGACGATGTAAAGGACGTAAGGCTCTCCGGCCGCTTAACAGATTCGGCCTGCTGCCTTGTTGCCGATGAAGGGGATCTGGACCCGCAGGTGGAAAAACTTCTCAAGGCTATGGGCCAGGAGGTTCCTTTGAAAAAGCGGATCCTCGAGATCAACCCCTCTCACCCGCTTTTTGCCGCGATGAAGGCGGTCTTCGAAAAAGATGCGAAGAGCAACACGCTCCCTGATTTCATAAAGCTCCTTTACGATCAGGCCCTTATTCTTGAAGGGTCAAAACCAAAAGATCCCGCAGCATTTTCTAAAACGATCGCGAAGCTGATGGCGGAGAATATAGGGAAGGAAAGCTCATAGCTCAAAAAAAGAATAACCAATAACCAAATATCAATCACCAATTAATACCCAATAACCAATGATCAAATACCCAAACGGAAAACGATGCCGGCAAGTCTTTGTTTGGTGATTGAATATTGGTTATTGGTTATTGTCTGTATTGTTGTTTACTCAAAGAATTCCATAAACTTCTCTTTGAACCCTTTACGCGTTTTCCCGCTCTCATCGTTCAGCTCCTTCGCGAGCTCTTCCATGAGGAGGCGCTGTCTTTCGCTCAGTTTTGAAGGGATGACCACGTTGAGGTAGACGAGCTGATCGCCCCTTCCGTACCCGTTTGACTTGGTAACGCCAAGCCCCTTGATCCGGAAGACCTTTCCGGGCTGCGTGCCGGGCGGTATCGTGATGGCCGTTTCGCCCTCTATGGTAGGCACCGTGAATTCCCCTCCGAGACACAAAAGCGGGAAGCTGGCATCAACCTGAACAGTAATATCGTCGCCTGCGCGTTCGAAGATCTGGTGTTCCTTTACCTCAAGAACCACGTACAGGTCGCCCGGGGCAGTGTCGCCAAACTGCTGCATCCCTTCCCCCCGCAGCTTCAGCCTCATGCCGGTGTCGACGCCGGGCGGGATCTTGACCTTAATCTTCTTCTTTGTCCTGATGCTTCCTTTACCTTTGCAGGTCTTGCAAGGGTCTTTGATGATGTGGCCGTCACCGTTGCAATATTCGCAGGTCCTGTTTATCGTAAAAAACCCGTGGCTCTGCCTGACCTGCCCTCTTCCTCCGCAGTGCTTGCAGGTTACGGGCCGGTGCCCCGGCTCTATCCGGGATCCGCCGCAGGCCGGGCATTTTTCTTCTTTCGGTATCTCTATCTCCTTTTCAATACCAAACACTGCCTCTTCGAACTCTATGGCAAGATTGTAGCGCAGGTCCTGCCCTTTCCTTTCCCTCTGCCTGGGGGAGCCGAAAAAATCACTGAAAAGGTCGTTAAAAACGGTGTCGAAATTGCCCCTGAAGCCAAAATCGAAGATAGAGCCGGCATCGTCAGCAGTGCCGAACCTTTCATACCGGTATCGCTTCTCAGGATCGCTGAGTACGGCATATGCCTCGCTGATCTTCTTGAACATCTCTTCGGCTTCTTTATTGCCGGGATTTCTGTCCGGGTGGTATTGGAGCGCAAGCTTCCGGTAGGCCTTTTTTATCTCCTCGTCTGTGGCGTTCTTTGAAACGTTCAGGATTTCATGGTAGTCTCGGTATTCTGTCCGCATTGGTCAACCGTATATTACTGGATTTCCGGTTTTTTGGAAACAACCACCCTGGAGGGCCTCATCAATCTGTTGTTCAGCAGGTAGCCTTTTTGAAACTCTGATAAGACGGTATCAGGCTCCACGTCCTCTTTCTCTTCCTGGTAAAAGGCTTCGTGGAGATTGGGGTCGAATTTCTTGCCGACTGCTTCGATCCTGGTAACGCCTGCCTTCTCAAGCACCTTGAGAAATTCGTTGAAGGTTATCTTGACCCCATCGTAGATCCCTTTGTAATCTTCCGTTTTTGCCGCATGGTCCAGGGCCATCTCGAGGTTGTCCAGCACAGGCAGCAATTCCTTCATCAGGACTTCGTTGCCAAATTTCAATGTATCCTGCTTTTCTTTTATTTTGAGCTTCTTGTAATTTTCAAACTCGGCCTGAAGGTAGAGGATCTTTTCCTGAAGCGACTTTATAAGCTCGTCCTTCTCCGCAAGCGCCCTCTTCGACTCCTCCGCTCCATCATCCTTCTTCTTTTTCTTCTTATGTTCTTCGTGCCTGGCGATCTCCTGCCCTTCTTCTTTTTCTTCAGTCGCTTCGCCGGTGTTTCTCTTTTCCTTTTCTTCCATGTTGCTCCCTTACATCATTCTTAAGATATCGGTGACCGTCTTCGCAGTATAATTGACGATCGGTATTATTCTTGAATAATTCATCCTGATCGGGCCTATCACGCCGAGGAAGCCGTAGCTGTCTTCGCCGACCTGGTAGGGCGAGGAGATGATGCTCATCCCGCGCATTTCTTTCATATCGTTCTCGTGCCCCATGATAATGCTTATGCCATCCTCCCGGAGGCAGCTGTCCAGCAAAGTGATCAGTTTTTCTTTCTTCTCCAGCGTCTGAAAAAGCTCTTTTAATCTTTCGAGGTCAGAAAATTCCGGTACGCCTATCATTTTAGACGTCCCTTCTATGTAAACTTCCCGCTTGCTCTTTTCATCAATGATCGCGTCGAGGGTATCCCGGATCTTCGCGCAGAGGTTGTTGAAGATCTCTTTATCCTGCCTCACGTCGCCCAGTATGCCGTCCCGCAGGACGTAGAAAGGAACTCCGCTGAACTTTTCGTTCATATACCATTTCATCTCGTTCAGAACATTAATGCCCAGTTCCTCATCGGTATGCACGATCCTCTTATGGACCATACCGGAAGAAGTTATAAAAACAACAAGGATCGTATACTTTGATAATTTGACGAATTCAACCTCTTTAAAGAGCATCGTGTTCACTTTTGGCTCAATTACTATGCTTGTATATTGCGATATGGACGCAAGCGTCTTCGATGCATCTTCCATAATCTCCTCAACGTAGGAGTAGCGGGGCCGGGCAAGCGATTCCAGGACCTTCAGCTCCTTTTTGCCGGGAACCATCAGCGACGACAGGCTATTTACGTAATATCTGAAGGCCTTGTGCGTCGGTACGCGCCCCGCCACTGCATGGGGCTTATAAAGAAAACCGAGCTCCTCAAGATCGCTCATTATATTCCTTATCGTCGCAGAGCTTACCTTGTTCTTCATTCTCTTTGATATCGTCCTTGAACCTATCGGTTCGGCAGCGTTTATGTAGTTGTCCATAATAAGCTCAAGGATCCTGTTTTGTCGTTCTGTCAGAATGTCCATGGCTCAATACCGGCCTTCATAAAATAAATTAATGATATATGACACTTTTGTCAAGAAATGAGATGCTCAATTTGTCAGACAAGGATTTGTTAAGCGTATATCTGGAGGGTGCTTTCGGCCAACCCCGTGTATCCTTTTGCCCTTCTGTATTTATCGATGATGATCTGCGGTATTTGGAGGGATGCCTTGTCGATCTCATACTGGCCGGCTACATGGCGGGAGCTTACATAAACAGGCCCTGCCTGAGCCGCTGTCGCAGCAGGGTATTCATTGCCGTCTCCTGTCACGCTGAGCCCTGCCGAACTCGGGATGTCAAATGCCATCACCTTGCATTCTGTATGCTTAAGGTCAAAACCGATAGCCTTTCCCTGAAGTACCTTACCGCTCTTCTGCTGCGGGATGCTGTCTCTGAGTACACAGAGTCTGCCCGGGGCCCTTTCCTCTATTGCAGTGCTGATGTTCATAGTTATCGCTGATAATGTCTTACAGTTTATAACAATACTTTGCATATAAAGTCAAGAAAAAATTCCCGTACATTTTTTATCGTGGCAAAGGGTCGGCTAAAACTTTTCAATCCGGACGACACCCCGCAGAACGCTGAGGGGTGGTTCATTAAATAGTTTTGTTTTATAATAATGCTGGAGAAAATTGCGGAGAGGTTGTATCATATCATCGTCTGACCCCTTTTTTCCCTGCAAACGATCAGACATCTCAACATCTAAGGAGGATACATGAGCGGCATTTTTGGCATTGTATCGAAAAAAAACTGTGCAAGCGAGCTCCTTTACGGCACAGACTACCATTCCCACATGGGGACAGAGTACGGCGGGATGGCTGTCCTTGGAGAGCGTTTCCACAGGTCTATCCATGACATCAGCAAGTCCCAGTTCAAATCGAAATTCTACGAAGATTATAAAGAGATGGAAGGAAATCTGGGCATAGGCGTCATAAGCGACCGGGATGCCCAACCGCTCATCATCGGTTCAAAATTCGGAACCTTTGCCGTCGTATCGGCGGGGCTCGTGGATAATACGAACGAACTGGCCGAAGAGCTCCTTGAACAGGGCGAGACCTTCGGCGAGATGTCAAGCGGTGGGGTCAATTCCGTTGAGCTCATAGCCAAATTGATCAATCAGGGAAAAACGCTCATTGACGGTATTGAAGGCCTCTATGACCGGATAACCGGTTCAGCCTCCACGCTCCTCATGAAAGAGGACGGGATCTATGCGGTCAGGGACCGCCTTGGCCGGATGCCCCTCGTTGTCGGGGAAAGGGATGGGGATTACGTGGTCGCCACGGAAACATGCTCCTTTCTTAACCTTGGCTACCGGATCATAAAGTATCTTGAACCCGGCGAGATCGTTCGCATAGGAAAGCGTGGATTGGAAGAACAGCTTGCAGGAAAGGCAAGCAACCAGATCTGCTCCTTCCTCTGGATCTACACAGGATATCCCGCTTCAAGCTACGAGGGGATCAATGTTGAGCTTGTCCGGGAGCGATCCGGGAGTTTTCTTGCGAAGAGCGATGAAGTGGAGGCCGATCTTGTAGCCGGGGTGCCCGATTCGGGGGTCGGCCATGCCGTCGGGTATGCTATGCAGTCGGGGATCCCCTTCCGGCGGCCACTCGTCAAATATACCCCAGGCTACGGAAGGAGCTATACGCCGCCTTCACAGGAGATTCGCGACCTTGTGGCAAAGATGAAGCTCATTGCGGTCAAGGATATCATTGCCGGGAACCGGATAGTCCTCTGCGAGGATTCCATCGTGCGCGGAACGCAGCTTAAGAATTATACCCTGAAGAAACTATGGGAATCGGGTGCCAGGGAGGTCCATGTTCGCCCGGCCTGCCCGCCGCTGATGTTTCCCTGTAAATTTGCCCTCTCCACGCGCTCCATCGACGAGCTGGCTGCCCGGCGCGCCATACGGGCACTGGAAGGAAGCGATACGGACGATATCTGGGACTATCTTGATGACCGGTCAGAGAAGTACCGGAAGATGGTGGATTGGATCGCAAAAGAGCTTGATGTTACAACGCTCCGGTATCAGCGGATCGACGACATGGTCGAAGCGATAGGGCTTCCCCGTGAGAAGCTCTGCCTCCACTGCTGGATCGGGGATAAAAGCGGCTCGTAGTTCATGATGGTATATCGTAGTTCGTATATCGTATATCGAAATATAAAATTAAATCCTAATATCGGAACTCTAAACAAATTCGAATGTTCAAAATTCAAAGCGTGTTGTGAGGGTTTTGTGCGGAAGATCCGGGCTTACCTATCCTGGCTGAAATAATCTCCAAGCAGCCCCCTGCTGTGTTCGTCGTCGTGACAGTAGACACAAAGGTTCTCCCAGTTGGAGCCGTCCGGGGGGTTGTTATTATGATTCCCGTCCTTGTGGTGAACGGTAAGGAGGTGCCTGTCCTTATAATCGAATTCCCTGGCGCATTTTGCACAGATAAGGCCGTGGATCCGCAGGGACTGCTCCCTGTAATCGCTCTTCGATGCCCCGATCTCTTTCAACTCCCGCACGATCTCTTCGACGGACTTATCGCTCTCTTTCTTCTTCGGGCCCGCGCCCCTCTGTGAGTACCGTCTCCTTCTCATTGCTTTCCCTTTTCTTTACCGTGATATTATAGCACGAACAGGGAAGGTTGTCTCACATCAACACATAGCTCGTGGCAAATCCTAAATCCGTATATCGAAGCACTGAACAAATCCAAATGTTCCAGTATACAATATCAAAGGGCTTACGCTTTTATCGAATTCGCCTTGCGCTTCGATATACGAATTACGATATACTGTGTGCTGCATTATTCCCTCAGCTTTAGCTTCATCTGCACCGGGTCGGCAGCGGCGCGGGGCGGCTGCGCGTCTGGCTTTATGTCGATCGTCACCTGGTGCAGCCTTCCCGTAAACCTGAAGGGCACCGCGTACTCATCGGAGACAGGCGTCCCGGTATCAGAGCCTACGTCAAAGCTCTCGTCGATCGAAAAGAGCGACGGCACGGTTACCCTGATCCTTTTTTCATCTACAGCTTTGCCGTCGACGACAAGCCTGCCCGCACCTCCTCTGCCTTTGCCGCCGCCGTCGTAGGTAAAATCAAAGGCTATTGAGTGCCTGCCTGGCGCAAGCCTCTTGCTGCCGGCCCAGCGTACCTTTTCGACAGTAAGCGAGTTGTAGAAAAAGACTGGCCTGCCGGCCTTCACATAGAGCGCGTAGCCGCCGAAGCGCCCGCCTGTCGTTACGAGAACACCTTCTGCACCGCCTTTTGGTATCTCCACATCAGCGGTAATGCTAAATGATTTGTTCCGTATATCAGGGGCATTCGGCTCCGGCAGGCGCGTCACGCCATCAGGAAAGATAAACCTGGTGCGCCCTCCCGCGAGGCTCGCCAAAAGCTTGCCGGGCCCGCGGATAAAACTGTCGTCAAGGGGCAGCACATTATATTTCGCTGCCTCGATCCAGAAAAGATCCTGAAGCGCCTTCAGCTTTTGAGGGTACTGTTTTGAGAGGTCATTTGCCTGACTGAAATCTTCTTTCAGATTATAAAGCTCCCACGTGTAGTCATCGGCAGGATTTTTAGAGGTAGGTTTCAGCATATCCCAGGGAAGGCGCTTGGGCGTTGTCGATGCAATCCAGCCATCGTGATAGAGGGCGCGGTTCGCAAACATCTCAAAATATTGCGTCTTCCGTTGAGACAGCGCATTCGTGTTCTTCTTGTCAAAAGTGTATGCCATGCTCACGCCTTCGATGGGTTTCTGGGACACGCCGTTGACCATGACCGGCGCAGGGAGCCCTGCTACTTCAAGGATTGTAGGAACAACATCAATAACATGATGGAACTGTTCTCTCAAGCCGCCCTTGTCCTTGATATGCCCGGGCCACGAGATCACAAGATTGTTCCTGGTCCCCCCGAAGTGGGAGGCGACCTGTTTGGTCCACTGGAAAGGGGTATCCATGGCATGCGCCCAGCCAACGGGGTAGTGGTTGTAATGTTTATCGCTGCCGATGGTGTCGATTTGGGCAATCATCTCCTTCACCCCCTCCTGCAGCCGAGGAGGCATGGTAAGGGAGCGGAGCTCGTTGATCGTGCCGTGATGCGTCCCCTCTGCGCTTGCCCCGTTGTCGCCCTGGATGTATATAATGAGGGTATTGTCAAGCTCGCCGACCTCCTCGATGGCGCTGATGACGCGGCCTATGTTATAATCTGTGTGTTCAAGGAATGCAGCATATACCTCCATCATGCGGGCGGAGAGTCTTTTCTCATCGGCTGACAGCGAGTCCCAGCCGGGGATGACATCAGGTCGAGGGGTCAGTTTTGCGTTGGCAGGGATAACCCCTATCTCCTTCTGTTTCTGCCAGGTCATCTCCCGCTGCTTATCCCAGCCGCGATCGAAGCGCCCTTTATGTTTCGCGATCCATTCCCTGGGAACGTGGTGGGGCGCATGGGTAGCACCGGGTGTGAAATAGACAAAGAAGGGTTTGTCCGGTGCTATGGCCTTCTGCTGCCTGATCCACGATACCGCCTTATCAGCGAGGTCCTCATTCAGGATGTAGTTTGGATTACCCATGTAAGGCTCGATAGGCTTCGTGCCTTCATAGAGCGCGGGCTCCCACTGGTTCGTATCGCCGCCGATAAAGCCGTAGAAGTATTCAAAACCAAGATTGGTCGGCCATAGATCGAATGGTCCCGCGAGGCTATGCTGCCAGGATGGGACGTTGTGGTTCTTTCCGAACCATGCCGTATTATACCCGTTCTGTCGAAGGATCTCCCCGATGGTTGCCGTATCTTTTCCCATCAGAGAGTCATAGCCGGGATAGCCCGTGGCAAACTCCATAATGACGCCGGTATGTGCTGTATGGTGGTTACGTCCCGTGATGAGGGCCGCCCGCGTTGGCGAGCACAATGCAGTAGTATGGAACATATTATACCGCAGGCCGTTATGCGCAAGGCGGTCAAGGGTAGGCGTTGGAACGGGGCCCCCAAAAGTGCTGCTGGCGCCGAACCCTACATCATCAGTCATAATGAGAAGAATATTGGGCGCGCTCTTCGGAGGTTCCACCCGGGGAGGCCACCACTCCTGCGACTCGCTCGCGTTACGGTCGATCCCCCCGCCAAAAGGCAATGCAGGCCGCGGCAGGACCTGCTGTGCATTAACGGAAGCCGCAGCAAAAACAACCAGGAAGCAGCAAAGCATCAACCCGGCAATACGGCTATTTCCATATCTTTCCTTTGTAGACATGACCCCCTCCTTGCGTATAAATTCGCTCCAGATGCTCCCTGGCTTATTGACTAAAAAATTGTACACCCTGTACGATCCAAACACAAGCCCCGTAGCTCCCGATCCATAAATAAAAAAGGGCCTCCTTTTCAGGTGGCCCTTTTTAAATATTCACAATGTCTTGAGGTCGTTTACGCCTAACGCCTCACGCCTTACGGTCTTGTTTACCCAGGCATCAGCCATCCCGGCAGCCATGTCGCAAGTCCGGGAAATATAAAGACAAGAATACCGCCGACAACAAGACTTATCAGGAATGGGTATACTCCTGCGTAAACCACCCCAAAAGGCGTCTTTGTTATCTGCTTAACGACAAAGACGCATATGGCCATCGGCGGCACGACAACACCGATCATTACGGTGATGCCTATCAGGATACCGAACCACATTGGATTATACCCGAGCTTTATGATTGCAGGGTAGAAGATCGGGGTGGCGAGGATCATGAATGCAAGGTCGTCAATAAAGGAACCGCCAATAAGATAGATCATTGCGATAAAGAAAAGTATTATCCAGGAAGGCATCTGCAGGCCGACGATCCAGTCGGCGGTTATCATGGGGATTTTTGTTACGGCAATGAAGTGGCCAAGCACCGTCGAGCCTGCTATGAGCAAAAGAACCATGCAGGCGGTCCTTATGGATTCAACGACGGATTTAATATAACCCTTTATGTTAAGGTCTCTCCTTATGAAGGTGAGGAGAAGGACAAGGAACGTCCCTACGCTGCCCGCCTCAGTAGGTGTGAATATCCCTTGCAGAATGCCGCCGATGACGAGAAAGAAGATAAGGATAACCCACATGACCTCAGGGATCGCCCTGATCCTTTGGCCCCACGTTGATCGTTCACCTTTTGGTCCGACTGCGGGATTTATTTTGCACCAGCCGTATATAATGCCGACAAAAAAGAGGGCGATAAGAAGGCCGGGGAAAATCCCTGCCAAAAACAGCCTCCCGATGGACTGGTCGGTAATGATGCCGTAGATGATCAGGGTAACGCTCGGCGGAAGCAGGATCCCAAGGGTCCCGACGGTTGCGACGATGCCCGTTGAAAGCCTCTTGTCATACCCGTAACGGTCCATCTCGGGCACTGCGACGCTTGCAAAGGTCGCTGCCGTGGCAGGCGAAGAACCGCATATGGATTTAAAGGCCGTTGCGCCGGCAACGGTTGCCATGGCGAGCCCGCCGGGGATATGGCCGATAAATTTATAGGAGGTATCGAAGAGCCGCTTCGCTATGCCGGAGTTGAACGCCACCTGGCCCATTAAGACGAAGAGGGGGATGACGGTGAACCCATATGAGTTCAGGACATCATAGAAGTCTTTTGCCAGAAGATTGAACGCGGCGCCCCAGGATATGAGGTAACCGAAGCCAAGAAAGCCTATCAGGATCATTGCAAAGGCAAGTTCGATACCGGTTAAAAAAAGTACCAGGACAACCAATAATCCTATTATACCTATAGTAACTTCATTCATATTGTCCTCCAAAGATCTTGACGATATCGGCAATCAAGACAAGGCACTGCAGGAAGCAGCACACGCCTATTCCATAGGCAATAGGATAGAACGGGATCTGCCGCGTAAGGGATACTTCTCCTGACCTGTAAAGGTCACCGGCGTAAACAAAAAGATTCCAGCCTATGAGTACGAAAAGCACTACGCAGACAAGCCTTGTTGTAATATTGACCACGGCCTGCGGGACCCGTGGGAATTTTTGGATAAAGAAATCCACAAAGATATGCCCCCGGAGCCACGAGGTCAGCGGCATGCCGAAGCCGATCGCAACAGCCCCGCCAAAACCAACAATCTCAAAGGTGCCGATGATAGGGTGTCCGAAATATCTGAGGGCAACATCAGCCACAGTGAGGAGCATGATGAACGTCAACGAACAAGCCGCAATTCCATTCATTATCCTGCTTAACTTTTCTATAATCCAAAGCAGTCCTCCCATAATACCTCCTAAAAAAACGGCTATTTATTTCTGTGCGTGCATGATATGACAAAAAGCAGTGTGGCATACATATTTTCATGATAAGGACGTTTTGTCAAGTGAAAAAATGTACAACGCCACGTAAAGCGCTCTTTACTCTTGTTGAAAAAGGTGATAAAAGTCTCTATGGCAAATGTTGTAAGCGCCATCCTCGCAGGTGGTAAAAGCACGCGTATAGGAAGAGACAAGGCTACCCTTGTTCTCGATAGTGAACCGTTGATACGAAGGGTATATGATGTGGCGCAGGATGTTTTTGACCATATTATTGTTGTCTCCAGCGATCACGCGATTTTCCCCGGCATGAGCATGCCGATCATCAAAGATGTTGTCTCTGTGCGGAGCCCCTTGGCCGGCATTGTCTCCGCCCTCATTCATACCGGCGCAGATTATGTCTTTGCCCTCGCCTGCGATATGCCTTTTCTGTCAGGAGAGGCGATAAAATATATGCTGAACAATATCGCCGGCGAGGATATCATCATACCAAAAACAGAAAAGGGGTATGAGCCCCTCCACGCGATCTACAACAGGTCCTGTATTTCCTATATGCTTACCTTGATTGAGAGGGGGAGGTACAAGGTAAGGGACATATTCCCTTACCTCTCGGTCAAAGCTGTCGAAGGGTCTCCCCTGTTTTTTTGTAACGGGGTTTCCGTATTCACAAATATTAATACAAAAGAAGAGTTTGAAAGGGCGCTGGCTACCAGCAGGGGTTGAGGATTGGGAAAAAGCGCGGAGGCACGTCTTGGATTTGTTACCGTAAGGACAATGGTCAGGACAGACCTCGAAGGCGTCCTCGAGATCGAAAGGCTCTCTTTTGTCTCTCCCTGGACAAAGGGGATGTTCGAAGACACCATCTGTTCGCCGATAGCAAAAAATCTCGTACTCGAAAAAGATAACAGGGTTATCGGCTATATTATGCTATACTCTGTTGAGGATGAGGCGCACATTATGAACATCGCCATACACCCCGCCCATAGAAGAAAGGGGTTTGGCGTTTATCTCGTAAATTATATTATCGAAGAGTGCTCGGAGGATGGTATTACGGATTTTTTTCTTGAGGTGAGAGAAGGCAACAGGGGCGCGCAGGGCCTTTACAGGACGCTTGGCTTTTCGGTCATAGGCAAAAGGAAGGGGTACTATCGTGAGTCGGGCGAGGATGCATACGTGATGCACATGTCGCGGAAAGCAAAGGTATGAATAACCAAACATCAATAATCAATCACCAATTAATAACCAATGCTCAATATTCAATAACCAATTGGAATTTCCGATATGATTTTTATTGGGTATTCGGTCATTGGGTATTATTTGGTTATTGGCTATTGGTAAAAACATGGATGATATAGAAGGGAAGATACTTTCAAACAAAAAGATAGCGCCGGGGTACTGCCTGCTCAGAATAAGGTTGTCCAGGTCCATGGGCGCGGTAAGGCCGGGGCAGTTTGTAATGATGAAAATTCCTGGCGGAGAGGTGTTCCTCAGAAGACCTTTTAGCATTTATGAATATCAGCAACGCATCCTTACCATCATGTACAAAGTGGTCGGTAAGGGAACGGAACAACTGAGCAATGCGCCAAAAGGCACATCAGTTTTAACGCTCGGGCCGCTTGGCAGATGGTTTACGGTGAACAGGAGCGCTACTCCTGTTGTTGTTGCCGGAGGGATCGGCCTTGCGGGTATGTACGCCCTGATCAAAAAATTACAGAATAAGGCGCCGATCTTCTTTGGCTGCTCTTCAAAAGACGAGATCGCCCTCCTCAAGGACGCGATGCGCTTCCACCCTTTTATCGCCACGCTCGACGGCTCATATGGTTTCAAGGGAAACGTGGTCCAGCTATTCAACAAACATCTGAAGGGGCTGAATGGTAAAAACGTGGAGGTCTTCACATGCGGGCCTGAGAACATGGTGAAGAGTCTTAAAAAGCTGATCGAGCCGTACAAAATCTCCTGCCAGGTGCTGCTGGAAGAAAGGATGGCATGCGGCCTGGGCTTGTGTTTTGGGTGCGCAATAAAAACAACGGACGCGCAGGAACCCTATAAAAGGGCCTGCAAAGAAGGGCCTGTATTCGACCTATGGGAAATATCTCTATAAAGTTATGCGGAAAAAACATGCGCAGCCCCGTGTTGAATGCCTCGGGGACCCTCGGGTACGGCGTTGAGATAGAACCCCTCTGGGGCGTTGAAACCCTGGGCGCCTACGTCACAAAGGGGCTATCGATAAAGCCCCATCACGGGAATCTGCCGCCTCGGGTGTGGGAAGAGCGCCATGGCATGATCAACAGCATCGGCCTCCAGAATGTAGGCGTGGACCGCTTTTTCGACGTGTACTTCCCTTTTTTCAAAAAAAAGAGGACCCCCATTATCGTAAACTTTTTCGGCTTCACTGAAGATGAGTACATCGCCTGCGCCGGGAAGATAAAGCCTGACAGGTTGATCGTTGCCCTTGAGATGAACCTTTCCTGCCCCAATATCAAAGCCGGCGGGATAAGCTTCGGAAAAGAGCCCCGCATGGTATTTGACATTGTGAAAAAGGTAAAGGCCGTGACAAAGATACCCCTTTTTGCGAAACTTACCCCTGAGGTAAAAAATATTGTTGACATAGCGACAGCGGCCTGCGAGGCAGGCGCTGACGGCCTTACCCTCATCAACACCATGCCCGCTGCCGGGTTTGACGCAAAGAAAAGGAACATCCCTCTAAAGGGGGGTCTCTCGGGCCCGGTTCTGAAGCCGATCGCGCTGCGGGCCGTCCACGAATGCTCAAAGGCGGTATCGGTGCCGGTTATCGGCGTCGGCGGGATCATGGACGCCATGGATGCCGTTTCTTTCTTTATGGCCGGCGCAAGGGCGATCCAGGTCGGCACAGCAACATTTATCGACCCGTACGCGATACCGAAGATAATAAAGGGGGTATCAGACTATCTCGATGCAAACGGCCACAAAACGATCGATGATATCGTCGGGATCGCCAACAATGTATAATAACCAACCACCAATAACCAAGCTCCAATTAATCACCAATAACCAATACTCAATAACCAGACAAAATTATTCTAACCGGTTTATTTTTTGTGATTCGGTCATTGGTTATTGGATATTCACTGGTGATTGGTACTTGGTTATTGGTTATTATGGACTGTAGAACATGAAAGAACCTTTGACCCAGCACACAAAACACGACGAAACTACCATAAGGTCTATTGAGCAGGAGCTTGGCGTTCCCAATCTCATGGCCAGGATCCTTGTTGCGAGGGGCATCAGGGGACCGGGAGAGGCGAAAACATTCCTTTACCCGAAGCTCGAAGACCTTTCCGACCCCTTTCTTATGCCTGACATGAAAAAGGGGGTTGAGAGGGTCGTCGACGCCATAAGGCAAGGTGAAACAATATGTCTTTACGGCGACTATGACGCGGACGGCGTGACCTCCCTCACCCTTATGAAAAATTTTTTTAAACATCTGGGGGTAACCCCCCTCATCTACATACCCGAGCGCAAGGAAGGGTATGGGCTCCACGCTGAAGCTGTAAAAATAGTAAAGGGAAAAGGCACAGACCTGCTTATCTGCCTCGATTGCGGCTCCACAAATGTTGAAGAGGTCAGGCTGGCAAAAGGCCTCGGCATCGAGACGATCGTTATAGACCACCACGAGATAGGGGCGGAAATCCCTCCTGCCCTTGCCGTCATCAACCCCAAAAGGGGGGACGCCCAATTTCCTACAAGAGAGCTTGCTGCATGCGGGGTTGCGTTCTTCTTCCTCCTGGGGCTGCGCAGGGTCATGCACACCGAAGGCCTGCTCGGCCACACCATAAACCTGAAGCAGGAGCTGGATATCGTCGCGTTAGGTACGGTGGGCGATATGGCGCCCCTGACAAAAGACAACAGGATCATGGTAAAGCACGGGATGGATATTATGAACAGAAGGCCGCGGACCTGGTACCGGTCTTTCATCAGCAGCAAGGTTGCGCCCGACAGAAAGATCGATGAATACGCGTTGAACTTTATTATTGTTCCAAGAATAAACGCATCGGGCAGGGTATCAAGCCCGCTCGCATCCCTCGATTTTCTTACCTGCGAAGACGATGAAGGGTCGGCCCTGCGCCTTAAAAAACTTCAGGAGGCAAACAAAAGACGCCAGGGGATTGAAAAGGGTATGGTCGATGAGATCGCGGGCATCCTGAAGAAGGACGGTGTCGCCGGCAGAAACTCCATTGTCCTTTTTAAAAAGGGCTGGCATGTCGGCGTTCTCGGGATAGTCGCACAGAAAACAATGGAGTCCCATGGAAAACCGTCAATTATCATGACTGATGTTGATGGCATCTGGAAGGGCTCCGGCAGGGGCAGCGACGGCGTTGATCTGTACGGTACGCTCTCATCGCTGTCTGGCCTCCTTATCAGGTTTGGAGGGCACAGGTATGCGTGCGGCATAACGATCTCCGAAGATAACCTTATCCCTTTCAGGAATGCCTTTGACAATGCCCTTGAAGGTTATTTAAAAGGCAGCAAAAAAACAATACACGTCGATGCGCGCGCGGGATTCGACGAGCTGACGAAGGAGCTGATGGAATGTATCGAGCAGCTTTCTCCTTTCGGGATCGGCAATCCAAGGCCGAACCTTCTGCTGGCCCCTTCCTCGATCATACCGCTCAACTACGGGCGCGTTAAGATCATCGACGGCAACAAGAAGCCTTGGTATGGATACATGCAGGAAAAGTTTTCCGCCCCTCTGTCCGGCAATATACAGATTGTTGCGTCCCCTGCCCTGAAGCAGGAAAGCGGAGGGACATTCATCAACCTGAACGTAAAGCAGGTGTTATAAACTCCTTTCTATCACCCTTGAAATTCATTATAATATGTTCCCATGACCGATCCATTACGCCTTCTGGAGAGATGCGAGCTGTGCCCTCGCAGGTGCCGCGCGAACAGGCTTAAGGGGGAGCGCGGGTATTGCGGCGTGGGGGATGAGATCCTCGTAGCGCACTACGGGCCTCACCACGGGGAAGAGCCGCCGATCTCAGGGGTAAATGGCTCCGGGAACATATTCTTTTCCTCCTGCAATCTGCGATGCCTCTTTTGCCAGAACTACCAGATCAGCCGTGAGGGGATCGGGGGTGCGCTCCCGGCGAAAAAGCTCACGGAGATATTCTTTCAGCTTCAACAGGCAGGCTGCCACAATATTAACCTCGTAAGCCCTACGCCTTATGCCCCCCTTATCGCCCTTGCCGTCGGTGAGGCAAAACAACAAGGGATCGGCATACCTTTCGTCTATAACACAAACGCCTACGAAAATGTTGAAACGCTCGAGTTGCTCGATGGGCTTGTGGATGTCTATCTCCCGGACTTTAAATACTGGAGCCCGAAGATCGCGGCAAGGCTCTCCGACGCACCGGTCAGCCAAGGTTATCCGCATTTCGCCCGGCTTGCCATTATGGAGATGAAACGACAGGTCGGGAACCTGGCGATCCAGGGGGGGCTCGCAGCGAAAGGCCTTCTTGTGCGCCATCTCGTTCTTCCCGGAGGCCTCGCGGGTTCAGAGAATATTATCGGGTGGGTCAGGGATGCCCTCGGCGCCGACACCTATATGAGCCTTATGTCGCAGTACTGCCCGCTCCACGAGGTTCATGCCTACCCGCTCCTCCAAAGAAGGGTCAGGCAAAGCGAATACGACAGGCTCATCGCGCTTTTATCGGATAAGGGCTTTGAAAATGTTTTTATACAGGAACTTGACAGCGCCCCGCTCTTTGTACCGGACTTTCAGAAACCCGAACCCTTTACGCCGGCTCATAGCTCATAGCTCATGGCAAAGCAGATACTGGATACTCGATGCTGGATACTGGTTGTATAAAGCAAAGAACAAGATACGAGGGGCAAGGAACAAATTATTATTGCATTGTCATCGCGAGAAGCGAAGCGACGTGGCGATCTGCTTTATGGGATTGCCACGCCCTGAGGGCTCGCAATGACACATATGTTTTACCCAATTGTTTTTAAATTTGAACATTTGAATTTGTTTCGTGCTTCAATATTTGTGCTTTGAATTTACTCTATATTTCGATATACGATATACGAACTACGATATACGATCTGTCATGAGCTATCAGCTAATAAAAGGAGGTAATATGGAATTGAAGACGGTAAAGGTTGATATCCCCGAAGGGCTCAACGTCATTATCGGTCAGTCCCATTTCGTCAAGACCGTTGAAGACGTCTATGAGATACTGGTCGGATCTTCCCCATCGCTCAAGTTCGGCATTGCCTTTTCCGAGGCAAGCGGGCCATGCCTTGTGCGGTATGAAGGAAATGATGAACCGCTCATGAAGCTTGCGTACGAAGCCTCTTTTTCGCTCTCCTGCGGCCATACGTTCGTCATATTCTTAAAGGATGGGTTTCCCATCAACGTTCTAAATGCCCTGAAGGCCTGCCAGGAGGTATGCCACATCATCTGCGCCACAGCCAATTCCCTTCAGGTAATCGTCGCAGAGACGGACCAGGGGAGGGGTATCCTTGGCGTCATTGATGGTTCAAGGCCCAAGGGCGTAGAGCAGGAGGAGGACAAAAAGGCGCGGAAGGAGCTTCTGCGGAAATTCGGGTACAAACTTTCCTGATATTTCTCTGTTGCCGGATGCTGGATACTGGCTAAGACCTCGTGAGGCGTGAGAGGACTACTGCCCCAAACAATTCTTGTAAAAAAATCGTTCGGCGTTCAGCTTTTATGCTCTTCCCCTTACGACTTACGCCTAACGACTTACCGGTTTATGTTTCCACTATATCACTATCGACTATTCACTGTCTTTGTCCGGCGTGTTTGCGGGGGGATGTCCCGACGCCATGCTCATCCTCATGGAATATCAGGCATGAAGTCCTTTACGGGCATCATCCATGATGATACCGGAGCGATAATTTTGCAGGAAGAGTATTGATTGTAGGGGCCGTATATGGTAATGTTCAGCTAAATGGACGATTTTTATAGAATATCAAGGCTGCCGCCTTATGCCTTCGGGATCGTTCGGGATCTGATGATCGAGGCGAGGAAAAAAGGCGAGGACATTATCGATCTCGGCATGGGGAACCCCGATATCCCCACCCCGAAGCACATCGTCTCAAAGCTCGTGGAGGCGGCGAGAAACCCCAGAAACCACCGCTACTCGGTTACCAAAGGCATTACAAAGTTAAGGGTGGCCATCGCCAACTGGTACAAGAGAAAATACGGCGTCGACGTAGACCCCGAGACGGAGATCGTGGTGACCATGGGAGCCAAGGAAGGGCTGGGACACCTTGTTCTCGCGACGGTCAGCCAGGGGGAGGTAGTCATTGTCCCCAACCCTGCCTATCCGATCCACTCTTATTCGGTAGTCATCGCCGGAGGTGACCTGAGGACCATACCGATTCTGCCGAAAGAGGAATTTTTCGAAAGGCTGAACATCGCCGTTAAAACAACCTGGCCCCAGCCGCGCATGCTCATCATCAGCTTTCCCAACAATCCCACAACAGAGGTCGTGGAAACAGACTTTTTTGAAAAGGTCGTCGCCTTCGCCGAGGAGCACAACCTCATGGTGGTGCACGATCTTGCATATGCCGATCTGGTCTTTGACGAATATACGGCGCCGAGCTTTTTGCAGGTCAAGGGCGCCAAAGATGTCGGGGTTGAATTCTTCTCCCTCTCCAAGAGCTACAGCATGCCGGGGTGGAGGGTAGGCTTTGCCGTCGGCAACGAGAGAATGATCAACGCCCTCGGCAGGATAAAGAGTTATTTTGATTACGGCGTATTCCAACCTATCCAGATAGCCTCCATCATAGCCCTCAACGAGGGAGATGCCGATGTAACGGAAATCGTCGAGAAATACAAGGCAAGGAGAGATGCCCTCTGTGAAGGGCTCTACAGATACGGCTGGGAGGTAGAAAAACCAAAGGCAACGATGTTTGTCTGGGCAAAGATCCCTGAACAATTTGCCTCTATGGGCTCCATGGAGTTTGCAAAGCTCCTTCTGGAGAAAGCAAAGGTAGTAACCTCTCCTGGAATCGGCTTCGGCGAGTACGGGGAGGGTTATGTGCGGTTTGCCCTTATAGAAAACGAACACAGGATCAAACAGGCAGTCAAAGGGATCAAAAATCTTTTATATTCGTCGAAAAGTAAATGATTGGCGTCGGCATTATAGGTCTCGGTACGGTAGGTACCGGAACATACAGGATCCTCACTGAACATAAATCCCTGATAAAAGAGAAGACAGGATTAGGCATCGAGGTTGTCAGGGTGGCCGAAATAGACCCTCGAAACATAAAGGGCAAACAAATTGCCGGAAGCCTCATCACGGGCAACGCCCTTGAGATCCTGAACGATACACGCATAGACATCGTCGTGGAACTGATAGGCGGCATCAGGCCGGCCTATGACTATATCATCCAGGCGTTAAAGAACAAAAAATGGGTCGTGACTGCCAACAAGGCGCTGCTCGCTGAACGGGGCGACAAGCTCTTTGAGATCGCGGGGAAAAACCAGTGCGAGATCGGCTTTGAGGCATCCGTGTGCGGCGGGATCCCCGTTATCAGGGCCATACGGGACGGCCTTATCGGGAACCGGATAACGTACATGCTCGGTATTTTGAATGGAACAAGCAACTATATACTTACGAAAATGACCGATGACGGGGTCTCCTTCCAGGATGCCCTTCGCAACGCCCAGCAGCTGGGTTTTGCCGAAAAGGACCCTACCTTCGATATCGAGGGCGTCGACGCGGCCCATAAGCTTTCGATCCTTGTGCGTCTGGCCTTTTCCTACCCTATCAGGATGGCCGATATCACCAAAGGAGGGATCTCCAATATTGAACCGATAGATATAGATTCCGCGAAGGAATTCGGCTACCGGATCAAGCTCCTTGCAGTCGCAAAGGACGAGGGGGGGCTTATTGAGGCCAGGGTTGAACCCGCGATGCTGCCTTTAACACACCCGATGAGCAATGTCCATGGTGTCTACAATGCCGTTTATGTTGTAGGCGACAAGGTTGGCCCCAACCTGTTCTATGGGCGGGGCGCAGGGAGCGAGCCGACAGGAAGCGCTGTGGTGAGCGATATCATAGATATGGCGCATAGGATCAAGAATAAAAATAATTTTGTAAAATTACCGGTGTACGCAAGGGGCAAGAAGATGAAAAAAGGCGAAAATTCATCGGTGCCTTACTACATGAGATTTACTGCGCAGGACAGGCCAGGTGTGCTGTCGAAGATCTCCGGCATTCTGGCTCAGCACAAAATCAGCATTTCTGCGGTCACCCAAAAAGGCAGAAAAGAGACCGGATATGTCCCCATAGTAATGCTTACCCATGAAGCGGTCGAGCGCGATCTCAAGAAGGCAGCGGCAGCGATCGACAGGTTGTCCTTTATACGTAGAGGCAGCGTATACATACGTATCGAGGAAGGGGGATTGTGAAAGCGGCTGTCGGCAGTCAGCTATCAGGGGCCAGCTACCAGAGGCCTTCGCCCCGGGGTATCCCTGGCGATCTATCTTACAATCTGCACGAAGGGTCTCGCAAATGAAATACGTGGTGATTATCGGCGACGGCATGGCAGATTTTCCACTTGAGGAATTGGGAGGCAAAACACCCCTCATGGCGGCAAACAAGCCTTACATAGACAGAATGGCCAGGGAAGGGTTCTGCGGCAAGGTGGTCACCGTGCCGGAAGGGTTTTCTCCGGGCAGCGATGTCGCCTGCATGTCCATATTCGGGTATGACCCTGCGAAATATTACACAGGCAGGGCCCCCATCGAGGCCTCCGGGATGGGGATCGAGATGGGCGATGACGATGTGGCCTTCAGGTGCAATCTCGTTCACCTGGCAAAGGCCCCGGGCGGCACCCTCATGGGTGACTACAGCGGCGGCCACATCACGACCGGGGAGGCGCACGTCCTCATTAAGGATCTGCAAAACGAGATAGGAGGAGACGAATTTGTCTTTTTTCCGGGGGTAAGCTACCGCCACATCATGATATGGAAAGGCGGTTTATGGACAATGAAAACGACGCCGCCGCACGATATTACAGAAAAAGAGATCGGTGAATATCTTCCGGACGGCGATGGGGCAGCCGTGCTCACGGGATTGATGGAGCGCGCGCAGGCCTTTCTCACAAGCCATCCCCTGAACAAGAGGAGGGAATCTGAAGGCAGGCGCCCTGCTAACAGCGTCTGGCTTTGGGGACAGGGAAAGAAGGCGCGCTTTCCGTCCTTCAAAGACCTATACGGGGTCAGGGGCGCTACGGTAGCTGCCGTCGATCTTATCAAAGGCATAAGCAGGCTCGCCGGCTTTGACGCGCCCTATATTGAAGGGGCAACGGGCTATCTGGACACTGATTATAAGGCAAAGGCAGCCACAGCGCTTAAGCTCCTCGAGGACCACGACATCGTATATGTCCACATCGAGGCTCCTGATGAGGCCTCTCACAACGGAAACGTTGCGGAGAAGATACGGGCGATCGAGAATATCGACAGAGAGGTGGTAAGCCTGATCTATGAAAAAAGCAGCGGAGGCACGCGCTTTCTCATTGTTACCGATCACGCTACGCCCATATCGATGAAAACACATTACGCCTGTCCGGTACCTTTTATTATGTATGATAAAGATGTCAGGCATGAAGGCTGTCAATCGGGATACAGCGAGCAATCAGGCGATGCAATAATGAGCGGGGAAGAGATGATAGGATTTTTTCTAAAAGGACAGGCGCGATGAGACAAAAATTCATATTTGTGACCGGCGGCGTTGTATCCTCGCTCGGGAAGGGCCTCGCTTCAGCGTCAATCGGCGCCCTCCTCGAGTCAAGGGGCCTCAACATCATGATAAAAAAGCTTGACCCTTACATCAACGTGGATCCCGGCACCATGAACCCTTTTCAGCACGGCGAGGTATATGTCACAGAAGACGGCGCAGAAACGGACCTTGACCTTGGCCATTATGAAAGGTTCACGAAAGCTATAGTGTCAAAGCGATGCAACTTCACAACAGGCCAGGTCTACGATGCCGTTTTATCGAAGGAGAGGAAAGGAGAATACCTGGGAGGCACGGTGCAGGTAATCCCCCACATAACCGATGAGATCAAGAAAAGGATCCTTGACGTAGACGACGGCGTTGATGTCGTTCTCGTTGAGATCGGAGGCACTGTCGGCGATATTGAGGGCTTGCCTTTTTTAGAGGCCATCAGGCAGCTCAGGAACGACCTTGGCAAGGAGAACTCTCTCTTCATCCACCTTACGCTCGTCCCTTTTATAAGGGCAGCGGACGAGATGAAGACAAAGCCGACGCAGCACAGCGTGAACGAGCTACGCAGGATCGGTATCCAGCCGGACATCCTCCTGTGCCGGGCAGAAAGGCCCCTCTCGCAGGGATTAAAAGATAAGATCGCCCTTTTCTGTAATGTTGAAAAGGACGCAGTGATAACGGCCAAGGACGTCGAGGTAATCTATGAAGTCCCCCTTCTGTTTCACAATGAAGGGCTCGACGAGAAGATCACAAAGCTTCTCAATATATGGGCAAAGAAGCCGGACCTGTCGCAATGGGACAACATTATCGAAACCATCAAAAACCCGAAAAGGCAGGTCGACATTGCCCTGGTAGGGAAGTACGTGAAGCTGAAAGATTCATACAAGAGCCTCAATGAAGCCCTCGTCCATGCAGGCATAGCCAACAATTGCAAGGTAAATATCCGGTATATAGATTCCGAGGACCTTGAGAAGGGGTCTCTCTTGCCGCTCCACGATGTGGACGGAATACTTGTGCCCGGAGGTTTTGGCGACAGGGGCATCGAGGGAAAGATCAACGCAATACGGTTCGCCAGGGAAAAAAAGGTCCCCTACCTCGGGCTGTGCCTGGGCATGCAGCTTGCCGTCATTGAGATAGGAAGACATAAGGCAGGGTGCGAAGGCGCGCACAGCTGCGAGTTCGACGAGAACACTCCCCACCCGATCATATACCTCATCGAGGAATGGGTAGACAGGGACAACAAAGTGCAGAAAAGAGACAGGTTCTCCGACAAGGGCGGAACCATGAGGCTCGGCGCATATCCATGCAATATCTCTCAGGGAAGCCTTGCCTTTAAGGCCTATGGCCAGGAGATGATCCGCGAGAGGCACCGCCACAGGTACGAATTCAACATGGGCTACCGTAGCCGCCTTGAAAAATGCGGGATGGCCATCTCCGGGATCTCCCCTGACGGCAAGCTCGTTGAGATCATCGAGTTCAAAAACCACCCGTGGTTCCTTGCATGCCAGTTCCACCCTGAATTCAAGTCAAAACCCTTTATGCCGCACCCTCTGTTCAGAGATTTCATCAAGGCATCCCTAAAGCAGAGACAAGGAAGCAGCGCAAATGCAAAAAAAAATAAACATAAATAACGTCAGCGTCGGCGGAAAGCCCTTCGTGTTCATCGGGGGGCCTTGCGTGATCGAGGGGAGGGAGATCACCCTGAAAACAGCAGAGGCGCTCTGCCGTATTACCGAAGAGCTCAGGATCCCTTTCATCTTTAAATCGTCCTACGACAAGGCAAACCGGACATCCATCGAAAGCTTCAGGGGCCTGGGTATTGCGGAGGGGCTGAAGATACTCGCAGAGATAAAACAATCAACAGGGATACCGGTTCTTACCGATGTTCATTCAGCGGAAGAGGCCAGGGCCGCCGCGGAAGTGGTGGACGTCCTGCAGGTGCCTGCGCTTCTTTCAAGGCAGACAGACCTGCTGGTTGCCTGCGGGAAGACCGGCAAGCCGGTCAATATCAAGAAGGGGCAGTTCCTGTCGCCCCATGACATGCAACACGCCATCCGCAAGGTAGAATCTACCGGCAACAACCGGATCATCGTCACTGAAAGGGGGACCTCTTTCGGCTACAATACCCTTGTGAACGATTTCAGGGCCATTCCGATCATGAAGACATTTGGATACCCGGTGGTCTTTGACGCAACCCACAGCATACAGAAGCCGGGGGCCGGGCCGGGCCGCTCTGGCGGGGAAAGGGAGTTTGTATTCCCGCTGGCAAAGGCAGCCCTCGCCGTGGGGGCTGACGGCATCTTCATGGAGGTCCACATAAACCCCGGGCAGGCCCTGTGCGATGGGGACAACTCCATCCCGCTCAACGATCTGCCCTTTATGCTAAAGACATTAAAAAAGATCGAGGAAGCCCTGTGAGCTCTTTTATAGAAATCGGCAAAGAAGTTCTGAGAAAAGAGGCGGAAGCCATAATCCAGGTGATGAACGGGCTGGGCGACAGCTTTGACAGGGCAATCGATATAATCCATGGATGTGCCGGGCGGGTTGTCCTCTCGGGAATGGGCAAATCAGGGCTTATCTGCAAAAAGATCGCCTCCACGCTTTCCAGTACGGGAACCCCCGCGCTGTTCCTGCACCCTGCCGATTCTCTTCACGGCGACCTCGGAATGCTCCAGAAGGGGGACGTGCTCATCGCGGTAAGCAACAGCGGCGAAACGGAAGAGATCATCAAGATCCTTCCCTGGGTAAAAAGGATGGGCATACCTACGATCGTCATTACAAGCAAAGAAGGCTCTACGGTTGCTGCCCATGGGGACGTGGTGCTTAACTTCAGGGTCGACGAAGCCTGCCCGTACAATATGGTCCCTACGTCGAGCACTACAGCAACGCTCGCGCTCGGCGATGCCCTTGCCATCGCATTGATGGAGAAGAATATATTTAAAATAGAGGATTTTGCTTCGCTCCACCCGGGCGGTACGCTGGGGAGGAAACTCCTCTTGAAGGTTGAAGACCTTATGCACACGGGCGAGGCGATGCCGAAAGTATACGCAACGGCCGGCATGAAGCACGTTATCCTTGAGATCACATCAAAAAGACTGGGCGTGACAGGCGTCTATGACGGGGAGGAAAACCTGATCGGGGTCATCACAGACGGCGACCTCCGGAGGGCGATCGAAAAGCACGACAAGCTTTTATTGACAAAAGAGGCTGCCGATGTGATGACCGGGAGGCCGAAGATGATAAAGAAAGATGCCCTTGCCGCTTATGCGCTGAAGGTGATGGAGGAGTTTTCCATCACATCGCTCTTTGTAACGGCGAGGGAGGGAGATGCTCAGCCGGTGGGCATTATTCACATCCACGACCTCTTGAAGGCAAAGATAGTGTGAAAACCAAGCTGTCAGCCATCAGCGTTCAGCAGACAGCTAAACATGATATGAAATTTATGTTTAGCTCTTGCTATGAGCTATGAGCCATCAGCCATGAGCTATCTATGAGGATTGATGAAAAACAGGCAGATCATTATTTATATAGCCGCAGGATTTATTGCTTTAAGCCTTTTGCTGGCTTTCTATTTTTTCCTCAAGAAGCCTGAAAGAATAGCTTCTCCCATCCTCAATGAAGAAAAGCGCGCCATCCTCTTTAAGGACGTGAGATACTTTGGCGAGAGGGAGGGCATCATCGATTGGGAGATCACGGCAAAAACAGCAAAAAAATTTATCGATAAGCCCGAGGTCCAGCTGGAGCATCTGGCAGGGCAATACAAACCGAAGGCAGGCGTCACTGTTGCATTTAAAGGCACAAAAGGGACAATGGATACCGACAAGGAAAAAGGGGTTGTTGAGGACGTAGACATTCTCTACAAAGGCGAGTACACCTTGAAAAGCCCTTCCATGAGCTTCGATTTCAAAAACAACATTACATCGACTACGTTCCCGGTGGATGTGAAAGGAAAAAAGCTGACACTGACAGGCATCGGGTTGGTAGCGAATATGAAAGATGAAACCGTGAGAATTGAAAGGGACGTAAGGGGTTATATAGATAGCGAAAAGGCAAAGTTCCATTTTCAATCAGACTCGTTCTATTATAACCTGAAAGACAATACTTACGTCCTTGACGGAAAAGTGGTATTAAAGGGCCAGGACATGAATATGCTCTGTGATAAGCTCTATATTTTCAGCAAGGGCCAGGACCCGGAGAGGATAGACGCGAAGGGCAAGGTACGTTTGATTTCAAAAGGGACTATTGCGAAAAGCGAAAAGGCGGTATACTATTTTAGCGAGGATAAAGTTGTGTTTACCGAATCGCCGAGAATATTCAAGGATAATGTGGAGATGGTGGGTGAATCGGTCGTATACTCTGTATCGAGCGGAAGGTTCTCGATCCAAAAACCGAAGATGAGGATGGAAAGATAATGTCTGCAACAGCAAAGCTCTTTGCCCGGGACCTGTTAAAATCCTACAATGCACGGCGCGTTGTCGACGAGGTAACCATTCATATCAATACCGGTGAGATCGTCGGCCTGTTCGGGCCCAACGGCGCAGGCAAGACCACCACCTTTTATATGATCATTGGCTTTATAAAGCCCGACGGCGGCCGGATAGTGCTTGACGAAGAGGATATCACAGATCTCCCGATGTTTCTCAGGGCAAGAAAGGGGCTGACCTATCTCCCGCAGGAACCTTCGGTGTTCAAAAAGATGAGCGTCCAGGATAATCTGAAATCGGTGCTCGAATTCCTTGATATGGACAAAGAAATGATCAACCACAAGGTCCTGGAATTCCTCGAGGTTTTCAAGCTTGAACATTTGTCTGGAAACTACGCGGACTCTCTTTCGGGAGGGGAGCGGAGAAGGCTCGAGATAGCGAGGGCGCTCATGACATCGCCGCGATTCATGCTCCTTGATGAACCTTTCTCCGGTATCGATCCCATTTCGGTGTCAGATCTGAAAAAGATAGTCAACGGGCTGAAAAAGCGTGGTATCGGGGTGCTCCTCTCTGACCATAACGTGAGGGACTCTCTGCCTATCTGTGACAGGGCCTATGTGGTAAACAGCGGAAAGGTGCTCCTCGAGGGGACCCCGGAAAGCGTGGCTCAGGACAAAATAGTGAGAGAGGTGTATTTGGGAGAGGAATTTTACATCGATGTTGGAACTTAAACAGACACAGAAACTATCACCCATACTGACGCAACAACTCCAGCAGGCGATAAAACTTCTTCAGTTGTCGAAGCTGGAGCTTGTCGAGGCCATCGAACAGGAAATCAAAGAGAACCCCATCCTTGAAGTTGGCGAAGAACAGGCCGAGGAACAGACGCAGGAAACTAAAGACGACGGGGAAGAGATCGCCGAGCTGCTTGACCGGTTCTCGCCTTCCGAGGAGTTTTCCTATAGAGAGGAAAAAGAATACCCGGATTATGAAAACATTATAAAGAAACCCTCCAACTTGAGGGATTATCTGAGATGGCAGGCGGGCCTGGCAAATTTTGACCAAAACGAGCGGCTTGTCGTGGAATGGATAATAGAGAACATAGACGACAACGGTTACCTGGCCTATCCGATAAGCGAGATATCCAAATCATCGGGGTTCTCTCCCGAATCCCTGGAGGAGGTCCTGAAAAAGGTTCAAAAGTTTGACCCATCAGGAGTGGGCGCCAGGGACCTGAAGGAGTGCATCCTCATCCAGTATGAAGCGCTAGGGGAAAAAGACGCCCTGCTGGAACAGATACTGGCCTCCTATTTTGAACTCTTCCACCACAATAATGTAAAGGGCATCGCAAAGGCAACAGGCTACCCCCTGGACGAGGTCAAAAAGGTCTTTGAAAAGATAAAAGGCTTTGACCCAAAACCGGGCAGGAATTACAGCGACGAATACACATCATACATTGTGCCCGATGTATATGTCATAAAGAAGGAAGATGGTTTCGAAATATTATTGAACGACGACGACCTCCCGGAACTCCGGCTTAACAGGTATTATATGGGGCTTTGCAGGGACAAAAAGACTGCCGGCGATACGAAGAAGTATATAAAGAACAAGCTGCATCAGGCCGAATGGTTCATCAAAAGCATACAGCAACGGCAGCGGACGCTGTATCTTGTGGCAGAGAGCATACTGAAATTCCAGCGGGAATTTTTTGAACAGGGCCTGCGGTCGCTCAAGCCTCTTATTCTCAAAGACGTGGCCCAGGACATCGGCGTTCACGAGTCTACGGTAAGCCGCATAACTACAAACAAGTATATGAGCTGCCCCCAAGGCCTCTACGAGCTGAAGTTCTTTTTTCCCACAGGTATTGACAAGGATGGGGATAGCCCTCTCTCGACAAACGTTGTAATGGACCTGATCGTGGAGATAGTAAAGCATGAGGATAAAAAGAGCCCCTTAACAGACAGTGAAATAATGGATTATCTCAAGGCGAAACAGAACATTAACATTGCGCGGAGAACGGTGGCAAAATACCGCGAAGGCATGAACATACCGTCTTCACGAGACAGGACGGTACAGGATTAAGCGGAGGGCGGAGAGCAATCATAGGTCTTATATGGCCTGTTGGACCTATATTATTCTATAGCCCGTTCCCGGGCGAGAGGGGGTGGCTCCGGTGGCATTGCTGCCGGAGGGGGCGACGCGAGCCCCATTAACTGAATGTTTTCAATGAATTGGATTGACATGGCCATCTATATCTGTTAACCTAAGAACGAGGGTTGGTATGCGCCAACCTTATTTTTATAAGCGGAGGGCTTATGGATATCACAATAAGTTTTAGACACGTCGAAACCGATGAAAACATCAGGCAGTATGTGGAAGAAAAGATGACAAGGCTACAGAAATACGTAGAGACACCCCTCGATGTCCACGTTGTCCTCTCCCTCGAACGGAAATACAGGCACCGCATTGATGTTATGTTCACATTAAACGGGGTTGTCTTCAATGCCCATGAAGTGATGGACGATATGCGCGCTGCCGTTGACAAGATCCTTGACAAGCTCGAGAGGCGGCTGACAAAGTTCAGGGACAAAACGAAAAAATACCGTGAAGGGAAAACAAAACACGCCCTGTCGCCTGAGGCGTCCGAAGAATCGAGCATCATTGTAACAAAAACAATCGACGCAAAGCCCATGGACCCTGAGGAGGCGGTCATGCAGCTGCAGGCCTCGGGAGATAGCTTTATAATATTCCGCGAGGGCGAAAGGGACAATGTCTGCGTCGTCTACAAGAGAAAAGACGGGAAATACGGTTTGATCGAGACATTAGGGAAAAGGCCTTGAAAATAGCAGAAATACTTCAGGAACAATGTGTCGTCGCCGACATCAGGGGAAAAACAAAAAAAGAGATCATCACAGAACTTGTTGAAGCCCTTGCGAATGCACGCCTGGTCAAAGACGTTGAGCCGGTCGTCAACGTAGTGATGGATCGCGAAAAGCTTGGCAGTACCGGCATCGGCAATGGTGTTGCCGTTCCTCACGGTAAGCTGAAAAATATCAACAATATTATGTGCGCCTTTGGAAGGTCGCAAAACGGGGTAGACTTCGATGCCGTCGACAGGGCCCCTGTTCATATCTTTTTTTTGGTGCTCGCACCGGAGGACTCAGCAAGCCTTCACCTTAAGGTGCTCTCCCGGATCACAAAGATCCTGCGCGACCAGTCGTTGCGGAAAAAAATAATAAAACTTTCAAACGTACACGAATTGTATATGAGCATTCTCGAGGAGGATGAAAAGATTTAATGTCCTATAAATCCTGGTCATTGAGAAAGGATTGATGAAAGGGATAACCGTACAGGAATTGAAAGACGACACTCTTTACGGGTTGGGCCTGGAGGTTATCGCGGGATCCCGGGGGCTCTCGAGAAAGATCTACAACCAGAGGATTCAGAAGCTCGGCCTTGTTATTACCGGCAACATGGTGTACCTTCACCCTCACCGGATTCAGATCCTCGGCAACATAGAGATCTCATATCTGCGGTCTCTAACGGATATAAAAAGGAAAAAGATCATAAAGGAACTCTGCAAAAACGATGTCGTCTGCTTTATTGTTACCAGGCACCTGAAGGTGCCGGAATACTTTCTCATCAAAGCAGACGAGGAAGGCATCCCTCTTTTAAGAACAAAGCTTGTAACCTCCCTGTTTATCGAGAGGATAACAAAATTGCTCGAGGAAAGGCTCGCCCCCACGACAACGGTGCACGGGGTGCTGCTCGATATATTCGGGGTCGGGGCGCTGATAATGGGCAGGCCGGGGATAGGGAAAAGCGAAAACGCCCTCGAATTGATCATGCGGGGGCACAGGCTTGTTGTTGACGACGCCGTCTGCGTGAAAAAGGTCGGGGCATTAGCCCTCCATGGCGAATCGCCTGAAATGATAAAGAGCCTCCTGGAGATACGGGGAGTTGGCATCGTTGATATAGAAAAGCTTTTTGGCGTATCTGCCGTACGGGATGAGAAAAAGATAGAACTCGCCATAGAGCTTTTCGACTGGGACAACAGCACAGGATGCGAGCGGATAGGGCTTAAGGAGGAAAGGTACGGCCTTCTTGGGCTGGAACTGCCTCTGGTAAGGATCCCTGTCAGCTCCGGAAAAAATGTCTCCGCTATCATTGAGCTTGCATGCCGGAACCACATACTCAAGGCACATGGCGTGAATACGGCGGCAGATCTCGAGAAAAGGATGCTGCGATCGATGGAGGGCGGCCCGACATCATGAAGGTGGTTGTTGTAAGCGGCATATCAGGTTCGGGAAAAACAACATTCCTGAGGGCCCTTGAGGACATTGGGTTTTTCTGCGTCGATAACTTCCCGCTCATACTCTTGCAGAAGTTCCTCGAACTATGCCGGGCCGCCGGCGAAAAGACAAGGAAGTGCGCATTTGTGATCGATGTTCGGGAAAGAGAATTTTTTGACGAAGGGAAGGATATTCTGAAAAACATCAAAGACAGCTACCAGGCAGAGATCATCTTTCTCGAAAGCTCTGAGGACGTACTTCTCAGGCGGTACAAAGAGACGAGAAGGTCTCACCCGCTTTTCGCCACCTCCAACGTCCGGGACGCACTGCAAGAAGAGAGGGGCCTTGTCAGCTGGATAAAGGATATGGCGGACCAGGTGATCGACAGCACGCACCTCATCCAGCACGATCTGAGGCGCTTTGTCCTGAAAAAGTACAGCCAGGAAGAGCAGGTGATGAAGATAAGCCTTATATCTTTCGGGTATCCCTATGGGATACCGCCGGAAGCAGATATGCTTCTGGATGTGCGGTTTCTGCCAAACCCCTTTTTCGTTGAGGGATTGCGGGAGAAGACGGGCCTCGAGAGAGACGTGGGAGAATTTATAAGATCCAGCGAAATGTATGACCAGTATTCTCTTTTGCTTTATAATTTCCTGGTGTACCTTATACCTTTATTTGAGAGAGAGGGGAAAAGCTACCTTACGATCTGTATCGGGTGCACCGGAGGGAAACACAGGTCGGTGTTCATCGTGCACGAGCTTGCGGAAAAATTGTTTGCACTAAACTACAACGTATCCACTATCCACAGAGATATCGACAGGTAGGGAGGTTTCTTATGATCGGACTGGTAGTGGCAGCACATTTTAATCTTGCGCGTGAGATGGTAGCGGCAACAGAACTGATCGTCGGCAAGCAAAAGCAGTTCGCCTACGTTGATATTTTCCCTGACGAGGACGTTGAGGCCATAAAAGGCAAAATCGTATCTGCGATAAAGGAAACGAGCACCGGCGACGGGATTATTATTCTTACCGATATGTTCGGAGGAACGCCGTCGAACATTAGCCTCTCTTTTCTGGAAGAGGGCAAGGTGGAAGTTGTTGCCGGGGTGAACCTCCCTATGTTGATAAAACTGACCATATACAGGGAAGGAAAATCCATCAATGAGCTCGCGGAGTTCATTACCCAGTACGGACAGAAAAATATCTATCTTGCAACGGACGTGCTGAAGGCAAGGAAAAAGGAGTAGGGCGTAATGTTAGAGGGGATGTTTACCATCAGGAACAGGCTTGGCCTCCACGCAAGGGCAGCGGCAACATTTGTAAAAAAGGCCACCGAGTTTAACGCAAATGTTATGGTCGAAAAAGACGGCATGATCGTTAACGGCAAAAGTATTATGGGGCTTTTGATGCTCGCCTGCCCGCTGGGAAGCAGGGTTACGCTGAAGGTTGAAGGCAACGACGAAGAAAAGGCGTTCCGCGAGATTGGTGGCCTTATTGACGAAGGGTTCCAGGAAGAATGACGGAAGAGCTTTTTACCAATAAGGTTCTCAAGGGAACCGGGGTCTCGTCAGGCATAACGACAGGAAAGGTCTACCTCCTTGAACGAGGAAGGATCCCCATCAATAAACTCTCTATCAAGGAAGAACACGTAGAGAGGGAAACCCACAAATTCAGAATCGCCGTACATACGGCAATTGAAGAGCTTAACGGCATCAAAGAAACCATTCCGGACGACGAGGTAAGGAAGCACGCCTTTATCATCGATACCCACATGCTTATCATCCAAGACGACTTCTTTGTCAATGAAGTGGTGGATGTCATAAGAAGGGAAAAGATCAATGCAGAGTGGGCGCTCGATATCGTCATATCGAAATTCCTCACAAGTTTTGACAAGATCGAGGATTCGTACCTGAGAGAAAGGGGGCAGGATCTCAAATATATCCACGAACGGCTCGTGAGGATCATGGTAAAAGGCAAAAAGTCCGGCATTGACAGGAAAAGCATAAAGGGCAAATCGATCATTATTGCCCACGACCTTTCACCTGCCGATACGATCCAGCTCAATCTCAACAGCATCTCCGGCTTCGTCACCGACGTCGGCGGAAGGACCTCACACACATCTATTGTGGCGCGCGCGCTGGAAATACCCGCCGTGGTAGGCGTCGGTAATATTACAAGCCTGATAAAAAATAACGACACGATCATCATCGACGGGGATGAAGGGGTCGTCATCATCAACCCCACAAAGCAGGTCCAGAAGGATTATCTCGCCAAGCAGGTCCACCTGAGAAACCAGAGAAAGGAGTTCCTCAGAATAGCCAGGCTGAAACCGGAGACAAAAGACGGCTTCAGGCTGAAGGTGGGGGCAAACATAGAGCTGCTGGCCGAGGTGGATATCGTCGAAAAATACGGCGCCCTTGGGATAGGGCTATACAGGACAGAGTATATCTACCTCTCACGGAAGACCCTCCCGACAGAGATGGACCATTACCATATCTACAGGAAGCTCGCGGAAAATAAATCCCTGCAGTATATCACCATACGAACACTCGATATAGGGGGCGACAAGTTCGTCTCGGACGTTGACATGCCGAAAGAAATGAACCCCGCGATGGGCTTACGGGCAATACGTTTGTGCATCAAAGAGCTTTCTATATTCAAGACCCAGCTCATGGGGATCTTGCGGGCAAGCGCTTACGGGCCCCTGAGGATACTTATCCCGATGGTTTCCGGCATTGAGGAGGTAAGGAAGACAAAAGCGATCATTGCCGAATGCATGGCCGAGCTGAGCAGTAAGCGGGCCCATTTCAACAAGGATATAAAGATCGGCATCATGATCGAGGTGCCCTCCGCGTGCATGATCAGCGACAAGCTTGCCGGGGAAGTTGATTTTTTCAGCATCGGCACCAATGACCTCATTCAGTATACCCTTGCAATAGACAGGGTCAATGAGTACGTTTCATACCTTTATGAGCCGCTGCATCCGGCAGTGCTGAAGATGATAAAGCGGGCCGTTGACGATGCCCATGCCAACAAGATAGAGATAGCATTATGCGGGGAGATGGCCGGAGAGCCCCTCTATGTTCCCATTATGCTGGGGTTGGGGCTCGATGAGGTCAGCATGAACCCTTATTCAATCCCGAGGATAAAGAAGATAATCAGGGGCATTGACCAGAGCCTTTGCAGGGAGCTCGTTGAAGAGATCATGAAAAAGGACTCGGCAAAAGAGGGCGAGCAGTTTTTGAGAAACGCAATGTCCCGGGTATTTCCCAATGATTTTATTAAGTGCTATGATGAGTAGCCGGGGCATGAAAAAATATTTATTATGGCTTTATAGGTAAATAATCAGTAAAATAAACAGGTTTTTATGTTTGTTGCTGATGGCTGATAGCTTACATAAGGAGGAAGCAAAATGGGAATGACAAGGTATCTTTTTTCTTCAGAGTCTGTTGCCGAAGGGCATCCTGACAAGGTAGCGGACCAGATCTCTGACGCAGTACTGGATGCAATCATCGCGCAGGATACAAAGGCAAGGGTGGCCTGCGAAACATACGTCACTACGGGGCTTGCGCTCGTCGGCGGCGAGATCACGACAAGCAGCTATGTCAATATACCTGACATAGTAAGGCAGACCGTGAAGGGGATTGGGTACAACGATTCTTCAATGGGCTTCGACTGGGAAACCTGCGCGGTGCTTACCACGATCGATGAGCAGTCGCCCGACATCGCGATGGGCGTCAACGAGTCCGGCGAACACGAGCAGGGCGCCGGAGACCAGGGCATCATGTTCGGCTATGCCTGCGATGAAACACCGGAATTCATGCCCATGCCGATCATGTACGCACATAAGCTGATAAAAAGGCTTGCCGAGGTAAGGAAAAGCAATACGCTTCGCTTTCTCCGCCCCGACGGAAAAAGCCAGGTCACCGTCGAATACATAGACAACAAACCGGTGCGTGTTGACGCTGTCGTCATAGCCGCCCAGCACAACCCGGACGTAACGATAGAGGCTGTCCGCGAGGGGATCACAGAAGAGGTCATTAAAAAGGTGATACCGCCGGAGATGATGGACAAGAACACAAAGTTCTTCATCAACTCCACGGGCAGGTTCGTTGTAGGGGGGCCAAAAGGAGACTGCGGTATGACCGGAAGGAAGATCATCGTCGATACCTACGGCGGCATGAGCAGCCACGGCGGCGGCGCCTTTTCCGGAAAAGACCCTTCCAAGGTCGACAGAAGCAGCTCCTATATGGCACGCTACATAGCAAAGAACCTCGTTGCCGCAGGGCTTGCCAAAAAGCTGGAGATCCAGATCGCCTACACGATAGGCGTGGCGAAACCCGTTTCCGTCATGGTCGACACCCAGGGCACTTCGTTGATACCGCCTGACAGGATAGCTGCAATCGTGGACGAGGTCTTTGACCTGAGGCCACGGAAGATCATAGAAAGGCTCGACCTCCTGAAGCCTGTCTATAACCAGACAGCGTGCGGAGGGCATTTCGGAAGAAATGAACCGGGATTTACCTGGGAGCGCCTCGATATGGTCGAAGAGATCAGGAAGAAAGCAGGAATCTAAATACAGCAGCCAGCCATCAGCGATCAGCGATCCGCCATGAAACAGGGTTTTGCTTCGTTTTTGCGGGTCTGCTGAAAGCTGACTGCTGATAGCTAATAAGCCAAGAGAGGGAAAAATGGATTATGATGTCAGGGACATAAAACTTGCAGAGCAAGGCATGGAGAAGATCGAGTGGGCAGGGCGGAGAATGCCTGTCCTGAAAAAGATCAGGGAGAGGTTCGCCAAAGAAAAGGCCTTGAAAGGGGTGAGGATCGCGTGCTGCCTCCATGTCACCACAGAGACGGCAAACCTTGTGGGCACGCTCAAGGAAGGCGGCGCCCAGGTTGCGCTGTGCGCGTCCAACCCGCTTTCAACGCAGGACGACGTCGCGGCGGCGATCGTAAAATACATGAAGATCCCCACGTTCTCTATAAAAGGGGAGAACGATGAGCAGTATTACACCCACATAATGAAGGCGCTTTCGTTTATGCCGAACATCACCATGGACGACGGCGCCGACCTGGTCGGGGCGCTCCACATGATAGCCCTCGAGCGGTACGACGCGCTCCACCCGGTGATAAAGAAATGGGTGAAAAGGCTGACAGCGTCAGAAAAGGGCAAGCTCGTTGCCGGTGTGCTTGGCTCCATGGAGGAGACGACAACCGGCGTTATACGCCTCAAGAGCATGGAAAAGGAGGGGGTCCTCTGTTTTCCCGTTATCGCCGTCAATGACGCGCAGACAAAGCACATGTTTGATAACAGGTATGGCACCGGGCAGAGCACGATCGACGGCATCCTGCGGGCAACCAATATCCTCTTCGCGGGCGCGACCTTTGTCCTCGCGGGATACGGCTGGTGCGGCAAGGGCGTTTCCATGAGGGCAAAAGGGCTCGGAGCCCACGTGATCGTTGCAGAGGTCGACCCGCTGAGGGCCCTCGAGGCGCACATGGACGGCTACGAAGTCATGTCAATGGAAAAAGCCGCACCCATCGGCGATATCTTCGTTACCACTTCAGGCGATATCAACGTGATCAGGAAGGAGCACTTCAGGAAGATGAAGGACGGGGCAGTCGTGGCAAACTCGGGCCACTTCAATGTAGAGATAGAGATAGGGGCGCTGGAAGCGATGAAGAAGAAAAAGAGGAAGATCCGCGGGCACATAGATGAATATGCCCTCGCCGACGGCAGGAAGATATTCCTCCTGGGCGAAGGCAGGCTCGTCAACCTTGCCTGCGCGGAAGGCCATCCGTCGGATGTCATGGACATGAGCTTCGCGAATCAGTCGCTTTGCTCTGAGTTCATGTGGAAGAAGGGGAGGAAGCTTGAGAAGAAGGTATATTCTGTGCCGCAGGAGATCGACAAGAACGTTGCCATGCTGAAACTCAAATCGGCAGGGATCACAATAGACAAGCTGACGGATGAGCAGAAGAGATACCTCGCCTCCTGGGAAATGGGAACATGATCAAGCTTCTTGTTGCCGGCACCGTTGCATACGATTCGATAGAGACGCCCTTCGGCAAGGCGGAGAATGTCCTCGGTGGCTCTGCGCTCCATTTTACCAATGCGGCGAGCTTCTTCGCCGACGTGGGCATAGTAGCCGCAGTTGGTAAGGACTTCGAGCTCAGCGAGATAGAATTCCTGAAGGAGCGGAACGTCGATATGTCGGGCCTTGCCGTTGACGAGGGCAGGACGTTCCGGTGGGAGGGGAAGTACGGCTATGACCTGAACCAGGCCATCACGCTCAAGACCGAGCTCAACGTGATCGAGACCTACAGGCCCAGCGTCCCCGAGGGCTTTCGGAATGCAGATTTCCTGTTCCTTGCAAATATCGACCCCGACCTCCAGGCGCACGTGATCGACCAGGTAAGGTCCCCGACGGCTATCGTCCTCGATACGATGAATTTCTGGATCGAGCACAAGTACGACCGGCTCATGGACGTGATCAGGCGCGTCCACATGCTCGTCATCAACGAGGCAGAGCTGAGGGAGATAGCGAAAGAACATAACCTCGTGAAGGGCGCCCGGAAGATCATCGACCTGGGCCCGGCCTGCGTTGTGGTGAAGCGAGGCGAATACGGCGTCTTTATGATGAACAGGGACGAGATCTTTCTCGCGCCGGCCTTTCCACTGGAAGACGTTTTCGATCCCACCGGCGCCGGCGATACCTTTGCCGGCGGATTCATGGGCTATCTCGCCAATATCGGCGAGGCCTCGTCGGAGACGATCAAGCAGGCGATAGTCATGGGGACCGTGATGGCCTCCTTCAACGTGGAAGACTTCAGCATCAACAGGATCAAGAGGCTCGCCTACGAAGAGATCAGGGAGCGCTACACCACATTCAAAGGCTGCATGAACTTCGGGGAGTGCAAGCTATAATAGTCAATGCAGTGAACAGCCGATAGTGAATAAGGATACAACAACATGAAGCAATGGTATGAGGAACTGTTTGAAAACTACGGAATGAAATATGATAACGAGTGCTTCACCCGGGGCACCATTGGCGAATGCGACTTTATTGAAAAAGAGATCAAATACGATAAAAGCTTGAGGATACTGGATATTGGATGTGGAACAGGCAGGCATGCAATTGAATTGACAAAAAGAGGCTATACCGTTGTGGGGATCGACCTTTCAGATTCGCAGTTGGAACGAGCAAGAGAAAAGGCATCCATAGACAATCTGCACATTCACTTTCAAAAGCATGATGCCAGAGATCTTCCGTTCCTGCATGAATTTGACCTGGCCATCATGCTGTGCGAAGGAGGGTTCACGCTGATGGAGACAGACGAAATGAACTATCAGATCCTCCGGAATGCCGCCAACGCCCTGAAGCCGAAAGGGAAACTAATATTTACAACCTTAAACGCTTTGTTTCCTCTGTTCCATTCCGTCAAAGATTTCCTTGATGCAAACACAAAAGAGGGCAACGCACAATGCGGCAGCATCTCATTCGACCTGATGACCTTCCGGGAACACAATATAGTACATGCCGAAGATGATCTTGGGAACAAAAAAGAGCTCCACTGCAACGAAAGATATTATACGCCATCTGAAATAACCTGGCTGCTAAAGACGCTCGGTTTCAAAACCACTGATATTTACGGCGCGAAGCTTGGCGCCTTTTGTCGGGACGATAGATTATCGACCGAAGATTTTGAAATGCTGGTAATCGCAGAGAAATGATTGTGAAGTGCCAACCATTAAGGCTTCCGATGATACTGCGGACACAGGTCTGACGAGCCGGGAACATAACTGCGACACACCTTCGTGCGCGTTTCATAGATCGCGCAAGAAGCAGATGGGCCTTGCCATTGAAGATAAACACAGCTCATCAGGCAGGTCTTTATGCTTGATCCGAACTTATTGACAATACTATCGCGGGACCACGTTACATCATTATCACGAACGTGGGCTAGAATATCACGGCGCCCCTCTTTTTCCCACCGCTGAACATCTTCAAGAGAGACGTAGGCGGCCATGTCCATATGACAGCAGTTGCCGCACCGGCGACAGGCAACGTCTTTGTTCTTTTCACTGTCCATAATGAGATATCACACAAATTTTTATACATTATACTCCAGGAGAAGATCTGAGTACAGTATTCATATGAATAGAAAATTTCATTGCATTTTTGTGGCCTTTGGAGGAAGATTAATAACCTGAACGGTGAGACGGCACAGGATACAAGGGGTGTACAATGAAGATCTTTACGATCGGTTTCACGAAGAAGTCGGCCGAGGCCTTTTTCACGAAACTGCAGCGCGCAGGCGTCAAAAGGCTGGTGGACGTGCGGCTGAACAATGTCTCTCAGCTGGCAGGCTTTACGAAACGAGACGACCTCCGCTATTTTTTGAAGGCGATCTGCAACATCGATTATGCGCACCTCCCCGAGCTTGCGCCAACGCAGGAGATAATGGACAACTACAAGAAGCGCAACGGCGACTGGGACATGTATGAACGTCAGCTCACGGGCCTGCTGAAAGCACGGAAGGTCGAGAAGGAGCTTGATCGTAAATCCTTTGAAGGCGCCTGTCTTTTGTGCAGCGAAGAGAAGCCTGCCCATTGCCATCGCCGTCTCGTGGCAGAGTACCTTAAGAATAAATGGGGAGATGTTCAGATCGAACATATTATTTAGAGCCGCCGACAAATCCGGGCACCCGGACTGCGCTGGCCGATCTCGCTGATCTCTTCCGGGCTTTTGAGGGGGTGTTGATCGTGTGTAGAGCGGTTGCAGCGTTCCGCTGCGCTTCCTTTCTTGTGATCCTTATCCTTCTTGCATGTACACAAACTATGGGTGGATCATCCCTGCCGGTTCATCCTCTCCAGGCAGTGGTTGTCCTGACTGAGTCCTGGGGTTCTGCGGAAGCCTCGCTGCAGTTGTTTGAACGGGAAAGCCTTTACGCGCCCTGGAGGGCGGTCAACGAAGCGTCTGCCGCAGTGGTCGGCCGCAACGGTCTGGGCTGGGGCCTCGGCCTTCATGACGCACCGTCACCAGGCACGGCCCCTTTAAAGGTAGAAGGCGATGGAAAAGCGCCCGCCGGTATCTTCCTCCTGACCGCTGCCTTTGGCTATGCATCTCCTGACGCAGCCCGGTGGATCAATCTTCCATACCGGCAAGCCACAGCGTCGTTGCAGTGCGTGGACGACGTAAATTCGGAATTCTACAACCAGCTTCTGGATGCTTCCAATATCCCGCTCCGGTGGAAAAGCCACGAAGAAATGCTGAGAAAAGACTGGCTGTATAAGATGGGCATTGTTGTTGGCCATAATAATGCCCATCCGCCAATACCCGGCAGAGGATCGTGCATATTTATTCATATCTGGAGGGCGGCATCTGAAGGAACGGCCGGATGTACGGCAATGGCAGAGCCTGACCTGAAGGCGGTCCTGCGATGGCTTGATCCGGCCAGGACCCCGGTGCTTGTGCAGCTGCCACGTTCAGAGTACGAACGCTATCGGGTTGCTTGGGATTTGCCTTGAGCATGAACGGAACTGTACTTCTTTAGAGAAGGTAAATATCTTCTGCCTTCCGGAGCAGCTGCTCCCGGAACTTAGGGTGTGCCAACCCGATGATTGCCAACGCCCTTTCCCTTGTCGATCTCCCCTTCAGGTTGGCCACGCCATATTCCGTAACCAGATAATGTGTGTCCGTACGGGGGGTTGTTATCGTAGCCCCCTGCGGAAGACGATCTACGATCCTCGAGATATTCCCATTGTCAGCAGTAGCATAAAACGCAAGGATCGACTTGCCTTCCTTCGCATCAAAGGCGCCCCGTACAAAATCCAGCTGGCCTCCCGTGCCGCTGTATTGACGGCCGTAAAGGAATTCGGCGTTGCACTGACCCGTAAGATCAACCTCCAGTACGGCATTGATGGAAACCATCCGGTCATTTTGCGCTATGACCGACGGGTGGTTTGTGTAGGAAACGGGGTAGCTTTCCATGGCTGGATTGTTATCCATGAAGTCAAGCATCTCCTGGTCGCCTATGGCAACGGTGAAGATATGTTTGCGGATATGTAAGTTTTTTAGTGCTCCTGTAATGACTCCCTTCTTGATGAGACTGACCATTGCGGGCCCGAAGATCTCGGTGTGGATGCCAAGGTCTTTATGGCTTTCCAGATATCCTGCCACCGCGTTCGGGAGGGCCCCGATGCCGAGCTGCAGGCAGGCGCCGTCCGGGACCATCTCTGCAACGGTCCTGCCGATGATCTCGTCCTCCGGCCTGGGGTCAGCGTTTGGCAGAGTATAGATCGGCTCATGATTCTCAACGACTGCATCCACTTCAGAAATATGGATGGAGGAATTGCCGAAGACCCGGGGCATAAAACGGTTCACCTCGACGATAAGAACCCTGGCTGCGCGGGCCGCGGTAGAGGTGAAGTCGTTTGTCGTACCTAAGGAGAAGTACCCGCTCTTATCGATAGGAGAAACCGTGGTCACACAAACATCAACTCCAATAAATTCAGTAAGAAGTCTGGGCACCTGGTGGAAATGGTTGGGCACAAAGCTGGCAAGGCCGGTATTGACAAGCCCCCGCTCACCGGTACTGACAAATTGAGAATAGGCATCTACGCAGTCAGTCAGGTCCACGGCAAGTATGGTCTCGCAGGCATGCTTCAGCGGGAAACCTGAAAAAACCCTCAACCGTTTCAAATCTCCTGCCCTGAGCCTGTCTGCGGTCGCCCTGAGTAGCGCCGGAGGTTCTGCCAGCCCAAAGCCATGAACCAGCATGTCGCCGTCCCTTACGGCCGCTATGGCCTGCTCCGGCGTAACAAGCTTCTCCTGATATGCATGTTCATACATAGCCAACCCCCTTGCTCATAACAATACTCTTTCCGGCCCTAATGTTCCGATCATGGCCGCTGCTCACCATTCAGGTGTTCACGTTACCGCCGATTCGACGGTAACCCTTTTGTTTGTTGCGTCGAGCCAGGCGGCAGCTCCGATCGGGATCGTGAGCTTGCTGCGCACGTGGCCAAACTGCAGGCCGTAGATGCAGGGTATTTTGAGGGGAACGATCCGTTCGCGTATGATATCGAGAAGCGTCACGCCGTACCTGGAATAGTTGTCGCGGGCAGTGTAATTACACTGCGGGAACGTGCCGAACATTATGCCCCGCGCCTGCGTGAGCTTCCCTGCCTGCGTAAGCTGCGTCAGGTACCGGTCGATCCTGTGCGGTTTCTCATCGATATCCTCGAAGAAAAGGATCGCGCCTCTCGTATCGATCTCATACGGCGTTCCAAGGGACGCAACGGCGATGGAGAGGCAGCCCCCTGTTAACCTTCCTTCAGCCTTGCCCGGAACGATGGTTACCATCTCTTTCTTTGCCAGATTTCTAAGCTCGACCGCTTCGCCCGTGTTGGTAAGCATGTTGAGGAGGCTTTCCCTGGCGTAGCCCGTAATCTGCTTCCCGAAGTCCGTCGACACCATGGGGCCGTAGAATGTCACCAACCCTGTCTCCTGCAATATGGCTGTCTGCAAACACGTTATGTCGCTGTAGCCTACAAATATCTTGGGATTCCTCGCGACAACGGGGAAATCAATATAGGGGAGTATCTGCGCGGTGCCGCAGCCGCCGCGCACGCAGATGATGGCCTTGATCGATCGATCCCGGAATGCGCCGTTTATATCCGCTGCCCGCGCCTTTGCGTCGCCCGCAAAAAGGAGGCGCCTGTCGTTGACGTGCCTGCCCGGCACAACATGGTAGCCCATTGCATCCAGGACGGCCCTGCCCTTTTCGTAGTATATCTTTGTCATCGAGGGCGATGCCGGCGAAACTACGCAGACACGGTCCCCCTCGCGGAGCCTTGCAGGCTTTATGGTCTTTTTCTTTGCTGGCCGTGGCATACTATCCCGCTACATGGCAACTATCTATGCGAATGTAACACAGCAACCTGCTTGCATTCAATATTCTTTTTTCGTTACAATGTCACGGAAGCTTACGGTGCGTTCAATTGGCTGAGAATGAGATACTCCTCTTGCATCTCGGCGGGCTCGGAGATGCCTGTCTCTCCGAATCTGTATTCTTATCGCTGCGCAATCATTTCGGGAATAACATTGTCGCCGTCGGCACAAAACGGTTCTTTCGCCTGTTCCCGGCGGATTATTTCCTCAGGATACATGGCGTCGAATCCCGGCACTGGCTCTACCTTTTCTCGAAGGAGCCAACGGACATACGGTGGAAACGCGTTATCTTTATCGGCAAGGACAGGCAGGGCGATCTGAGGAGGCGCTGGCAGGAGATATCGCTCGGCCCGATGATCTTTATAGATATGTACCCTGATAAAGCTGTCAGCGATCAGCATTCAGCATTCAGCGCAACAAGCGATGAAAATGAAAACGTGCATGTTGAAGAATACCAGCTTGCGCAGCTCGCACAATTCGGCATAGAGGCCGTTAAAAAAGAGATACCACGGAGAAAATCACCCCGGGTGATCCTGTACCCGGAAAAAGGCTTTGAAAAGGAGAAGTGGGAGCCTGAACATTTTTTGACCCTCTACCAATCTCTGCGCTCAAAAGGCATTCAGACACACATGCTGTTGCCTGCTGGTTTGAAGGTAGATATGCCCGGGACACTATCCATTGAAGACCTCAATGACGTCAGGGATTTTTTTGGTGAAGGCGGCATCTTTGTCTCCAACGACTCCGGCATGGCGCACCTTGCAGGTGCATCCGGCCTGCTTACCCTTACCATATTTACCGACTATGACCCCCGCGTCTGGCACCCGAGGGGCGCCAACATATCGCTTAAGCGCGGCAAGGATCTGCTCAGCTGCGACACCATAGAAAAGATCATCCTGGATAACCTCTGATAGCTGTCAGCTAACAGCTGTCAGCTAAAACAACAAAAAGGCTTTAAGGGTTAAGCTGAAAGCTGATGGCTGATAGCTTATTGCTGAAAGCTGTCTTTAAGGATTGTCATCACAAATTCTTAGTGTTACAATGATCGCATGACCTTTATAACAGACGTTTATTTAAGCGAAATTCTGAAGAAGGACGTCATCAATCAGTACGGCAAAAAGATAGGCGGCCTTTGGGATCTCGTTATTGTGCCCGGGATTAGGTTCCCGAGCGTTACAAAGCTTGTCATCAAGGACAAAAACCGGTTTTTTGAGCTCCCGGTTGAACGCCTTAACCTTTTTAACAGGTTTGTCATCACGGCCCACACCACGGAAGAAAGACATCTTCCCTACATCTATAATGAAAGCGACATACTGGTGAAAAAAGACATCCTTGACAAGCAGATACTCGATGTTAACGGGGCGAAGGTCGTCAGGGTCAACGATCTAAAGCTCGGCGATGTGGACGGAAACATCTGTGTCCTCGGCATAGACGTAGGATTAAACGGCATCCTCAGAAGGGTAGACGGCGGCCGGCTGCTCCAGAATGCCATGATGCTTCTCAATAAACCCATCAAGGAGAACATCATCAACTGGAATTTTCTGCAGACCATCGATCCCGATCTACGAAATCTGACGTTAAATGTGGCAAGGAGACAGCTAAGCAGGCTCCATCCTTCCGACCTTGCGCAGATCCTTACAGAGATCCCTCCCGAACAGGGAACAGAGATCCTTTCGTCAGTAGACGAAGAGCTGGCAGGGGAAGCGCTCCACGAGGTTTCTGCCGAGGTACGGGAAAAACTTTTAAACGAGATGGACAAGGAGACGATCTCCGACATCCTCGAAGAGATGCCCCCCGATGAGGCAGCCGACATACTGGGGGATATGCCCGAAGAGGCCTCGGAAGAGCTCCTCTCTCTCATGGAAAAAGAGGAAGCGGAAGAGGTAAAGGACCTCCTGAGCTATGAAGATGATACGGCCGGCGGGCTCATGACCAGTGAATTCCTGGATTTTCTACCCGATACGACGGTAGACGAAACGCTTGCGAACATGAGGCTCCTGGTGCCTGATGTGGAGTTCATCTACTATATATATGTCGTCGACACGGACGATCATCTTCTTGGCGTCGTCTCTCTGAGAAGGCTTTTAACAAGCCCCCTTGATGCAAAGCTCGGCGACCTGATGGCACATAATGTTAAATACGTCCACCATGATGCAAAGAGAAAAGAAGTGGCGGAGCTTATTTCAAAATATGACTTTATCGCAATACCGGTGCTCGACGAGCACGATGCCCTGAGCGGCGTCATCACCGTCGACGATATCATCGACCTCTTTGTCCCGAACCCGACCCGGAGGAGAAGAGGATTGAGAAGACAATAACCAAACATCAATCACCAATTAATACCCAATGACCGAATACCCAAACGAGAAATAACGCTGGGAAGTTTTTGTTTGGTTATTGAATATTGGGTATTGGTTATTAATTGGAGCTTGGTTATTGGTCATTGGTTATTTTCATTATTTCAGCCCGAATAATGCCGGCAGGAATGTGGAGAGCGACGGGAAAAGCATCGTAATGAGAAGCGCCACGAACATGATCGCTATGAACGGCGCGATCGACCGCGATATTTTTTCCAGGGAAATATTGGCAATGTTGGCGATCACATAAAGGTTCACCGCAACCGGCGGGGTAATCTGGCCGATGGCGAGGTTCATCGTCATCACCACACCGAACCATACGGGGTCCCACTGGAAATGCTTCATGATGGGGAGCAGGATGGGGAGAAAGATATAGTATATCGAAATTGCGTCCATGAGCATGCCGGCGATAAAGAGCATAACATTAATAAGGATGAGGATCGCAAGGGGGTCTGATGAGAGCGACAGGAGGTATGAGGAGGTCTTGTCCATGACGCCGAGCGTAGACCCTGTCCAGGAAAAAAGCCCTGCGAAGGCAACGATGAACATGATGACCGCCGACGAGAGGGTTGCGTCCCTGAAGATCCCGTAGAGCATACGGACATTGAGGCTCCTGTAGACGACTAATCCAAGGAAGAGCCCGTAAAAGACAGCTACAACCGCCGCCTCTGTTGCGGTGAAAATCCCGCCATAGATGCCGCCAAGGATCACTCCGGGGGCGGCAAGCCCCCAGACCGCGCCCTTGAATGCCTCCCAGATCTCCCGCCTTGTCCCCCACCGTTCTCCGTGCCACCCCCGCCTCTTTGCTATGAATACCGAAGGGATGATAAGAAGGAGGGCCGCGATCACCCCGGGAATGACGCCTGCGGCAAAGAGCGCCGGAATAGATGTGCTGGCTATGACGCCGTAGATGATGAGGGCAATGCTCGGGGGGATAACGATCGCCAGGGAACCGGAACTTGCTATCAGCGCCGATGTGTGCCCCTTGTCATATCCCATGGCGACCATGGCGGGGAACAGGATCGTTCCAAGGGCAGCCGTATCGGCAGGCCCCGACCCTGAGATGCCCGCAAAGATGACACCGACGATAATGGCCACGATCGCGAGCCCGCCGGGCACCGGCCCAACCAGGAGGCTGACAAACCGTATCAGTCGTTTGGAGATCCCGCAGCGGTCAAGGATGAGGCCGGCAAGGATAAAAAAAGGCAGGGCAAGGAGCTGGAACTTTGCTATGTTGGCATAAAAATTAGGGGACAGCACCTGGATACCGAGATTGTATTTCCATATCAATGCTGCTGCGGTAAAACCAAGCGATGTTGCTACGGGAATACCGAGAAGGAGGAGGACAAGAAAAAGGGCAAAGAAGGCGATGACCGGCTCCATCAGTCTTTTCCTCCCTTCAGTTCCCTGCAGGCTGCTTCGATTATGCGAATGATAATAAGGATCCCGCCGGCAGGGATGGCAAGGGTATACAGCCAGTGAGGGATGTTGAGGGCCTCCGTCATCGTATCAAGGTCGATCTCGATCCTGATCTGCGTAATGCTGAACCAGATGAGCATGGAAACAGTGAATATCGTCAGGATCGATGCAAGGGGAAAGAGGATATTTTTCCCGAGATTGGGAAAACGGATGGCGAGAAGGTCAAAACCAAGGTGTATCTTTCTCCTGAACCCTGCCGCTGCGCCAAGCATGGTAAGCCATACGAGGCACGCAACCTCGACCTCTTCCGTAAACGCAAATGAGTACTGTATAAAGTACCGCGTAACGACATTGACAAAGGCCAGAATGGACATAATAACGAGGAGGACAACACATGTTGCCTCCTCGAAATGTTCATATATCTTTTTCAGCATCGGCTCTTATTTTTTCGGAGCCTTTGTTTTGGGCGCCGGTTTCGCCGCCCCCTTCGTTGCCTTCTGGATATCTTTCTCTGCCATTGCAACAAGCTCTGCCCCTATCTCCTGCGCCCACTTGTCGTAAACAGATTTTGTTTTTTCTTTGAATGCCTTTACCTGCTTGGGCGTAAGGACAGTGACGTCCATACCGTTTTTCCTGAGGACATTGAGGGTCTCCATGCTGCCCTCCAGTCCTTTCCGGGCGCCCTCCTTCTGCCATTTCACGGTCTCATCGGCGGCCTTTTTGATCGCCTCCTTGTCCTGTGCGGGGAGCCCGTCCCACACCTCTTTGCTTACGCCCAGGATCAGCGGGTCAATCGCATAGCGCCAGATCGTCGCGTATTTGTGGACCTGCCAGAGCTTATTGGGGATGATGACGGAGACGACAGGGTTTTCCTGGCCGTCAACGGTCCCCTGCTGGAACGCAGAGAGCGCCTCGCCCCAGTTCATGGAGACAGGGTTTGCGCCCATAGCCTTAAAGGTGTCAATGAAGATCGGGGAACCGACAACCCGTACCTTCAGGCCTTCGAGGTCCTCCGGCTTCTTCACAACCTTTTTGCTGTTTGTGAGGTCCCTGTAACCGTTTTCAGCCCAGCCGAGACCGACAACGCCCTTTTCCTCTATGATCTTGAAGAGGCGCTTGCCGACCTCCCCGTTCTCTACGGCATCGAGGGCCTTGTAATTAGGGAAGAAGAAAGGCATCGAGAAGAGGTTGAGCTCCTTCACCGTCGTTGACCAGTTGATCGTCGAACCGAGGGCGAAGTCGATGACGCCCTGCTTCATGAGGAGGAACTCGTTGGTCTGTTTCCCCGCGAAAAGCTGCCCGCTGTAGTACGGCTTTATGTTGACCCGGCCGTCGGTATATTTTTTGACGGCCTCGGCGAACTTCGCGGCGCCTTCGCCCCATGGGCCTGCAGGGCCAACGACGATGCTCATCTTATATTCGGGCTTATATGTTTGTGCCGAGGCGGCTGTTGCGAAAAGAAGAACCATGATAAAAACAATAAAAACACTTACAGACTTCCTCACCATAGGGTACCTCCATGTTCGATTATTTTTACTGCCAAATGCGGGCTACTTCTGCGCATCCTTCTTCGGCTCCATAGAATCCATAAGCTTCATAACTTCCCGCGCCTGGTATGAGTTGATCCCGTATTTCGATATGGCCTTCTCGAAGTTGCTCCGCGCAATATCGTATCTGCCCATCGCAAGGTAATACCTGCCGAGATATTCAAATCCCTGGCCATGATCCCCCATCCGTCCAGAGAGCATGCCGAGCCTGTATAGTATCTCCGGGTAGGCGCTGCCGTAAGGAATAAGCGCCTTCAGCGTCGCCACGGCCATCTCGCGGTTGCCGCTTCCTTCATATGCCTTTGCGAGAAAATACATACCTGCGGGGTCTCTGCTGTCGCGAAGCGTCTTTATCGCCTCGTCATACCGGTGTGCATTGACAAAAATCTCGCCGAGCAAGAGCCGCCTGTACGGCGAGCTGATATGCGATGCAACGTCTATTGACTCATCCGCCTTGCCTTCCCTTGAGAAGACCAGCGACGCCTCGTACGCCTTCACCGGGTCATTCCTGTCCTTCAGATACCGGTTGACCAGGACCTCGTCTATGCCTGGCCCGTGCACCTTGCCGAAAAGCTTTGCCCTCGCGAGGACATAGGGGAAAAAGGCCGTATTGACAGTAACCTTGCTGTCGGGCCACATATTTTCAAGCGTAACGATCCGCGACTCATGGTATGGGTGCGTTAGCAGGTACTGGGGCAAGAATTTATCCCCGCCTATCGCCCTGAGCTTTTTCAGAAAATCGGCGATCCCGAGGCCGCCGTATCCAGCCCTGTCCGCTATTGCTGAGCCTTCCTTGTCGGCCTCTTCCTCATCCTCCCTGGAGTACTTCAGCGATAGCGCCTGTGCAGAGGCGCTTCCTGCCGTTGCCACGGCGCTCCCTGCCTGGTCTCCGACAAGCATGCCGGCGACCAGCGTTGCGAGCATGCCGATGTTGATAAATTTTTGTTTTTCCAGCCTCTTTGCGATATGCCTTTTTTTGATATGCGCAAATTCGTGCGCCATGACGCCTGCAAGCTCTTCCTCCCTGTCACACTCTCCTATGAGCCCCGTGGTAATGAAGACATAACCGCCCACCGTCGCAAAGGCATCAACAGTATTCGATTCAATGATGGTCAGCACCACAGGGAAAGGCATGCCGGCAATATCCTCCAGCCGGCTTTTTATCTCCTGTGCATAGATCGATATGTAGGGGTCGTTGTTGATCGTCGCGGACCGCGCCACCTCGGCGAAGACCTCTTTGCCGTACTTCTTCTCCTCGCTTACTGTCAGCCCGTATGCTGAGTGAGAGAGAAGGGCAAAGGAAAGAAGGAGCGCTATGAAAAATGGGCACTTATGATTCATGAGCCTGACTTAACAGGTTTTTTCGAACTTTTTTTTACCTTTTTTTTATATTTCTTTTTTGCTGAGACCTTTTTTGTTGCCTTTTTCGGCTTATACGATGAAAGCGACGCGGAAGGTGCCCTCGCAGAACGCAGCTCCTTATCAGAGGGCAGCTGGTCGTAGAGGTTCCCCAGTATCAGCACTGCATCGCCCCAGAGGTCGCGGCTGTTAAGAAGCGAAAGGATGTAGGTCCTGCCGTCCCTTTCAAAGGCCCCTACGTAACAGTGCTTCGATTTCCTGGTGAACCCCGTCTTCCCTCCTATCGCCGGCTCGAAACAGAAAAGGAACCTGTTGTGGTTCTTGTACCGGACACTTTTCCGGCTATCCTGGAAGAAAAAATACTTCTTTGTAATGAGTTCTCTGAAGATATCGTTCGATAAGGCATGCTTGAAGATCAATGCCAGGTCATAGCAGGTTGTGTACTGGCCGTTGACGTAAAGGCCGGAGGCGTTCTTAAAGTGGGTATTAAGGGCGCCCATTTCGTTCGCCCTTTCATTCATCATGCGCGCAAAGTCCTCTTCGCTGCCGCCGATATGCCTTGCAAGGGCGTACGCTGCGTCATTTGCAGATTCGACCATTGCTCCGTTCATTAGATCAATTGCGCTGTATTCTCTTCCCGGCACGAGGTGCATCTTCGAAGCGGGAAGCCTGGCGACTTTTTTATCGGGAATGATCGTCTCTCCCGTGTCAACCGTTTCTATTGCCAATAGCGTTGTCATCACCTTTGTCGTGCTTGCAGGGGCTAATTTCGTGTGGTAATTCCTGCCGGCAATGATTTCAAAAGACTCTTTTTCAACAAGGATGTACGAATTGGCCGTAATGGTTTCGCCGGCGAAGAGCATCGAAGGGAATAGAAAAAACAGGATGAGAAGAAGGCGCGTCACTATCTTGTTTTATATATTATTTTTCCGGATTTGACAAGGGATTTTCAAGGAAAACAGGAATAGCATTATAAATTCCTCTATATTTCCCGGATAACAAACTGTATTTATTGTAAAATATTTAACTAACTCAGGCGCTTTCAGCGACGGGTTGCCCTTATAAAGGTTGACATTTTGCTTTCTTATCATTAATATAGATACAAGTAATATGTTTGAAGATGCAATGGTAAGACGTTATGCTTTTGTTGTCCTCCTCGGCGCGTTGCTGTTCCAGCTTGTCTTTGCTGAAGGCGGCGTTTTTGCATTTATTAAGATGAAAAGCTCAATCAATTCGGCGCGCCATGCAATTCAGGAAACCGAAAAGGAGAACATGGCATTATTACAGGAGTTGGAAAAGTTGCAGAAAGACGATCAATACCTCGAGGAGATCGCCCGTAAAAAATACGGGCTTGTTCGGGAAGGGGAGAGGGTATACAGGATTGAACAATGAAATACGAAGGTGCGATCTACAGGCCGCCAAGCGAGGCGGACAGCTTAATACTGCAGGTAACGATCGGTTGTTCCCACAATAAATGTACATTCTGCGGCTCCTTTAAAGAAAAAAAATTCAGAGTAAGGTCATTAGAAGAGGTTAAAGAGGACTTAGAAGAGGCAAAGCAGTATGCCCGCTACATCCGGAAGGTCTTCATCGCTGACGGTGATGCGCTCATCATCCCGCAGAAGCGGCTCGTTCCGATTGTTCAGCTTATCAAGGACTCCTTCCCCCGCCTTGAGAGGATAGGCATCTACGGAAACACAAAATCTATCCTTAAAAAATCCGTTGAGGAATTAAAGACCTTAAAAGAGCTTGGTGTCGGCATCATATACCTTGGCGTTGAATCGGGCGACCAGGTTACCCTCGACAGGGTCTGCAAGGGGACGATCCTCGACAAGACAGCAGAGGCATCCAAAAGGGTGAAGGATGCCGGAATTATTCTTTCTGTCACGGTCCTTCTCGGCCTGGGAGGCGTCGAAAGGAGCAGGATACACGCTGAGGAGACAGGGAAATTCTTGAGCAGGATAGACCCTGATTACGCCGGGGCCCTGAGCGTTATCGTTGTCCCGGGCACCCCGCTGGCCGAAGAGGTAAGGAAAGGCACGTTCGTGGTTCCCGATCCTTACATGCTCCTTGAAGAGCTTGCGATCATGATCAAAAACACTGACGTTACGCACACGTACTTTGCTTCAAACCATGCCTCCAATTATCTTCCCGTAAAGGCATGGCTTCCGGAAGAAAAAGAGAAGACATTGAAAGCAATAGAGCATGTTCTTAAAAAACGGGACCCATCCCTCCTGCGGCCGGAATTTATGAGAGCCCTTTAGGTAACTGCCTATGCGTGCGCGCGACCACGAAGCAGGATTTGTCGATGTGCCCGTGAGGGTGCGTTATGCCGATACCGACAGGATGGGCATTGTCTATTATGGAAATTATCCAATCTTCTTCGAGATAGGAAGAAGTGAGTATATGAGGGAAAAAGGCTTCACGTACAGGGAGTTCGAGGAGTCGGGCTACCACCTTGTCGTGGTCGGAATGGAAATGAAATATTACAATGCCGCCACATACGATGATCTCCTTATTGTAAAAACAAGGGTATCGGAGCTAAAATCAAGGGGGCTCACGTTCCATTACATCATATACTGTGACGGAAATCTCATTGTTGAAGGCAAAACACGACATGTTTGTGTCAATACGAACAAAAAACCTGTTCTTATCCCCCAGCATCTTTTCAATATCCTGAGAGATGTCAACACCAGGTAATATCCTTGTTATCCGATTAAGCTCTCTCGGGGATGTGCTGATGTGCATGCCTGCAGTGAAGGCGATACGGGACCGTTTTCCTGATGCCGGTATTACGTGGCTTGTTGAAGGGCCTGTCGGTGAACTGCTTGCCTTCCAAACGTTTATCGACAAGGTAATGCAGTTCCCCCGGGGGCGCCTTCAGAACGGATTGAAGGCTGGAGACCTTCCCGGCGCCGCCCGCGAGATAAAAGGTTTTCTCGCGCGCCTGAGAAAAGATCGCTATGACTGCATCGTTGATTTTCACGGCATCATCAAGAGCGCCTTCATCTCTGCGTGTGCGCGGGGAGGAAGGAAGGTCGGCTTCGACGCCATGCACGCCAAGGAGCAAAGCCACCTCTTTTACGGGGAATGCGTTCCCGGTACAGACAGGAGGATGCACAAGGTGGAAAAGAACATGCTTGTAGCGCGTTATCTTGGTGCGGGCGATGCGGTGCCCGAGGTATTGCTCGAGGTGCCGGATGACATCAAGAGATATGTCGATAATTTTTTTCACCACGCAGGCATACAGCCGCCGGTGTTTGCCGTAAATCCTTTTTCCAGCAAGGGAACGGATTTTAAACGGTGGCCGATAGAGCGGTACGCGCAGTTAATCGGCAGGGTGAGGGAGCGCATGGGCGCCAGCACGCTGATCCTCTGGGGTCCGGGAGAAAAAAAAGAAGCGGAGCGGCTGCAGGCAATGGCCGGCGAGGGCGCTTTTCTTGCCTGCCCGACAAACATTCCCCAGCTTTACGCGATGCTTGAAAAGGTCGACATGTATATTGGTGGAGATACGGGCGTCATGCACCTCGCCGCTGCGGCAAAGATACCCGTTGTGGCAATCTTTGGGCCGACAGATGCAAAAATAAATGCGCCCTACGGGTTGAACAACGTAATCGTCAGAAAAGAGATATCGTGCAGCCCTTGCAAGAAAAAAGACTGCCAGGAGAGGACCTGTATTGAAAGCATCAGCGTTGAGGACGTTTTTGAGGCTGTAAAGAGAATGAGCGATAAAACCGGTTGAAAATGAGCGCCTGTTTAAAACATTTGATATTTGCATTTCGATATTGTTTAGGATTTAGATATTAGGATTTCGTGCTTGGTATTCAGAAATTTATAAAGGACGCGTTATGAAAGTACTTTTTATATATCCTAACATCAACGCCCAGATAGGGTTCAATTACGGGATTTCCTATATTTCCGGCTTTTTAAAAAAACATGGGATCGAGGTGCACCTTCTCAACATAAACGAAAAGCTCGGTTACCCCCTTGACCTGGAAAGAATAAAAAAGGACATCCTTGTAATAAGGCCCGACATAATAGGCTTCTCGGTTCTCACAAACCAGTACAAGTACGCCCTTGAAATAGCCGGCAGCATAAAGGGATACCTGAATGTCCCTGTCATTTTCGGCGGTATCCACCCCACCATGGACCCCCTGGGGACCCTGTCGGAGAAATGCGTAGATTATATATGCGTCGGTGAAGGAGAAGAGGCCTTCCTGGAGCTTTTGCAAAAAGGTGACCCAAGAGGGGTCAGGAACATCGGCCACAAAGAAGGGGGAGGAACGGTTTTAGAACCCCTCCGGCCCTATACGGATATTACCAAACTTCCTTTTAAGGATTATGAGATCTTCGACTTCCAGCGCATGATCGATGCCAAGGACGGATGGGTCGGCCTGACAGCATCCAGGGGATGCCCCTTCAGGTGCACCTACTGTCTCAACCACAAGATCATGGGGCTTTACAAGGATCACGGCCATCTCCCGAGGCAGTACCTTCGCAGGCACACCGTAGATGAAATGATATACGAGATCGAACATCTTGTCAGCCGCTACAAAGGGATCAGGATGTTCATATTTGATGATGACATCTTCACCTTCGACAAAAAGTGGCTTCGCGAGTTTACCGGGCAATACAAAAAGATCACCGATATAGGTTTTGTCTGTAACGCCCATGCAAGGGTCTTTGATGAGGAAACGGCGGAGAGCCTCAAGGAGGCTGGGTGCAGGATCGTAAAGTTCGGCCTTGAGAGCGGAAGTGACCGGATACGAAGAGGCGTGCTGCACCGGTACATGTCGAATAAAGATATCGCGCATGCCTTCGATGTAGCGGATAAGGCCGGCCTTCATACCTCGGCCTTTGTTATGGTAGGGCTGCCGCACGAAACAAGGGCAGATATCATGGAAACGGTGGAGCTCCTCGCCAGGATCCAGCCGGGCAGGTTCCGCTGGTCGCTGTTCTTTCCCTTTGTGGGCACAAAGGCATACAGCATTGCCGAGAGGTCAGGGCAGATAGATTTTGAAAAGATGCGCCATCTCGATAATTTTACCGATGAGACCTGCATGGTCCTTGGAGATGGCGTTGATCTTCTCGTTGACAAGGTAAAAACGATGTTCTGTACATTTGTAAACGGCTATGCGAATATAGACAAGAAGTATTCGGAACTTGTAAGGCTCGTCGAAGAGGCGGACGAAAAGACCTGGCAGCAGGAAAGGGATCGCTTCCTGAAAAGGGAGGATGAGATCAACAAAGAGGCGGACGAAAAAGGCAAGGCTCATTATGCGGTTAAGTATAATCCTTTTATGGGTGTAAGGAGTGACTGGGAGGACGATAGTATACCTGCCTAACTGGCTTGGAGATATGGTGATGGCGGTGCCCTTTCTCCATGCGCTGAGGGCCTATATCTACGGTGAGATCTGGGCCATAGGAAAAAGCAACGCGATCCATATCTACAACGGCCTCAACCTTTTTGACAGATTCATCGCCGTTGACGACAAAGGCGTGATCCCCTTTCTTGATACGGTGAGCGTCTTGAAGAAGGTTTCATTTAAAAGGGGGATAGTCCTTCCCCATTCTTTCCGCTCAGCCCTGCTCTTTTTTACACTGCTTCTGAGGGAGAGGATCGGCTATGCCCGCAACAAGCGGGGGTTCATGCTCAACAGGAAGATCGGGGAGGGGAATGATATAGAGCCGACAGTGGAGCACTATCTCAGGATCATCGACGCCCTTGGAGGGAAAAGGTCCCTCGACGCCCCTGTCCTCCTGGTCACCGAGGATGAAGAGCAGAAATTCGACAAGAAGTTTATCGAGATTCGCAAACCCTATGCAGTCTTTATTGTGGGCGCCCAGTATGGTCCTTCAAAATGCTGGCCGGCCCATCATTTTTCCGAACTTGCCGATATGATCGTCAGGCAGTATGGCATGAAGGTCTACATGCTGCCGGGAAAGGGCGAAGAAGGGGTAGCCGATACAATCCTCGCCGGCGTTGCAGAGAAAAATCATGTAGAAGTAAGATCGATGAGCGTGATGGAGCTGAAGGTATGTATCTCAAGGGCATCCCTTGTCGTGAGCAACGATACAGGCCCCCGGCATCTTGCAGCGGCCCTCTCGACACCAACCATTGTCCTTATGGGGCCCATGGACGACCGGTATACCTGTTACCCGAGTACGTGGACCTATCCGCTGTGGAAAGATGTCCCTTGCAGGCCCTGCAACAAAAAACTCTGCAGCAGAGAGCACGAATGTCTTGAGGGGATAACACCAAAGGAAGTCTTTGTGAAGGTGGAGGAGATCATTGAAAAAAGAACAGGACAAAAAGGGGACGAGAACGCTGGGTGAGATTATAGGGCAGTTTGAAGGGAAGAAGATATGCGTGGTAGGCGATATCATTGCTGATATATATATCTTCGGGAAGCCCTACAGGCTGTCCCGCGAGGCGCCTGTGGTTATTGTGAAGTTTGAAGAATCGAAGATATACCCCGGCAGCGCGGGCAACACGATCAACAACCTGCTTGCCCTTGGAGCGCACGTCTACCCTCTTGGTTTTATAGGGAACGACAATGCGGGCAAGAAGCTTATGCAGTACTTTTCTCAGCATAAAAATATTGATATCGGCGGGCTCATAATGCATGACGGCGAAACAGTGACAAAGACCAGGATCCTTGCCGGCGATACCCACACCTCGAAACAACAGGTGATACGGATCGACAAAGACAGCAACAGGCCCCTCTCCCGGCCAGAAAAAACAATGCTTATGAAAAAACTGAAGGCAATAGCCCCTCTCGCTGACGCTTTCATCGTATCCGATTACGGCCATGGCACGATCAGCAAGGAGGTTATCGGTTTTATGAGAGACCTTGCAAAAAGAAAGATTGTTGTTGGCGACTCGCGGTACGGGCTTGCGGCGTTTAACGGTTTCACGATTGTTACCCCCAACGAATCTGAGGCATACCGCTTAAGCAACCTCGGTGAGGATCACAACATAAATGTAGTGGGAAAAACGATCATGGGCACCATGAAATTAAAGGCCCTCCTTATAACCCGCGGCAATAAAGGCATGAGGCTTTTCGTAGGGGACAGAAAGATATATGATATACCAATCTCCGGGACTGATGATGTAGCCGATGTTACGGGCGCCGGCGATACGGTCTGCTCAACCATCGCGCTCTCTCTTGCGGGTGGAGCGGATTTCTATACGGCATCGAGGATCGCAAACTATGCCGCAGGCGTTGTTGTCATGAAGAGGGGAACGGCAACGGTAACAGTTCAGGAGCTGGAGAAGGCAATCGGAAATCAGGGCGAATTGCAATAATACGCTATAATATTTTAGGTGAGATATGGGTAAGGTAATAGAGGCCCTTGCCGGATTAAAGAGCATTATCGAAAAAGAGAAGCAGGCCGGCAGGAAGATCGTCTTCGGGAACGGGTGCTTCGATCTACTCCACGTGGGGCATGTCCGTTATCTGAAAGGGGCGAAGGCCCTTGGTGATGTCCTGATTGTTGCCGTCAATGACGATTCTTCGGTAACAGGCCTGGGGAAAAGGAAGCGGGTGGTGACACCGGCAAACGAACGGGCAGAGATCATCGCTGCGATCGACTGCGTCGACTATGTGATCATATTCAGCGAACCTACCGTTGAAAACCTCCTCCGCACATTACAGCCGCACATCCATGCAAAGGGAACTGATTATACTGAAGAGAATGTGCCTGAAAGGGCCATCGTTCAATCCTACGGGGGGAGGGTAGCCATCGTCGGCGACCCGAAAGATCATTCAACAAGGGACCTCATCAAAACGATTAAAGAACTCTCGTAAGAAGGCTCATGGCAGAAGCTGAATCACCAATAACCAAACATCAATCACCAATTAATACCCAATCACCAATGACCGAATACCCAAACGAGAAAACAGGCAAGTCTTTTTTGGTGATTGGTTATTGATGTAATGAGCGTGTTTGCAGGGAAACGTCCGACGCCGGATGCTCGTCTTTCGGGTAGCCCTTAATTTGCGGTATGTTGGTGAAACCCTATGTATTTGTCCCTGATCCGGTTTTTGATCTTGAGGACCATGACGTGCGATACACCAAGCCTGCCCCCTATCTCCCGCATCGACATCCCTTCCAAAAAGCAGGAAAGGACTTCGCGCTCCCGCCACGAGAGGCATTTCTCTTCCAGCGACTCCACTTCCATCTTGCCTTCGATATGCTCCAGCGATTTTATGTTTTCGGCAACGAGGAGATCTTCAAGACATACGCCGTCTTCCCCTACGGGGCTGCTCAGGCTTAAGGAAACGCCATGCTCCCTGACCTTCCTGAGATAATTCTTTAAATGATAATAGCACCCCTGAAGGATATAGCTGTCTGTCTTGCCATCGATAGACCCTTTATTGTGAGCGATCCATAAGTGCGACAGCGCTTCCTGGTAGAGGTCATCATCGTCAAAAAAAGAATGGTGTCCGTTCAGTTTCTTCGTTATCCTTTTCAGGGTCGGAGATAACCTCCGTACAACGCCTTCAAAATCCATCATTTTCCCCGGTACTGATTTGTTATGGGCATTCTCCTGTCTTTGCCAAATGCCTTCGGCGTGATCTTTATGCCTGGAGGAGACTGGCGCCGCTTGTATTCACTCACTTCGACCATGCGCAATACCTTTCCCACTGCTTCCCGCGACAATGCACGCGAGCTGATCGCGTTCAGGTCCCTGTCCTCTTCAATGTAATCCTTGAGCAAAGGATCGAGGTGCTCGTATGGCGGCAGCGTATCCCTGTCCTTTTGATTCGGCCTCAATTCCGCCGTAGGCTCTTTGGTCAGCACCCGGTCGGGTATCACATAATTCAGGGAATTCCTGTACCGGGACAGTCTATACACCAGGGTTTTCGGCACGTCCTTGATCACGGCAAAACCGCCGGCCATATCCCCGTAAAGCGTTGCATATCCGACGCTCATTTCCGACTTGTTCCCGGTAGTAAGGACAAGCCAGCCAAACTTGTTCGAGAGGGCCATCAGGATATTTCCACGAATGCGTGCCTGAATGTTTTCTTCGGTAATGTCTTCCTGCAAACCCGAAAATACGGATCGGAGTGTGGAAATATACGCCTGGTATACATCATGTATGGGGATGGTAAACAGCCTGATGCCGAGGTTTTTTACCAGTTCCCTTGTATCGGCCCCGGACTCTTCTGATGTATAACGAAACGGCATAAATACGCCGATCACGTTGTCCCTGCCAAGGCTATCGACTGCAAGGGCGGCCACGATGGAAGAATCGATGCCTCCTGAAAGGCCGATGACGGTCTTTTGAAAACCATTCTTTGCCACATAATCATGCAGGCCGAGCTTCAGCGCCTCATAGACCTCGGCAACAGGCTCAAGCGGTTTCCTGCCAGGCAAAGAAAGGGGCGGCTTCTTCCTTGGCGATGCCCTGCCCCCGATGGCGACAACCCGCGCAAGCTTGCCGGCATGCGCCTTTTGCGATCCTTTTGTCTTTTTTCCAAGCTCTCTGATCGGTATATCAAGCACAAGCATATCCTCGCGGAAGGCGTCAGCCTGGGCTATGATCCGGCCCTTCTTATCCATCACGAAGCTCTGCCCGTCAAACACGAGTTCGTCCTGTCCCCCTACCATGTTAGCATAGGAGATGAAAACGTTGTTTTCCTCTATGCGGTTTTTCGCGATCTCGGCGCGGGTATGTATCTTTCCCGTATGGTACGGAGACGCATTAATGTTGAATATCAATGCGGCCCCTGTCCGGGCCATGATTCCTGCCGGCCCTTCTCTGTGCCAGATATCTTCACAGATGCTTACCCCAAAAATAACATCGCCGTACCTGAACACCAAAGGCTTGCTCCCCTGCTCAAAATATCGTTTTTCGTCAAAAACGCCGTAATTCGGCAGGAGCGCCTTATGGTAGATGCCTTTTATCTTTCCTTTGTATATAACGGCCGCGGCATTGTAAAGATGCCCTCCCTGCCTGTTGACGAAACCAACAACGACCACGATATTGCTGACTGCCTCCGCCAATTCACCCAGAGCTCTAAGGTTTTCATCAATAAAGCTCCCCTTCAGGAGGAGGTCCTCCGGCGGATAGCCGGTGATCGCAAGCTCGGGGAATGTAACAATGTCAACCCCAAGGGAGCCCGCCTTCTCTATGTATTCAATGATCCTGGCGCAGTTGCCCTTTATATTGCCGACGATGCAATTCACCTGCCCGACGGCTATTCTCAGTTCATCCATGCTGTTCACCACCCATAGAAATAAAAAAGGCATCTCAAACCACCCTGGTGATTTGGACGCCCTTGTCCGTTCAATGATCTTTGTGAGTTTTTAGCGCCCTTCGCTAATAACTCGTCCTTTGTCGTGAAAATATAGTAATTTTTTTTTTCACCTTTGTCAAGTTCTTTTCTTCAGGTCAGAGGTCAGTATAATCGCGTCGGCAATCTCTTTCATCGTCTTTCTCATGTCCATGCTCTTCTTATGGATCTTCCTGTATGCCTCGTCCTCCGTGAGCCCAAGCTCGTGCATGAGGATGCCCTTTGCCCTCTCAATGATCTTCCTCGACTCCAGGGCCTCTTTCGCGGTAAGGATCTCCTGGCTCAGGTTTGTATTTTCGATCGCAACGGCAGCCTGGTTGGCCACTGCCTGAAGGATGTCTATCTCCTCTTTCCTGAAATTATGCGTGCTCTTCGTGTAGCTGTTGATCACCCCGATGACCCTGTCCTTGATCATCATGGGCACTGAGAGCAAAGATACAATCCCCTCCTTTTTGGCAATTTCCGGATACATGAAGCCCGGCTCCTTTGTGACATCGGGAACGGTAATAGGCTTCTTTTCGAAGACCACTTTGCCGCTCACCGATTGTCCCACTTTGAGGTTCGGCTTGTTGGTATAATCGAGGCTGAGGCTCTGCGTGGCCGCAATGACAAGTTCTTCCCTCTTTTCGTCAAGCAGCATGATCGAGCAAATCTTGGAATCCATCACCTTGGCGGTCATGGTAACGATCAGCTGGAGGATCTCTTTGAGATAATAATCCGAAACGATCGTCCTGGAAACCTGCGATAGGAGATCGAGCTGCTTTGCCTTCTTCACCACTTCATCGTAGGTCATTGCGTTCTGGATGCTGCTCCCGAGATACCGCCCGATCGTAAAAAGCAGGTTTACCTGCGGCTCCGGATAGGTATGCTCCTTTCTGTTCCTGAGGTTCATCACGCCGATGATCTCGTTCTTTGAGAGGATCGGGATCGACAGGAAGGCCTCGTATTGATCTTCTTCGAGAAGGGGAAAGGTTTTAAACCTTCTGTCCTTGTATGACTCCCTCGATAGCGCCACCGGCTTTTTCTCTTTCGCGGCCCATCCCGTTACGCCTTCGCCCATTTTCAGCCTCACGGCGCCCAATCCCTTAAGATGCCTGTCGTTCGATGCCGTAAGGATAAGCTCGTCGTTCGGCCTGTCGTAGAGGTAGACGAGGCACGAATCAACGGTTACAAAATTCATGATAGTTTCTATAATACGCTGCAGGAGCACCGCGAGGTCCAGGTTATCGCTGATATCCTTTGCAACCTCGTGGAGGATCCGCAGCTCCTCTTCCTTCTCCCCTCTCTTTTGTTTCATCCCCGCGTTCCGCATACCGTCATCCAGTAATTACAAAAAAGAATGCCTAAAAGGAAGGGGGTACTGCATTCAGCGTGTATTGCCGCTTTCTCACGCTCAATATACCTTTCTTTACAAGGCTCTTTATCATGCGCGATACGGTCTCCCTCGAACAGCCGCAGGAACTGGCTATGTCTATCTGCGTGGGCCCCTTTTCGATGATGATGTAATCTTTCACCTTCACGCCTTCCTTTTCGCCAATGCCCAGCAGATACTTCAATACCCTTCCTTCCACACTGAGAAATGCAAGCCATTTGATCCTCTCGTCTGCCTCGCGAAGCCTCCTCGAAAGAACCTTCAAAATGGCGATGGTGATCGTGGGATTTTCCATAAGGAGCCTGGTAAAATCGTGCCTCCTGATGATGAGCAGTTCTGAGTCCTCAAGGGTGATCACGTTTGCAGACCGGGGCAGCTCGTCAATAAGGGCAAGCTCACCGAAAAAACCGTCTTTGCCGATCGCAGCCAGTATGTATTCCCTGCCGTCCTCGTCATAGAGGCAGACCTTTACCTGCCCCTTGAGGACGATATAAAGGGAATCCCCTTTCTCCCCTTCCTGAAAGATAACCTCTCCTTTGGCGTAGGTGTTGATAAAAATAATCTTTGAAATGACCTCCATGTCCCTCTCGTTCAGCGTGGCAAAGAGGCTCACGTTCCTTAAATTATCCATGTATCGTCTCATCATCTCATGCCCCCATCGGCACTAAGAACCGAATATCGCTTCGTGGTCCTTGAGCGCCTCTTTTACTTTCTTGCCGGAAACACCGCCCTGTGCGATCTGGGGCCCTCCGCCACCCTTGCCGCCATATCGCTCTGAGATCCTTTTTACGATTTTACCGGCATTATGTATGCCCTGCAAGTCTTTTGTTACCGCAACAACTATCAACCCCTTATCCTCTGCCCGTGAGCCGACAATGGCAATGCAGCTCTTTGCTTTGCCGCGGATAATATCCGTAACCTTTCTCAACTCCTCTGCGCCGGCGTTGGGCACAAAGAGCGAAACGGCCTTTGTTCCGTCTTTTTCAAAGGCCTCCTGCAGGGCCTCCTCGACCCTGTATGATACGATCTCTGTCCTCAGCCGCTCAACCTCTTTTCCTCTTTTATCAAGGTCTCCCACGATGGACTCTATTTTTTCGCCTACCCTCTCAACCTCTGTATTGGAAAGTTTTGCAAGGGCCTTCAGCGTCTTTTCTATCTTCCTCTTATAGAGAATCGCCGACCTGCCTGTCACCGCCTCTATTCTCCTTATCCCTGACGCAAGCGACCCTTCGCTGATTATATAAAAACTCCCTATCTCGCCGGTATTTCTTACATGGGTGCCGCCGCAGAGCTCCATGCTGAAGTCTCCTATCCTGATAACCCGCACCGTATCGCCGTACTTTTCCTCAAACAACGCCGTGGCGCCTTCCCGTATGGCATCTTCGCGGCTTCTTTCCTCGGTGCCAATCTCGATGCATGCCATGATCTTTTCATTGACAATGTCTTCGACTTTTGCGACCTCCGCATCGTTCATCCCTTCAAAATGTGTAAAGTCGAACCTTAGCCTGTCCCGCTCTACCAGTGAACCTGACTGTTTAACGTGGTCCCCCAGCACCTTTCGCAGGGCGTAGTGGAGCAGGTGCGTTGCAGTATGGTTCCGGGAAACGCCCCTTCTTTTCTCCAGGTCAACGGTCAGCTCCGCCTGGTCTTTCGTTCGAATAACTCCTTTCTCCACCTTCACCTTGTGTGAGAAGAGGCTGTCCTTTATCTTTGCAACTTCAAGGACCTTCGCTGTCCCTTCGGCGTGATCTTCACGAATGGTACGGATAAAACCTTCATCGCCGATCTGGCCGCCGCTCTCGGCATAAAAGGGCGTACGGGCAAAAAAGAGCTCCCCTTCATCGCCTTCATGTATCTCATCGACCAGGTCGGCCCCAACCAGTATCCGCTCAATGGTCCCGCTGTCTTTCAGGGTTTTGTACCCCGTAAAGGTGCTCGATATGCCTTCCCTTAAGACTGCCAGATGGCCTTCATCCCATTCTTCCCCTTTGATCCTCGAGGCCGTTCTTGACCGTTCTTTCTGGTCTTTTGACGCCCTTTCGAAACCCTCCATATCCACGAGCAGGCCGTCCTCTTCCGCTATCTCCATGGTAATATCCAGCGGGAATCCATGGGTATCGTAGAGCTTATAGACGAGGTCGCCGGGGATGGCCCTCGCGCCTTTTGCCTTGAGCTCTTCAGCGATCTCCTCATAGACCTTCATGCCCACGCTTAATGTTTCCACGAAACGTTCTTCTTCGCCTTTGATCACCCGGACGATATAAGGATGGTTGTTCTTTATTTCAGGGTACACGCTTTCCATAAGATCAACAACCGTCTTTGACATGTCATAGAGAAACTCTTTTTCGATGCCGATCTTCTTCCCGTACCGCAGGGCCCTTCTGATAATCCTCCGTAAAACATAGCCTCTGCCTTCTTTTGAGGGCAACACGCCGTCGTTGATGATGAACGTGGCGCCCCTGGCATGGTCTGCTATGACCCGCATCGCTACGTCAACCTTCCCGTCCTGTCCATATATATTTCCCGAGATATCCTCAAGCCGCTTGAGGATAGGGGCAAAAAGGTCTGTATCGTAATTCCCGATCTTTCCCTGCAGCACCGATGTAACCCTTTCCAGCCCCATTCCGGTATCGATCGACGGGCGCGGCAGATTCTTCATCTGCCCGTCAGCGCTTCTGTCAAATTCCATGAATACAAGGTTCCATATCTCAAGGTACCTGTCGCAGTCGCACCCTACTTTGCAGGTCGGGAGCCTGCAGCCAACCTCTTCGCCAAGGTCATAGAGGATCTCCGAGCAGGGCCCGCACGGTCCTTCATCGCCCATGGACCAGAAGTTATCTTTCTCGCCGAGCCTGACGATCCTGTCTGCCTGTACGCCGACCTGTTTCCACAGCTCCGCTGCGTCGTTATCGTCCTGATAGATCGTTATCCACATCCTGCCCTTGTCGAGGTTGAGCGTCCTGGTAAGAAATTCCCACGCGTAGGCGATCGCCTCTTTTTTGAAGTAATCACCGAAAGAAAAGTTTCCCAGCATCTCGAAGAACGTGTGGTGCCTCAGCGTCCTGCCGATGTTCTCAAGGTCGTTGTGCTTGCCCCCTGCCCGCACGCATTTCTGACATGACGTTGCCCTCTGGTAATCCCTCTTTTCATCCCCCAGAAAAAGGTTCTTGAATGGGACCATCCCCGCATTGACAAAAAGAAGCGTGGGGTCCTTCTCAGGGACCAGCGATACGCTTGGTATAACCCTGTGGCCGTGGTGCGAAAAAAAATCTAAAAACTTTTTGCGGATCTCTTTTGATGTCACGATTCACCTTTTTTCGTTGCCAGCACCTTCCCTTCGATCTCCTTTGCAACGTCGGGGTGGTTCTTCAAAAAATCTTTGGCGTTTTCCCTTCCCTGGCCGATCCTCGAATCGCCGTAGGAGTACCATGTGCCTGCCTTGTCGACGATATTGCAATCAACCGCAAGGTCGAGGATATCCCCTTCTCTTGAGATGCCCTCCCCGAAGATTATATCGAACTCAACTTCCCTGAAGGGGGGCGCGAGCTTGTTTTTCACAACCTTGACCCTTGTCCTGCTCCCTACCACATCCTGACCGTCTTTGATGGATGCGATCCTTCTGATATCGAGGCGGACCGAGGCGTAGAACTTTAACGCGTTTCCGCCCGTTGTGGTTTCGGGATTCCCGAACATGATCCCTATCTTCTGCCGTATCTGGTTGATGAATATGACCGTTGTCATCGATTTGCTGATCGTTGCCGTTAGCTTTCTCAGGGCCTGCGACATAAGCCTCGCCTGCAGACCCATATGGGCGTCCCCCATCTCCCCTTCGATCTCTGCCCTTGGGACCAGGGCCGCCACCGAATCAACGACGACAGCGTCAACGGCGCTGCTTCGCACCAGTATCTCTGCGATCTCAAGGGCCTGCTCGCCCGTATCGGGCTGGGAGATCAGGAGGTCATCGGTATTAACGCCGATTTTCCGGGCATAGAAGACATCAAGGGCATGCTCGGCGTCGATAAAGGCGGCAACACCGCCTGACTTCTGGATCTCGGCAACAACGTGCAAGGCCAGAGTCGTCTTTCCGGATGCCTCGGGGCCGTAGATCTCTACTACCCTTCCCCTCGGCAGACCACCGATCCCGAGTGCCACATTAAGGGAGATCGAGCCTGTCGAAACGACGGGAACCTCCTCCAGCGGCTTTTCGCCAAGCTTCATAATAGAACCTTTTCCAAAAAGTTTCTCAATTTGAGAAACAGCCATGTCGATCGCCTTATTCTTGCTTGTTTCTTCTTTCACGCGCTCCCCCTCTCTTGCTAAATGGTTTTGTTGAACTCCAGCTCCCGGATCGGAGCATATATGGCGCCTGCAGGTTGAAGTATGCTCTGAAAAAGCACCATCTTTCTTATGATGAAACCCTTCATATCAACGGCAACAATATCCCTGTCCAGCAGCGGGCCGGCTATCTTCATCCTCCCAAGGGTGATATGAGGCCTGAAGCTCCGTTTTTCTTTCTCAACGCCCAGTACCGACAGGCGATCCTCTATATCATGAAATATCATTTGTATGTTGTCAACTCCCTTTTCAAGCGCTACCACGATCACCCTTGCCCTTTTTCTGTCAGGGAAGGCTTCAATGTTTTTCAATGTCACGGCGACGGGGTCGTAGAGCCTCTCGATGCCGGACAGCGCATCGCCGATCTCGCGAACCCTCTTTTCTTCCTGCTCGCCGAAAAACTTCAACGTGATATGCTGACCCCTCTCGCTGACCCACTTTACATTGTGGACGCGCCTTGCCATCTGATCTTTGACAACGCTGAGGTATTCCTTTATCTCTTTGGGGATCTCAAGGGCCAGGAAAACTCTCACCTCAGCCTCCCTTCGAGATGGTCAAGGATAAGCAGCAGGGCCTCATCGGATGTCTGAAGCTTGATCTCTTCCCTGTCTCCTTGAAAAGAAAATTTCCGGACGAACGTACCTCCGGGAACAGCAAGCGCTATATAGACCGTACCGACGGGCTTCTCGTCCGTGCCTCCTCCCGGCCCTGCAATGCCGGTGATGGCCAACCCTATATCAACTCCGGCGGCACTTCTCACGCCCTCGGCCATGGATCGCGCCGTCTCTTCGCTCACTGCACCCTTCGCCTTTATGATGGCTTCGGGAACTGACAAACAACGCTCTTTGGCCTTGTTGCTGTAAGTCACAAAACCGGCCTCGAAGTAACCCGATGCGCCGGAGACGTTGGTGATCCTGTGCGCCACCAGCCCTCCGGTGCAGGACTCGGCAACGGCTATCTTCTTTGTCTGCCGCAGCAGCAGGTTGCCAACCTTTTCCTCTAAGACCATTTAACCCTCTCCCAGATCATCAGCACCGCGCTGGAGAATATCCCTGCGACCACATCGTCCGCCACTATGCCGTATCCCCCTCGCAATCTTTCTGCCTGCCTGATGGGAAAGGGTTTCAAAATGTCAAAGCCCCGGAAGAAGACAAAACCGATGGCGATGTTAACGAGGGCGATACTATGCCCTGCCATCGTAACACACATCCCTGCCAGCTCATCGATCACAATATATCCGGGGTCCTTTTCTTCAAACCTCATCAGGTTGATGCAAAGAACAGAGAGCACAACCAGGGCAATGACAAAGAGCGGGCTATTAAAAGGCACCGGGAACAGGTATATCAAGATACAACCAAGAACGGATGCGTATGTGCCCGGGGCGAAGGGAAGCCGCCCTATGTAACCGCAGGTAACGATGAAATGCAGAATCACGTTTAGTTTTTGCGACATCTCAAAGATCTTTGTTTGGTTATTGAATATTGGGTATTGGTGATTAATTGGAGCTTGGTTATTGGTGATTGGTTATTCTCCTTTATCGCCATATACCTTCTTTTCATCGAATATCTTTTTGCCCACAACCTTCCAGCCGCCCTCCCAGATCCTGTAAAAACAGCTCCAGAAACCTGTGTGGCACGCCGCCACCTTCTGGTCTACCGTGATGAGGATTGTATCGTTGTCGCAGTCGAGGTACACGCCATGGACCTCCTGCGTGTGCCCCGAAGTCTCTCCTTTCAGCCATATCTTCTTTCTTGACCGCGAATAGTAATGCGCTGTTTTTGTTTTTAATGTAAGTTCCAGCGCCTCGTTATTCATGTACGCGACCATCAGGACATCCTTTGTTCGAAAATCCTGCACCACAACGGGCACGAGCCCTTTTTCATCCCATTTGATATCTTCCATTTCTTTCTTTTCCTCGCCTCGATCTTTATATATTTCAGAGCCTGACGTTAACGCCTTTTTGCCTTAAATAATTCTTTGCGTCGATGACGGTAAATTCCCTGTAATGGAATATCGATGCGGCGAGAACGGCATCTGCCCTGGCCTCAACAAAGCCCTCGTAAAGGTGCTCCAGGGTCCCCACGCCACCCGATGCTATAACGGGGATGTTGACCGCCTCCGATATGGCCCTCGTGAGCTCAATGTCGAAGCCCAGTTTCGTTCCGTCCCTGTCCATGCTCGTCAGCAGAATCTCCCCTGCTCCAAGGCTCTCTACTTCTCCGGCCCACATGATGGCGTCGACGCCTGTCGGTTTCCTTCCGCCATAGGTGTAGACCTCAAAGCCTCCGCCCCTTCGTTTTGCATCGATGGCAACGCAGATGCACTGGCTCCCGAACATTTCGCTCGATCTTTGTATAAATTCAGGCGCTTCTACCGCCGTTGTGTTGATCGTTACCTTATCGGCCCCTGCAAGGAGTATGTCCCGGATATCCTGAAGGTTACGTATGCCGCCGCCGACCGTAAGGGGCATAAAGACCTCGTTGGCAACCCTTTCGACAACACCCAGTATCGTCCTTCTCTTTTCATGAGAGGCTGTTATGTCGAGAAAGCAGAGCTCGTCAGCCGTCTGCTCCTCGTATGCCCTGGCATTTTCAACAGGGTCGCCGGCATCGCGCAATTCCAAAAAATTCGTGCCCTTCACGACCCTCCCTTCCATCACGTCAAGGCAGGGGATGATCCTCTTAGTCAGCATACCTGATTGCCTCCCCGATCTCTATCTTCCCCTCATAGACTGCCTTCCCGAGGATCGTTGCCCAGACGTCGAGATCTTTTAACCTTTTAACGTCGTCGATGTCCGAAACCCCTCCGCTTGCAATGAGGGGAAGGCGCGTCATTGCCAGCAGCCGCTTCATGCCGTCATAGTCAGGCCCGGTGAGCATGCCGTCCCTTTCTATGCTCGTGCACAGGATAGCCAGGACACCTATGCGCTCCGCGGCCTTAAGGATCTCTTTGATGTCCCTGTCGACGGCAGTCTTCCATCCACGGACCATGGGGCGCCCCTCATAGAGATCAAACCCGAGGACAACATTGCCAAAGATGGCGAGGCCCTCAAAAAAGACAGGGTCCTCAAGCGCCCTGGTCCCCACGATGATGCCGTCCATGCGCGATTCGTTGTAATACGTTATGTCCCCTATGTCCCTGATCCCGCCTCCTACCTCCATATAGCCTTCAACCCTTGACCTGATGTTTCTCATGATCTCATGATGCACGCGCTTGCCTGTCCTCGCCCCGTCAAGGTCGATAATATGAAAGTCCCTGGCGCCGCTTCGCATCATTTCTGTAATCTTTGCAACCGGATCTTCGCTGTATACTGTAACTTTTGAAAAATCCCCTTTCTGCAAGCGGACGCACTTGCCGCCCATAAGGTCCATCGCAAAAAGGGCCTTCACTCCATCACCTCCAGGAGATAATCAAGCCCGGCGTGGATGCCTTCCTCGGCGAGCTGGTCAGCGGTTACCCACTTTCCTCCCCGCTTAAAAAATTTTCCTATATTTAAAACGTTCTCGCTCAGCGCCTGCTGGTCCTCATCAAAAACAAACACGCGGCCAACAATGTTGCCTTCCATCAGGTGCATGTGAAACCCGACCCCCGCGGGTTTTTCCACCGCAAAATTGCCGCCCTTTCTCTCTTCAAACCTGTATACAAGGATATTGACGAACGGCGACGAGCCTTTGTCCTCTTTCAATCCGATGCCCCGCTCGATGAGGTAATCCTGTACCCTCTTTTTTATGATCGTTTCAGCGTCTTTATGAATGTGGCCGGTCTTTATCTGCCTCCGGCAGTACTGACACTCTGCAAACTTTTCGCTCCCCTCAAACCTCTCCACCTCTACCCATATATCGCCAAAGGAAAACAACGCTCCCGGGGATAAAAAGACCAAAAGGGCCGCAACAGAGAAAAGATGGAATAACCTTGCCGGGAAAAGGATTTTTTCTGAAGACATGTATAATTCTATAAGAAAAGACGTGGAAAATAAAGGATAAAAGGAAGGCGGGAGAGGGGAAGGCCGCAGGCTATACCATGAGGTATTTCTTTTTCACTTCCTCGTTCGCCTCGAGCTCGGAGACTGTCCCTTCGAAGCGTATGCTCCCATTATCGATAACATATGCCCTGCCGATCATCTTCAGGGCTGACCGTACGTTCTGTTCTGAAAGGAGTATGCTGATGCCGGCATCCCTCAGTTTAAGGATCTGTTCTTCAAGGTCGCGGACGATCAACGGGGCCAGGCCTTCTGTCGGCTCATCGAGCAAAAGAAGCTCGGGGCCGCCCATGAGCGCCCTTGCGATGGTAAGCATCTGCTGTTCGCCACCGCTTAAGTTTCCGGCCCTTCTCGTTTTTATCTCGCCGAGCGCCGGAAACAGCTCATAGACCCTGTCTTTGTTCCATGCAGCCTCTCTGTTGTGGACGATATCGAGGTTGTCGTCGACGCTCAGATCGGCAAAGACCCGCCTGTCATCCGGCACATACCCGATGCCCTTCCTGAAGAGCAGATACGGCTTCTGTCCTGTTACGTCCTCTCCGTTAAACGATACGGAGCCTTCTTTGGGCGGGGTCAGGCCCATAATGCTTCTCATCGTTGTGCTCTTCCCTGCGCCGTTCCTCCCGAGCAGTCCCACGACTTCCCCTTTGGACACCGTGAGCGACACATCGAAGAGGATGTGGCTTAAACCATAGTAGGTATGTATTCCTTTTACATCAAGCATACGTCGCTCCCGCCGAGATATGCATCCTGTACCGCTTCGTTGCACCTCACCTCATCGCAGGAACCCTGGACGATCGTTGCCCCTCTTACCATCACCATGATCCTGTCGGCGATCCCGAAAACGATCTCCATGTCGTGTTCGCAGAACAGGATCGTCAGGCCAAGCTTCTCTGAAAGGCTCTTGACAAGCTCGATGCATCGGGCTGTTTCTTCAGGGGCCATGCCGGCTGTCGGCTCATCGAGGATAAGAAACTCCGGATCACCGCCCAGGGCCATGGCTATCTCGAGGACCTTCCTGTCGCCATGTGAGAGCAGGGCGGTCGTTCGGTCCTTTTTCTGTATAAGGCCGACATTCTCCAGTATCTGGCTCGTCTCATCAGTAACCAGTTTTGACGACGGGGCAAAAAGGTTCCATGTCTTTTTTTCTCTTGAGAGTATTGATACCTGAACATTCTCGAAGACCGTCAGCCGTGGGAATATGTTGACCACCTGGAAAGAACGCGATATGCGCTTCCTGCAGACCTTATAGGGGGGAAGCCCCGTTATATTCTCGCCCTTGAAGTGTACCGTCCCGCTATCCGGCCTGAGTATGCCGGTAATAAGGTTAAAGAGCGTTGTCTTGCCTGCCCCGTTCGGGCCGATAACAGCAACGATCTCGCCTTTTTGAACGTCAAGGTTCGCATTGTTGACAGCCTTGAAGCCATCGAAGGACTTTGATAAAGACTTTACCTCTAACACCAACTACTCCTTTATGACAGGCTCGATGAAACCCTTTTTTATTTTTTCCTCCACGTATCCGAGCACTCCGTTGGGAAGGAAAAAGATCACGAGCGCCATCAGTATCCCGAGGACGAGCGCCCAATATGTTGTGTATGTGCTGACAAAGGTTCTCAGCGCAATAATTATTGCAGCCCCAAGCATCGGCCCAAGGAAGGTAAACCACCCGCCGAGCAGGCACATAATACAAATTTCAAGCGAGAGGGTCCAGAAGAGCATGTCGGGAAAAACGGTATTATCCACCACGACAAAGAGGGAGCCCGCAACACCGGCAAAAAATCCCGCGATCGTTAAGGCCAGGAGTTGATGACGCTTGACATTTATCCCTATCATCTCACAACGTACCGGATTATCGCGGATCCCCTGGAGGGCGCTCCCGAAAGGGGATCTTACTATCTTATGCATTGCGAAAAGGCAAATCAATGTAACAGCCAGGGTAAAGTAGTAGGCATTGTTTGAGGATGAAAGAATATCGGGCAATGGGATCCCGTGTATGCCGTCATCCCCCCCGGTAAAAGAATACCACCTGTAAACGATGATCCACACAAGAGAGCCGAGAGAGATCTGAAGCATGGCAAAATAAAGCTTTGAGAGACGGATACATACCCAGCCTATTATAAGCCCGAGGGCTGCCGAGACTAAGGGCCCCACTATAAAAGAGATCCATGGTGAAAGCCCGGTTCTTGTCAATATGAGCGCTGTCCCGTATGCCCCTGCGCCATAAAATACGGCGTGGTGGAACTGAAATATCCCTCCATACCCGAGAACAAGGTTCAGGCTTGTTGCAAGAAGCCCGGTGAGCAGAATAATGGATAGCAGGTAAAGGTAGAACCTCGGTAAAATAAAGGGCAAAAGGAACATGAGGATAATGGCGGCAGCCCACCAGATACGGCCCCTGCCCTCTAACATGCCCTTCAACATATGACGCTCCCGATCACCATGTAGATTTTAGAAGCCCTGTAGGCCTGAACAGTAGCACCACGATCACAGCGGCATAGGGAAAGACTATGCCGAATTGAGACCAGACCAGGATACCCAGCGACTGCGTCAGGCCGAATATAAGCGCTCCGAGGAGGGCCCCCCAGATATTACCCAGGCCCCCTATGATCACAATGAGAAATGCCTCTATAATGAGGGTGTGGTCCATGCCCAGCGTTACACTGACCGTAGGCGCAACCAGCGCCCCGCCAAGTCCTGCCAGGAGACAGCCTATAACAAATACCATGGCGAAGACCCAGCTTACATTGATCCCAACGGCCCCGACCATCTCCCTGTCAACTGCAGCGGCCCGCGAGATCTTTCCTATCTTTGTTTTGTTTACGATAAGCCATAAGGCAACAGCCACAATAGGTCCAATAATAAGAAGGAAGAGATTGTAAAGAGGGAAAGGCAACCCTCCAAACAAATAAACATAGCCCTGAAATATATGGGGCACCGGCACAGATTTGTACTCAGCACCCCATACGATTTTGACAAGATCGCCAAAGATAAGGGAGACTGCGAATGTGAGCAAAAGGAGCATGAGGTGTTCCCTCTCATAGAGATATTGAAAAAGCCCCCTTTCTGCCGCAAGGCTCACAAGCGCAACTCCAAGGGGCGCCCCGACCAGCGCTGCCCAGAATCCTGCATCACCACCGCCAAAGACCTTGGAGATGGTGAAGGCCATAAAGGCCCCGATCATATACAGCGAGCCGTGTGCAACGTTCGGGATCCTGAGCACGCCCAGTATAAGGCTTAAGCCCGAGGAAACTATGAAAAGGATCGTGGTTCTGCTCAAGCCCACAAATATCTGGGCCAGGACCTTTGGTGGACATATAGCGTAGATAACGTCCATTATCTTCTCATAAAGACTCTATTTTTTGCGGGCCCTCAGAACCTCCTTGCAGTCGGGCATATAATCCTTTGAAGCTATGCTCTGGGTATCGCCTGATACAAGAAAATCGTACTTCGGGTCTTTCTTTGTCACGCCAAAGTATGTCGGGAGCTCAAGCTGATGGTCACAGGCCCTTATCGATAATGGTCCGACAGGGCTGTCAAGCTTCAAGCCTTCAAGGGCCTTTATCATGGCTTCGTTATTTATTTTGCCTGCCTTCTTAAAGCCTTCGGCTATAAATTGTGCGGTCATGTATCCTGTCAAGGCGCTGGCCTTCGGGTATCTCTTGTAAGCCTTGTAAAATTCTTCGGCAAAGGCCTTGTTGGCAGGTGTATCGGGAAAGTAGAAGAGATAATTGGCCGTCCCAAAAACGCCCTCGGGGGCATTGGCGCCCTGTGGCATAAGCGTGCCGAGCTCATTTGCCGTATGCTGGTAGAACGGTATCTTCTGGCTTAAGCCTGTTGCCTTTGCCGCCTTCTGGAAATTCACCATTGATCCCCCTCCTGTTGCCACTATAATAAAATCCGGCTTAGCAGCAAGGATCTGGGTGATATAGGGAGTAAAGTCCGCCTCGCCGACCTTCCACCAGGTCTGCCCGATGATCACGGCTTTCGTGTTATACTTCTGTATATTCTCCCAGACGTTGTTTGCGATCGCATGTCCGTATTCGTAATCGTCCCCGGCAATCCAATATTTGGTATAAGGTTTCTTGCCAAGGACATAGCCCGCAGCCCTGCCTGCCATCATGGTATTCTCATTCATATTGAACATGTAACGATGTCCGCTCTCGCCGACGATCTTATCGCTCTTTGAATAGGTAACAAAAAACGGGATCTTTTCCTTCCTTGCAAAGTCGGATACCGCCAATGCAGTAGCGCTGTTGATCGTGCCCATAAGGATATCGACCTTTTCCTTAAGAACCAGTTCTTTCGCCATTGCCAGGCCTATATCAGGTTTGAACTTCTCATCTCTTGTTGTATATTCGATCTTTTTACCGAGGACCCCGCCTTTGGCATTTATCTTTCCAACAGCCAGCTTGAATCCATCAAGTACATCTAGCGTATAAGCGCTTGCGGGTCCCGTATAGGTGTCGACAAGACCAACCTTGATCGCCTTCTGAGCATAGGATGGCGGTATAAAAAGAAAGAGACTGAAAATGGTAACGAAAACCAATGAAAAAAACATAACTTTCCTCATGACTTCACCCCTCCTTATTTTTTTGGAATCAAACAAACTATAAAAACATTAATACCCTTTTGTCAATATTAAAACTTCCTGCCAATATGATGCTGGCCTTGCACTTCACGACAAGCCCTTCTGTTTTCAGAATAACGCACAAAATTTATAAGGTTAATCCATATTCCCAAAGGCTTTTTTTGTTTGACAAGACGGTTCTTTTATATAACAATCTGTGAAAACTACCACAATTAATAAATTAAGGGGGAACAGTATGAAACGAATTGTTCTGGCAGTATTGATCGGCGTAGCGCTTATCTTTTCCTCGTTTGCCGTCTGCGAGGCGAAAACTATCGTTAAATATGGCCATGTCGGGCCTCCCATTCATCCGCAGCATCACGGGGCTGTTGCCTTCGCAAAATATGTAACGGAAAAAACGAAGGGAGAGCTTGAGGTGCAGGTATTTCCTCTCGGTCAGCTCGGCGGGGAGCGCTCCATGACGGAACAGGTCCAGTCGGGGACGCTGCATATGACCGCAGTAACCGCCAGCGTACTGGCAAACTTCGTTCCCGAGATGGGCATCATAGAACTGCCGTTCATCTACCCAAACCGCACCGTGGCATACAACGTCCTTGACGACAAGGATGTGAAGGAGCGGTTTGCGAAGCTCTGCGATTCTAAAGGTTTCGTCTTTATAGGGTATACGGAAAACGAGTTCAGGGATATGACAAACTCAAAAAGACCGATAAAAAAACCTGAGGACCTGAAAGGTCTCAAGATCAGGGTCATCGAGGGCCCTATATTTATTGATACCTTCAAGACGCTCGGGGCGAACCCTACCCCCATGCCGTTTCCCGAGATCTATAATGCACTCCAGCAGAAGGTCATAGACGGGCAGGACAATCCCCTCTTCACCTCCATCCTGATGAAGTTCACGGAGGTCAACAAATTCGCAACCGTAACGCATCATATCCTTACCGAATGTCCCGTCGTCGTGAACAAAAAATTCTGGAACTCCCTTACACCCGAGCAGCAGAAGATCTTCAGGGAGGCTGCGGAGGTCCAGGTAAAGACGAACAGGGATGGAAACGCCAAAGGGCGGGTAGATGCGATGGCGAAGGCAAAGGCGCAGGGCGTGGATGTGTATGTGCTCACCGACGCAGACAGGGCTGCCTTCAAAAAAGCAGTGAAACCGGTACTCGATAAATACAAAGGCGTGTACGGCGCTGAATTGTACGATTTCTACATGAAGAAGGTAGACTTTTATTCAAAGAAGAAATAAAGTCGAAACCTCGTTAGGCGTAAGTCGTAAGGGGAGAAAGACAGCGTGAGGCGTGGAATACAGACCGAGCTTCCTCGCCTCACGACGGTTTGCTCAAGGGACGGTTTCATTGCAGGGTTAGTTTCGAGCAACAAACCCGATACCGATGCCCTGCGGTTAAGTATTTAGGTTTAAGACCTTTCACCTTTCGCTTTTCACCTTTCACGGCATAAGCTGGATGGGCGATGCAAACCCCGATGTTATGAATAAACTGATAAAACGCCTGAACAAGGCAGAAGATTTTCTCGTTGCATTCACCCTCCTCGGCGTTGCACTGCTCACCTTTGTCGAGACCGCGCTGAGATACACCATTTCATACACCTTTATCTGGTTCGGAGAGGTAGCAAACTATACGATCATATTCTGCACATACCTTGGCGCATCCATCGGCGTCAAGTACGGAACGCACTTCTCGATGGAGGCCCTTACCGAGTTCGCGCCCGACAGGGTAAGCCACCTCATAAAAACATTTGCCTACCTGATCTCCGGCTGCATCACCATCCTCTTCATATACTTCGGGATCAAACACATTACAACGCTGCAATCCTTCGGCGTGAAAAGCTCTGCCATGCAGATACCCATGTTCATCCCTTATATCTCTATACCCCTTTTCTCGATCACCATGTCCTTCAGGTTCTTCGTGCAATCCTACAGGCATTTCATAGACTTCTTGCAAAATAAGCCCTACGCTAAAGTGAGGAAAAAGGACGCGTGAACCTTACCATTATATTTGTCTGCTTCTTCGTTCTCCTCGCCCTCAGCCTCCCTATATCCATCGTCCTGGTCACCACAACGGCGGTCTACCTCTTCTTCTTTGCGAAGACCCCTTTAACGTCCCTCGTGCAGCAGCTGTTCAACGGCCTCGACAACTTCGTCCTTCTTGGCGTCCCGTTCTTTATCCTCGCCGGCAACATCATGGCAGAAGGCGCTATCTCGAACAGGCTTGTCAACGTAATGAAGCTTTTCGTCGGGAGGCTCACCGGCGGGCTTGCCATGGCGTCCATCCTGGCGTGCATGTTCTTCGCCGCCATATCAGGCTCGTCGCCTGCAACGGTGATCGCCATCGGGAGCATCATGATGCCTGCCCTCGTAAAAGAGGGCTACGGCGAACGGTTCTCCATCGGGCTTCTCACCTCAGCCGGCTCCCTCGGCATCCTCATACCGCCGAGCATACCCATGATACTCTATGCGCTGGTGATGAACGTATCGGTGGCCGAGATCTTTATGGCCGGTTTTCTCCCGGGCATTTTCATCGGCTGCTGCCTCATGGGATACTCCTATTTTATGGCAAGCAGGAACGGCTGGAAATCGGAAGCACGCTATACCTTCAAAGAAGGGCTGAAGATTATCAAAGAAGGGCTCTGGGCATTGTTCCTGCCCTTTCTTGTCCTCGGGGGGATATACGGCGGCGCGTTTACGCCCACGGAGGCCGCGGCAGTATCGGTTGTCTACGCGCTGTTCGTGGAGCTCTTTATCTATAAGGAACTGAAATTCAAAAAGATCTTTGGCATCTGCAGGGACTCCGCGATACTCTCGGCCAGCCTTCTTTTCATCCTTTCGTGCGCCATGACATTCATCTGGCTCCTCACCGTTGAGCAGATCCCCGTAAAGCTTGCGGAGCTTATCATTGATAACGTAAAGGAACGGTGGCTCTTTCTCCTTGCCATAAACTGCGTCCTGCTCATCATCGGCGGATTGATGGATATCGTCACCGCCGTCATCGTCATATCGCCCATACTGATAGAGACGCTGAACAGGTACAACATCGACTATGTGCATTTCGGCATCATGATGATCATCAATATCGAATGCGGCTTCCTGACGCCGCCTTTCGGCCTCAACCTTTTTGTATCAATGGCGATCATGAAGCGTTCGCTGATCGAGATAGGAAAGGCGGTGCTCCCCTACATCCTCTTATTCCTGGCGTGCCTTCTCGTCATCACCTATATCCCCAAGCTTTCCCTTCTTCTCCCTGATCTGCTTTTAAGGAGGTAGCTGTGGACACAACCGTACAACACGATCTGTGGAACCGTGACGCGACCCTTTCCCTGTCATTTCCGGCACGATGGAACACGCAGGTCCTTGCCATGGGAGGGGACGGAAAAGAGGTGCTTGCGCAGGACGACTACAGGAAGGCGGTTCGGCGCCTCGCGCCCCTTATCAAAGGCAAAAAGGAGGTCTGCATACTCTTTGACGACCTTTCCCGGCCAACGAGGACATATGAGATCGTTCCGTCCCTTCTTGAGCTTTTTCAGCAGTGTGGCATCAGGGATGAACAGGTGCGTTTCATCTGTGCTCTCGGCACCCATGCGCCGCTTGACAATAGGGCATTCCGCAAAAAGCTTGGCAACGAGGTTATGGAAAGGTTTCCCGTTTATAACCATAATCCTTATGAACACTGCGAGCTGATAGGCAAGACCAAACTGGGCACACCTGTTATGGTGAACAAGGAATATCTTTCCTGCGACCTCAGGATCGGCATCGGCGCCTTTATGCCTCATTCGTTCTGCGGTTTCGGGGGCGGCTATAAAATCGTCATGCCTGCGGTAAGCCATATCGATGCCATAGAATACCATCACGGAACGCTTCTGAAAAAATACTGGGATATTTGTTACGGCATCGGCAAATATCAAAACAACCCCCTTCTCGAAGATATTAAGGAGTGCGGCAAAATGTCGCGCCTCGATGCGGTGATCAACGTCATGGTCAATACCGGGGCGTTTGCGACGGACATCTACGCAGGAGACCCCGACGGCCTTTATCGCGAGATGCTTGAAAGGGCCGCTCAACATTACAGGACGCCGGCGCATAAAAAGGCCGATATTGTATTCGCTAACGCACTCGGAAAGGCCAGCGAGGCCGTCATCGCGCTCTCGCTGGCAGAGGAGTTCCTGAAGGATGAGGGCGGTGACGTTGTGGTCCTCTGCGACATTGAAGAGGGGCAGGTCGTCCATTACCTGTTGGGCAGGTTTGGCAAAGACACCTGGGGGCGCCTTGCCTTTGGCGAGAGAAAAAAAAGCGGAAAAACAAAAAAGATACACATCTACTCACAACACAGGGACCGCGCAAACGAATGCTGGTTCGGTAAAAGGGAAGAGCTCATCTGGCATAAGAGCCTGGAGGATATGACCAACCACCTTGATGAGCAGTACAGGGGCAGGGCGGTTGACGTCCTGATTATCCCCGACGGGACGATACAGATGATCTGAAATACAGCTCATGGTTCATGGCTGATAGCTCATAGCGAGTAATAACCAAACACCAATAACCAAGCTCCAAATAATCACCAAACAAAGATTCGCCGCTATTTTTTCTCGTTTGGGTATTCGGTCATTGGTTATTGGGTATTAATTGGTGATTGATGTTTGGTTATTGGTTATTGAACGGTGCGCTCTGGACCTTCTCTGTATGATGAACTTCACAGCGCACATGACCGCCAGGGCAAGGCAAAGTATCGCAATAAAATAGTCTCCGTATCTCACATAGAAGGTCTTCGTATCTTTCAAAGAAAAACTGCCCCTTAAGACCGTTTCGACAAAGATGGGGGTTTGTGCCTGTATGCGCCCCTTCGGGTCGATAATGCCGCTTATCCCGGTATTGGCAGATCTTAGAAGAAACCTGTCCGCCTCTATAGCCCTGAACACATAAAAGGCGAAGTGTTGAAAGGGCGCGGAAGTTCGCTCATACCAGGCGTCGTTAGTGATGTTAACAAGTACCTGCGCACCGTTTCGCACCGTTTCATTTGTAATATACGGGAATATCCCCTCGTAACAGATAAGCATGCCGATCTTCCCTGCCGGCGTATGAAGGGGCTCATGTCCTACGCCGGAGGAAAAGTCCCCGCCGGCGGCTGTCAATTTCTCCAGAAAAGGGAAGTGCCCGACAAGAGGGGTGTATTCACCAAAAGGGACGAGGTGCGCCTTGTTGTAGACCCCAGCGATCCCGGACTGCTTATCGATCACATACGCAGAGTTATGGAACTTGCCGCCGCGGGCCCTTGAAACCGTACCGAATAAAAGATCGCCACCCAGAAGAGCCGGCAGGTCCTTTACGTACTGATTGGCATAGACCTCGTCTTCAAAAATAAAGGGCATGGCCGTTTCGGGCCAGATGATAAGGTCTGCGTTCCTTGCGCCCTCCAGCGTTCTCTGGCGGTAAGCGCTGATGGTCCTGACCTTGAAGGCCTCATCCCACTTGACGTCCTGCCTTATATTCCCCTGTACTATGGCAGCCTTCAGGGTTCCTTCCTCTTTGCGGCCAAGCTCCCCAAAACCATAGATCAGAGAACCCGCCAAAAGAAGAAAAATTATAGAGGCGTAGATCGCCGATTGGGGCCTTCTCCGGACCATATTATATATGATGCAGTTCACTGCAACGATGATGAATGATATGAAATATGTTCCTGTTATGGACACGATTTGGATAAAGGGAAGGAACCTGTCCTGCGAATGGGCGAGGAGCGACCATGGGAACCCCGTAAACAGGAAGCCTCTCACGTATTCCAGCAGAACCCAGATAACGGGGGCGGAAAGATAGGTGGGCATGTTTAATCTTTTTTTGAGGCACAAAACCGCGAACGCAAAGAAGCCTGTATATAAAGAAAGGTAAAGGACAAGGAGCAGAAGGATCAGGCAGCTCAGCCAGATATGGATGCCCCCATACCTGTTCATGGCTATAACAACCCAGTAGACAAGGCCGGTGAAGGAAGTAACCCCACAGGCAAAGCCGCTCCAGAAAGCAGGCCCGTACCTGTCATGATCGATGGCGTAGAGAAGCGGGATGAGCGCGAAAAAGGCAACCGGGTAGAGAGATACCGGCGGCTGGACAAGCACAAGCAAAACACCGGAGACACAGCTGAGGTACAAAGATGGGAGATGAGGAGCGAGGGACGAAATCCACCGGGTTCCGCCTGTCGATATGCCGGTCATCACCCTGACCGCCCCGAGATCATCCGTTTATATACATCATGAGAGACAATAAGGCCGAGGAGTTTTTTCTCCCGGTACCTCATCCTTCGCCTCTGATTGCCCGCCCCTTCGTGGTCGTGGCCTGCGATATGAAGCAGCCCGTGGATAATAAGGGCAAAAAGCCTCTCAAGGAAATGTGCGCCTGACCGCCTCGCCTCTTCCTGCGCCTTTTCTACCGATATTATGACTTCACCGGCGACCTCGCCCGGCAGCCCCCCGTCGATATATGAAAAAGAGATGACGTTTGTCGGCTTTTGCTTTCCGAAAAACCTTGCATTTAATGCTGTGATCTTTCTGTCGTTGACAAAGAGTATGCCGATGTCCTTACCTGGAAGCCCTGAAAAGGTTAGTAATTCGCTTGTAAGTCTTGCTATGCTCCTGCTGTCTATCGCTATCGACCTTTGAGAGTTTTTTATCAACACCGCCATTTTGTGTCCTTTCAGGATATTCAATCCTATGGTGAAATATGCCAAGAAGGATCGCGATAAAACTCTTTTGAATCGCATTGAGGTCTTTCAACGTAAGCTCCGATTCATCGAGCTGCCCGTCGAGGAATATATTCTCGATAATGCCCTGCACATGGCTTTCTATCCTTTTCGGCGTAGGGTCCTCGAGCACCCTTGAGGCCGCCTCTACTGCATCTGCCAGCATGATGATGCCTGTTTCTTTTGTCTGGGGCTTCGGCCCTGCGTACCGAAAGTCCTGCTCCTTGATAGTATGGAGCTTAGGGTCTTCAAGCTCTTTTGCCTTGCTGTAAAAATAACTGACGAGGCTCTTCCCGTGGTGCTGTCGGACAACCTCGGTAATCTTCCTCCCGAGCTTATACTTTTCTGCAAGCTCAACCCCTTCCTTTACGTGGTTAAGGATAATAAGGGCGCTCATGCTTGGCGTGAGCTCCTTATGGGGATCTTCGACGCCTGTTCTGTTTTCTATGAAATAGTGGGGCATCTTCAGCTTTCCGATGTCGTGGTAGTATGCCGATACCCGCGCAAGAAGGGGATGTGCCCCGATGCTCTCCGCTGCCGCCTTTGAAAGGTTGCCGACAATAATGCTGTGGTGGTATGTGCCGGGGGCGTTTACCATCATCTCTTCAAGAAGTGGGTTCTCAAAGTTGGCAAGCTCAAGCAGTTTGATATCGGTCGTATAATCAAAAAGGTGCTCGATAACAGGCAAAAATCCGAGGGCGATAAAGCTGCTTGCAACACCGTTTAGGATGATGAAGGCGATCTTCATGGGCAGATTTGACAAAGGCTGTCCTGATAAGACATCGAGGAGAAGGACGAAAAAACTTATAACAAAGGACGTGTAAAGGCCTGCCTTGAGGATCGTATTTCTGTTTTCGCATTTTCCTGAAAAATAAGACGCAAGAACATTGCCGAGAAATGCATATAAAAGAACTGTTATGCTACTATCGAAAGAAAAGCCAAGGGCGACTGCGAAGACCGTTGAAAAGAGGATGGCAACCTCGGAGAAGAGGACTATCCTCAGGATGATCCCATAAAAAAAGATCGGGATGATATAAAACAGCGTCAAGGTATGATTCGGGGCGTAATGATCAAATACCAGGGAAAACCCTCTTGCCAAAAAGATCGACAAAAGGGTGAGGGTGGCGCAAAATATCAGATCCTTTTGTGTAAGCGAAAATTTTTTAATATTCTTTTCTCCATATTCATAGAGCACTATGACAAATAAAAAAAGCACAAAAAATATCACGATAAATCGCTTGAGGGTAAACCCTTCCCCTTTCTCCAGCAGGTTGAAGGCGGAGAGTTTCCGGAGGTGCTCTTCGCTGATCCTTTCGCCTTCCCTCACAATAACTTCATCCTTTTTGATGGTGATATCGCCCAGCGGCGCGTAGAGGTCAGCGGGTGATTTGATGTTCTCCCTTGCTATGTCACCAAGCTGATACTCTCCTTGCGTGTAGGGCTGTTGTATGTTGATGATGCATGACAGCAGGAGAGAAAATACAAAGAGTATCAGAAATTTCCTGTAGTAAAAATACGAAGGAGGTTTATCCTTTCCATTCTGCATTGTTCAAGCCTTCTGAGTCTGTTTTCCTCGTTTCATATGCCTTTATGATCTTTTGTACAAGCGGATGTCTTACCACATCTTTCTCTGTAAAGTAAACAAACTTAATGCCCCTGATCCCCTTCAAAACCCTTTGTATCTCCACGAGGCCACTTGCCTTCTTGTCCGGAAGGTCAATCTGCGTGATGTCGCCGGTAACAACGGTCTTCGAAGAAAATCCAAGGCGCGTGAGGAACATTTTCATCTGTTCGGAAGCCGTGTTTTGCGCCTCGTCAAGAATTACAAAGGCATCATTCAGGGTCCTGCCGCGCATAAATGCAAGGGGGGCAATCTCAATTATTCCTTTTTCTACCAGCCTGGCGGCCTTCTCCATATCAAGCATATCGTACAGCGCATCATAAAGGGGCCTCAGATAGGGGTTGACCTTTTCATACATTGTTCCGGGAAGGTAACCGAGCTTTTCTCCCGCCTCTATCGCCGGCCTCGTTAAGACGATCCTCGACACCTCCTTCTTGTAGTAGGAGGAAAGCGCCATCGCCATCGCAAGGTATGTCTTGCCGGTGCCGGCAGGCCCTATCCCGATCACCATATCATGCTTTTTTATTGCCTCGATATATGTCTTCTGGTTCCTCGTTTTCGGCATTACGACCTTTTTTGACGGGAATATATATATCTGGTCTTTGTAAAGGGTGCTTACGGTGTCCTGGGAATGTGAAATGTACCGCACCGCCTGGTCTATGTCCGACGCGCTGATAACAAAGCCTTTTTTGATTATATTGTGGAGTTCGTTGATTACCTTATTTGTATTCTCCACGTCTGCTTTGCTGCCCATAAGGGTCAAATGGTTCCCTCGTATGCTCGTCCTGACGTTAAAATACTTCCTGAGGTATTTGATATTTTCGTCACGGGGGCCAAAAAGGTTGCGGGCTACGTTTATATCGTCAAAAAAGAGCTTCAAAAACCCTTCATTCGTTTTTTCTTCCAATAAAGTTTTCAACTCCTCCTTTATGCCACATATTTAATATACCACAAAAACAGCTTTTGCAACAGCGAGAAACGGGCTTCCATAAAAACTTAAAACAATTGTAAATTCATGAAGTTTTGAGTAGAATATAGGCTATGCATAAAGTCCTTATTATCGACGACGAAAAGGATATACTCGACAGCCTGTCCTCCATACTTGAAGATGAGGGTTTTCAGGTCTTCAAGGCAACCGACGGCAAGGAAGGGCTTTCTCTTTTCGAAAGAGAAAAACCGAAAATAGTCCTGCTCGATATATGGATGCCTGAGCTGGACGGGATACAGGTCTTGAAGCGGATCAAAAAAAAGAAGGAAGAAGCGATAGTTATCGTTATTTCCGGTCATGGGACGATTTCCACGGCCGTCGAGGCCGTTAAAATGGGCGCGTACGACTTTCTCGAAAAGCCTCTTTCAATCGAAAAGATTCTTGAGGTCATATTCAGGGGGTTAGGAGCTGAAGGCCGGAATAAGGTGAAAACCGAAGATTTTCGAATAGAAAGCGCCAAAGGCGCCCATAAATTCCAGCAAAAGACGATCGGAAAGAGTATCGTTGTCTACGGTGTTGGCCTGCATTCCGGGGCAAAGACCGGCATGATACTTCTCCCTATGCCTGAAAATTCCGGCATCGTGTTCGAACACATACCCGACGGGGAACGTATTCCAGCGTATATCGATTACGTCTTCTCCATCGGTTATGCCTCATCGGTAAAAGGGAAAAACTGCATGGTAAGAACCATTGAGCATCTCCTTGCGACGTTTCATATGTATGGCATAACGAACCTTCTCGTTAAGGTCAGCGAAGAGGTCCCGATCCTTGACGGCTCTGCAATCGAGATATGCAACAAGATAGAGGAAGCAGGGATTATCGAACAGCAAAAAGGGATAGAGCCGCTTTACATTAAAGAAGCGGTCACGATGACCGGCCTAAGCAACGGAAAATCTCTCCAGATTGAGCCATCACAGTCTTTTGAGATAGATTACACCCTAGAGCATGGCAGGCCTATCGGCGTCCAGCGATATCGCTTTCAGGGAGGCAAGGACGCCTTCGTTGCCCAGATAGCGCCCGCAAGGACCTTTGGCTTTCTCAGGGACTTTGAACAGCTTGCGAAGATGGGCCTTGGCACGGGCGGAAGGATAAATAACGTTATCATCTTAAATGACGAAGGGGTCATCAATACAGAGCTGAGGTTCAAAGATGAGTTTGTGAGACACAAGGTGCTTGACCTGATCGGAGACATTTATCTGCTGAACCGTCCTGTGATCGGGAAAATCGTTGCGAAACAGACCGGCCACCTGGAAAACCTCGCCCTTGTCAAAGAGCTTAAGAAACGCTTCCTCGGCTGATAAACTATCGACCTTGAAGTTCTAAATCCTAATATCGAAACACTAAACAAATTCTAATGTTCGAAATTCAAAACGTAAAAGCTGGTATCCATTTTGAACATTCGTTATTTGGATTTTGACATTGTTTAGTACTTCGTGCTTAGGATTTCGCGCTTGGCTCTATGACGAGCCGCCTTTCTGCCACACAAGGTTCAGTATGAACTCCGCCACACCCTCGATATCGTCGCGCAGGAACTGCCTCACGGGCGCATCGATGCGTTTATCCGTAACAAGTGCAACCAGAGACCTGTCGCCGAAACAAACCGGATAGGTATCTTTTTTCCAATTAAAGACCTCGATCTTTGGGAAGCCCTCTCTTTTATACCCTTCGGTGATCACCAGGTCCACGCCATGAATATACTTACGAATGATCTCCTGAACCTTCAACTCCTTGTCAACGTCAATAACAAGGGCGATCTTTGCCGGCGACGCGAGAAGCACTGCTTTTGCGCCTGCAGCCTTGTGCCTGTAAGTATCTTTACCTTCCCTGTCAATTTCAAAGTCACCGTGGTGGTGCTTGACCGTGGCGATTCTCAAACCTCTGCTTTTCAGCAACGGTATCAGCTTTTCTATCAGGGTTGTCTTTCCGGTTTTTGATCTTCCTACAATGGAGAGGACGACGATGCTATTTTGTGCCATCATGAAAATAATTATTCTTCATAAAATAAAAATGAAAGGCAATGATAACCAGCGCATGTGTTATCTTTTTTTCTTCTATAAGTGAAGGGATCTCTTTCAGGGGAACGAGAGCAACCTCGATATCTTCATCGGGGTCAAAATTTGTCTCGGCAACCTTTCTTGCATTCTTGACGAGGTAGGTGTGACAGAGGTTATTGAATATGGCCGGGTTAGGATTTACGGCGCCGAGGTATTGAACCTCCTCTCCTGCGTAACCTGTCTCTTCCTTAAGCTCACGGAGCGCCGCCTCTTTATGCCCTTCATCATCTACAAGCCCTCCCGGTATCTCGAGGGTAATATCCTGCGAACCGTGTCGGTATTGTTTTATCATTACAACCTTCCCGTCTTCTGTCAGGGGAATAATATTGACCCAGTCATTTGTTTCAATGGTATAAAACTCCCCGACTTCTCGGGTCCTTGGAGAGAGCGCATGGTTTACGGCAATCCTGAACACCCTGTAATCTCTGTCAATCTTTGAATCTAAAAGCTCCCACTCTCGTATCATGACAATTCCGCATACAGACTACCATGTAGTATTCTCGCAATGCAATAGCAGCCGTTATAATGTCAACGAACATTGAAGCGCAGCTGCGTAAGGCTGATTTATATCAAAGGGGTGTCTGTCTATAAAAAGTGATGGGAAGCCTATTGAAGGAACCAACAGGCTTCGCTTGTGTAAAGCAATAAATGGAGCCGGGATGACGATAATAAATAACCAAAACAAAAAAGGGGATAATTTTGAAAATACTACCTCTCGATTCTTTACCTCTTCCCTTTAATGCCCAGACCTATAAAACTCTTCGTGCTCTATAAAAAAATTATGCCTGCTTCTTTACCTTCATCTGTTTACCGCAGCAGATTAAATCGCAAACCCCGGCACAACCGCACATCGTGTCCACCGATACGATCATCCCGCAGATTCCACATTCGTACTTAGTGCCCTTTTTCACGGATGATCTTGCTGCCGGTTTTTTTGCTGCCGGTTTCGCTTTTACAGCAGATTTCTTTGCTACCGGCTTTGCCTTGGCAGCTGGTTTCCTGGTTGCCATTTATTTCCTCCTTACGGGTTTTACTTCGCAGCTATTTTTTTGCTGCCTTCTTTGGTGCTGCTTTCTTTGCTGCCGGTTTCTTTGCTGCTGCCTTCTTTGGTGCTGCTTTCTTTGCTGCCGGTTTCTTTGCTGCTGCCTTCTTTGGTGCTGCTTTCTTTGCTGCCGGTTTCTTTGCTGCTGCCTTCTTTGGTGCTGCTTTCTTTGTCGCCATTCATTACCTCCTAAAATATTTTTTGTGTTTCTTTTTTTATTGTATATGAATTAAATATTCTGTCAAGTAAGAATTTGCTAAATTCGCTCTCTGTCAATATTTTTTTTATCGTTTCAATTTTTGAAAATATTTTATTACGGGGTGCACAATAAAAATAAACGCCCGGATTATGTGGTTCCTGGCCAAATACAGCCCGAACGTCAATATAATGCTTATAATAAGCAAAGTAAAAAATGCCTGATACTTCCCATCCTTTACTGCGCTTCCCTGCAATGTAAGCATAAGCGTACCCGGCAATCTTCCGAAGACGTTCATCAGTATAAAGTCGATGATCCGCATACGGGTCAACCCAAGCAGGTAGCAGAGAGAATCCTTGGGAAAGCCGGGGATGAGAAAAAATATGAATGTTATGTAGAGGCCCTTATGGGTAACAAAAAAATTAAATTTATCAATATAATGCTTCTTGACGATCTTCTCTACGAACTTAATGCCGAACGTACGCGCAATACCGAATGCCGTAAGAGAGCCGATCGTGAGGCCGACTGTCGAGAGGATCACGCCCGATACATTGCCGAATAAAAAGCCGCCGACGAAACCGGTTACCTCGCCTGGCACAGGAGCGAATACAACCTGCAGTGACTGAACCAGGATAAAGATAGGCGCTGCATACGGACCGAAGGAAGCGATAAAGATTCTCAGCTTTTTAAAATCGAAAAAGAATCTGTAGTATGCAAAGACGTCCCTCCACGCACCTTCATGGTAAACGTAGAACATGAGGATGATGAGCACCAGGATCGAGATCCAGAGGACTGCACGCAAGATTAATGACAGCTTGCCGGAGTTGACGATGGATTGTTTATTCAAGTTTGGATCGCGACGGTTCTGAGAACCTCGTCGACTGTCGTTAAACCGTCTTCAAGAAGTATCAGGCAGTAGTCTTTAAGGGTCTTCATGCCGGCTCCGATAGCTGCCTGGCGTATGGCACTCGTCTCGGCGCCCTCCGCGATCAGGTGCCGTACCTCTTCGCCCACCATGAGCACTTCATAAACGCCGACCCTGCCTTTGTAGCCCGTGTTGCCGCAGACGTCGCATCCCTTTCCTTTGTATAGCGATATGCCTTCAGGGAGCCCAAGATATTTTGCGATGATAGGATCCGGCTCATATTTTTCTTTGCACTTCGAGCATATCCTCCTTACGAGCCTCTGGGCGACGATACCGATAATGGAGGTTGATGTGAGGAACGGCTCTATGCCCATTTCCGACAAGCGCATGAAGGTTGCGGGCGCGTCGTTCGCGTGGAGCGTTGTAAAAACAAGGTGGCCCGTGAGGGCAGCCTCCACGGCTATTTTGGCAGTCTCTTTATCCCTTGTCTCTCCAACGAGGATCACGTCGGGGTCCTGCCTCAGGAAAGCCCTCAATACCCTGGCAAAATCAAGCCCGATATCCGCATTGACCTGCACCTGGTTGATCCCTGCAAGGTCGTACTCGATCGGGTCCTCTACCGTCGATATATTTATATCAACGGTGTTGATCTCTGCGAGCGAGCTGTAGAGCGTCGTGCTTTTCCCGGAGCCGGTAGGGCCCGTAACGTAGATGATCCCATAGGGCTTTTTGATCATCTCCCTCACAATTTCCAGGGTGCCCGGATGGCTGACCAACTTATCCAGGCCCATGGTGGTGTTGCTTTTGTCGAGGATACGGGTACAGATCTTCTCTCCAAATTTTGTCGGCACCGAGGAAACCCGGAAGTCGACTGACTTGCTCCCCAATTTTATTGTTATCCTGCCGTCCTGCGGCAACCTCCTCTCGGTGATATCGAGCTTGGAGATGATCTTGACCCTGCTGATGAGGGGAAGCTGTACCTTCTTAGGCAGCATCATCTCTTCTCTGAGGACACCGTCAATCCGGTAACGTACGCGCAACGCCTTTTCCATCGGCTCGATATGGATATCGCTTGCGCCCTTTTTTAAGGCAGCGGCAATGATGTTGTTCGTAAGGCGTATGATCGGCGCCCCCTCTGCCTCCCTCGCAAGGTCTGTAATGCCTGCCTCGTCCTCGTCGGCGTCTTCGAACTCAGCGTCCTTCATGATATCGGCTTGGACGTGGTCCATGGAATCAAGGAGCTGGTCAAGGTTTATTTCAGGCTCTTCCTTCTTTTCCTTCTTGGTAAGCTCGACGTACTCAGTCTCCATGAACTTCTTGAAATCATCCGCCGAGACTATTACGGGGTCAATGGCCCTTCCCTTGATGAACTTCCGCGCCTCATCGAGCGCCATAAGGTCATTAGGGTTTACCATTGCGAGCGTCAGCGTGTTGCTTGAATAGGACGTGGGGAGCATCTTGTATTTCATAATAAGCTGATGAGGAATGATCGTTATCACGTCCTTATCCAGCTTCAGCGTCTTCAGGGAGACGACGCCGAGGCCGTCCCTGGTGTTCATCTCCTCGATCCTGGCTGCGACGATCTTGTTGAGGGAGAGTGAAAGCGTAGGGTGTTCCGTCAGGAGGGCCTCAAAATCCTTTTTCTCGAGGACAAACACCTCTGTCGCCTGGATAGCCATGACCGTAGCGGTCCTCGGCTTGCCCGTTAGAAGCGCCATCTCGCCGAAGCAGGCGCCGCTGTCGAGGGTCGCTATTGTGAGGTCAACGCCAAGCGAAGGTTCCTGCTTCCTGATCTCCACCTTGCCTGATTTTATAACGAACATTGAATCGCCCGAAGCGCCCTCGCGGACGATGGCGGTGTTCGGAGGATATATCCTCTCTTTTAGCCTTTTTGAAAGCTCCTCGAGCTCCGGGTCCCCGAGGGCCTTAAATATCTCTGTATTCTTTAACGATGTTACTTTATCTATAGGAGGGCTCATTTTCCAAACCTTCTGTTTCTATCCTGGTAACTCCTGATAGCCCTTAAAAAATCTATCTTTCTAAAGGCCGGCCACAGGGCATCGCAGAAGTAGAATTCACTGTACGCGCTCTGCCATAGTAAAAAACCGCTCAACCGCACCTCCCCGCTTGTCCTTATTATAAGGTCAGGGTCAGGGATTCCGCAAGTGTAGAGATGGGCTGCAATGTCGTCACTGGTAATATTATTAGCCACCTCTTCAATATTTTCAACGTTCTTGCACCGGATCGCCTCCTTGACAGCCTCGACGATCTCTTCTCGCCCGCCATAGCCAACCGCAATATTCAGTATATGATTATTGTTGCGCATCGTCAACTCTTCGGCCCTCTTTATTGCATCTTTCAAACGATCCGGCAGCATCTCTATCTTTCCAAGTGCGTGTATCCTGAATCCATTTCTTTTAACGATCTGGTTCTTTGACAGCTCATCGATCTTTTCCTCGATCACCTTCAGGAGCGCGTCAACCTCTCCCCTGTCCCGCTGGATATTCTCCGTTGACAACACCCATATGGTAACGATCTTGATGTCAAATTCCGCGCACCATTTCAGGACATCGTCAAGCTTCCTTGCCCCTTCTATATGGCCCATGGTGATATCGTCGAACCCCATCTCTTTCGCATATCGCCTGTTCCCGTCGAGTATGAGGCCTACATGAAGAGGAAGCTTTCCCTTCTTCACCTCTTTTTCGAGGAGCTTTTCATATGAATAATAGAGTATCCTCTTGATCAACACATAAAATTATAATGTATATTTAGAAAAATATTAACACTTTTTTCAAGCAGTCCCTGAAAGATTAAGAAAACGGGGTGGAAAAAGCCGCAGCCTCCAGGTCGGTTTTGGCCGTCTAAGCGCCCATCGCCGATAGCTGCCGTATGGATTTTGTCCTTGAGGAAAGGGTTTTGACGGCATCCTTGAGGCCGTCGATCGTGAGCTCGTACATCGGGAATATCTTTCCGATCGTATCCACGGTATAGTGGCCCCAGAAATTCATGTGCGTCGGGTTAAGCCATACCGAATGGGGGAAGTGCTCTTTGATCCTCAGGAGCCACTCGAGCGACGGCTTGTCGTTCGTATAAAAATAATCGATGCACCCGTTGATATCGAAGAGCTCCGAATAGGCCATGCTTGCGTCACCCACGATGACAACCTTATAGCCCTTGTGGAAATTGGAAAAGAGCTTTTCCGTAGGTACCTTTTTATAGTTTTGAATGTCTTCGTAAATGTCCTGGTAAATGGTGTTGTGGAAGAAGTAGTACCTGAACTCTTTAAAGTGCTCCATCTGCGATGCAGCCGAGAAGAGCCTTTCACAGAGTTCAGTGTAGGGAAGCATTGACCCGCCTGTGTCCATGAGGAGGATGAGCCTGACAGAATTTTCCCGTGACCTGTTAAAGACAAGCTCGATCTCTCCGCCCTCTTTCGCGGTCTTGTCGATCGTCTCGTCTATATCGAGCTCTTCCTCCAATCCTTCCCTCTTGAGCTCCCTCAATTTCTTCAGCGCCATCTTTGTCTGCCGCACGTCGAGAATGATGTCGTTCCGGTAGTTCCTGAACCTCCTCTCGCTTGCGACCTTTGCGGCCGACTGCATCCCTGACTCACCGCCGACCCGGATACCTCCCGGATGAAACCCGTAGGCGCCAAAGGGCGATGTGCCGCCTGTGCCTATCCACTTGCCTCCGCCGTCATGCCTTTCCTTCTGTTCTTTCAGCCTTTCCCTGAACTGGCGCATCAGCTCGTCCATGTCGTGGGTATTCCTGAACTCCTGTATCTGCCTCTGCAGTTCCGCCATTTCTTCAGGGCTTAGCTTTGGAAGCCTGTGGAGGGGGTTCTCAAGCCATTCCATTACCTTGTCAAGCTCAAGCTTCTCTGTCTTGATGCCGCCGAAATATTCCTGAAAGGCAAGGTCAAAGGCATCGTAGTAGGCCTCGCTCTTGACGAGAAAGGCCCTCCCCAGGTAGTAGAGGTGGTTGAGGCTTGATTGAAAGTACCCGTTATAGAGCGCCTCCATAAATGACATCCATTCTGTAATGGAAACGGGCACGCCCTTTTTTCGCAGTGTATAGAAAAAGTCAATAAACATGCGTTAAAACCTTCTTTTAAATCCAAACCCGCCCTGAGCGTTTGAAAGCTTGATGAACCTGTCCGTATCCTGCTCGTTCTTAAGCAGCGTGCCGAGGAAGGGGATCTCTGAACCGATCTTTTCCAGGTGGATCCCGCCCAGGGAAAGCGCCTTGATCCAGTCGAGCAGCTCGCTTGTCGATGGTTTTTTCCTGAGCCCATCCATTTCACGGATCCAGTAAAACTTCTTGAGGGCCTCTTTGACGAGCTTGTTCTCGATGTCAGGGTAATGGACCTTGACAATCCTGTCCATCATCTCATCATCGGGGAACTCTATATAGTAGAACAGGCATCTCCGCAGGAATGCGTCGGGCAGCTCCTTCTCTGAGTTGCTCGTAATGATGACAATGGGGCGGTGCCTGGCGACAACTTCTTCGTCAAGCTCGTGTATGTGGAACGACATCTCGTCAAGCTCATTGAGCAGGTCGTTGGGGAATTCAATGTCCGCCTTGTCGATCTCGTCTATAAGAAGAACCAGCTGCTCCTCGCTTTTGAAGGACTGGCCCAACCTCCCAAGCTTGATATATTGCCTTATGTCGCTGATGTCCTTGTCTTTAAACCGTGCATCGTTAAGCCTCTGAACGGTATCGTATACATAAAGTCCATCTTTTGCCTTTGTTGTGGATTTGATGTTCCATATTAAAAGTTTTTTGTTAAGGGCACGGGAAATGCTGTGCGCCAGTAGCGTTTTTCCTGTCCCTGGTTCGCCTTTTACTACAAGCGGTTTTCCCAGGGCGACAGAGACATTGACAATTTCCATAAGCGGTTTGGAAGCTATATAGTCATCGCTTCCCCTGTAACCCTGTGTCGCATTAGCCATTATTGGTCCTCCTTGAGAATAGTGAAAAATATCACTAATAGTATAAGGCTTTTAGGCGCTAAAGTCAATCATGCCACTGGCTCATGGTTCATTACTTAAATAACCAAAGATCAATCACCAATTAATAATCAATGCCCAATGACCGAATACCCAAACGCAAAGCGATGCTTTCGGTCATTCCAGGTTTTGCGTCTTGCAATCCGCGCTTCACGTCGTCTTTCCTTTTGGTTATTGAATATTGGGTATTGGTGATTAAATGGAGCTTGGTTATTGGTGATTGGTTATTTGACATTAAAGAATTTTCTTGACAAACGCCCCGCTTTCCTTTTAAATGTTCATACTATGCAGAGATCATCCGTGAATTCCTTCTTTTATTTTTATTACTTTACCAGCTTGCGCCCATGATCTCTTTGCTCTGAGAAAGCAAAAGCCATGGGTGCAAAAACCCATGGCTTTTTAGTGTGTAAGCCATGGGGTTGACCCATGGCTTTTTTATTATAAGGAGGACATATGATCATTTCGAAAAAATTACATAAGTTGATCGCTGACCAGGAAGGCTGGACCCGCAGGATGTTCGAAGAGGGGATCAAGATCAAAAAACAATATGGGGAAGACAACGTCTATGACTTCTCCCTCGGCAACCCCGACACCGAACCGCCGAAAGACCTCCAAAAAACACTTGCCGAGACGCTCATTCACCCTCAAAGGGGGATGCACAGATACATGACGAACAGCGGATACGAAGAGGTGAGGAACGAGATAGCAGGATACCTCCGTGAATTATATGGCCTTCCTTTCGGTTCTTCCCAGGTTTTCATGACAACGGGATGCGCCGGCGGGCTCAATATACTTCTGAAAAGCATATTAAATAAAGGAGATGAGGTGCTCGTACCGTCTCCCTTCTTTTGGGAATTTAAAAATTACATAGACAATCACGGCGGCGTTATAAAACTGGTAAAGTCAAAAGAGGACTTTCAGCTCGACATAGACCGAATTGAACGGGCGATCACCGCAAAGACGAAGGTTGTCCTCCTCAACAGCCCCAACAATCCCACGGGCGCCGTCTATAACGAGAAGAGCCTGAAAGGACTTGCAGGAGTTCTGAAACAAAAGAGGCAGGAAGGCCAGGAGATCTATATCATCGCCGACGATGCCTACCGGAAAATAGTATATAATGGCATCAAGCTGCCAAACCTGTTCAAGCTGTACGACCTTGTCATGGCCGTCACATCCCACTCAAAAGACCTTGCCCTCCCCGGGGAGCGCATAGGCTACATTGCCATTTCCCCCCGCATCAAGGAGCGCGATCTTCTGGTTTCGGCGCTTATGATCTCCATGAGGACCCTTGGTTTTGTCAACGCGCCGGCGCTCTTCCAGAGGGTTGTAGGAAAATTTCAGAGGACTTCCGTCAGTATCGATGATTATCAGGAAAAGAGGGATGCCTTCTACGAAATACTCATGGAGGCCGGCTTTGAATGCGTAAAGCCGATGGGCGCCTTCTATATGTTCCCAAAATCCCCGATCCCCGATGAGCTTGAATTTGTCAGGGCGCTCCAGCGGGAAGAGCGGATCATGGTGGTTCCTGGAAGGGGTTTCGGAAAAAAGGGGTACTTCAGGATAGCGTACTGCGTCCCCCTTGCGACCATCCTCAAAAGCAGGGACGGGTTCATCCGGATCGGGAAAAAATTCATTCAGAGGTGAAAGATGGGCATTTCAAAAAATATCAGCAAATCGATGAAAGACTCCTCGTGGATAAGGGCAATGTTCGAGGAAGGGGAGAGGCTGAAAAAACAGTTCGGCCCGGAGAACATACTCGACTTTACCCTCGGCAACCCTGTCGCGGAGCCGCCGGATAAGCTGAAAGAAGAACTGGTACATATCGCCTCTTTAAAAATAAAGGGCATGCACCGCTACATGACTAACAGCGGCTACGAAGAGGTGAGGGCGGATATAGCAAAATTCTACGAAGAAAGGTCAAGGCTGCCCTTTACGAAAGACCACATCATCATGACCGTCGGCGCTGCAGGGGGCATCAACGTCGCGCTGAAGGCCCTTCTTGATCCCGGCAACGAGGTGATCGTTCCTAATCCGTATTTTGTGGAATTCAGGTTCTATATAGAAAATCACGGGGGGTCAATGAGGCTCGTTGACACTTTGGACGACTTTCACCTCGACATTGAAAAGATTGAAAAGGCGATCAACAGGAAGACAAAGGCGATCATCATCAATTCCCCGCACAATCCGACAGGCGTTGTCTATAACGAAGAGGAATTGAAGGCCCTTGCAGCGCTTCTCCGGGAACGGAGAGAGAAGGGGCAGAGGATATTCATCCTCGCCGACGAGGCATACAGGAAGATCATCTACAACGGCACCGTCCTGCCAGACCTTTTCAATATCTACGAAGACACGATCGTCATCACATGCCACTCAAAAGACCTCGCGCTTCCCGGGGAGCGGATAGGCCATATCGCCGCTTCGCCCCATATAAAGAATCTGAGGCCTCTTTTGGACGCCATGATATTCGCAAACAGGATACTCGGCTTCATCAATGCCCCGGCGCTCATGCAGAGACTTGTTCAAAAGTTCCAGAGAAACAGCGTCGATATCATGGATTACCAGCGAAAAAGGGACGCTATCTACAGGATCCTTGTCGAATCCGGATTCAATGTGACAAAACCCCTCGGGGCATTCTACATATTCCCGCAATCGCCGGTGCCCGATGATATCCAGTTCGTGAGGGCCCTCCAGCAGCACCACATCCTGGCCGTGCCGGGAATAGGCTTCGGGAAGCCTGGTTATTTCCGGTTGGCCTATTGTGTTGAGATGGACGTGATCGAAAGGTCGGAAAGGTATTTCAGGGATATAATACCGGCTGCACGATAACGCCTGTTGCCTGTTCCGCGCCGCCGGTTAGAGAAACCTCAGGATGGCGGCAGTATCGATATTCTTCTCAAATGCATCGGCAAGGCGTTCCCTGTCCATCGCTTTTTCCGCAACACCCGCCAAATGTGGAAAAACGCCGAGAAATGGGGCGCAGAGATACCGCTTCAGCACGCCCGGATTTGTCTGTGAGGCAATATCGGCCTCACTGCCTGCATCGTTCAGGATTACGCCGGCGATGTCTATGCCCTTCGACTGCAGAAAGCGGCTCGTCAGGAGGGTGTGGTTTATCGTCCCGAGGCCAAGCCTCGACACGATGATGGTCGGCGCATTCCACCGGCTGATAAGGTCAGCATAAAAGAAGTCTTTTTTAATAGGCACCAAAACTCCGCCGGCGCCTTCAATAACAACAACATCGTGCATTTTCGAGAAACCCCGGTATATTCTGTCAATGCTATCTATGTCGATCGCGCGGCCTTCCAGTTCTGCGGCAACTTCTGGCGCAAGGGGCGCTTCAAAGGCATAAGGGGTTATTTTCTTCAGGCTGTCGGCGCTTCCTGACGCCTCTCTCAATAAGACCGAGTCCCGCGGCCCTGCGCCCTGTCCCCCTTTTGTCAACCCACTTTCAAAAGGCTTCATAACGCCGACATTCATGCCCCTCCGCAACGAGAGGAAGGCGCACAATCCCATTGATACAACTGTTTTGCCGATTCCCGTATCTGTTCCGGTTATAAAAAGGGGTTTCACTATCTCACAACTGTAGAGAGGAGGATCGCAATGCTTATAAAAAGGCAACCGCAGATTATCGCAAGGCCCGTATTCCCCTCTTCTGATATCTTTTTCTCAAAATCGGTGGAAAATGCAGCGCCGACGATCTTCAACATCACCAGCACAATAACCATATACACGGCTGAATAGATGCACATCTCTATTACACTGCCGAGAATTTTCCACATGGCCGGCCCTAATTAGAAAGGTAGTATACGAGATTGTCGAGGGCAGACGTGAAGAAGAGATTGCGAAGCTTCACGTTTTCAGGGGTTCTGACGGGCGAAGGTGAAAGATTAAGGATGCCCTTGATGTTCGCATCAACAAGCCAGTCCGCTACTTTTTGCGCCTCCTGGGGGGGCGTTGTAATAATCCCTATCTCTATGTTTCTTGCCTTCACTACCTCTTTTAACCTTTCGACATGGAGAATTTCAACGGGCCTTCCTACCCTTTCAGATATATGGCCTATGACTCTTTCGGGCTGGACATCAAAGGCAGCCACTATCTTGTAATTCTGTTTCAGGAAATCCTTATAAACGAGCAGGGCGCTCCCCATGTTCCCGATGCCGACTACCGCAATTCTCCACTCCCTGTTGATCCCGAGTATCTCTTTGATGTTCCTCTTCAGCTCTTTCACATTGTAGCCCATGCCCCTGATGCCGAATTCGCCGAAATAGGCAAAATCTTTCCTGACCTGTGCAGCATTGACATTACAGATATTCGCTATAAGCGCGCTCGATGCAACCCGCTCGTTCTTTGTTTCCAGATCTCCCAGGCATTTCAGATAATTTGAGAGGCGCCTTATGGTAGCTTCGGGGATCTTTGTATATTTCGCCATTTTTCTATTCCTTTTGAAGATTTTCTCTTTATTTATCATATATGTAACAATTAAAAGGGGCTTTTGCAAGAGAAATTATTATCAAGGATATCGCGGTGTTTTACAAGTTTTTACCGGAAATAGAACTATCAAGAGAAAAAATTAACAAGCCATCATAAACCAAGCACGAAATCCGAATATCTAAATCCTGAACAATATCTAAACTCAAATATCAAATATTTTAAGTGAATCCATTATGAGCTATACCGCTACAGCCCCAGCACATCCTTCATCCCGTAAATCCCGGGCGGTTGCCGGACGATCCATTTCGCGGCCATCAATGCCCCCCGTGCAAAATTATCACGGGCATAGGCCCTGTGGGTGATCTCGAGCCGCTCGCCGATGCCGGCATACATCACCGTATGCTCACCGACGATGTCGCCGCCCCTCAAGCCAAGGATAGCGATTTCCTCATTCTTTCTTTCACCGGTCAAACCTTTTCTCCCGTAAACCTCTTCCCATTGCTTTCCTGCCTGGGCGCCCTTCACGATCTCCTTTAATTGCATCGCCGTCCCGCTGGGCGCATCCTTTTTCCAGCGATGGTGCATCTCAACGATCTCAATGTCGTAGCCATCCTGAAGGGTTTTCGACACCCTGTCAACGATGTCGAACATAAGATTCATGCCTATGCTCATGTTGGGCGATACGACGGCCCTAACATCGCCCGATCCCCGGATCTGCCCGAGGGCATCCATGGGCAGCCCTGTTGTGCCTATGACAATACACTTCTGTTTTTCTCTGGCAAAAACGAAATTCTCTAATGTCGCATTGGGATCCGTAAAGTCGATGATCACATCGCATGCGTCAACAACCCCTGCAATACCATCGACAATAATTACATCGCCGGGAGCTTCCCCAACGATACGGCTTGCGGGTTGTCCTGCCATCGGATGCCCCTTTTTTTCAACAGCGCCTACTATCTGAAAGTCGTTATCGCCGGAGGCAAGCTTCAATATGGCGCCGCCCATCTTGCCGCATACCCCTGTTATTGCCAGCTTGATCATGTCATGCTCCTCTGAACCCGTGAGGCGTAAGGCGTTAGGCGATTAAACCCATTACGACTTACGCTTCACACCTTATGGGTTCAACGAATCTGTGTTATTCTCTCTTCAGCAGTCCGTATTCCTTCAATAATCCTTTCAGGTATCTGCTGTTTGCGTCCGAAAGCGGGCACAATGGCAATCTCAATTCCCTCTCGATCATACCCATATAATAGAGTGCTTCCTTGACCGGGATCGGGTTTGTCTCGATGAACATGCCCTGGAAAAACGGCATAAGCTCTGTGTGCAGGTCCCGCGCCTTCACGATGTCCCTATCTTCCATGAAGGCCCTGTAAAGCGCTTTCAATGCTTTCGGCATAATGTTGGAGATCACCGATATGACGCCAACCGCGCCAACGCTCATCATCGGCAGGAAAATGTTGTCGTCACCGGAAAGTATCGTGAAATTGCCGCCTGTTAATCTGTATATCTCTGAGACCTGCACAAGAGACCCCGACGCCTCCTTGATGCCGACGATGTTGGGGATCTCCGCGACCTTCTTGATCGTCTCCGGGGCCATGTTGATGCCTGTCCTGCCGGGTATATTGTAAAGTACGAGCGGTATGTCCACTGCTTCGGCGATCTCTTTGTAGTGCCGGTAAAGACCTTCCTGTGTGGGCTTGTTGTAGTAAGGCGTTGTGAGAAGGCACCCGTCAGCGCCGAGCCTCTTCGCTCCCTCTGTCAGCTCTATCGCTTCTTTCGTGCTGTTTGAGCCTGTTCCTGCGATAACCGGGACCAAGCCTTTTGCATATTTCACCGTCAGCTCGATTACCCTCTCATGTTCTTCGTAAGAAAGCGTAGGCGCTTCTCCTGTCGTTCCGCAGGGAACAAGGCCGTCAACGCCCTCTTGCAGCTGAAACTCGATAAGGCTTCTCAACGCATCTTCATCAACCTTTTCATTTTTGAAAGGCGTTACCATGGCTGTGAAAACACCTTTTAGGTCCATATTAGCTCCTTTCTGATAGGTCAGCCTTACACTGTCAGCGATCAGCCAGCCTGAACGCTGCCCGTTGAACGCTGCCCGTTCACATCAACGCCTCTTCGTACAGCTTGCCTATGAATATGATCTTTGTGCCGCCTTCAAGGTAGACCTCTTCGTTTATATAAATCTTCAAAATTTCTCCACCACGCGTATGCACGTTGACAGGGCTTTTCACCTGGGACTTCCTGCTCAGGATAACCACGGAGGCGACCGCCCCCGTCCCGCACGCATATGTCTCTCCTTCAACGCCCCTCTCGTAAGTTCTCAGTTTTACGTTCTTCGTGTCGATGATCTCGACAAAGTTCACATTTGTTCCTTTCTTGCCAAACATTTTGTGGTATCGTATCGAGCTCCCCAGCTCGTTTACCGAGATATAATCAATATCCTTCACCACCAGCACCGCGTGGGGCACCCCTGTGTCGACGCTGTTAATGAAAATTTCTTTGTCCTCGAGCTTGACCGGGTAATCGAGCTTCAGGTCCTTCGGGGTGGTAAGCTGAAGCTTCACCTTCGCGCCATTGACCTCTGCCTTGATGATACCGGCCATTGTTTCAAAGGTCATTTTCTCTCCGGCAATGCCTTTCGTTTTGGCAAAACGCGCCGCGCATCGTCCGCCGTTGCCGCACATCTCCGCCTCTGAGCCGTCAGCGTTAAAAAAACGCCAGCTAAAATTATTATCTTCCCTTGCCGCTTCGATAAGTATAACGCCGTCGGCGCCGACTGAATGATGCTGCCTGCTTACCTTTTTTACGAATTCGCTAATGTTCCTGAATTTCTTGTAGACTTTTCCGTCGCGGTTGTCAATAAGGATAAAGTCGTTGCCGCTTGCGCTCATTTTGTAAAACTCTATCTCAGCCACTGCTTCACACCTCCAGAAAGTGCGGTACAGACTCGCCCCTCACAAGATCCCTGAGGGCCTCTCTTTTTCTTATAACATAAAACTCTCTGTCCTTCACAAGCACTTCGGCAACCCGCCTCCTGGCATTGTAGTTCGAAGACATGGAAAAACCGTATGCCCCGGCACCGAGGACCGCGAGGAGATCCCCGTTTTTGATTGGCGGTATTCTCCGGCCTCTTGCAAAAAAATCACCGGATTCGCAAACAGGGCCCACAACGTCTACCCTTACGGCATCGCCTTTGCTTTCTTTCACCGGGACTATTTCGTGGTACGCATCGTAGAGTGCGGGCCTCACAAGGTCGTTCATCGCCCCATCGACAATATAGAAGGTCTTCCCCGGCATCTTCTTGGTATACAGAAGTTTCGTGACGAAGACCCCGCTGTTCCCCACGAGCACCCTGCCAGGCTCAAGGATGAGCGTGAGGCCTGTCCCTTCCAGTTCTTCCTCCATTACCCGGGCGTAGTCTTCGGGGTGCGGCGGCAGTTCATCCTTGTAGGTTATCCCAAGCCCTCCGCCGATATCGACCATCCGTACAGATGTGCCTTCTTCTTGCAGTTGCCGGATCATTGACTTCAAAGACCGCACTGCCTCAACAAAGGGAGCAAGCTCAAGTATCTGGGACCCTATATGGGACGATATACCCACCGGCACAAGGAAGCGATCCGTCCCCATTGCCTTGTAAAGCCTGCGGGCGTCCTTCCACAGCACGCCGAACTTGTTCTTTTTCAGCCCTGTCGTTATGTAAGGGTGAGTCTTGGGGTCAATCTCGGGGTTCACCCGTATCGACACGGGCACGGCCTTCTTTAAGGCCTGTGCCAGTCTTGAGACGGCCTGCAGCTCCCCCTCAGACTCGATATTGATCATGAGGATGCCTGCCCTGATCGCAGATCGCAGCTCCTCCTCCGTCTTGCCTACGCCGGAAAACACTATTTTGTTTGCGGGTATCCCGGCACGAAGGGCCTTATAAAGTTCTCCGCCGGACACTATGTCGGCGCCGCCGCCGAACTTTGCGGTCATCCTCAGTATCGCGCTGCTCGCATTTGCCTTGCAGGAATAGCACGTGACATGGGGCGTCTTCCTGAATGCATCGTTAAAGACGCGGAAATGCCTCTCGAGGGTCCGGTAGCTATATGCGTAAAATGGTGTGCCAACTGCGGCGGCAATCTCTGCCACGGGCACCTTTTCGCAATACAATTGGCCTTTCTTGTATTCAAAGTAATGCATCTTCTCTTGTATGCCCCTCCTAATCAGGACTTAGCTTCTGCGTCCTGTTTCCTGGCGCCTGACCCTTTTTTATTCTCTCAGGATCACTATAAGCTCTCTCGACTGCCCGCTTTCGTTCCCCGACGTATCAACGGATGTTACGAAGTAGGAAACGTATCGCAGATCAGGCACCACTGCGTCGATAAACGAAGTATCCCTGGTAAGCTCCGCATTTAGTCTTTTCGCCGTCCCTGCCCCGATCCTGTACACATTATACCCGGCAAGATCCTTGTCGGGAGGCTCTTTCCAGGTTATTACAACCGTATTGCCCTTCCGTTCAGCCTTCATGTCGAGGGGCACCGTAGGGGGTTTTTTGTCCTTTGGAACAACATCCAGCATGACCCCTTCGCCCTCCCACTGCACCCCGCCTTTTACCCTGACCTTTCGGACCGCATAGCGATACCTTTTCCCATTCTCAAGCCCGGAATCAGCATAGAGAGAAACTGCAAGGGGGGCCTTGTTCAGGGGAAAAAGCGGATAGGAGCCGTTCTCATAGCGGTATATATTATAGAGAAACCCTTCCTCCCTTGACCAGGAAAACTCCACCATCCCGTCATCCTCCTTCGCTGAAACGTTCCTTGGCTGGTCCGGCGGAGCTTCCCACTTGATGGAAAAAACATTTGATGCGTCCCCGATAGTACCCTGTTTTGTATATGGATGCACCTTGTAGGAATACAGCAGCCCGCCCGTAAGGTCTTCGTCGTAGACATACATCTTGTTGCCATAGAGGGCATACCCTTTCTTTTCGTCGAGGCGGATATCCTTGAAAGGTTCGAACGTCCCCGCGACGCAGGAACCGCAGGCCTTTAATACCCTGAAGCCGGCGAGGCCTTTCGCCTCCGCAGCGTCCGCATTCAGTGCCGGGCTTGAGAAAGAAAGAAAAAGGACCCCGTCTTTCACCGCCCCCGAGAGGTCGCTGATCCCTGCAGGCGAGGAGAGCATCCTCGGCATGGGGTCGCCTTTCTTGCCGCATCCGGCGGCGGCAACCAGCACAATAATGCTAACGATTACAATATACCTTTTCAGCATTGATCTGTCTCTCCACTTCCTTAAAAGAAGCTGCTCCTTCCGTCTTCCTGTTTTTCAAGATAGCCTGCGGGTCAATACTGGCAAAAACGTCTTTTTCAAAGAGCGGCGAGAATTTTTTCAGCGTGGTGATCGTCAGGTTCTTGAAAGGCTTTCCCTTCTCCTCACAATCCCGCACGAGCCTTCCCACGATGCCGTGCGCCTCTCTGAACGGGACGCCCTTGAGCGTAAGGTATTCTGCCATCTCAACGGCAGGCATGTAGCTTTCCCTTACCGCGCGCTCCATCCGCTTCCTGTCAGCCTTCATCCCGGCTATGCACAGCGTCATCACGGCGAGGGATTCTTTCACCGTCTCTATCGCATGGAACAAGGGCTCTTTATCTTCCTGAAGGTCCCTGTTGTAGGTCATCGGCAAGCCCTTCAGTATCGTAAAAATGCTAAAGAGGTCACTGATAACCCGCGAGGCCTTGCCGCGGATCAGCTCCAGCGCGTCGGGGTTTTTCTTGTGCGGCATCAGGCTGCTTCCCGTGCAGAGCGCATCCGGCAAAGCCACAAATGCAGCCTCGTTGGACGAAAAGATGATAAGGTCCTCCGATAGCCTGCTCATGTGCATCATGGCCATGGCGGCCCCGTAGATCGCGTCAACGACAAAATCCCTGTCGGAGACCGAATCCATACTGTTCTCGGACACCCTTGCGAAGCCGAGCTTTTTTCTGACAAAATCCCTGTCGAGAGGCATCGTGGAGCCCGCGAGGGCGCCGCTCCCCAAAGGCATGACATCAATTCCGCGCAGGATGTTCTGCAGCCTTTCCCGGTCCCTTTTGAACATATAATAATACGCCATGAGGTAATGCGAGAAGGTAACTACCTGCGCCTTCTGCATGTGGGTATAGCCCGGCATGATCGTCTCTTTCTCTTTTTCCGCCTTTTGCAAAAGGCCCTTCAGGAGCCCCATGAGGCTTTCCTCTACGCGCTTCAGCTGGTCCTTCAGGTACATCCTCGTGTCGAGCGAAACCTGATCGTTCCTGCTTCGGCCCGTGTGGAGCTTTTTCCCGGCTTCGCCTGTCTTTTCTATAAGCCTCGCCTCTATATGCATGTGGATATCCTCGAGGCTGCTGGAAAAAGTGAATATGCCCATCTCTATTTCTTTCTGTATCTCATCAAGGGCGGCTGCAATATCCTTCATCTCTTCTTTTGTCAGGACGCCGATCCTGTTGAGCATTTCCGTATGGGCCTTGCTCCCCTCAATGTCATACCGGTAAAGAGCCTGGTCATAATCGATGGATGCGCTGAACCTCTCAAGGAGAGGGTCTGTTTTTCCTTTAAACCTGCCGCCCCATGGTTTCATAATCGCTCACCAAATATCGCGGTGCCTATACGCACCATCGTTGCTCCTTCCTCAATGGCCACCTCAAAGTCCGAAGACATCCCCATCGAAAGCTCTCTCATTGTCAGCCCGAATTCGTCGTTCATCTCCTTCAGAATTTCCCGTAACCGTGCAAATACCCACCGCACCTCTTCGGGGTCATCTACAAAAGGCGCCATGGTCATCAACCCTACAGGCCTTGCATGCGCCAATGCCCTTGTCTTTTCAAGCATTCTCCGGAGGCCATCCACCCCCGTGCCGTGCTTGGAATCCTCTCCGGCAACATTAACCTCAAAGAGCACATCTATCTGCCTTCCGTATCGTTCAAGCCCCTCGACAATATCCCACCTGTCGACCGAATGGACGCAGCGAAAAAGTCGCGGGATATACTTTACCTTGTTGGTCTGGATATGCCCGATCATATGCCAGGATATATCACCGGCCACTTCTTCGATCTTCCCGCGTGCCTCCTGAATGTAATTCTCACCAAAATCGCGGAGGCCACACGCAACGGCAGCTTCAATCTTCTCAGTACCAACCTTTTTCGTAACCCCTATTAATCGCACCTCTTCGGGCTGGCGCCCTGCGCGGCTGCATGCTTTCGCAATACGGTCCTTCACCGCGCAAATGGATTCCTCAATGGCGCTCATGTTCTACCGGCCAATTCAGCAAAGAGCATGCCTTCGCACGATGTCCAATTCCTGTTCTATATATTCCGAACTCCTTTAAGCTCACGCAAGGATACCTAAAGAGAGGAGGGCTTCCGCGATCTCGCAGATCGGGAGGCCCACAACGTTTGTGTACGAGCCCTTTATCTCTTTCACCATGTAGCCGCCCTTGCCCTGCACCGCGTAAGAGCCGGCCTTATCAAGCGGCTCAGACGTTTTTATATACCGCTTGATCTCCTCGTCTTGGAGGTCTCTGACAAAGACCTTTGTCTCCACTGCATCACGGTAGGCGATCTTTTTGGAGAGGTTAAGGACACAAAAACCGGTTATGACCTTATGCCATTTTCCGCTCAGCGTTTTCAGCATGTTGAATGCTTCTTGCTCGTTCCTTGGCTTGCCAAGTATCCTGTTCTTGTAAACAACGACCGTATCGGCAGCGATAATCCACTTGTCCGTGAAGTGGCTCCCAACCTTATGAGCCTTTTCATGGGATACCCTCAGAACATATTCCTTCGGGGGCTCGTCCTTCTTTCTCGATTCATCGACATCGGGCGGGACGATGGCAAAGGATACGCCCAGCGTTCGGAGGATATCTACCCTCCGCGCCGACTCGCTCGCAAGAATTATCGAATCCCCTTCTTGTATGTGAAACATCATTGCCCTACCATTAATATTGTAGCATAGAAAATTATCCGAAATGCCAAACAATTGCAAGTTAAATGTATAATGGCCCATGACTGATCGTATATCGTAGTTCGTATATCGTATATCGAAATACGAAGAGAACGTTCGGCGTTGGGCGTTCGGTTGGAAAGGCGGCAGAGAGCGGAACACCCGTAAGTCGTAAGGGGCTTGATCGCCTAACGCCTACGACTGACGACTGACGAGATTTTCTCACCTTTCACCTTTCACTTTTTACATTTCACGCCTTATGTTTTACTATGAGCTATGAGCCGACTTTACCAAGGAGGTAATCATGACGGGTATCATAAACATTGTCACAACGGGAACCGACCGGAATACCATTGAATACACAGGGAAGAGGCTCGTCGAGATGAGGCTTGCCGCATGCGCCCAGATCGTGGGGCCCATTAAAAGCATATACCGGTGGAAAGGGAGGATGGAGGAGGCAATAACAAAGCTTCATCCTTATGAACTTCCGGAGATCATAGCCACCAGGATCGAAGATGCGCTGCCTGAATACGCTCAATGGGTCATGGACGAAACTGAACCGGCGGCCCAGGCATGAACCGCTTTGGTGCTTAGCCCTCAGCCGGGAACCCGGTCTATTTGGTTCATTTCGTCTATTTCGCCTGTCTGGTCCTAACGTTGAACGCTGAACATAGAACGTTGAACAAATTTTTCCTCACGCCTTACGATTTACGCCTGACAATTATATTGTGTTGTGAAATGTTTCTCTTGACCTTTCCCTTGGAAATCTTTAATATATTCGCAAAAAATCTACCCCTTTAAGGAGGATAAAAATGCAAAAGAGATACCTGCTTGCGCCGGGACCAACGGCAATACCACCGGAAGTGCTTTTGAAGATGGCAGAACCCATCATCCATCACAGAAACCCCCTCTTCGAGGAGATCGTCCAGGAGGTGAGGGACAATCTGAAGTATCTCTTCAGCACAAAGAACGAGGTCCTTATCTTTGCATCTTCAGGCACCGGTGCGATGGAAGGCGCTGTAACGAATATGCTCTCGCCGGGCGACAAGGCAATATGCGTCCGGAGCGGCAAGTTTGGTGAAAGATGGGCAAACATCTGTAAGGCTTACGGGGTTGAGGCGATCAATATCGACCTGCCATGGGGAGACATTCTGGATCCGGCCGTTGTGGAAAAGACCCTTAAGGCGAACCCTGAGGCAAAGGCAGTCTATATGCAGGCCACGGAGACATCGACGGGCGCCAAGTTCCCCGTGAAAGAGGTCGCAGCGATCGTGAAAAACTATCCCGATACCCTGATGGTCGTCGACGGTATTACCGGGGTTGGCGTCTTTGAATTGCCCCAGGATGCCTGGAACATAGATATTCTCGTTGCAGGGTCACAGAAGGCCCTCATGCTCCCGCCTGGGCTCGCCTTTGCCGGCGTCAGCGACAAGGCATGGGAATTTAATAAGAATTCAAAGATCCCCAAATTCTATTTCAACTGGACAAAGGAACTCACCAACCTTCAGAAGAACCAGACCAATTTTACCCCGGCAATATCCCTTATCATCGGCCTCATGCAGGCGCTTCGGATGATCAAGGCAGAAGGCCTGGACAACGTCTACAAGAGGATCGATATTCTCTCTCAGGCGACACGCGAGGCGGCTGTTGCGCTGGGCTTAAAGGTTTTTGCAAAATCCCCGAGCCCGGCTGTTACTGCTATTGTTGCCCCGGAAGGGATCGACGGCCAGGCGATATACAAGTCCATGTGGAAAAAATATGGCGTAACCGGCGCCGGCGGCCAGGACCAGCTGAAAGGCAAGATATTCAGGATCGCAACGCTCGGCTACGCTGACAAATATGACGTGATCACCGCAGTCTCTGCCCTCGAGTTCACGTTGCGGGACCTGGGATACAAGTTCCAGATGGGGGCAGGTGTAGCAAAAGCGGTAGAGTGCTTGAAGGATGCATAAAAAACATATCTGGGGGACCTCATGGTCAAAGAAAATGTAAAGGTGCTCATTGCAGATGAACTATCGGCCAAAGCTATCGAGATACTGAAATCAAACAACCTGATCGCTGACGTGAAGACGGGATTGAAGGGGGAAGAGCTTCAATCCATTATCGGTGACTACGATGCGCTGATCGTGAGAAGTGCCGCCAAGGTGACCAAAGAGATCATCGCAAAGGGGAACAAGCTGCGGGTCATCGGCAGGGCAGGAATAGGCGTCGACAATGTTGATGTGGCGGCTGCCACGGAAAAGGGCATTATTGTCATGAACACGCCCCAGGGGAATGCCCTGGCTGCAGCGGAACACAGCATCGCCCTTATATTTGCGGCAGCTCGCAAGATCGCCTATGCAGACAGGACGATGAAGCAGGGAAAGTGGGAGAAGAAGGCCCTTATGGGCATCGAGGTCTATGAAAAGACCCTCGGCATCATCGGCATCGGCAACATCGGCTCCCTCGTGGCCGAAAAGGCCCTGGCCCTTGGAATGAGGGTGATCGCCTATGACCTTTATGTCTCAAAAGAATTTGCGGAGAGCAAGGGGATCGAGCTTGTAGATCTCGATACGCTTCTGAAAGAGAGCGATTTTATCGCTATCCATGTACCGCTGGTAAAGGAGACAAGGGGCCTGATCAACAAAGATGCAATCTCAAAGATGAAAAAAGGAGTCATCATAGTCAACGTGGCGCGGGGCCCTATTGTCGACGAAAAAGACCTCCTGGAGGCCCTTCAGAGCGGGCACGTTGGATTTGCGGCGCTTGATGTGTTCGACCAGGAGCCTCCTCCTGCCGATAATCCGCTCGTCCTTTCCGAAAAAACCGTCTGCACCCCCCATCTTGGGGCATCAACGAAAGAGGCCCAGGATAAGGTCGCTGTTGACATCGCGAACCAGATCGTCGACTTTTTCAAAAACAGCGTCATTAAGAACAGCGTCAACGCCCCGTCAGTGTCGCTTGAGGTTGCCCGTCAAATAACGTCCTACCTGAAGCTTTCGGAAAATTGTGCAAACATCCTTTCGACAATCACGGAATTTCCCATTCAGGAGATCCAGATCCAGTATATGGGGGAGATATCGGAGGTTGAAACGAAAATACTGACGCAGGGGATCGTGAAGAACATCCTTATGCAGCAGATGGAGGGCGTTAATTACGTGAACGCGCCGCTTATTGCGAAAAGCCGCGGCGTCAAGATCATCGAAACAAAATCAGAAGAACATGAAGACTTCATGTCGCTCCTCGCCATTACGGTAAAAGGCGACAAGGGTCAGAACACCGTGCAGGGAACGCTCTTCGGCAAGAAGGAGCCGCGGTTGATCAAGATCAACAACATCTATCTCGAGGCAGACCTCAAGGGGCACATGCTGTTTGTTTACAATAATGACAAACCCGGCGTTATCGCAAGCATCGGAAACGTCTTCTTCATACGGGGGATCAACATAGCCGGCATGCACTTTGGGCGGGAAACCCCTGGAGGCCTCGCCATATCGCTTTTGGATCTTGATAAAGAGATCGAGGATAACGTGGTCAGGGAGGTGCAGTCCCTGCCGAATATTATTTCCGCAAAGAGGGTCGACCTGTCATAACCCGGGAAGATGAGAAGGTGAGAGGCTAAGAGATCAAAAAATATTCTTTGTCCCTCACCTTTTTAGCCTCGTGAAATGTAAAAATGTGAAACGTGAAATGTCTTTCTCTCTCATGACGTATGTTTTTTAAGGGCGCAATCTTCGATTTTGATGGAACGCTGACGGAACTGACCCTGGATTTCGATCTTTTGAGGGCAGAGATAGAAGCGATAGCCCTGCGCTATGTAACAGAGGATGTGATCCTCTCGCTCAAAAACCATTATATACTTGAAATGATTGATGAAATAGAAAGATTGCTTGATGGAAGAAACGCCCCGTTCAGGCATGAGGCGTCCACGCGGTTGAGAGGCCTCGAAGTAGAGGCATCGAAAGGAAAAGATGTTTATCCCTATACGCGTGATGTGCTGCAGCGCCTGAAAGACCGGGATATTTCCATCGGGATCATCACAAGGAGCTGTATTGATGTTCTCAGGACAGTGTTCCCGGACATCGATAGCTATACAGATTCCATCGTAACCCGCGAAGACACGAAATATGTCAAGCCTAATCCGCTCCATGTTATTGAGGTCCTCCGCCGTTTCCGGCTCGAACCTGATGATGTAGTAATGGTTGGGGACCACCCCACGGATATCATCGCCGGAAAGGCCCTGGGCATGAGGACCGTAGGGGTTCTTACGGGGAGGACAACGAGAGGCAGCTTTGAAAATGTGCAGGCAACATTCATTTTCAATGACATAAGGGACATATTTACCCTCACTTAAAGCCGACAGCTTCAGGGGCCGGGGGTCCTTTTTTGGCTGCCGGGTCGATGAAAATCATTGTTTATTAAAAGGGATTTTTATATAATGTAGCGGCTTGTGAATCGTGCGGCGAACAAAAAAACAACCTATGCGATAGAGTGAGGTGTTGTAGGTGATCACCTTTAAAGGGGTGCACAAGTGGTTCAAGGACCTTCATGTTCTCAATGACATCAACCTCCATGTGAACCAGGGGGAGGTGCTGGTTGTGTGCGGACCTTCCGGATCAGGAAAGTCAACTCTGATACGAACCATAAACAAGCTGGAACCGATAAACCAGGGAACGCTTATTGTGGACGGCATGGATCTCTCTGACAGCAAGGTTGACATCAACAAGCTCAGGGCGGAGATCGGCTTCGTGTTTCAGCAGTTTAACCTGTACCCCCACCTTTCTGTAATGAGGAATATTATCCTTGCTCCCATCAAGATCCGCAGGATGAGCAAGAACGAGGCGGAAAGCCAGGCCATGGCGCTCCTCGAAAGGGTCGGACTCGTTGAAAAGCGCAACGCATATCCAACGCAGCTATCAGGGGGGCAGCAGCAGCGGGTCGCGATAGCGCGCGCGCTTGCGATGAAGCCGAGAATCATGCTTTTTGATGAACCAACATCAGCGCTCGACCCGGAGATGATCGGTGAGGTCCTCCTTGTTATGAAAGACCTGGCGCAGTCGGGCATGACGATGATCGTGGTGACCCATGAGATGGGGTTTGCGAGCGAGGTTTCTGACAGGGTGGTCTTTATGGATGATGGGCAGATCCTGGAAGAAGCGGCGCCGGATGAATTTTTCAAGAACCCGAAGCACGAGAGGGCACAGCAGTTCCTGAAGGAAGTCCTATCGCCGATGCACTAATTTTTTAACTAAGGAGGAAAGGGTATGAAAAGATTTGTTGTAATGTTCGTGGCGTTCGTGTTTGTCGCAGGTCTTTGCGGCACCCTGCTTGCCCAGGACAGGCTTGATACGATCAAGAAGAGAGGGGCCCTCATCGCGGGCGTGAAGGATTCAACGCCGGGATTCGGTTTCGTCGATGAGAAGACGAGGGAGATCGTCGGATATGATGTCGACTTTGTAAGGGCAATTGCCAACAAGCTCGGGGTCAAGCTGCAGCTCAAGCCGGTTACCTCCGCGAGCCGTATGCCCCAGCTCGTTGAAGGGAATATCGACATCATCGCTGCAACGATGACAAAGACCGCCGAGCGGGCAAAACAGATCGATTTTAGCTACACCTACTTTTTCACAGGGCAGAAGTTCATCGTCAAGAAAGGAACGGTGAAGAGCCTTGCCGACCTTGACGGGAAGAGGATCGGGACGGCAAAAGGCTCGACCTCGGAGCAGAACGCGGCAAAGGCGCTGCCAAAGGCAACAATACTTTCCTTCGACGACTATCCCCAGGCATTGCTCGCGCTCCAGCAGGGCAAAGTCTTTGCCGTAACGACGGACGAGTCGATCCTGGCAAACCTCCTCGGCAAGGCGCCAAACAAGGAGCAGTATGAGATACCGGATATCCAGATCTCTGACGAACCATACGGCCTCGGCATAAAGAAGGGTGAAAAGGGCCTCGTTGACTTTGTGAACAAAACCCTCCTTGAGATGGAGAAGAGCGGCGAGGCAAAAAAGATCTTTGACAAATGGTTTGGCCCCAACTCTCCGACACCGTTGCAGAGGGGCAGCTTCAAGATCACCGCAGGTAAGTAAACAAGAAACGGGGAACGCGAGAAAAGGGGAGGGGGGGTCAATTCTCCGGCGCAACGAGCCTTCCGTTCCCCGCTTCATTCAGTCATTAAAGGGATTTAACCTTTGCTTAAGTATCAATTCGATTGGTCGGTCGTTACCTCGGGCAAATATTTTGAATGGCTCCTGTCGGGGCTCTATACCACCATTCAACTTTCGCTGGTAGCGATTGTCCTCTCATTCCTGCTCGGCCTGATCATCGCCATGATGCGCATGAGCAACGTGAAGCCCGTCAGGTGGTTCGCGCACGGCTACCTGGAATTTTTCAGGAATACGCCGCTTCTTGTGCAGATCTTTTTCTGGTATTTTGGCTCATACAAGATACTGCCGACGGTGATAAACGATTGGCTGAACAAAACGAACTTTGAGTTCGGGGCCGCGGTGATCGCGCTCACGATCTATACATCCGCATTCATCGCAGAGGATATCCGCTCCGGTGTCCGCTCTATCCCGAAGGAACAGCTGGAGGCCGCAAGAAGCTCGGGGTTTTCCTATGTCCGCTCCATGCAGTATATCATCCTGCCCCAGGCCGTAAGGATCACCATACCTCCGCTCATCAACCAGTTCCTGAACCTGACGAAAAATTCTTCGCTTGCAATGACGATCGGCGTCATGGAGCTTACCTATCAGGCCCGCCAGGTCGAAAGCTATACATTTAAGGGTTTTGAGGCATTTACCTCGGCAACGCTGGTATACGTGGTGCTCTCAATTATAATAACGCTTATGGTAACGTACTACGACAAGGTAGTGCTGAGCCCGATGAAGGCGCGATAAATATGCAGACAGGGTTTGATTTTACCGTTATCTGGACCAACATCACCTATTTCTTCATAGGCCGCTTTCCACACGGCGCCCTCGGCGGCATTGCCCTGACGCTTTACCTTGCCGTCGTCTCCTGCATCCTTTCGTTCATCGGCGGGCTTTTCCTCGGGTTGATGGGCATATCCCACAACAAGCCCATACGGTACCTTTCGACAGTCATATTGAATATCATCAGGGGCATGCCTCTGCTCATGGTCATCTTCTGGATGTATTTCCTGCTCCCTGCCTTAATGGGAGGAAATATCAACGAAAGCTGGACCGTGATCATGGCGCTGACGCTTTTTACCTCAGCGTACATGTCGCAGATCGTTAAGGCAGGCGTTGAAGGGATACCAAGGGGGCAGACGGAGGCGGCTCTTTCTACCGGGCTCCGCCCATGGCAGGCCATGATCTATATCGTGCTCCCGCAGGGGCTTCGCAACATGATCCCGTCGTTCGTCAACCAGTTTGTCTCCATGATCAAGGATACGTCGCTGGCGTTCATCGTCGGCGTCTCCGAGTTGACCCACGTGGCCACGCAGATCAACAACCGTACGATCATATATCCCACAGAGATCTTCTTTTTTATAGCAGTTATCTACTTCATCATCTGCTATGCCTTTACATCTCTTTCGCGGTGGTTTGAAAAACGGCTTGCCTGGAAGAGGTAAAATGGCTCATAGCAAAATCAAATCCTAAGCACGAATTTCTAAATCCTAAACAATTGCCCATGCCGCGCGACGCGCGACACCCTCGAAGAATGAAAATGATATATCCAGGACTTTCCTCCGCAAGGATGAGTATGGCATAGGGACATCCCCCGCAAACACGCTCATTTCGCTCCTGCGGCTACATTCGCTCCCGTTCGGCTTCGGAACTTTTGCTTCGCAAAAGGCCGAGCTTCCTCGCCTCACGACGGTTTGCTCCGGGATATCCCTATGCCATGCTCTCATTAGGCTCAGGTTATTTTCTACATAAATCCGAATGTTCAAAATTCAAAACGTAAGAACGTGTTTTTGTTTTGAACATTTGATATTCGAATTTCGATATTGTTTAGTGCTTCGTGCTTAGGATTTAGAATTTCCTATGAGCTATCAGCTATGAACTATGAGCAGCCCTTTATGCCTCACGGTGAAAGACCCGGGATAAACGTTTCATCCGCATCGGTACTGAACTCCGAATTCTCCTTTCGGGTACTCCCATGATACGGCGTTATAGACGCACACGATCTTGCATGTGCCGCACTCAAGGCACCCTGCATACTCAACAACCATCTCGTTCGTCTCCTCGTTCAGCGAGTAAAGGTGCCCCGGACAGGCATAGACGCAGTATCGTTCCTTGCAGGCGGCGCATATCTTCTGGTCAAGCCTGATGTGGCTTTCCCGGTCGTTCTTCATTGCATTAAGGGCCAGCTTTTCTTCAATCTTCATGGCTACATCTTCCTTAGAGTGAGAAAATCTTTGAATCCTTCCCAATTGAGCAGATATTTCTTTGCAGCTTTCTTGGCGCTGCCGTAAAGCCCCGGTTTGGGCTTTTCTGTTATTGTAAAGATCTCTTCCAGCAGGCTGCAGATAAATTTCGGGTATACGGTAAACAGCCTTGGGTTTTCGAGCACCTCCCGGGAGTGACGGAAGGTCTCCATGTCCTTCATCGCGAAGCTTTCCTTCAGCAGCCTCTCATAGAGGCCGAGCGACTCCTTTGATGCATCTCCTTTATCAAGCGCCTTGTTTGCCGCTTCGGCGGCCAGCACCCCTGAGGCAATGGCAAATTCCATCCCTCTCACGGTCACCCCCATATTGAGGGAAAAACCCGCCGCATCTCCGGCCACCAGCATGCCGCCGGTATAGAGCGCCGGCATTCCCTTGGCCCCTGCCTCGGAGATGATGTGGGCAGAGTACTCTTCCAGCTGCGCCCCTTTTATCCAGCGGGCCACCTCGGGCCTTGCAGTAAAGGCGTCCATGAGCTCGTGGGATTCGACCTGGGGGCGCGCGTCCATCTGCGAACGCATCCCAAGCACGATGCCAACCGAGAGGCTGTCCTGGTTGGTATACAGAAAACCTCCTCCAAACATGCCCCGGGTCACCGATCCCATGAAGAGATTGGCGGCGCCTTCTCCCTGTCCCAGTCCGAATCGATCCTCAATCGCCGCCGGGTCAATCCTGTAGACCTCCTTTATCGCGAGCGCATAATTCTCGGGCCTCAGGGGCGTTCTCAGCCCCGCCTTTTCTGCCATGAAGGAGAGTGCGCCGTCAGCGGCGATAACGATGTGCGCAGGTATCTCTTCGCCGCCGGCAACCACGCCAGCAACGCGGCCATCCTCCCAGAGAAGGTCATCGACCCGCCGCCCGGGGATCACGAATGCCCCCTTTTCCATCACCTTTTCTGAAAACCAGCGGTCAAAGCGGGCGCGAAGGACCGTATAGCTCATATGCGGCTCGCTGCGCCACTTGCCGTGCCCATATTCCATCTGGGCCGAAGCATCGTCATCCATCACCGTAAGCACCTCCCTGACCACGTGGCGCTCAAAAGGTGCATCCGCAACGATCTCCGGGAGAAATTCCCGGATGGGCTGCACGTATATTCTGCCGCCCGTCACATTCTTGCTTCCAGGGGCATCGCCTCGTTCCAGCACCACCACCTGCCTCCCCGCTGCGGCCAACCGGTACGCTGCCGAAAGCCCCGCCAGTCCTCCTCCAACCACTACCACATCGAGTTTGTCCATAGGTATTACCTGCCCAGCCTTTTCCTAAACTCTTCAGTCATGGCCGGAACCACCTGGGCAAAATCCCCCACGATTCCGTAATCGGCGTAGCTGAAGATCATCGCATTTGGATCTGTATTGACAGCAAGTACGACCTTTGACGTATCCATACCCATAGTATGGTGGATCGCACCGGAGATGCCGACCGCTACATAAAGCTTTGGCGAAACGGTCTTTCCGCTCTTTCCCACCTGGTCTTCCTGGTCGCGCCATTTCGCATCCACCACGGACCTTGCGGCTCCCACCGCGGCGCCGATTGTGCCGGCCAGGTCTTCCAGCACCTTGAAGTTCTCCGCCGATTTCAGCCCTCTCCCGCCGGAGACGATGATGTCGGCCTCGATGAGGTCCACTTTCCCCTGCCCGGACTCCTCCCTCCTGAGGACTTTTGTTCTTAACTGTCCCGGGTCTATGCCGGCCTGCCTTTCCAGGTATTCTCCTTCCTCTGCCCCCGGCTCTTCGCCGGCAAAAGTATTGGGCCTGACGGTCACGACAGCCGGGTACCCGGTGAAGGAAACCTCCGAAAGCACCTTGCCCCCGTATATGGGCCTCACGAATTTTACAGGATCTTCAGACCAGCGAATACCGGTCACATCTGACGCGATCCCTGATCCCAGGAGCACGGCCACCCGCGGCAGGAAATCACGCCCCGTTTGGGTCGCTGAAGCCAGTATCAGCTTCGGGGCGATCTCTTTTGCGTATCCCGCAAGGGCCGATGCAAACCCTTCCGGCGTATATCGATCAAGGGCGGGGCCGGTGATGTTCGCCAGAACATCCACATACGGCAGCACCTTCTTCTTAACGTCCTCCGGTACCCCTCCCATTATTACCCCATGGACTTTATACGTGCCGGCAGCCCTAAGCCGCGCGGCCTCGCCGAGCAGCTCCAGGGAAGCCTTTTTCAGCTCCTTATCTTTCGTCTCGATAAACAGCAACAGGTTTTCCATCGTTACCTCCTACAGGATCCGTTCTACATCCATAAGAATTCTCACCGCCTCAACGGCAGCCTCTTGCGGTTCGCCCTGGATCATCTGAACGGCGGCCTTCTTTTTTGGATGGAAATATTTCTCTGTTCTTACCTTCGATCCTGCCGCCCCTGCCTCCTCCGGCGAGATGCCGAGCTCGGCGGGCGCTACCCTGGGAATGGCCGCCTTCATGGCCTTCATTACCCCCATGATAGGCGGCACCCTCGGCTCGTTCAGGCCTTTCTGCGCGGTGAAGAGCGCCGGGAGCTTCACCTCCAGCACCTCCTTTCCCCCTTCGGCAGGGCACTCAACGGTGGCCGTGCCATCGGCGATGTCCAGTTTTATGATCCCTCCTCCGTGGGGGATCCCGAGGAACTGGGCAACCATGGGGCCGACCTCTCCCCGGTCATCATCTATCGCCTGCCTGCCGCAGAGTATGACGTCAAAGGGCTCCTTTGCAGCCGCCCTGCTCAAGGCCAGTGCCGTGGCATAGCCGTCCCCGTTCAGGAAGGCCCCGTCCTCCAGCAAGAGGGCCTCATCTGCCCCCATGGCAATCCCTGTCCTCAACACCTCCGTTGCCTTGCCGGTGCCAAGCGTAATGATCTTCACCTTCCCGCCGTGCTTCTCCTTCAGGCGCAGCGCCTCTTCCATCGCGAACTCGTCGAACACGTTCGCGGTGAACTTCTGCTCCACCGTGAGGCCCTTGCCGTCCTCCCCGATATCGATATGCGCCTCTGCATCGGGCACCTGTTTTGCCAGTACAACAATATTCATCGATCCCTCCTGACCAGGCCTCTCACAGCCGTCCTATGAGCTTTCTGCCGATAAAATCCCTCAGCACCTCGTGCGTGCCTCCCCCGTATAGAAAAAGTCGGGCATCCCGGAAGTACCGCTGCGGCGCGTACTCGTGGGCAAAGGCATTCGCGCCGTAGATCCTGGTAAGCTCGTCGACCACCTTCAGGCACACCTCGGTGGCATAGACCTTCGCCTCCGCTGCGGCGGTCGTCACGTCCATCCCCTTCTCAAGAAGCCAGGCCCCGTAGTAGAGCATCAGGCGCGCAGCGTTCATCTCCATGTCCATGTTGGCAAACTTCTCCCTGATGAGCTGGAAGCTGCCGATGGGCTTTCCGAAGGCGATCCGCTTTCTCGAGAACTCCAGCGCCTCGGTGTAGGCGGCCCTTGCAAGCCCCAGGGCGCTGGCCCCTACCATCAGCCTCACCTCGCCCAGGATCTCTCCGACCTCCACGAGGCCCTGCCCGGGCTCCGTGCCGAGAAAGTTCTCATCAGGCACCCATACGTTGTCGAGGACGACCTCTCCTGTCGCCGTGCCCCGTGCGCCGAGCTTATCGAGGGTCTGCCCTCCCGAGAAGCCCGGGGTCCCCTTCTCCACGAGGAAAAAGCTGAGGCCCTTGAGCCCCTTCGACGGGTCGGTGGTGGCGAGGACCGTGCAGAAATCGCAGATCGGCCCGTTGGTGATCCACTGCTTGGTGCCGTTGATCCTCCAGCCGTCGCCGTCCTTGACCGCCCTTGTCCGGGTGGCGCCCAGGTCCGATCCCGACTGGTCCTCCGTAAAACAAATGGTGGCGACCTTCTCGCCCCTGATGGCCGGGCCAAAGCACCGCTCCCTGATAGCTTCGTTGCCGAACTTGTAGACGAAGTGGGTACCCATGAGGCAGTTCTGGTTCACAATCGTGGAAAAACCTGTGGAGCCTCTCGCAACCTCCTCGTAAAAGGTGAGACACATGGTCTTGTCCGCATTCATGCCCCCCACGGACTCGGGGTACCGGATCCCCAGGTACCCGAGGCTGGCAAACTGGTGCCACAGCTCATGGGGGAACTCGTCCTTCTCGTCTATCTCCGCTGCCCTGGGGACGATCATCTTGTCCACTGTCTCAGCGATCATCTTTTTGAAAAATTCCTGTTCTTCCGTTAATGCAAAATCCATATACTCCTCCTTGCGTATGCCGTGATTAAACCGCTTCCCTGTTCTTCCGCCGGTTCCACCTGATGTTCTGCGCGGATTTAGTTCTTTTACCTTTTATCTTTCTTTTGAAGCCTTGCGGCCACCATATCTCCAATCTCTTCGACTGCGCTGTACGGGTCTATCGCACCGCACCGGACCTTATTCATGATCTGCTCGTATTCTTCATCCCTGGAGCAGGTATCGAAGAATCTCTGCCAGAGCTCCTCCTTCAGCAAAGTCATTATGAAGGAGGCAACCTTCTCTCGTTTCGTGCGTGCAATATCGGTATGATTTTGCAGGAATTTCCATCTGGCCTCGATGGCTCCCACAAGATCGTCGATGCCTTTGCCGGTCCATGCCTCCGTGAGGAGAATGGGAACCTTCCATTCCCCATCAGGCCGCCCCGGCAGGCACCCGGACAGCGCGTTTGCTGCGTCTTCTGCCCCTGCCTTGTCGCTCTTGTTTACAACCACTATATCTCCGATCTCCAGCAGGCCTGCCTTTAATAGCTGAATCTCGTCGCCAAACTCCGGGGTAAAGATGGTGATAATCGTATCGCATATAAGAAAGAGCGCCTTGTCTGATTGTCCGGCCCCGACGCTCTCAATGATCACAGGCTCCTTGCCCAGGGCCTCCATTACGTACACAGCGCCCAGGGCGGCCCGGCAGATGCCCCCCGGGTGTTCCCTGTCCGCCATGGAGCGGATGAATGCATCTCCGGAATCTTCGATCTCCTTCATCCTCAGCCGGTCGCCCAGAACAGCGCCCTGGCTCTGCACGCTCGTAGGATCGATGGCAATGATCCCCGTCCCTTTCTTGTGCCTGGAGAGGCGGCCGGCCAGCTTGGCGATGACCGTGCTTTTGCCTGCCCCGGCAGGACCGGTCACTCCGATCACGTGCACCTTTCCGGTGTATGGAAGAAGCCGCGCAAGTTCGTCATACCCCTTTCGCTCCATGTTCTCGATGAGGGTAATAAGCCTGGCAGCGCTTACTTCGTCTCCCCTCAGGACCTTCTCAACAAGGCTCACCCGTGTCCTCCCTGCCGTCGATTTACGTCACCTTCTTTGAAGAAGATACTGAGAAACCGGTGCCTCTTGCTTATCGTCTTCACGGAATGGACATATCGGGCATCATAGTAAAGGACATCCCCCTCTGCAAGGTGGTGCTCGACCCCGTCATGTTCGATAACGGCTTCCCCTTCAAGCACATAAACAAGGGAGTGGCCCTCTTCAACATGCGGGTCAATGAAGCTTCCTTCCTTTGCCTCGCCCAGGTTCACGAGCACGTTCTTGCCGGTCAGGTCAAGGGGGGCGACTACCGTCAACTTCATGCCCGGGGACTCAAAGACCGACTGTTTATCCTTACTGACTACCAGTATCTTGGGCTCTTTTTCCTGAAAAAAAAAGTCGATAGGCTGCCTCAGGTGGTATGCTATCTCCGCCAGCACGGAAACGGAAGGGCTCGTCTTCCCTGTCTCGATCCTCTGAAGGGTCATTGTGCTGATCCTTACCCTCTCGGCCAGTTCTTTGAGAGACAGCCCAAGCCCCTTGCGCTCTTTTCTGATCTTAATTCCCAGGTCAGCCATGTTTCTCCTCGCTTTCTGCTGCTATGCGGCTTCTTGCTTCTATGGCAGCCTCATTTTGCTGTGAGGCCGGCCACACCCCGCCCGCCTCGTGGGCGGCAAAGCCGGATCAGTTCAGCGGTGTTTTCGAGTTTTTCCAAAGCTGCTACCATACCGATCATGCTGTTTATTGCGTTCCGGGACAGTGCCTTGCCTGTGAGGTCGCGCACCTTTGCCTCCAGCTCAGAGAAGCTCATGGGGTTTTCCGGATCGCCCTTCGGGGAAGTCACGTGGCTCGTATATCTTTGCCCATCTTTTGTGAGCACGTTTACAATGGCCTCGGTTTCGGCCATCGACGCATCGACGGTCGCTTTCACTTTATCCATTATTGCCCGTACGAGGGGATCGTGCACGACAGAGTCTGTGAAGAGGCTGTTATTGGCGTTGCCATATATCAGCGCCAGCGCAGCTGCCGCAGGCAGGCTGAACTTTGCTTCGAACTCGGTCCGCGGATCCCATTTGCCGGTAACCTTCAGGTTGAGAGGTGCGACCCGTATGTCGATCTTCTCGATCTCATCAGGCTTGGGGCCCTGATCCCGCCTGATCGCAAGCATGGCATCCACCACCGGGTGAACCAGCAGGCAGGCCGCGTAGGGCTTAAAGTTCACCTCGCTGAGCCTATACTCCCTGCCGAGACCGCCGGTTATCCATTCCGGTTGGTACTCTGATGTAAAGACGCGCGGGAAGCCCCTTTCATTATCCAGCATGTCTACGGGGGCCGTGAAGCCCTCTTTCGCAAGGAGCGCGGCCAACAAACCGTCCATGGCCGCTTTGCCGGCGTGGAAGGGCTTGCCCATCGTGCCGAAAACGTCCCGCACGCCGCCGGCCTGGGTAGCAGCGAGGCCGAGGGCAACAGCGGTTTTTTCAGGTTTGAGCCGAAGGAGCCTCGCGGTGCCTGCCGCCGCCCCCAGGCGGCCCAGAACCGACGTGGAATGCCAACCCCGTTCGTAGTATTCCTTTCCAAGCGCATACCCCATGCGCACCGTCGTTTCATACCCGGCCACAAAGGCGTTTATCAGCTCCATGCCTGAAAGTTCATAATGTTCAGCGAGGGCCAGCAATGCAGGGATAAGCGGGGCGCTCGGATGCGTCCTGATCACGCTGTGCGCATCATCATAATCGAGGGTGTGGGACATCGTGCCGTTTACCAGGGCAGCGTACACCATGCTGGTCTTGATCCGGTGGCCTAATATCGATGCTTGTTTTTTTCCGCCCAGGCCAAGCACCACGTCGAGGAGGATCATTACGGGAGATTCGGTTGCCGCGCCGATTGTTACTCCGATCCAGTCGAGAAAGCACCTCTTTGCCCCATCGACAACATCCTGCGACAACGGGGTGGATCCGCACTGCGAGACAAACCGGGAAAGATCTTCCGTATAGCCCACTCTTATTTACCCGCCTTCTGGAGCTCCACGTACTCCTCCCGCAGCTTTTTCCTGATTATCTTCTCTGCAGCCGTCATAGGCAGCTTATCCATAAATTTGATGAACCTGGGGATCTTGAATCGGGCCACCCGGTCATCGCAAAATCTCAGGGCCTCCTCTTCCGTCATCGTCTCCCCTTCTTTCAGGACAATGCAAGCCAGGCCTACCTCGCCCCATTTCTTGTCGGGGATACCGCAGACGCCCACGTTGAGGATCTTGCGGTTTTCAAGAAACGCCTTCTCGATCTCGGCAGGATATACATTTTCCCCGCCGCTGATGTACATATCCTTCTCCCGGTCGACGATGTAAAAAAACCCTTCTTCATCCTCCTTTGCCAGGTCGCCGGTATGCAGCCAGCCGTCAACTATCGTGCCCTCCGTCAATTCCGGTTTACCCCAGTAGCCATTCATGGTGATATAGCCGGAGACAACGATCTCCCCGACCTCGCCGGTCCCCACCTCTTTTCCGTCCTTGCCGACGATCTTGATGTCGCCATGAAATACGGGCTTCCCTACGGAGCCGCGTTTTCGAACAGCATCCTCCATGGGCAGCCATGTCAGCGTTGATGTCTCGGTCTGGCCGTAGATCTGAGAGACGGTGATGCCTTTCTTTGCGCAATCCTCCAGGAGCGTCGGGGGAACCCTTTCGCCGCCCGTATAACAGACCCTCAGGGAAGAGAGGTCATATTTATCAATTTCGCATTGTTCAAGGATGAACCTGAGCACCGTGGCGGCTATTTCAAGAATGGTCACCTTATGTTTTTCGACGGTGGCCAGTATCTCCTCCGGGCTGAACCGCCCCTTCATGATAAGCGTGCCGCCCTTATAGATCATGGGGCATAGCTCAACAAGCAGCCCGCCGGAGTGGAACATGGGCCTGGGGGCAAGCATGATGTCATATGGCGTAAGGCCATAATAAATGTTCGCATTCAGGGCATTGAAGAACGTCTTTCTGTGTGACAGGATTGCGCCCTTGGGGGCACCCGTGGTTCCCGAGGTGTACATGATGATGAGGGCATCCTCTCCGCCGGCAGGTTCATCCACAGCGGGCTCGCTCACAGACTGTTGTTCCATCACCTTGGCTTCATAGCCTTTTGCCCATGCCGGGGGGGTTCCCAGGCACAGGTAATGACCTTTTTTGATCGGAAGCTTCTCGACCAGGGGCTCCAGCACGCCCGCGAAGGCCTCCCCGAAGATAAGCACCTCCAGCCCGCTGTCTTTTATGATATATTCAAGCTCGGCGCTGACCAGTCGTGTATTCAAGGGAACAAGGATGGCCCCGGTCTTTGCCAGGGCAAAAAAGATCTCAACGAGCTGATAGGTGTTGTACATGAGCACGCCTACCCTGTTGCCCTTGCGGATGCCCATCCCCTGCAGCATATGCGCGGTCCGGTTTATCCGTTCGTTCAGGTCCTTATATGTGAATGTATTGCCTTCATAGATAATGGACGGCTTGTCCGGCTTCAAAGAAGCCCACTTTGTCACCCAGTTGCCAACGTTTACATCGCTAACGTTCATTTCCTGTCTCCTCTGTTTATATTATTTTCCCATCATCATAGTTGGCAGCCATGTCGCCATAGACGGAAAAAAGCACAAAAGTATCAGAAAAAAACACATGATGGCGAGAAACGGCCATACGCCCCAGTACACCTCACCCAATTTTGAATCAGGGACAATGGTGTTGATCACAAACAGGTTGAGCCCGACAGGCGGCGTGATCAATGCCAGCTCCATATTGACGGTGAGGAACACGGCAAACCAGATAGGGTCTATTCCCAGATGGAGCACAACCGGGTAGAGTATGGGCACCATGAGAACCATTATGGTCACGCACTCTACGAAGCACCCCAAAAAGAGGATAAGAAAGAATGACCCGAGGAGGAACTGCCACGCCGTCACCTGGTGCTCTACCATCGCGTTGATGATGGTTTGCGGGAGCTGCAGCACGGTCACCACGTAGCCGAAGATCATCGCCCCCACCACAATGAGCAAGACCATGCAGCTCGTCTTGACGGTCTCGAGGAGCACGTCGATCATGTCCCTGACGGAGAGCCTTCTTTTAACGAGGGAGACGATAAGCGCATAGACGGCGCCGACCCCTGCGGCCTCGGTCGCGGTGAAGACGCCCATATAGATCCCCACCATAATGATGGGGATGATGAGCAGGCTCCAGAAGGCCTGGCGCGCGGCCCTGAACCTCTCCGGCCAGGTGTATACCAGGTCGCTTTTATACCCTGCCTTCCACGAGAAAAGGATCGAGTAGATCATAAACATGGAGGCGAGAAGGAGCCCGGGGATGATGCCGGCAATAAAGAGCCGCCCGACCGATTCATCCGTAAGGGCGCCATAGAGGATAAAATTGAGACTGGGGGGGATAAGGATGCCGAGGGTGCCTCCTGCGGCGGTAAGGCCAAAGATGAATTTTCTTTGATATCCGGCGCGGAGCATTTCAGGCAGGACCAGCATTCCGACGGTGGCGGCGGTGGCCACGCTGGAGCCGGAAATCGCGGCGAAGATCGTGCAAAAGCAGACGGTGACAATGGACATGCCCCCGTGAAATTGACCGATGAACCGGTTCAATACATTGTATATTTCGTCGCTTAGCCTGCCCTTGATCATGATGTTGCCCATGAGGACATAGAGCGGGATAGCGATGAGGGTAAAGCTGTTCAGGCCCCCATACATGACATTTGGAAGGGTAACAAGCGTCTTTTCGATACCGAGGGTGAGCAACATGCCGAGGGTGCCCGCGATGCTCAGCGAAAAGGCAACCGGCACGCCTACTACCAGCAGTCCTACGAAGAGAAGGAAAAGGAGGAGCGTGGTCATCTGCCCCTCCTTCTGAAAGCGCTATACTGCCCGGCCGTTTCCCTGATGAGCTGGATGAGGATGAGGACGCCTCCAAATACGACGGCAGCGAGCGGGATGGCAAGGGGCCAGCGCAGGTAGGACATGGTAACATCGTTGAGCTGGTAAGCCGTCACGGTCTCCCTGTAGGTTGTCCATGTGGCAAATGCCCAGAAAAGGAACGCGAGAACGTTGCAAAAGGCCTTCATCACAAAAGAAAGGAGCGGGTACTTCGCCAGCCACTCGACGAGGAATTCTACCCGCACGTGCTTTCCCTCCCTCATGGTAAATGCCGAGCCGATGTATGCTGCGTAAATGATCAGGAAGAGGGTCAGGTCAAAGGTCCACTCTGTCGGTTCCCGAACGACGTATCTCATCACCACCTCGAAGGCAACGAGAATCGCTGTGATCAGTACAAAGATGCCGCTAAGAACGCCGCCCCCAAAGATCAGGCCATTAAAGACACCGCTTGAGCCCTTGCGAACCATAGATACATTCCTCCCTTCCTGGGCCGTATACTGATAAGCCAGCCCTTAATGCTTCAGATTCTTGTTAATCCATTCCAGCGTCTTCTTGCCGTCAGCGCCGGTCCGTTTCAGCCATTTGTCGATAACGGCCTTCTGTCCTGCGTCTGTCCATGCCTTTTTGTCTGCGGCGGTCAGGTCATAGACTTTCAGCTTGGTCCTGATAAATTTATCCGCCGCAGCGTCTTCCTTGGCGGTTTCCTTCAATACGTAGGCCTGGTGGTCCTTGCCGACGTCGATGAGCACCTGCTGGATGTCTTTGGGCAGGCTGTTGAAGAATTTAAGGTTGACCATCACCGGCCACAAAGAGTACGCGGCGTAGGTAAAAGTGCCGTGCGAGGTCGTTTCGTACCACTTTCTTTCTTTAAGGGATGTGACCCCCGAGCTGGCGCAGTCGATCGTCTTTCTTTGCAGGGCCTCGTACACCTCTGCAGAAGCGAAAACCACGGGAGAGGCGCCGAAGGCCTTGGCGAGGTCTGCGCCCATATTCGTATTGCACCGTATCTTGAGCCCTTTGAAATCCTCAGGCTTTATGAGCGGCTTGTGGGAGCAAAAGGACATGTTCTCTCCGTATGCCGAGAATGCGATCGTCTTGATACCGACCCTTTCCATCTGTTTGCGCATCATCTCTCCCGGCTCTCCCTCCCAGAGCTTCACCACATCATCATAGCTGTTGAACAGAAAAGGGATGTCTACGACATCCAGCAGGGGCACAGGCCCTGTGAACATGGCAGCCGGGGTGGTGCCCATTTCGGCTGCCCCGCTCATGACCGCCTTTAAAAGCTCCATTGCCTTGTAAAGCTGTCCTCCGGGATAGACTTCCACCTTTACCCTGCCCTTTGTTCTTTCCTCGATCATCTTTGCCATTCTGAACTCTGCCTTGGTGAGCAGATGGGTTGCCGGAAGCTGAGTGGCATACCGTATCTTGATCTGCTTCTCCTGGGCAAAGACCTTGACGCTGCCGACGGCTATCAAGGCAAAGCCGATAAGACAGGCCACCAGTACATTCAGCATGCTTGTTTTCTTCATTTATTCCCTCCCTATTCTTTTAATAGAAAAAATGGGGCACAAGTACCCCATCGGTTCTGCATCCTTAGACAACAGACGGCTCCTGGAACTCTCCGAACACATCCCGGAAGACACGGGCCATCTCTCCCACTGTCGCATAGGCCTTGCAGCAATCAACCAGATAAGGCATGACGTTTGTGCCTGATCGTGCCGCCTCCTCCAGTGCGGTAAGGGTCTTTGCAACTTCACGGTTGTTCCTCTCCCTCTTAAGGGCGCGGAGATTTTCTATCTGTTTTTCTGCCGATTCTGCGTTGTACTCGTGAAGCTCAACCTCCATCTCTTCTTCTTCGGCATAAATGTTGACGCCGACCTTGAGGAGCTCACCGCTCTGGATCCCCTTTTCAAACGCGTATGCCTGCTGCGCCACGGCCCTCTGGGCATAACCGGTGGTCACGGCCTGAATGATCCCTCCGACCTTTTCGATCCTGGCTATCTCTTCCTCGATCCTCTGCTCCATCTCTTTTGTGATGGTTTCGATGAAATAACTTCCTGCAAGGGGATCAACGGTATCGCGAAGCCCCATTTCGTCCATTAAAAGCTGCAAGGTCCGAAGAGATAGGATGGCAGCGTGAGGTGTGGGGATCGTATAGGCCTCATCGTAGCTGCAGAGGCCTGTAGTCTGTGCGCCGGAAAGTGCGGCAGCCATGGCGTAATACGCGCCCCGCATGATATTGTTCTCCGGCTGCGCCTTTGTCAGCCCTCCGCCGCCGCCGCCGAACATGCCGCGCATGAACATATTCGAATTCTTTTTTACGCCGTACCTTTCCTTCAGGTTCCGGGCCCACAGCTTTCTGCCCGCCCTGAACTTTGCCACCGTCTCCCAGATGTTGCCGAATATGTCCAGGTTAAACGAAAACCGGCCGACAAACTGATCAATGTCGTATCCCCTCTTCAGCACGTTATCGATATAGGCGTTTGCTATGAGTATGGCGTAGGCAATCTCCTGGGCAACCGTGGCCCCGGATTCACGTATATGATACCCGCTGATGCTGACAGGGTTTGTCTTCGGCATGGCCTTGATCGAATGCTCGATGGTGTCGCCAATCAGTTTGACCGCGGGCTCCACGGGAAAGATCCATGCCCCTCTTCCGATCATCTCTTTGAGGATGTCATTCTGCGGCGTCGCCGATATCACATCGGCAGAAAAACCATACTTTTCCGCCGTAGCCTGGTACATGGCCAGCATGATGGAGGCCACCGCATTGATGGTAAGGCCGGCGCCGATCCGTGCCAGGTCGATCCCCTCGAAGGCGATCTCAAAATCACGGAGGCTGTCGATGGCCATGCCAACCCGGCCCACTTCCCCTTCTGCCATAGGGTCGTCGGAGTCGTAGCCCATCTGGGTCGGCAGGTCAAAGGCAACGTTCAGCCCTGTCTGGCCGTGGGAAATAAGGAGCTTGAACCGTTCATTCGTCTCGGCGGCCGTGCCGAATCCTGAATACTGCCTCGTGGTCCAGACCCTGCTCCTGTATCCTTCAGGGTGTATGCCCCGGGTAAAAGGATATACGCCGGGCTCGGCCAGATCCTTTTCATATGAGAACCCCACCCGCTCCAGGTCCTCCGGGCTGTAAACGGCCTTTACGTTAATTCCGGACGGGTAGTCCACCTGAACGATCCGCCCTTTTTCGTCTTTTGTGTATCTTGCTACTCCCATACTTTACTCCTTCACTTCCTGTATCCTGTCCGGAGGCCGGACGGTTCAGGGCCGGTTAAGAATTTAAGAATGCGGTACATTCTCTTTCAAAAAAGCCACAATATCATCGAAAGACGCTCCACCGGGAAAAACTCCGGCCACGCCGATCTCCTTCAGTTTCGGGATATCCCTGCTCGGGATCACTCCCCCTACAACAACCATCTTGTTGCCAATGCCCTGCTCCCGGGCCTTCTGCAAAAGCTTGGCCGTGAGAGATATGTGCGCGCCGCTCATAATGGAAAGACCGATCACGTCTACGTCCTCCTGGATCGCCGTACGAACGATCTGGTCGACGGTCTTGTGAAGGCCGGTATAGACAACCTCCATCCCCGCATCCTTCAACGCCTGGGCTACCACTTTTGCGCCGCGGTCATGTCCGTCAAGGCCCGGCTTGCCTACTAAAACTCTTATTCTCTTTTCCAATGGACCTACCTCCGTCTCGAAAGACTTCTCTGTTTATTTAATTTTGACCCCTTTCAAGGCCATTGTCAAGATAAAAATATCACTAAATGATAAATTATCATAAAATATGATATTTTTGTGTTACAAAAAAACTGCTGCACGGTTCTTATGGGGCGGCCCTATTTTTGCAAATTCTCTATTCGGGCATGCATTTTATGGTATAGTGTTTCTTTCTAACAAACAAAGGGAGGCGACAGAGTGAACAGGCAGACGGTCTTTTTCATATTTACGGTTTTTTTATTGTTAGGCTTAATGCTGTCCAGCCTTGTCTCGGCAGAGACAGTGGAGGAGAGTTTTAAAAAGATGTTCCCCAGGCACCGGTTCGACCTCATCAGGGAATCGGAGATAAAGGGCGCCTATGAGGTCATAAAGGGCACCGACATCGGCCTTTTTTTTCCGGAGCCAGGGTATCTGATCATCGGCGATTTTGCGATGATCGACAGGGACGGCAAGAATGTTGCGGAAAAGAAGAGGAACGAGTTCTTCCTTGCAAAAACAAGAACGCTCCCCCTCGATAAGGCGTTGAAGATCGGCGGCGGAAAAAACATCGTTATCGAGATCACCGACCCTGACTGTCCATATTGCAGAAGGGCGGCGGCGTTCTTTGAGAAGCGGAGCGACGTGACGAAATATGTCTTTTTTCTTCCCCTGCCTTATAACAAGGACGCGGAAAACAAGATAAAATATATCTTCTGCGCCGGGGATAAGGCAAAGGCGTATTACGAGGCGATGCAGGGAAAGCTCGACAACCGGAAATACGAGGCATGCAGCAGGCAGGATGCCGTCGACCTCTTGCAGACCCACAAAGATATCACGACCAAGCTCGGCATCAGCGGCACGCCTTCTTTCATCATCAACAACAGCACGGTCGTCGTCGGGGCAGACCTGCAGAAGATAGAAGGGGCGTTAAAAGCAAAATAATTCTGGTGATATTACGCTTATGAACAAGGTATTTATTGAGAGGCTTCCCGAAACAAAAGAGATGGACGGCGCGAAGAGGTGGAGCGAGGAGCGCGGGGAGTTCGCACAGATCTCGTACCGGGAGGCTATCGGGCATGTTGCGGTCTTTGAGCTGAAAGAGGGACATTTCAGGGGCAGCCATTTTCACAAGGAAAAGGAAGAGGTGTTCTATATCGTAAGCGGAACGATCCGCGCTGTCTTTATGGACATGGAGACAAAAGAGCGCACAGAACATATCCTTGGGAAGGGACACAGGATCAGGGTGCAGACCGGGGTGGCACATATATTCTACGGGATCGACGGTGCGCTCGTCGTCGAATACAGCCCGCAGTATTACGATAAGAGAGACACTTTTCCCGTGGAGTTTAGCTGAGAGCAGAAAGGCGGCTCATAGCTCATGGCAAACCCGCAAGAGCAAAGGAGCACAAAAAGTATTCGCGTGCTGTAAAGATTTTCTGTGCCTACCGGGTGATGCCTGTTTTGTTTTTTTACGTTTTTCGCTATGAGCCACGAGCTATGAGCCATGAGCTGTATTTTCATAAAGAGGTATAAAGTATGGCTGAGATAAAAAGCGCCATTGAGCTGGCAATGGAGAAGACAAAAGACCTGGGAATGGACAAAGAAGAGCGTGAATTGTTCGCGAGAAAAGACATTGAAAACAAGGTCAGAGTAATATTAAGACGGTACCAGGAGGACATGATCGACGATCATGGCGTGAAAAAAGAGATGAATAACATTGACGGCGATGAAAACCTTAAATCAAGGGTGCTGGGAGATGCCCTGATCGAAGGGTTTGACGTAACCGGCGACAACAAAAAGATCTTTGCCCTTTTTCATCTCACGGGTTGCGGCCTCGATGAACATCTGGGGGTCGAACTGGAGGCCTTGCAGGAAAGTTTTACCAGGGAGATGGAAAAGCGAAGGACGATAATCACCGCCCGCATAGGCGATAAACTCAAGGCAATGGGCATAACCGGCAGCGGCATCGAGCCGAACATAGAGGAATGGGATGAATGGAAAGAGGCCCTCAATGAGGTTGCCCACGCCTTCAGTGAGCGCGTGGATGAATGGAAGAAGAGGCTCACCGAGGCAGTGAAAAACGGAAAACAGAATAAGCCAGCTCATGGTTCATAGCTCATGGCTCATGGCAACAGCAAGAACCTGGTAGGCAGTGGGGTAAGCACAACTTTCAGTCATCAGCCTAAAGCCCTTTTTGTTTTCGCTGACTGCTGTATGCTGATAGCTGATAGCTGGTTTATGGGGCGGGGAGTTAAATACCATTAATCTCAAGACCATATACGGCAGGCACAGCAGGCATCCCGCCGTTCACGCCTTGAACGACCCTGTAGTATTTATCCGCAGGTATCGCGAGGACCACGACAGGGAGATCGCCGGTTTTCTCGCTTCCCAGTTCGCCTATGGGAAGATAGAAACCTTCAGGACGTTCCTTGAAAAACTTTTTGCGCTTATGGGGGAAAGCCCGTTCAGCTTTATCAAGGCAGGCGACTTCTCCGGGGTCCGGGGCCTCTATTACAGGTTCCAGAAAGACAAGGACATCGTCCTCCTGCTCGAAACCCTGCAGAGGATCATCGATGAGTTCGGCAATATCGGCGCCATGCTTAGGTATTTTTACCGCGGCGATATCAGGGAGGCCCTCTGGGCAGCAAGGGAGCATCTCTTCCGGAACGGCAACGAGCTTACGTTCTTTTTTCCCAAGCCGTCTTCTACAAACCCCATGAAACGCTGGAGCCTCTATCTCCGGTGGATGGTGCGGAAGGACGCGATCGATATCGGGATATGGGGCTTTATCGACAAGCGCGCCCTTATCGTGCCCCTCGATACCCATATCTTCAAGATAGGCAGGTGCGCCGGCTGGACACAACAGAAGACGCAATCGTATAAAGCTGCCTGCGAGATCACCGATGCATTGAAGAGGTTCTCGCCCGATGATCCCCTGAAGTATGACCTTTTCCTCTGCCATGCAATAGGCATCGGCGCGGGGTGCACCGGCCAAAGGACGTCTGCCTGCAAAGACAGGTGCCTGCTTTACGGGACCACCGGTACCCGGTAAAAAATTCAATAGGTTTTTACCGGGTACCGGTTTCGCTCCCCGCTCAGCTACCAACATATTGTTGAAATAAAGGGCTCACCCCCGCTGCTGCATCAGTGATGACCCGTGGTGAGATCCTTAATTTCACCTGACACAGACTGTTCCATTATTTAACACGCTTACCGGTATGCCGAACTGTCTGGTATGCTGTGACTATGCAATATACAATCCTTGAAAATTCGGATTAACATTCCGAATTTTCAAGGTTATAATATCCGCATGATAGCACGTCCAGGATACATCGAAATGCTTAACAAGGCGACAAGGAGATCTCCAGTGACCGCGCTTCTTGGCCCGCGACAATGTGGAAAGACAACGCTGGCCAAGATCTTTGGGGAGGGGAAAAAGGCTACCTACTTTGATCTTGAATCGCAGGTCGACGCAAGGCGCCTTGATAACCCGGAATTTGTTCTCAGCTCACTTCAGGGGCTTGTCGTTATTGACGAGATCCAGACAATGCCGAGCCTTTTTAATGCTTTAAGAGTGCTTGTTGACCGCCCGGACAACAAGAAAAGGTTTTTGATCCTTGGAAGCGCTTCTCCGGACATTATCCGTAATGTATCGGAGTCACTGGCAGGACGGGTAGAGTTTGTTGAGCTTTCAGGTTTTGATCTGAATGAGGCAGGCGCTACGGCGTAGAAGCAGAATTCAACGAGGCGCCGGCGGCGAACCGCTCTATGCGTACAGCGATAAATGATCTTTCCCTTGAGAAGCTATGGATCATCTATCCCGGTAAACATTCCCACCCGATTGATAAAAAGATCATCCTTTTATCCCTCAAAGATGTTTCAAAGATAGTTCGGGAGATACTGTAGGTCGAATAACGAAACGGGACGGGATGTCCGTGCAGGGGGTTTGCTTTGGCACCTCTTTTATTGTAGATTTAGGACATTGTGATTGCGGAAACCCATATATGAAATTTAAGATCATCAGCCTCGGCTGCCCTAAAAATCTTGTTGAATCGGAATATATCAGCCACAGCCTTGAACAGGCGGGACATATCCTGACCGATGACGGAGATGCCGTGGTGATCAATACCTGCGCCTTTATCGCCGACGCGGTGGCAGAATCGATAGAGGCTATCCTTGAAGGGGCGCGCAGGGGAGACAGAAGGGTGATCGTGACCGGCTGCCTTGTCGAGCGGTATGGGGAGAAGCTGAAGGAACTCCTGCCCGAGGTTGACCTCTTTATCGGACGGAACTGGTATGACAATATTGACGCGCTCATCGAAAAGAAAGGTTTTTTCATAAGGAAAGGTTCGTTCGCAGAGACATTCCCGAGGAAGGTGCTGACGAACAAACCCACCGCGTACCTCAAGATACAGGAGGGCTGTGATAACCGGTGCAGCTACTGCACAGTCCCTGCTATCCGGGGAGGCTTGAGGAGCAGAAGCCCCGAAGATATCAAAAGGGAGCTCGAGTGGCTCATCGAAAATGGCTACCGGGAGATAAACATCATTGGCCAGGATATCACCTCCTACGGGAAGCATTCAGGGACCTCATTAAAACTTTTGCTTCAAGATCTTCTCGAAACAGACGGCGCTCATCTCCTGAGGCTTCTCTACATGCACCCGAAAGGGATCGATGATGAACTGATCGATCTGATCGCGCATTCCGACAAGGTGATCCCTTATATGGACGTTCCGATACAGCACTCCGAGGACAGGATGCTCGGGCTCATGAGGAGAGGGTATACGAAAGATGATATCGCGCGATTGCTTGCAAAGATTCGCGGCAGGATATCAGATGCTGTGCTGAGGACCACGGTCATCGTCGGCTTTCCCGGAGAGACAGAGGATGAGTTCCAGGGCCTCCTTGACTTCATCGGGCAGGAGGAGTTCGACATGCTCGGCGCCTTCATGTATTCCAGGGAAGAAGGGACGCCGGCGTACCGCCTCCGCGGACACATCAGGAAAAGCGTGAAGCAGGCCCGCTACAACGCTGTTATGAAGGTGCAGAAAGAGATATCCCGTCGACGCTTGAAAAGGCTTGAAGGAAAAACCATGGAAGTTGTTGTCGAAGAAAAAGAGGAGGCTTCAACGGTCGGGCGGCTCATCATACAGGCGCCGGACATCGACGGCATCGCCTTCATCAGAGGCGAATGCAGCGCCGGCGAGATAAGGGAAGGGAAAATAGTGAAAACCCTCGATTATGATGTTATAGTAGAAGTGTAAAATACAGCAGAGGGCAAGGAGTTCATCGCGCTTACGCATATTTGCATGAGCGCATCCACGTCTTATGAGCTATAAGCCAAATTCAGGAGTAAAGCATGGAACCAATCAATGAGCTGATCCATATCAGGCGGGAGAAAGAAAAAGGGTTGCGCGATCTCGGCATTGAAACCTATCCTCAGGACCGGGGGCCCTATGCAACAACAGAGGAAGTGGAGAAACGGTTCGGGGACGTCCCGCACGATGAGTTGGAAAAGGGCGAAGAGCGCCTTTCTGTCGCGGGGAGGATCATGGCATTCAGGGATTTCGGCAAGAGCGCCTTTATGCATATCCAGGACAGGAAAGGAAGGCTCCAGGTCTACGTGAGGAAGGACGTCCTCAAAACCCCCGGCTACGACGTGTTCAAGAAGTTTGATATCTGCGACATCGTGGGCGTCCGCGGAAAGGCCTTCAAGACAAAGACCGGCGAGCTGACGATACTCGCGGAGGAGATGAAGCTCCTCACCAAATCGCTCAGGCCGCTTCCTGAAAAATGGCACGGCCTAAAGGATGTCGAGGAACGGTACAGGAAGAGATACCTTGATCTCATCGTCAACGAAAAGGTCAGGGAGGTCTTTACAAAAAGGGCAAGGATCATCGAATTCATCAGGAGGTATTTTATAGCAAGGGACTTCATCGAGGTCGAGACGCCGATGATGCACGTGATCCCCGGCGGCGCTGTCGCAAAGCCTTTCATCACACACCACAATGCCCTTGGGATGGACCTCTTTTTAAGGATAGCCCCGGAGCTCTATCTAAAAAGGCTTGTTGTAGGCGGTTTTGAAAGGGTATTCGAGATAAACAGGAACTTCCGGAACGAAGGCATATCGGTGAGGCATAACCCTGAGTTCACGATGCTCGAGTTCTACATGGCCTACGCGACGTATGAGGACCTGATGGCCCTCACGGAAGAGATGGTATCGTCGCTCGCCCATGAGCTTTTCGGGAGCTATACCGTAACATATAACGGGCAGGAGATAGATTTTTCTACGCCGTGGCGCAGGATGACCATGGAGGAGGCGCTGCGGGAGTTCGGCGATTTCGACCTCTCCCTCATAAGCGATGCAGGAAGGCTCGCCTCTTTTGCCAAGGACCTGGAGATAGAGGGCGTGGAGAAGGACACGAAGGGCAAGCTGATCACTAAGATCTTTGAGGAGCTCTGCGAAAAGAAGCTTGTACAGCCCACGTTCATCACGCACTACCCGGTAGAGGTATCGCCGCTTGCAAAGCGGAGCACGGAGCACCCGGAGATCACCGAGAGGTTTGAGCTTTACATATCGGGCATGGAGATAGCGAACGGGTTCAACGAGCTCAATGACCCCGCTGATCAGAAGGAGAGATTCCTCGAGCAGATAAAAGACAAGGAAGAGGGCGTCATGATGGACGAGGATTACATAACTGCCCTTGAGTACGGCCTTCCCCCGACTGCCGGAGAGGGCATAGGGATCGACCGGCTCACGATGCTCCTCACGGACAGCCCTTCGATACGGGAGGTAATATTCTTCCCGCTTTTGAGACCGTGAGTGAAGCGGCTCATAGTTCATGGCTCATGGCAACACGCACGTTAGGCATTAAAGGAGGCAAAGGGATTACGGAACCTGAATACCCAATGACCAATAACCAAGCTCCAATTAATCACCAATACCCAATATTCAATAACCAAACGGAAATATCCTGTGGTTTACATTTGGTGATTCGGTCATTGGGTATTGGGTATTAATTGGTGATTGATGTTTGGTTATTGGTCATTATGTGTATGGGCTGATATCGGTTTTACGATATGAAATACGAAACAACGATAGGGTTGAGGTACCTCCGGTCGAAGCGAAAAGAGGCGTTCATATCCTTTACCACATGGATATCCATCGTCGGCATCGCCATAGGGGTCATGGCGCTCATCGTCGTCATCGCCGTAATGACAGGATTCCAGGATGAGATCAGGGAGAGGATCCTGGGCGTCAACCCCCACATACTTGTATTGAACGTGAACGGCGAGATCCGAGACCCGGATAAAACTGCGGGGGTCATCAAAAAGGTCGAGGGCGTGACCCACGCATTTCCCTTCGTAAGCTTTCAGGCGATGGTGCAGAGCGGCAGGCAGCTATCGGGTGTCGCGGTGAAGGGCCTCAATGCCGGCGATGTGCAATTCATGAACAGGCTTCTGAAAGAGGGGAGCATAGATACCCTGAACAAAAAAGGCAATATCCTCATCGGCAAAGAGCTGTCAAAGCACATCGGCCTTTTGCCCGGCGACAGCTTCACCCTCATGGTTCCTTTCGGGGGATATTCGCCGATGGGCGCCATGCCCGAGACGGTGAAGGTCCGCGTGGGTGGGATCTTCGAGACCGGCATGTACGAGATCGATAATACGCTCATCATCATGCCGCTTAAGGACATAGAGGAGATCATGGGGATAACAGCGACCGGCATCGAGGTGAAGCTTGCCGATGTCTACAGGGCCAACGAGCTGCGAAAAGAGATCATCAGGCAGCTCGGCGCCGAGTACTTTGCGAGGACGTGGATCGAGATGAACAGGAACCTCTTTTCCGCGCTGAAGCTCGAAAAGATCGCCATGTTCATCATCCTCGCGCTCATCATATTCGTGGCAAGCTTCAACATCATCAGCTCACTCGTTATGACCGTCATGGAGAAACAGAAGGACATCGCGATACTCAAATCCATAGGCGCCAAAAAGCGGAGCATCATGAAGATATTCATGATCGAAGGCGTTACGATCGGCATCGTCGGCGCGTTGATCGGCTCGCTGAGCGGCTACCTCATCTGCGAGGTCGTCAAGCGATATAAGATCATACGGCTGCCTGAAGATATCTACTACATCAGCACGCTGCCGGTGAAGATAAGCGTTTTTGACATCGTCCTCATCGCGTGCGTGACAATGGTCATCTGCGTCATCTCGACGATATATCCTTCCTACAGGGCTACGAAGATCGATCCCGTGGAGACATTGCGGTATGAGTGAGCAGATCATAAAGGTTACGGATCTTAAAAAACGGTTTGACAAGGACGGCGTGGAGATCAATGTCCTTAAAGGGATCAACCTCGATGTCAATAAAGGCGACTTTATTACCATTATGGGGCCATCCGGCGCAGGAAAGAGCACCTTCCTCCATATCGTCGGCGCCCTTGACAGGCCGACGGAGGGAGAGGTGCTCTTCCGCGACCGAAACGTTCAGACATTTACGGAAGACGAGGAGAGCAGGTTCAGGAACGAAAAGGTGGGGTTCATCTTTCAGTTCTACCACCTCCTGCAGGACTTCAACGTCTTTGAGAATATCATGATGCCCCTTCTCATAAAGGGGATGGGCAATGGCGAGGCAATAAAAAAGGCGGAAGGCTTCCTCGAGATCGTGGGCCTTGCGGGGCGAAAGAACCACAAGCCGGGAGAGCTTTCCGGAGGAGAGCAGCAGAGGGTCGCCATTGCGCGGGCCCTCATCAATGAGCCCGAGGTCATCCTTGCCGACGAACCGACCGGCAACCTTGACCGCAAGACAGGTCACGAGGTGCTCGATTACATCCTTATGATGAACGAACGGCTGTCGTCCACCCTCATCCTTGTCACCCACGACCCGCAGGTGGGCGCCATCGGCAGGCGGCGCTTCACCATGGTAGACGGGGAGCTCTTTGATGCGGAAAAAGAAGGATGAGAGGCAAATATAGCTCATAGTTCATGGCCAACAAAGTAAAAGGTGAAATGAGAAAGGTGAAAGGTTTAAACTTTTTACATTTCACGCTTTGCGTTTTGCTATGAGCTATCAGCCGTGAGCTATGAGCCGCCTTTTTAGTCATGAGCGTACTTTTAATTCATCCTCCTGTCGTAAAGCCCTCTGAGCCGCCGGCCGGTCTTGCAAAGCTCGCGGGCGCACTTTCAAGCCATAATATCCCCCATTGCATAGTCGATGCGAACATCGAGGGTATACTGAGCCTCCTTGGCAATGCCCCCGGTGGGCCCGACAGATGGACGCAAAGGGCCTGCCGCAACAGCGTTCGCAACCTCGCACGCATCAAAGAACGTTCCCTTTACGGCAGCTTCGCCCAATACGGGCGCGTTGTGGGGGAAATCTGCCGTCTCCTGGATGTTTCCTCGGCCCCGTACAGCGTCAAGATGAGCGTTGCCGATTATCAGCATCGTAAAGGTTCCCCTGTGAAGAGCCGTGACCTTCTCTTTGCAGCGGAACATCCCGAAGAAAATCCCTTTTACAAATACTTCGAAAAGCGGCTCAACGGATTGCTGCAAGGCGAAGGCTGTTCGATGGCCGGTCTTTCTCTCAACTATCTGAGCCAAGCGCTTACCGCCTTTGCAATGATAGGCTTTATAAAGAAACGTTTTCCTCCTGTTAAGATCGTGCTGGGCGGTGGACTTATAACGTCATGGATGAAAAGCGCCGCATGGCGAAATCCTTTCAGCGGCCTCGTTGACCATTGTGTTGCAGGGCCCGGCGAGGCGCCGCTCCTTTCTCTGCTCGGCAGGGAGCCGCAAGGCAATGTCCATTATCAGCCGGACTTCCGGGGATTTTTCGCTGACGACTATATGGCGCCCGGATTTGTCCTTCCCTATGCCGCGAGCACGGGCTGTTACTGGGGGAGGTGCTCGTTCTGTCCGGAGAGGGCGGAAGGGAATCGATATACCCAGGTTTCGCCCCATACGGTCACAGCGGAACTCGATCGCATCGTCAGCGATACGAAGCCCGTTCTTATCCACCTCGTTGATAACGCCATAAGCCCCGCCGTCCTGAGGGCTCTCGTAAAAGATCGTCCCGGGGTTCCCTGGTATGGTTTTGTGAGGGTTACCGACGACCTCTCGGACCCTGATTTTTGCAGCGCACTGAAGCGTTCCGGTTGCGTTATGCTGAAGCTCGGCATAGAGTCAGGCGATCAGCATGTCCTCGATGCCATGCAGAAGGGGGTAGGCCTTTCGCAGGTATCGCGGGCATTGAAGGCCCTGGCGAGGGCAGGCATTGCGACTTACGCCTACCTTCTTTTCGGCACACCTTATGAGGCAGAAATGGAGGCGCGGGCAACGTTGAGCTTTGCCGCAAAACACAGTCAATATATCACCTTTATGAACGTCGCCATCTTCAACCTGCCCGTGAACAGCCCGGATGCAAGAGGGCTTGAGCTGAAAACCTTTTACGAGGGAGATCTTTCGCTCTACACGGACTTTGTCCATCCAAAAGGGTGGGACAGGCGCACGGTAAGGGCGTTCCTCGATAGAGAGTTTAAGAAGGATCCTGCGATCCGTCAGATCATCCAGAGGCAGCCGCCGTTCTTCACGTCCAACCACGCAGCGTTTTTTGCCATCAATAATTTATAGCAAATCCTAAATCCGAATATCTAAATCCTAAACAAATCCGAATGTTCAAAATTCAAAACATACGGAGTTTTTGTTTGGAACATTTGATATTTAAATTTTGACATTGTTTAAGATTTCGTGCTTAGAAATTAGTGTCTGTAATATGCTATGATGTAAACAGTAGGTTTGATATTATGGAACTGCTGAGACGAACAATTAAGCACAAGCTGGCGCTGGTCGGGCTGATCATACTGGTCCCCATGTTCCTCTGCGCTGTTTTTGCGCCGTTCATATCCCCCCATAATCCCTTGGAACCGGATATGAAGAATATCCTCGCCGGCCCATCCTTTTCCCATCCCTTCGGCACGGACACCCTCGGCAGGGACGTCTTTTCCCGCGTGGTATACGGCAGCAGAATATCCCTCCTTGTGGGGTTCGTGTCTGTCGGCATAGCGATCCTCATCGGGATCGTTATCGGTGTGGTGTCAGGGTATTACGGCGGCATCATCGACGAAACCTTTATGCGCTTTGTTGACCTCATGATGTGCTTCCCCACGTTCTTCCTTATCCTCGCCGTTATTGCGCTCCTTGAGCCAAGCATATGGAACATCATGATCGTGATCGGCCTTACGCACTGGATGAGCATCTCGCGGCTTATAAGGGCAGAGGTCCTCAGCATGAAGGGCAAGGAATTTGTCCTTGCCGCAAAGGCCCAGGGCCTTTCTGAATCGCGGATCATCTTCAGGCATGTCCTGCCCAACGCCATATCCCCTGTCTATGTCGTTGCGACGCTCGGTATCGGCGGAGCGATCCTCACGGAATCTGCTTTGAGCTTCCTCGGCATCGGGGTGCAGCCGCCTACGCCGAGCTGGGGCAATATCCTCACCCAGGCAAAAGATAATATCGAGGTTGCCTGGTGGCTCTCCCTCTATCCCGGGCTTGCCATCTTCTTTACCGTCATGGGCTACAACCTTCTCGGGGAAGGCCTGCGGGACGTCTTTGATCCGAGGAGACGGTATCAGACGTAAAGCCGGCTCATGGCAAATCGTATATCGTAGTTCGTATATCGAAATATAAAGTGAAATCCGAAACCCTAATATCGAAACACGAAACAAATTCAAATGTTCAAAATACAAAACATAAGAAATATGGATACCTGAAAAAGAAAGGCAGGATCGGTCGATCCTGCCCTGTTGTTTTGCACGCTGTGCGCCGTGCCCTCAGCTGCTTTTCTCGCCTTACGACTTATGCCTCACGCCTTACGGGGTTTTCAGTTACGCTGCCGGCTTGTCTGCCTGGAGGCGGTCGAGGGTCTCGAAGTAGGCCTCTATCCTCGTCCTTACCTGCGATTCCGCGTAGAACCTCTGGTCGCCCATGTCGCTCTCAAAGACGAGGGCCGGTATGCCCGTCCTCTTGACGAGGATGTCCTTCAGGGTCGGCACCGCAAAGGAGACCGCCTTGCAGCTCCTGTTCATGAACATGATCATGCCGTTCATGGAGTACTTCTTGAAGTAGCCCATCGCCATGTCCACGCGGTCCTCGATGGTGGAGTTGGAGAACCGTGATACGTAGTTCTCGGCCAGGGTGACAAGGGGGTCTTTGTCGAGGTCGAACTCAAAGCTCCAGGCATGAACGTAAAGGGATGTGAGGATAACGCCGCCGTATGAGCCGAGAAGCTTCGCGTGGTCGCTGAATTTGAACCAGACCGGAAGGTTTTCCCAGTAGAGGCGGTATTTTTCCTTCTCCTTCGGGAGAACGCCGATGCCCTGGTCGACCTTTGCCTGGATCTCGTCACAGAGCGTCTGGTAGTATTCAACGCATTCGGGGGTGCCCCTCCTGTAAACGGCGATGGCCATGCCGATGAGGGCATCGAAGATGCTGATCGGCGACGGCTTATACTGAGCCATATCAAGGAATTTTTTATAGAGGATGCTCGACTGCGCGGAATATTTCATGACCTCTTTCAGCCTGTCGTAGTCGAATTTTTTCTTAGTTACCTCTTCGAGGAAGCCGATAAGTTCTTTGAGCTGGAGGACACAGTATTTTACTATCTCTTCCCGCGCCTTCTTGTCCATGACATATTCCGGGGTATCAAAGACGAAGACCGGGAGGTTGCCCTTTCTTGCAAGGACCTGGAACCATTTCGTCAGCGTGAAGCACTGTGCGTTGCATGCAAGAAAAAGGTCCGGCTCCGGGATGCCTTTCGTGACGGTTATCCCCGACTCTCTGTACGCAAGGTCGCTTCTGGCGTACGCGCAGAGGTGGCTCGTATATCCGAGGTTTTCCGTGATCGAACAGAGCTGGGCGCCTTTCTTCGCCGTCAGGTTTGCAACGGCATGGTTCTCCGGATAGATGGGGACGATATCGTGTGCAACAAAAAGCTCGACCGGCGATATGGCCGTTGAGTAGCCGATGAGCTTTCCATTTTCGTGGGCATGGAAGGCATCTTCCATGTATTCATCGGTAATCTTTTTTGATAATTGTTTTGAATTTAGTTTTTCGCTCATAGGGAGCCCCCTTTTAAGGATTCAAAGAATGCCTGAAGTCTTGTCCTCAGGTGGGAAAGAGATACGGTCTGGTATTCGGTGTCTAAAATGTGCATCGGTATGCCTTCCTGCCGGATCATCTTTTTCAGGTCGGGGAGGTCATACTCCTGCGATTCGCAAAACTCGATGTGGACGTATATGATCGCCTTTGCATTCGTTGCCTTATAGAGCGCCTTCACCTCTTCGAAATGTTTGTAAACGTTATCGTGGATCGGGGAAAAGAAACCGTTCTTCATATGCCTTTCTGTGAGGGCTTCAACGGGGCTGCCGTTCTGCTTTACAATGCCCTGGAGGTAACGCGAACCTGTTACGAGGCTATCGCCGACGATATTGAGCTTGATCTCGTCGAAAAGGTCATACACCTCTGGCGGGTCACAGGTAATGCCGACAAGGATGACATCGGTATAGTTTTTTCCTTTCTTCGGTTTGAGATTTGCCTTGACGCTCTTCAGGGTCTTGTTGAACTCTGCCTTGTCGACCTGCATGGCAAGCTTGACCATGGAGAAGAACTGCTTATTCGTGATCGTTCCAGGATTTTTCTTCTTTATCTCATATATCTCCTGGAGGAGCCTCTTGTTCTCGTTGTGGAGCGCTATGGAATCGTTCAGGGCCTTGTCGCTGACAGATTTGCCTGACCAATTGCTCAAGGAGGCTATAAGGCGCTCGATCTCCTCTTTTACCCAGTAACGGGCGCTCGGCCTGTCTACCTGGCGCGGTGCAAGATAGCTTTCGACGTACTTGCCGGGAAAGCTTATCCTCCAGATGTCTGAGAGGTGCTGGGTGGTATCGCAGACCTGGGGAAGGACAAAGCCATCGAAGAGGTCCCCTTCATAGCTCAGGGCGAGCTCAAGGTTGCTTCGCGCAAGAGAGCAGCCATTATCGGGTAGGCGACTTGGAGCCTTTTTTAACGGTTTATCTGTCCCGATCAATGAAACGGGCAGAAGATCAAAGGCGTAGACAACCTCCTCGGGCACATCTGCAATTGTGCTTCCTACGGCCTTTTTGCCTTTTTCCTTTAGCCATTTTCTTATTGATGGATAGGGATCTTTGGCATATTCTTGTAACTGCTTAAGATTTAGGTTTTCCCACATAAACCCTCCGATATTTATGAAAAATTTCACACATTATAATAAGCGAGGTTTCGATTTGTCAAGGTAAAGAATCTGTTGCAGATTGCCGGCTATTCAGCGATAGAAAAATCGATTGCCCTGTGATATAGTAAGGTAAAAGAGCTGCTGAAGCGATGCTCATCGTAAAGGAACAAAAAGGAGGCCAATAATGGCACAGGGGCCATATACAGAAACGGTTATGGACCATTTCATGCATCCCAGGAACGTCGGCGAGATAGAAGATGCCGACGGCATTGCGGAGGTCGGGAGCGCTGCCTGTGGGGACACGACAAAGCTCTTTCTTAAAATAAAAGACAACAGGATAGTGGATGCGAAGTTCCAGACCTTCGGGTGCAGCGCTGCCATCGCCTCAAGCAGCATGACCACAGAGATGATAAAGGGCAAGACCATCGAGGAGGCCTTAAAGATAACCAACAAAGAGGTCATGGAGGCGCTGGGCGGTCTTCCGGAGATAAAGCACCACTGTTCGGTCATGGCGGAAGATTCCGTCAAGGCGGCCATAGAGGACTACCTCAAAAAAAAGGGTAAGGGATAACTGTTCATTGGCTGAGATACGGGTGAAGACATCCAAACGGGTCGAGGCGCTCAATATCACCGACCTCGTAGAAAAGGCGATAAAAGGCAGCCAGGGCGGCCTGCTTCATGTATATGCGCCGCACACAACCTGCGGCCTAACGATCAACGAGGATGCCGACCCGGACGTGATGAGAGACATTATTGACGCCCTCGAACGCATTGTCCCGGCAGACCATCCTTACAGACACAGGGAAGGCAACTCGGATGCCCACATAAAAGCAACCCTTGCCGGATCGTCCGTGACCATCCCGTGCATCAACGGGAGGCCAGCGCTGGGAACATGGCAGGGGGTCTTTCTCATGGAATTCGATGGTCCGCGGGAGAGGAAGGTAATAATAACGCTCTTATGATGAGAATAAACCCGAATATCGAATATCGGCATCCGAGACAATGTCAAATTTCAAATGTTGAATTCCCGAAGAGAGATGATTTACAATTTTTTACTTTTGGAACATTAAAATATTCATGCTTGTTTAGTATTTCGGATTTCGTGCTTAGAAATTGACTCAAATTCGAGGGGGAAAAAAATGAAAATTATTCGCAACATCATATTCTGCGCCTTATGCCTCGTTGTATTTTGTGTACCGCTTCACGGTAAAGATGCAAAGATCGCCCCAAAAGAAATCGGCGTATATGTAAAAACGAACACAGGCCTTAAAAGGATCCTGCCAAATATCGTGTTCGATGTTGAGGGCGTTCTTTACATTGAATCGAACAGCCCTTCACATTTTCTCCTTAGAGATGTGGAGCATTTCGTTGTCTACGGAAAATACAATATTGAGGTCCTCACGTTAAACCCGATGACATTCCTGGGGCCTTCCCCCTTGGGGAAACAGCGGTTCTTGTTCGGGAGAAATGTTGACTTTGAGCTAAAAAAGATAGGAAACGACCTCTATACGGTAAAGCCTAAGGGGCTTATCGGCAGGGGCTATTACAGCCTCTGGATCAACGACACCGCCTGGGATTTCGTGCTCGACTAAGGAAGCCAACGGCTAACAGCTTTCAGCAATCAGCGAAAATCTTCTCTGTAATTTTAGAAGAACACAAATTAGTATAGCGCGCTAAAGGATTATCAATGAACGATCTTTTGACTAACTGCTGAGAGTTGAAAGCGGACTGCTTATGAATTTTGGAGGCGGCATCCGGATTTGAACCGGAGATAACGGTTTTGCAGACCGTTGCCTTACCACTTGGCGATGCCGCCACAGAATCTGCTCATAGCTGATGGCTCATGGCTTATAGTGCTACGACCCCTAAAGATATTGCGTTTTTGCTGAAAGCTATGAGCTGTGAGCTATCAGCTGGTTTACTTTTGGAGCGGGTAAAGCCTCAACCCGCGACATCTTTTGTTTTTGGAGCGGGAAACGGGATTTGAACCCGCGACTTCAACCTTGGCAAGGTTGCACTCTACCGCTGAGTTATTCCCGCGCACTATGTTTTATAATATAAACAGCCCTGTATGTCAAATCTTAATAAGCTACCCCGCCACAAGCTGCGGGGGATCATCTGGGTTCAAACGGTATTGTACTTCAAAAATGCTCTCTTTGTATGGTACTATCATGTCGCCCAGTAACACATTAAGCGATGCACCATGATAAGGAGTCAATATATGTCAAAGGCGATAGAATTCAAGATCATCGAAGCCGAAAGTACCTTTCTCCACCCGAGAAAAGGGTTTGAGCAGGAAAAGGTGCGGTTCGAGGTTCGCAAAGACCCTCTTACGGGGAGGACGGGGCATTACTCCCATTTCGGGGCCATTAAGCCCCAGAGGCTCGACCTGGAACATTACAACAAGCCGGAAATAAAAGGATTCTGCCCGTTCTGCCTGGACAAGAGGGACAAGGCCACGCCGAAGTTTACAGCCGATATATACGCTGAAGGGAGGCCCCTTCAGGGAGAGGCGACCCTTATCCCAAACCTTTTCCCCTATGATATATACAGCGGGGTCTTGATAATGGCCGATGACCACGTGGTCCCCCTGGAGCAGCTGAACGCTAAGAGGCTGTACGATGCCTTTTCGCTGGGGATCAACTTTCTCAAAAAGATCAAGGGGCTGGGTCCGTCCATTCCTTATCACCTCATGACCTGGAACTACATGCCGCCCTCGGGCGGCGGCCTTGTTCATCCCCACCAGCAGTATTTCGCCACGGAATATCCCGGGAACCAATTCATCGACGAGCTTACGGCCTCGGAACAATTTCACCAAAGGCACGGAAAGGATTACTGGTTTTCACTCGTTGACGGGGAGCGCAATACAGGGCAGCGGTACGTGGGGAGCATTGGCGCCTCCCACTGGCTGATCCCTTTTGTCTGCCTCGGCATTCTGGGCGACATAATGTGCGTGTTCCCCGATGTCTATTCTATCGAGGATTTTAAAGAACAGGACATCCAGGACCTCGTCGCGGGGCTTTGCAAGGTCTTTGAATATTACCGGACGGGAGGCATCATGAGCTTCAACGCTTCCCTCCTGTTCGGGACAGAGGGCCAAAGATATTTCCCGTGCCACCTGAGGATCTCCCCCCGGACCTTTCTGAACATGCGGGATTTCGCACCGGATCTGAACTTTTTCCAGGCTATCCTTGGAGAGCCGGTCTGTGTAGCGATGCCCGAGGACCTCTGCAAGGATGTCAAAAAATTCTTCTGAAACTCTTGCACCGGCATGTCCGTACAGAATACTTTTTGACAAACAAGACAAGAGAGGATAGATTGTGCTCATGTGGATGCTGATCGCCCTGCTTGTTCTTTTCCCCATAGTATCACCGGCATACGAACGGATCATTTCTTTGTCGCCGCAGGTGACGGAATCGGTCTACCTCCTCAACGGCGAATCGAGGCTCATTGCGATCTCCGGGTTCTGCAAACAACCGGACAATGCAGCAAGGAAGGAAAGGATAGGCACGCCCCTGAGGCCGGACATCGAGAGGATCGTCTCCCTGAAGCCCGACCTGGTCCTTGGTTCCAGGGAGGGCAACTCTCCATTCACCATGGAAAGGCTCAAAAATCTCGGCATCAAGGTCTATTATTTTTCAAGGCCAAGGGATTTCAACGGCCTTGCGGAAAACTTTCTGCAGCTCTCCTCCATGCTTGAAAAAAAGGAACAGGGGAAGATGATCATCGACAAGGTAGAGGCTTCCGTGAAAGCGGCCAGCTATGGCATCCCCTTTACAGCGCTCTGGCAGGTTGGAGCGGACCCGCTGATCGTTGCTTCGAGCAGCAGCCTTGCTAACGACATCATACATTTCGCCGGCGGCGTCAATATCATAAAGACCGAACTGCCCTATCCGAGAATGAATGTGGAAGAGGTTGTCCTGCAAAGGCCAGAGGTCATAGTGCTGACCTCTATGGGATATTCCGTCGAGACAGAGAAGGGCCGCTGGAGAAGATTTTTAAAAGACGCCAGGTTTGTCACCCTTGACCCTTATGTCGTTGGAAGCCCTACGCCTGTTTCCTTTCTGAAGGCAGTCAAAAGGTTGCGGGCGGCCTTTCATAGACCGGTGGACAATGACAGCTAAACCCGAAAAGCGCAACGCGCAACAGCGCACCTTTCTGATCTTTGTCATCCTTTCGATCCTCCTCCTTGCTTCCATTGTCTTGTCCTTAAGCTACGGGAAGGATATTTCAACGGTCCTTGCCGGCCTCTTCTCTCACGAGGGTTTCGGCCTGGTCCTGAGAAAGATACGGATACCAAGGACAATCATGGCCCTTCTCGTCGGCGGCTCTCTGGGTGTCTGCGGGGTAACCCTCCAGTCGATCCTGCGCAACCCTCTCGCCGAACCCTATACGCTCGGCATCTCAGGGGGCGCATCGTTGGGCATCACGGTGTCAACGGTCATCCAGATGCAGAACGTCCTCGGCGCATACGCCTATCCCCTTATGGGGTTCGCAGGGGCCCTCGTCTCGATCATCGTGGTCTACACGCTGTCCATGAGGAGGTCCTTTAACCCCAACAGCATGATCCTCTTCGGCATTGTGGCAAGCCTTGTCTTCTCTTCAATGGTGTTCTTCATCTTTTCGCTCCTCGATCCTGATAAAATGCAGATGACCCTCATGTGGCTTATGGGAGACCTCGCAAGCCTCGACATTTCCCTGATACCCTTCTATGTCCCGCTCTTGTTGGCGCCTGCCGTCATATTGTTCTTTTTTGGAAAGGAGCTCGATATCCTGTCGCTGGGAGTGGAAAAGGCCCACTACCTCGGCGTCCACCCGCCCCGCGCCTATAAGATATTGTTCGTCCTCACATCCGTCCTGACCGGCCTGTGCGTCTCCGCCTCCGGCATCATCGGCTTTGTAGGCCTTATCGTTCCGCACGTTCTCAGGAATATTATCGGCGCCACACATACCCGCCTTCTCTTCGCGTCATATCTCGGCGGGGCGTTTTTTCTTATCATCTCCGACGTCTTCTCCCGTTATCTCCTGTACCCGGTTGAGCTTCCCGTCGGTGTTATAACGGGCATCTTCGGAGGCCTCATATTGCTGTTCCTGCTCACGAGGAAAAGATGAAGAAGGATGCCTTGCTGTCAATCGCCGGGGTATCGTTCCGATACGGCCTCCAGACGGTTCTGAGCAATATCGATCTGGATATTGAGCGGGGGGAGGTGGTCGGCATTATCGGCCCAAACGGGGCCGGCAAAAGCACCCTCCTGCGCCTCATCGCCGGCTATCTTTCGCCGGATGAGGGGTCTATTACATTTTCGGGATGCCCGCTCAAAGATTACGACAGGCGGGCGCTGGCCCGGCACATCGCAACGCTCCCCCAGTCCCTTGATATGCCCTTTCCGTATACGGTAGAAGAGTTTATCCTTATGGGCAGGTACCCCTACGACAGAAGAAATTTTTCTTACGGGGCCGGGGAAAAGGAGTTGGCCTCAGAGATCATGAACGATATGGACATCGGCCATCTGGCCAGGCGCCAGATCAATGCGCTCTCTGAAGGGGAGAGGCAAAAGGTCTACCTCGCCCAGTGTATCGTTCAGGATCCCGGGGTGCTCCTCCTCGATGAGCCGGTTAGCCATCTTGATATAAAGCATCAGATGCGTGTGCTCGAGATATTGGAAGGCCTCCACGCGGAAGGGCTGACGATCCTTATGATCCTACACGACCTCAACCTCGCATCCGAGTTCTGCTCGAGGATCGTGCTCATCTCCCAGGGAAGCATCTACACAACCGGTTCGCCTGCGACAACCCTCACATATGAGAATATCGAAAAGGTCTATGATACGGTCGTCATTGTGAGGGAAAACCCTTTGTCGAAAAAGCCCTTTGTCATGCCTGTGTCAAGGAAATACCTGAAACGAAACGACGAAAAACCATAGCAGATCAAAGGAGGAGGCGAGAATGGCTGTTCGCATAAAGATAACGATCGGAACGGTGACCGTTGATGCCGAACTGCTTGGCACGGAATGCGCGAAGGCAATATGGGATAGGCTCCCCATCGAAGCAGTCCCGAACGAATGGGGCGATGAGTTCTACTTTGAGATACCAGTAAAAATGCCCCTCGATAAAACAGCCACACTGAACGTGAAGGCCGGCGACATCGGCTACTGGCCTCCCGGCAATGCCCTTGCCATATTCTTCGGTCCCACACCGGCGAGCAGCGGCAGCGACCCTGTGCCCGCGAGCGAGGTCAATGTTGTCGGAAAAATATCCGGGGATGCAACGGTATTAAGGAGCGCAAAAGGGAAAGGGCCGATCAGAATCTACAAAGATATATGATCAAAACGATTGTCTTTAAAGAGATCGAGAGGCCGCTCCGCACAACCTTTGCGACCTCCCTTGGCCGCAAAGACCGGCTCGCCAGCGTCCTTGTCACCGTCACTCTCAAAGACGGTTCATCCGGCACGGGCGAGTGCCCTACCAGCTTTGTTCAAAAGCACGAAACCATCCCTCAGGCCAAAAGGGTTCTCGGAGAGGCCTCTGCCCTCCTCATCGGCAGCCCTATCGATGCATATGGGGAGAAGGTGGCCCTGCTCCGGCATCGATATGCACATTGCCCCATGACGATATCAGGGCTGGAGGTGGCCCTCTGGAGGGCGCATATCCGGCTCAGCGGCATCACGGAGCACGCCTATTTCGGTGGCAAAAGCAGGGTCGTTGAAACAGATATAACCATACCATTTCTGACGGAAGAGGCGTCCCTGATAAAATGGATGAAATATATAATAGAAAAAGGGTTCACCGTTTTTAAGCTCAAGATAAGCGGCCGCATCACCGAAGACAAGAAGCTTATCTCCACGGTCTGCGCAATGCTCCATCAAAAATTGAGAGGTTATTCGTTGCGGCTCGACGGCAACCAGGGATATTCCCGGTCCACCTTTCCCCGGATCATTGACTTCGTCATGAAAAACGATTATCCCGTGGAGCTCTTCGAACAGCCGCTGCCTAAAAACGATTTCGAAGGCATGAAAGCGATCAGGAAATACACGGCCGTCCCGGTCATCCTCGACGAAACGGTATTTACCGGGGAGGACTTCGGGAAGGCGCTGGAGGAAGGCCTCTGCGACGGCGTTAATATAAAGATCGCCAAGAGCGGGGTCCTTGAATCTCAAAGAATCCTCGCAATGGCTAAGAGGAACGGAATGAAGGTGATGATCGGCTGCATGACGGAAACAATGACGGGGCTGTCAGCTGCTATACACATGGCCGCCGGCACGGGGGAATTTGACTATATCGACCTTGATTCGATCTATTTCCTCCACCACGGAAACCGGTATGATACCCTGACGATAGCCGGCCCCCGGTTTATCGTTTCATAAAAATCATTTTTGCAGCGTGAAGTGCTTGACAAGGATGGCAGATACGTTACACAATAGAAAGATATTTTCCCAAACTCTTGACAAGGAGGGTGAAGATGGCGAATCACATAACTTCATCTTTGAATGAGCGGATGGACATGCTTAAACAAACCCAGTGGGGCACCGACCTCACCGCAGAGCAGATCGAACGGCTTGCACAGTACCTTTATGTCGCAAAGATCAGCAAGGACGAACAGTTGTTCGTTGAAGGGTCGAAAGAGGCATATATGTGCTTCATCGTCGGCGGGCTTGTAAAGATCGCAAAAGGCGACTCCCGCAAACAGGAAAAGACAATATCCGAGATAGGCGCCGGCAGGACCTTTGGAGAGATGAGCATCATCGACGGCCTTCCGCGGTCGGCATCTGCAACCGCCGGCGAAGATACGACAATGCTTATACTATCAAAGGAAAATTTTGAGCTGCTTCTCAACGATAACCCGAAGCTCGGCATCGTGATCTATTCAAAGCTCGCCCAGCTAATGAGCCACCGCCTCCGCGTATCAGACTGGATGCTTGTGGAATACCTTTACTGATTAAATGGGCTTGCGTCGCCCCCTCCACGGGCAAAAGCCCGCGGAGCCTTCCCTTCTCGCTCGTGAACTCGCTGAGAAATATTATAAATGGGCTTGCGTCGCCCCCTCCACGGGCAAAAGCCACACCCACTTCGCGGGTACCCGGCCTTCCCTTCTCGCTCGTGAACTCGCTGAGAAATATTATAAATGGGCTTGCGTCGCCCTTTTTTTGATGATGCGGACGTTATTTTGATATAATTACAATGTTCTTCCATGAAAAACACAGGCATAATTCAGAGCGAGCGGATAAAACAATCCTCCGGGATCACGCTGATCATCATAAAAGAGTCGATCCAGTCGTTTCTGAAAAACAATAATTTTGAAATGTCGGCTGCTCTGGCTACGTACGGCTTTCTCTCCGTCATACCTCTGCTCTTTTTCGTTTCTTATCTTCTTGGTAATTATGCGATCCTGTCACGGACCATCATGAATGGCATCGAAGGCGTCATCGGGCATCTTTTTCCTCTCCTCAACACGTTCATATCAAAGGAGTTCTTTTTTACAACCCAGTATAAGGTGACCTGGCTTGTCATTACTCTTGGATTCGTTTTTGTATCAATAATGTCTCTTACGGATTCGCTCAGGACCGCTTTCCTGAAGATCTTCAGCATAGACAGCGGGCTGTCCTTCCTCAAAACCATATATGCGAACGTCCTTTCTGCCTGTGCTATCCTCGTTCTTTTTTTCTTCCTCGTTGCAGGCGAGATAACCTATTCTTATCTTGTCCAGACAGCTTTCGGGGAGGTCCGCTTTTTTGTTGTATTCAACGTCTTCATCTCGCTGGCCGTGGCTACATTCTGCATGGCTGTCTTCTACAAAACGTTTCTGCCGGTCAAGCTTAACCTGGGCCGGCTCATCACTGCCTCCTTTGTTTCGGCGATCCTCATCATCTCTATGAGAGATCTTTTTTCCACCTTTGTGCAGTCCAATCCTAACTATGGCCTTGCCTTTGGCTCTCTCAGGATATTGTTCTTTATGATCATATGGGTATATTATTGTTTTCTCGTGATCCTTTTTGGCGCCGAGATCATGGTTCATTTCTGGAAGAGGGACGCCCTTTTGCTGAAAGGTCTTTTTCTCCATGAAGCGGGCATTCAGAAAAGACCGAAGCTGATAAAAAAGTTTCTCAGGCGCTACGATGCCGGTGATGTTATCTTTCAGGAAGGCGAGCCGGGAGGCAGCATGTTTTACATAATTGCCGGCCTGGTAAACATCTGCAAGAAAGACCAGATAATACGGACCATGAAAAAAGGTGAATATTTCGGCGAGATGTCGATGCTCGTAGATACACCGAGAACAGCTACGGCAGTGGCTGCAGAGCCTGATACGCAGCTCGTCAACATCTCACATGACAATTTTGACGTCATTCTGAAAGAGAACCCTGACATAGTCCTGTCTATTCTTAAAGAGATGACGATGAGGCTCAAGATAACAGGGGACAGCCTCTAATGCGCAATAGCAAACCAATCACCAAACACCAATAACCAAGCTCCAATTAATCACCAATACCCAATATTCAATAACCAAACAAAGATTTTCTTGTATTATTTTTCCTCTGGGTATTCGGTAATTGGTTATTGGGTATTAATTGGTGATTGATGTTTGGTGATTGGTTATTCTAACTCTATCGGCCATTAATTCTTAAACTGCAATCATTTCTCCGCAACCGTTACGCCCAGTTCGCCCTTGTGCAGCCTGACGGTCAGCCCCTCTCCCGCGGTCACTTCATCGGGGCCGTAAACAATGCTGCCGGTATCGCTCTTCATGGTTATGCTGTACCCGCGCCTTAGTATGTTCTCGGGGTTAAGGTCCCGCAGCCTCTGCGACAGGGATTCTACGGCAACCTGTTTGTCCCTGAAATATTTCGGGAAGCCATGGATGAGGCTGCCGGAAAGTTCGTCAAGGTACATCCGCGATGAAATGAAAAAGTCCTTTCTTTCTTTAAGCTCCGCCATGCCCTGATAGAGAAGGAACCTTGATCGCTCGATACGTTCACCGATACGTTGGAGAAGGGCATCTTTCATCCCTTCGATGAGGTTGAGCAGCTCCCTTTTGTCCTGTACGACCATATCCGCTGCCGCTGTCGGCGTCGGCGCCCTTACATCTGCAACAAAGTCCGCTATGGTAAAATCTATCTCATGGCCGACCGCAGAAACAATGGGAACCTTCGACGCATAGATCGCCCTGGCAACGCTTTCATCATTAAAAGGCGCAAGGTCTTCCAGGGAGCCTCCTCCCCTGCCGGCTATAATGACATCAACCCCGCCGATCGCGTTGAAATACTCAATGCCTTCAACGATTTCGGGGGCAGCTTCATCGCCCTGCACCTTTACAGGATAGACCAAAACGGCTATGTTCGGGAATTTCCCGTATATGACCTTCAGCATGTCCCGTATTGCCGCTCCGGCGGGCGACGTAACGATCCCGACCGCGACAGGCAAAAGCGGCAGAGGCCTTTTCCGGCCCTCGTCGAACAGCCCCTCCCGGAACAGCTTCTCTTTTAACGCAAGAAATTTCGCATAGAGGGCCCCCTGGTTCCCCTGGGCGATGATGTTGTTCACGATGAGCTGGTACTCCCCCCTCTTTTCGTACACATCGACCCTGCCCTCGCAGACGATGAGGTCGCCGTCACGGATCAGCGCCCCCTCTGCGAATCTCGCCTGATAGTTGAATGCAACGGCCTTCATCATGGCTGCATCATCCTTCAGGGTGAAGTAGAGGTGTCCCGACGGGTAAAGCTTTGCATTCGAAACCTCGCCCTCGACGCAGACGTTCCTGAACCTGCCGCCGATAAGCTGTTTTATAGAAGAAGTGACCTCTGAAACAGTAAGGACTTCAAACCGCCATTCGGAAATAGCGTCCATTTATTTTCTCAGGTAATCCTTCATGAGCTTTATGGAACAATATTCGCCGCACATGCTGCACACATCGTCTTTAAGGTTCCTGTCCTTCCGGAACTCCCTGATCTTGTCAGGGTCGATGGCGCATTTGAGCTGGCCCTGCCAGTCAAGCGCCTTCCGGTATGTCGACATGGCCTTATCAAGCTTGAAGGCCTTTTCGTTGCCCCTGGCCAGATCTGCGGCGTGCGCGGCGATCTTTGTGACGATCACGCCATCCCTGACGTCTTTCGGCGACGGCAGCCCGAGGTGTTCCGAAGGCGTCACATAGCAGAGAAAGTCGGCGCCGCAATATCCCGCAATAGCCCCGCCTATGGCTGACGTAATATGGTCGTAGCCCGGCGCTATATCGGTTACAATAGGGCCGAGGACATAAAAGGGGGCTTCGTTGCAAAGCCTTTTCTGGAGAACGATGTTCGCCTCTATCTGGTTGATCGGGACGTGCCCGGGCCCTTCGATCATTACCTGCACATCGTTCCGCAGGGCCTCTGCGCAGAGCTCTCCGAGGATGATGAGCTCTTCGACCTGGCCCCTGTCGGTGGCATCTGCGATACACCCCGGCCTGAGGCCGTCCCCGAGGCTCAGCGTCATATCGTATTTCCGCGCGATCCTGACGAGGCGGTCGAACTGCTCGTAAAGGGGATTTTCCTTCTTGTTGACGATCATCCATTGCGCGAGGAATGCCCCGCCCCGGCTGACGATGTCGGTAACCCTTCCCTGGCTTCTCAGTCTTTCCAGCGAGCGCTGTGTAACGCCGCAGTGGACGGTGACGAAATCAACGCCGTCTATTCCGTGTTTTTCAATAACCTCAAAGATATCGTCAGGCTCCATCCGGGTTATGGTCTTTCTCTTTTTAACCGTCTCAACGGCGGCCTGGTATATCGGGACGGTGCCGACAGGTATCTTTGACTCCTCTATGATCACCTTTCGGATCTCGTCGAGGTTGCCGCCGGTGCTCAGGTCCATAACCGTATCGGCCCCCGCCTCCCGCGCCATTTTCACCTTCTCAAGCTCTGCCTTGAGCCCGGACTTCTCCGGGGAGGTTCCCAGGTTTGCATTAACCTTGACGCACAGGCCCTTCCCCACGCCTTTCGGCGTAAAGTTTTTGTGCCTGTTGTTTGCCAGGATCGCGACCTTCCCAGAGGCAATGTTTTCGCGCAAGGTATTCCTGTCTATGCCTTCATCTTTTGCGACACGCTCCATCATCTTTGTAATCTTTCCTTTCCGCGCCGCTGTTAATTGATTGTTCATAGTCGTATCATCTCCATTTTATTAATTAGTTCCAAGGGGTTCCGGGCGAAAAGCCTTATGATCGGTTCTTTGCCGATGTCCCCCTTATCATAGATAATATCAGGCGGTGCCGATGCCCTCCTGAGGGTTATGTCAACGAGGTGGTCAAGGCTTTTGCCTTCAGCCCCTCTTATCTTCGACGGTTCCTTCCTGCGATCAAAGAAGGCGACGCGCATATCGCGCTCCTTCGCCTTTGACAGGATCGCCTCGTCGTACCGTATGTTCACGCAGGCACGCATATAGGGATAATGGCGCATGTACGTGAGGATGAGCCTTGCTACATGGGACGATGCGCCGAACTCGGGATCCTCTCTAAAATATATGCTGTGGCCGCGCTTGCCTATCCTTGCCGGAAACGCGGCAACATCCTCTGTCCCCTTGGCGTCCGCCAAAGCATACCCCATGTTCATCTGAACTTCCGGAACGAACTCGACGCAATTGAGCTTTGATAAACGCTTCGCGGCCGCTTGCAGGTCGTTCAGCGCCTCCAGCCTCTGTGCCGCCCTGCTGTTCATAATCCCCGAGGAGAGATAGTAATATCCGTCTTCATCTATGCGGTAACACTCCCTAAGAAGCCTGTCCATGTGCCCCTGTGCCGCCAGAAAGGACTCCTTCATCGGGTAGCCGGCAACAAGATAAGACAGCACAGACGACGAGAAAGAACATCCGGTGCCGTGTATTACCCGGCCTATCCTTTTTTTCTTCCATTCCACAAACTCTTTTCCATCATAAAAGATGTCTGTCGGCTCACCCTTAAGGTGCCCCCCTTTTATAATGACAGCGCCAATGCCTGAATCAACGAGCACCTTTGCCGCGGCCCTCATGTCCTGCACGCTGCGGATCTCTTCCCCTATCAGGATCGACGCCTCTTCAATGTTCGGGGTAATGATGCGCGCGGCCGGGAAAATGGAGCCGACAAGCCTTCTCATGCCCGCCCCGGTAATGAGCGCTCTTTTGTTCTTGGACGCAAATACCGGGTCAACCACTATAGGGATGCCTCTTCTCTTTCTCAGAAACCTTGCAATCTCATCTACGTACCACTGGTCATACACCACGCCGATCTTCACGCCATCGACGGCCGGCCCATTGCTTATCATGCCAAGCATCTGCCTGAATTGGTCCTGCGGCGTCGGCCACAGGTCCGTCACTCCTTTTGGGCCTTGCACAACGGTGCATGCCGGCACGGATATGCCGTGGAAGCCAAAGGAGAAGAAGGTGTCCGTATCGCGCGTGATGCCCGCGCCTGACGTGGGGTCATACCCGGCAATGGCAAGAATATTCTTCATTTGATCCTTTTCGCGATCAGTTCAGCAACCCTTTTCCCTGACAGGAGCATTCCGCCGAAGATTGGCCCCATCCTGTAAGAACCAAAGGCAGCGTTCGCGCTCATGCCGGCGACATAAAGTCCCGGAAAGACCTCCTTGGTGTTTTCAGGGGTTGTTGTCTCCGCGACGTCTGCCCACATGGAGCGTTCTCCCTCCACCTTCCCCGAAGGGGTGTTGAGCCGCACGTTCATCTTCCGTTCAAGCACCCTTACAACCTCCAGCGGGTGACCAGTGGAATCAACGACGCATTTCGACATGATCGTCAGGGGATCTACGTGAAGAGATGCCATTTCAACGGCGGTCCAATTGATCACAACGCCTGCGACCTTTTCTTTCCTCACTACCAGGTCTTCGATGCTTATAAGGTTGAATATCTTCGCGCCGGCCTTCATTGCGTTATATGTCAGCCCACTTACACACTCAATCGAGTCTGCCACGTGGTATCCTTTTTTATACTGTCTCGTCGTTATGCCCAGCTCATCCAGTATCATTTTGCCTTCGTCCTGGACAACGATCTCATTAAACATCATGCCTCCGCCCCACATGCCCCCTCCTATGGAGAGCTTTCTCTCAAATATCACCGCGTTCAACCCCTTTTTCGCGAGATAATAGGCTGCCACGATACCGGCAGGGCCTGCGCCGCAGATGGCTACGTCAATGTCAAGGCAGGAAAGAAGTTTTTTTGTATAGCACTCTATTATGGCTTTGGTCACAACCCTTTCATCGATCACGCCGCTCCCCCTGTCTATAAGATACGGAATAACCTAAATATATATCACATTTCTTGAGGTAAACCTATAAAAACATGCACGATGGCGTTTGCCGACAATATTGTCGAGCATGGAGGAACAACTTCGACATTTGTTGCCTCTTTATTAAGAGGATTTTGCCTTCCAAAATTATACTATTAACAATATCAATAAGTTATGATGCATTGGCTTTCTGGCACACATATTGCTCTATTTGGGATAGTGTTTGAAAAAATCTTTATAGGAGGTTACAATGAAAAAGATGCACGTAGGATTGTTGGTGGTACTCTTCATGGCGCTGACGGCAACGGTTTATGCCTTTGGACCAGGACAGGGTCCGGCAGGTTATGGCCGAGCAGGTTATGGCCCTTGCTTAAGCGGCGGGGGACCGGGTTATGGACCGGGATCAAATCTCAATCTCAGCAAGGAACAGATGGACAAGATATGGCAGCTTAAAGAAAAACAGCGGAACGAAACGTCGGCCTTGAGGTATGAGCTCTTCCAGAAAAAGAACGAACTGAGATCGCTGTACACAAATCCAGCCGCAGAGGACGCTGCGATCCTCGCAAAGCAGAAAGAGGTCAATGCCCTGAGGACAAAATTACAGGACAAAATGGTGCAGTTCAAGCTCGACCAGAGGAAGATACTGACCCCGGAACAGCTGAAGCAGCTTAACGAGTCCGGGCGCGGATTCGGCGCAAGAGGCTTTAGCAAAAAAGGCTTCGGCAGACAGGGCTCCGGGCTGGGACCATGCGGCAGAGTGTAAGGAAAGGGCTGGCCACCAGCCCTCCTTTCTCTTACGACAAGGAGGCATACAATGAGAAGAGGTTACCTTTTAACAATAATCATAGCAGCAAGTTTTCTGGCCGCTTCCTGCACATCGACGGGGTATAACACCCAGAAAGGTGCGGCGATCGGCACAGGCTTAGGCGCCCTGGCAGGGCAGATAATCGGCCGCGACACAGCTTCAACCCTCATCGGCGCAGCAGTAGGCGGGCTTGCCGGCGTTATCGGGGGCAATGCCGTTGATCAGAGCGTTGCGAACGAAAGGGTCGCCGTTGCGTCACAACAGCCAATGGGCACAGCCACCGCTTACCCCCAGGCGGGCCAGCAGCTCGAACCCCCTCCGGGACAGTGGGTTGATGTTCCCGGACAGTGGGCCGGGGGAAGATGGGTGCCTTCCCATAAAGTGTGGGTGCCTGTGAATCCATGACGGCCTTCGTACCGCTCCTTCTTCTCCTCCTCCTTTTCGCGCCCCCTCTCTACGGCCAAAACTCCTACGCGGAGTTCGAGAGGGGGCTCGGGTTATCTCATTCCCAAAAAACACAGGTGGAGGGGATAAAAAACAGATACATCGACGAATGGAGGACGTTAAAGCAAGAATCCATAAGAAAGCGCCTCGAACTCCAGGAGCTCAGCAAAAACCCAGCAGCAAACCCTGAAAAGATCGGTAAGCTCCGCAATGAGATCGGGGAGATAGAGCAGTCAAGGAACAATCTCTACAAGCAGTACAGGGGAGAGGTATCGCGAACCCTTAATAAGGAACAGAGGGAAAGATATAACAGCTTCTGTGACACCCAAAAGAAACAGAAGGTGCGCTCTTTCCGACCGGGAAGGTATGGGAGATAAAAAGACAATACTCTTTCCCTCTCTTTTGTTCGCGATCCTTTTTCTCCTCATTGCCATAACCGGCTATTTCCAGATCAGCATCATCAAAGAGAACATCGAGGACCTCCTCCGCGGAGAGGGCGAGATCGTTTATACGCACATCAGGCGTGAAATCGACATAAACCTTGAATACCTCGGCCTTCTCGAAAAATCACCCGCTATCATTACGCCTAATTTTCTCAATGCCATGGTCTCTGATGAGGCCATCCTCGAGGATATTTATACCCTCTTCAGCAATACGGGAACGGCTGACGCCGGCAATATCCCCCTCTCTAATTTCGCGATCATCGACCCGAACGGCAACGTCATATTCAAAAAGGGTGGGTTTGTTATACCGCAGGCATCGCTAAAGGCCCTTCTCGCGAAAGAAAAGGATACGGTCCTGAAAATGCCGGCGCATAAAGACCCTGCGCTTGTTATGGGAATGTGGGCGAAGGGAAGGATCGTTTTTTTCAGCATTGACAGGCAGGAGCTGGATGGGTTGAGAAAAAAGTTTGTTATTAAGGATGTCCTGGAAAGGGAGGAGCGGAGGTTCAACGTTGTCGGCATCACAATATACGATGATAAGGGGCTGCCCTATCTGGCCATTTACGGAGAGAAGGCAAACGCCTTTGCGCTTTCAAAACCCCTCGATTCACCCTTTCTTCCCGGGCACAGGATGGAAGTTCTCATTTCAAGGGGCCTTGCCGACGACACCCTGCGAAGGACCACCTTCAGCTTCATTATTACCCTTATATTTCTCGCAGGGTCAGGCGCGATCGGCACATTCGTCATTTTCATCCTTGAGAGAAGGCACGAAAAAAAGGTCGAAGAGATGGAGAAAAGGCTTGCGCTCAGGGAAAGGCTTGTCTCGCTCGGCAGGCTTGCCTCGGGCATGGCGCACGAGATCCGCAACCCCCTCAATGCCATAAGCCTCTCTGTTCAGCGCCTGAAGAGGGAATTCTCCCCTGCCGAAGAGAAGAGGGAGGAATATGATCAATTTCTCGATATCGTCAGAAGCGAACTGACGAGGGTCGACAGGATCGTAGAGGAATTCCTGCTCTCGACAAAAGCAAATATACCCTTCTCGCAGGAAAAACTTTATACTATCGTGGAAGAAGTGCTTATGGTGATCAAAGAAAAGGCGGCCTCGCGGAATGTTGAGCTCAAAAACAGCGTCCATGCCGACATTGTTATAGAATCACAAAAAGACAGGCTCAAACAGGCCTTTTATAATATTATCGTCAATGGCGTCGAGGCGATCCAATCAAAAGGCGCCGTTGAGCTGTTCACGGAAAAACGCGGCGGCGGCGTTGACGTCATTATCAAGGACTCCGGCGCCGGCATCAAAGAAGAAGAAAAGGGCAGGATCTTCGAATATTATTTTACAACGAAGGACAAGGGGATAGGGATCGGGCTTCCCATCTCCTACATCATCATCAAGGACCATAATGGGGACATTAAGGTGAACAGCGAGGAAGGCAAGGGAACGACGTTCGTCATAACATTGCCCCTGAAACAGCCCTCAAAAGAAAAGGGGAGCAGGAATGGATAGGGCGCGCATATTAATTGTGGAGGACGAGGAGACGCAGCGGACATTGCTCGGAGGCCTCCTTGAAAAAGAGGGGCATGCCGTCGCAGCCGCGGGAAACGGTTCGGGCGCAATTGACCTGTTTAAAAACAATCCATTTGAGATCGTCTTTCTTGATTACAGGCTGCCTGATACCGATGGCCTGACGCTCCTTAAAACATTCAAAGAGATAAACCCGGAGGTTGATATCATCATGATCACCGCCTTCGGGACCATTGAAAATGCCGTTGAGGCCCTGAAGGCAGGCGCAACGGACTATCTTACAAAACCCGTAGACCTCGATGACCTTTTCTTTAAAATAAAAAAGATCGAGGAAAAGGCACACCTCATCCGGGAGAACAAGGTCCTGAAAGAGACGCTGAAAGACAGGTTCAAGTCCGAGAACTTCATATACCATAGCGACAAGATGCACGAGGTGGCAAGCCTCGTTGTAAGGGTGGCAAAGACCGACTCGACCTGCATCATTGAAGGGGAAAGCGGCGCAGGGAAGGAGGTTATCGTCAACCTCCTTCACGAATTAAGCGAAAGGAAGAACCGCCCCCTCATCAAGGTAAACTGTGCGGCAATCCCCGAGACGCTCCTGGAGAGCGAACTGTTCGGATATGAAAAGGGGGCCTTTACCGGCGCATATCAGAGAAAGATAGGAAAATTCGAGCTGGCAAACAAAGGGACGATCTTCCTTGATGAGATAGGCGACATACCGCTTCCCCTTCAGTCAAAGCTTTTAAGGGTCATCCAGGAAAAAGAGGTGGAAAGGCTGGGGGGGCTCCATCCGGTCAAGGTGGATGTGCGGATCATCACGGCAACGAACAGGAACATCGAGGAAGAGGTAAAAAGAGGGGCCTTCCGCGAAGACCTCTATTACAGGCTGAAGGTGGTGGCCATACCGCTGCCTCCTTTAAGAGAAAGAAGGGAAGATATCCCGCTTCTAATCGACCATTTCCTGAAAAGGTTCAATGACAGGCACAACCGGAGCATCAAGGGAGTTACCAGCGAGGCGCGGGACATGCTCATAAAGTACGACTATCCCGGCAACGTGAGGGAGCTTGAAAACGTCATAGAAAGGGCCGTGATTCTCACGAGGGGAGACTATATATCCAAGGAAGACCTGCCGCTCGTGCCTGCCGGGACGGACAGCGCGCAGGAAAAAAGGATGAAGGACACCGTGGGGGCGCTCGAGAAGAGGATGATCACCGAGGCGCTCGTAAACGCCGACTGGGTCCAGACAAAGGCCGCCTCAGCCCTCGGCCTCAGCGAGCGCATGCTGAGATACAAGATCAAGAAGCATAGTATCGTCAAGCCGGGGAACGGCTCATAGCAAGACCCGTTCAACGTTCAATGTTCTATGTTCAACGTTAAAACCACGCAGACGAAAAGACCGGGTTTTTGGCTGATCGCTGAAAGCTGGTAGCTGATAGCTGATGTTGATACTTTTTATTTGACTTTTGCTGCCTCAAAATAACATATTAACAGGATGAGGGTTATGGAATGATGCGAAAAGATCCGCTTGTTGACCTGCTGATACACGACCTGACGGGGCCGCTTTCGATCGTTTCGACAAGCGTCGGCAGCCTTTTAAGCAAAGAGGATAAATTCGGGCCCATCCCCGATGCCCAGCGTGAAACGCTCGAAAGGGTCCTCAGAAATGCAAACAGGGCAAAGGCGCTCCTTCAGGAAATGATCGAGGTCTACCGGTCAGAGGAAGGCCTGTTCAGAAAAGATGAAGTGGTGATTGCCGAGGTTGTCAGGGAGGCGCTCATGGAAGCCCTCGAGATAGTCAGCCCCGATATCGCCTCCGCGCTGTCAAAAGCGGCCGGCGAAAAAGAGTTCAGCCGCGTGCTCGGCGCAAACGGGATCTCCGTCGAGGTTTCCGGCAGATACAGCAAAAACCTTTTTATTCATGACCGCAAGAAGATCCAGCAGATCACGAGAAACCTCATTACCAACGCAATGAAATACCGCAAAGAAAAGATGAAGCTTGTCGTCAGCGGCGATATAGACCTTGTGGTCACCGTCGAGGATGACGGCGAAGGCATCCCGCAGGAAAAACAGGATTACATCTTTAAGCGCTTCTTTCACCTTAAGAATAAAACGCAAAGCGGCGCAGAGGGCCTCGGGTTCGGCCTTTCATGCGTCAAATCACTCGTGGAGACGATGAGGGGGGATATCGTGGTAAAAAGCGGGGAAGGCGAAGGCTCATGCTTTACCGTCCGCATCCCTTCCCTTTAGTGTAAACCAAATAAGGAGGATGTGATGAGCGAGTCCATTTTAAACGGAAAGAAGATCCTGGCAGTTGACGATGAGCCGGATGTGTTGGCGGTCCTCGAGGAAGAGATCAGGGACGCCTGTCCGCAGTGCCTGTTCGACAAGGCCACGACCTTTGAGGCTGCATCAAAGCTGATTGAGTCCAACCCTTATGACGTGGTTATTCTGGATATTATGGGCGTACGGGGTTTTGACCTTCTGGACCTGGCGGTTAAAAAAGGCATGAAGGTCGTCATGCTCACCGCCCACGCCCTGAGTTCCGATGCCTTGAAAAAGTCATATGATATGAAGGCCCGCTCATATCTGCCGAAAGACAAGCTCGGCGAGGTCGTTCCTTTTCTTGAAGACGTCTTCAAACACGACTTTGAGTCGGGGTGGAAAAACCTTTTCGAAAAGCTCCACGCCTTTTTCACCGACAAGTTCGAATCGGACTGGGAAAAGAAGACCGGCCTCAACTGGCGCGAATGGGGAAAAACATCAGGGCTGTAACTGGAAACCGATAAGAGCAACAAATTGTATGCAGTAAGAAGCAAGCCATAAAAATCTCTACGCCTGCCGCTTACTGCATACTCCTCTTTTTCTCCCCGCCCCCCTACCAGGTTTTATCTCTCTGCCCTAAGCTCTCCGCTTTCTGCCGCCCTTCACGCCCTGCGATGTTCTACGCCCCCGTGCCTTTTTCTTTCTCCTTAAGCGCCTTCAAAACCTTTTCCGGCGTGATGGGCAGGTCCTTGATGCGCACGCCCACTGCGTCGTATATGGCGTTTGCAATGGCAGGCGCCGTGGGCACAAGACCCGGCTCGCCGATCCCTTTCGCGCCGAAGGGCCCATCCTGCTCATCGGACTCAACAATGACCGCCTGTACCGGCGGCACGTCCTTTACCGTGGGCACCTTGTAATCAAGGAAGTTGCCGTTCTTCAGGTATCCCTTTTCATAGATCATCTTTTCGCCGAGGGCATACCCGATGCCCTGGAGGCCGCCTCCGTATATCTGGCCTTCCAGCAATAAGGGGTTGATCGCCTTGCCCACATCGTGGGCCGCGATATAGTTCAGTATCTTCACCTGGCCCGTTTCTTTGTCGACCTCAACCTCAACGCCATGGGCGCCGTAAGCATAGGAAACGGAAAGGTTGCCCTTGAACTCCTTGTCGAAGTTCTCGTTGGCAGGGTCATAAAAATATTCCGCCATGAGCATCTTGCCGCCTAAGGTATAATGCACTTTGCGGAGCGCCTTTCCGAGAGGGGCGCTCTTCTCGCTGTTCTTCACTGAAAAGACAACGCCGTTCTTGATATCCAGCGATGCGGGGTCTTCCTCGAGGAGCTTTGCCGCCACCTCCAGGATCTGCGCCTTTATCTTCTTCGCCGCCCCAAGCGCTGCGTTGCCTGCCACGAAAGTGGTCCTGCTCGCATGGACCCCTACGTCCCAAGGGCATATGTCTGTATCGTTGTTGATGACGTTCACGTCGTCTATGGGAATGCCAAGCACCTCCGCCACGATCTGTGCAATGATCGTTTCCGAACCCTGGCCTATGTCGCTTGCGCCGGTAAAGACGTCGACCTTTCCGAAATCATCCATCTTGATGATGGTGCCGCATCCATCTGACTTGTAGACCCGGGCGCCGCCGCCTACGTGGATAAGCGATGCCATACCGACTCCCCTGCTGCCCCCCTTCCCCTTTTTGCCCTTCCAGTCAAGCCTCTTTACAACCTCTTCGATACATTCCTTCATGCCGCATGAGGTGATCTTGAAACGCTGCGGCGTGATCTCGCCCGGTTCGTTTGCGTTTTTCAACCTCAGTTCATAGGGGTCGATCCCTGCCTTTTCGGCAAGCTGGTCAAGCGACGATTCGATGGCAAACGTGGCCTGCGGGTTTCCGTAGCCGCGCATAGCCTGGCTGTATGTGTTGTTCGTGTAGACGCACTTTGCAGTGTACTTGACGTTCGGCACCTTGTAGAGCGATGAGATGGGGAGCATCATGACGGACGGCGTTGTTGCGCCCCACGATGTATACGCACCGTTGTCAAGGACCATCTCCATCTCGCGGAATGTGAGCCGCCCTTCCTTGTCGCAGCCCTGAGAGATCTTTGTGATCGTGCACTGGCGGGGCGATGTGGCAAAGAACTCTTCTTCCCGGGAAAAGACTATCTTTACGGGCTTTCTTGTTTTCAACGCCAGGAGGATGGCGATATATTCATAGGCATAGGTGTCGAGCTTGCTCCCGAATCCGCCGCCGATGACACATTGAACGATGCGAACGCGCCTGTTCTTGAGTCCGAATGCATTGAGGGCATCAATATAATCGTTCTGTGCGAGCGACGGGATCTGGGTATTGCTGTACATGGTAAGGTTGTTGTTCGTATCGAATTGCGCTACACATCCGCTTGTGCCAAGGCAGCAGTGCGTCACCCACTGGGTGTTGAAGGTATCCTCCACAATAAAAGCCGACTCTTTCCTGGCGGCATCAACATCGCCGCAGACAAGCTTCCAGGGCATCTTCAGGACATTCGATTTTGCCTCTTCATGGATAAGCGGCGCCCCTTCTTTCATTGCCTCCAAGGGATCGAATACGCCCGGCAATTCTTCGTATTCGACCTTGATAAGCGAAAGGGCCTCTTCGGCGACCTCCAGGCTTGTTGCCGCAACCGCTGCGATCTCGTCGCGGATCGACAGAGTCTTCCCTGCCTTAAGCGGCGGGTTGTCCTTCATAACACCGATCCTGAAAGCGGCAGGCATGTCGGAAGCGGTGACCACAGCCCTTACGCCGGGAAGCTGTTCCGCCTTGGAAGTATCGAGCGCGGCTATCCGGGCGTGGGGATACTTGCTGTAGAGGATCTTTCCATGGAGCATGCCTGGGACCTTGAGGTCCTGGATATATATGGCGCTGCCCGCTGCCTTGGGTGGCGCATCACGTTTAGGGATCTTCTGTCCTACTGTTGTTAGATCGTTCATGTTCACCTCCCGCCTACAACTGATTTTATGGCGTCTAATATCTTGACGTAACCCGTGCACCTGCAGAGATTGCCTTCGATTGCCTCTTTGATCTCTTCTTCTGTAGGTTTATCTTTTGCATCGAGGAGCGCTTTTGCAGACATGATCATTCCTGGAGTGCAAAACCCGCACTGGACAGCGCCTTCATTGATGAATGCCTTCTGCAGGGGATGCATCGAGCCGTCCTTAAGGCCGATACCTTCTATCGTTGTAACGCTCTTGCCTTCCACCTCCATCACGGGGAAAAGGCAGGAATTCACCGCCTGGCCGTCAATTATTACCGTACAGGCTCCGCACTCACCATATCCGCAGCCTTCTTTCGTACCGGTCAGCTCAAGGATCTCCCTGAGCAGATAGAGGAGCGTCCACCGGGGGTCTACCTCTATGGCTACCTGTTCGTTGTTCAGTGTGAATACTATCTCTTTCTTCATCGTTCCCCTCCCCTACCAGAGTCTCTCCGGATAAATTGGCTCATCGGGCCGTATTACCCTGTCGATCGATTTTATCAGCGCCCTTTTTACAAGGACCCTTATCATTTCGCTCCTGTACCATGCCTCTCCGCGTATGCTGTCCCTTGGCTGGGCCTCGCCTGCCGCGATGTTCCCTGCCTCTTCGAAAAGTTCGGGAGAGACTATTTTCCCCTTCAGCGCCGCCTCTGCCTTTTTCGCCCGTATGGGCCGGGGTGCGACAACTCCCATGGCAATCCTTGCATCTTCACATTTCAGCCCCTCTTCTTTCAGTCTTGACAATATGCTGGAGATGCCGTCGGCTGCGCAGAACATATCCCTGCAGCGCACCTCGCTTCCGTCCTTGACCGAGATCGTTATCCTGGCTGCCACGCCGAGAATAGGGAGGTCCATTGCCTGCCTGCGGGTATGCTTGATGTAGGCGGACCCGGTGTTCTCATCGAACCCGGGCATAACGAATTCCTTCACGATCTCGCCTTTCGAAAGGACCGTCTTGCCGGGTCCAAGAAAGAAATCATCAAGATCTATCTCCCGCGAGCCCGCAGGTCCTACGATGACCGCCCGCGCATCGAGGACAAGAAGGGGGCAGGCGGTATCGGCGGATGGAGCGGCATTGCAGATGTTCCCTCCGATCGTGGCAACGTTCCTGATCTGGCGTGAACCGAGGCGGGTCGTCGCATCGTTCAAGGCAGAGTAGCGTCGTTTGATATATTCATTGTCTTCGATCGCGCTATGCGTCGCAGCACTCCCGATGCGCAGCCCTTCATGGGTGTCGATGCGGGACAGTTCGTCGATGTTCCGGAGCGAGACCATGCAACGGGGGGCTATCTTCTTCTGCCTGAACATCACCATCACGTCGGTTCCGCCTGCGATATACCGGGCGCCTTCGAGGGAGCCCATCAGCCTTATCGCCTCTTCAATGGTTTTTGGTTTATAGTACTCGTAGCCTGTCAAAGTGACCTCCTTTGTTGTTGGCATAGAGCGATGGGAGGAGAGCGAACGTTCTTGCGCCCCGCCCTCTGCGCTCAGTCTCGATTGTCAAATACCCTCTTTGTCTTTCTCTCGGAACGCGGCAGCGATCCGTAATCCTCTACCTCGACGTCGCAGCTTACCAGGACCTGCCTCTTGACCTCCTTCTCGATGGTCTTTCTGATCTGCTTGTCCCCATCGTGGGATGACGCAAGGCCCTGAGTCCTTTCGACCTTGATGGTCATGTGGTCCTTGCCTCCCTTTTCTTTACGGTACAGGATGATCTGGTATTCGCTCCCCACCTCCCTGACATTGGAGAGGATCTGGTCGATATGGCTCGGATAGATGTTGACCGCCCTGAAGATGAACATGTCGTCGGACCGGCCCAGAATCCTGTCATGCCTCGGCATGATGCTCCCGCAGGGGCAATCGCCGGGCATGATCCTCGTGAGGTCCCGCGTCCGGTAGCGTATGAGCGGCGCCGCCTCCTTGCGAAGCGTCGTAACCACCATCTCGCCCACCTCGCCTTCCTTCACGGGTTCAAGCGTGTCGGGGTCAAGGAGCTCCAGTATATAGTAATCCGCCCAGTAGTGGATCCCCCTATGAAAGCGGCAGTCAAGGCCTGTCCCGGGGCCGTAGAGCTCCGTCATCCCCGGGATATCGTAGAGCTCTTCGTAGCTGACGCCTGAAAGCTCGGATATCCTCTGCCGCATCGCGTCGCTGGCCCGTTCCGAGCCGAAGATCATCTTCTTGAGCGCGATCTTTCCCCGAAGCCCGCGTTCCTCGATCAGCTCCGACATGAGCAGCCCCATGGATGCGGTACAGGTCATTGCGGTGGTCCCGAAATCCTCCAGGAACTGGCACTGCATGTCCGTGTTGCCCGGCCCGATGGGGATCGACATGGCGCCGAAGCGCTCGCAGCCGTTCTGAAAGCCCCACCCCGCCGTCCACACCCCATACCCGACGGCGATCTGTATCCTGTCCTCGAGCGTGCACCCCGCATACTCGTAGCAGCGTGCGAACATGTTCGCCCAGTCGTCAACGTCCTTTGCCGTATAGCACAGCACCTTTCTCTTGCCGGTAGTGCCGCTGGACGCATGGATCCTCACTATCTTTTCAAAGGGGACGCTCCGCAGCGGAAAGGGGTACCCTTCCTGCAGGTCCTTGCTCGTGGCGAACGGCAGCCTCCGTATATCATCGAGGGTCTTGATCTGCTGCGGCTTTACCTTCGCTTCGTCGAGCTTCTTCCTGTAGTGTTCCGATCCGTTATACGCGTGGTTTACCGTCCACTGTAAACCCTCGAGCTGCAGCGCCTTCAACTCCTTCTCGTTCTTCACCTTCGCGTCAAATCGCTTCTCCATCATACCTCCTTGTTTGAAGGATCAAGAATCAATAACCAAACATCAATCACCAAATTAATACCCAATAATCAATGACCGAATCACCAAATGTAAACCGCAGGATATTTCCGTTTGGTTATTGAATATTGGGTATTGGTGATTAATTGGAGCTTGGTTATTGGTCATTGGTTATTCAGATCCCGTGATCTGTTTTCCTCCTCTTACACCTTACAGTTCTCATCATCTGCTTCTCAGCTTCTTCGTTTCCGCTTCATTTACCTCAAAGGTAACCGGATCTATGGCCACGCCGTAATCCTTTTTTGCGCTTTCGATGCTGATATAGCCTTCGATCACGTCATTTACCACCAGCTCCGGGTCTCGTTCGAGCGGGTTGCCGTATCCGCCGCCGCCGGGGGCATCGATGGTCACCCTGTCGCCTGGGTTCAGCTGTGTTAAACCATAGGGGTTCCCCTGTGCTCCGTTGACAAGGAACTGGCCCTTGACACCTGTTTTTCCGTCAAAAAGCCCTTCTGCAGGGTAGCTGTATCTTCCCGCCTGGATGCCGAGGTTGACAGGCGGGATCGGGGCATACTCGTCATCGGGTATCCTGAAGATCTCCCTTTTTCCGAGGCCTCCTTTCATCCTGCCGGGGCCGCCGGAATCGCCTATGAGCTCTCTCTTCTCTACGATAAGCGGGGTATCGCTTTCGAATATCTCTACGGGAGTATTTGCGCCGTTTGCGGGGAAGATATAGACGTAGTTTCCGTCATTGGCAGCGCCTGCCCCCATGCCGCCTCCACGGATGATCACGGAATGCCATGGCTTTCCGCCCTTCCTCTTCCCGTAGAACACATTCATTGCCGCAGGCGTACCGCCGGACCCTGCAATAACGCTTCCGGGCAGAACGCCGGAGATGGCCCGGTAAATGATCTCGGTCAGGAAGTGGCCTATCTGCATCCGGGCGGCAACGGCGGCAGGGAATTTACAGTTCACAACGCTCCCCTCCGGGGCTGAAAGTACGATGGGCCTGGCACAGCCGTCGTTATTGGGGATGTCAGGCGCGAACATGCTTTTAATTGCCATAAAGACATAGGCGTAGGTGAAGTTGAACACCACGTTGCCGCCCCAGTCTACCTGGGGAGAGGAGCCTGAGAGGTCTACAATGATGTCGCTCCCCTCGACCTTAACCGATGCCTGGATAACAATATCCTCTTTGCCCTTTGTCTGCTCGACTATCCCTTTGGCTTGATAGGTGCCGTCGGGGATCTTTCCGATCTCTTCCCTGATGCTTTTTTCCGTGAGGCCTATGATCTGGTCCGCCAGATCATCGAGGTTGTCGAGGCCGCTTTCCTTGAGCATCTGGCGTATCTTCTCCGCGCATACGTGGTTTGCCGCGATCTGCGACCTGATATCGCCGATGACCTCGTCGGAGGTCCGAACGTTCCACCGTATCATGTCAAGCACCGGTTCGTTGAGGACGCCCCCGTCATAAAGCTTTACCAGGGGAATGAACAGCCCTTCCTCGAAGACGTCGTGGTTGTCGGACGCAACCCTGCCGCCGATATCGGAGTGATGGAACACGCAGGCGGTAAAGGCCACAAGCTGGTCTTTGTAAAAGATCGGGCCCATGACGCAGACATCGTTAAGGTGGCCTGCCAGCGCCCAGGGGTCGTTCGTAATGAATATGTCGCCCGCCTTGTAATGATCCAGCGGGAGCTTGTTCACAAGGTTCTTGATCCCCAGCGCCATCGCCCCCGACTGCCCAGGCGTTGCGAAGGTCCCCTGCGCCAGCTCCCTGCCGAACCTGTCGGTGAACATGCAGGTGTAGTCGTGGGCATCCCTGAGCAGGCTTGAAAATGCCGTGCGGGCGACGCTTGAGTCCGCCTCGTCAACGATTGAGATAAGTCTTCGCCACAGGATCTCTAATGTGATCGGATCAAATGTGCGGCCCATTATTGCACCTCCTTAAGGTCAACCCAGAGAAACCCGAAGCCGTCCACCTTGACCTCCGCATCCTCACCGACAATAAAGGTAGACTCTTTCTCCTCGATAATTGCCGGGCCCTGAAAGCTCGCCCCGGGAAAGAGCTTATAGCGGTCGTATATCGTGTAGGGAATAAAATCTTTTGCAGCGGGCGAGTACGCGGGGCGCTGCCCCTTTATCGCCGCCTTGATCGTCTGTCCCTTCTTTTTGCGAAGCTTCGGAAGCTGCAGGAGGCGCTCCGGGAGGCTTGCCCTGACCTTAAAGTTGATGAATTCCACCTCCGAGTCGGGATAGGTCCTGCCATAGAGCTTCTCGTAGGCGTCGTCAAAAAGCCTCCTGATCTCTTCTTTCCGGAACTTTGTAAAATCTCCGGCAGATACCGGTATGTTCATCTCTGACCCCTGCCCTACGAAGCGCATGTCTATGGAGCGTGCATAGTGGATCATATCGTCGGCCGCCTCCTTCTTGAGGATCTTCGCTGCATCCGCTTCGAGCCCCCTGAAGATATCCTCTATCGCTGAAAAAGCAACGTTGTTAAGGGAGGACTTGTGGCTCCGGAGCAGGTCAAAGGCTCGCGGGGCAGTGAAAAATCCCATTGCAGAGCCTACGCCGGCGTTGGGCGGCACAAGCAGGCGGGGCGATCCCAGCTTCTTCGCCAGACCATAGGCGTGGACAGGCCCTGCCCCTCCAAAAGCAGCTATCGTTACGATCTTCGGGTTCCCGCCCTTTTCCGCGATGTGCGTCTTTGCTGCTGCAGCCATGGTTTCATTTATCAGGTCATGTATTCCCCAGACGGCATGGATGAAGGATACCCCGAGGGGATTCGCAACCTTCTCCTCGATGCCGCGCCGCGCGCCTTCCTTGTCAAGCCTCATCGTTCCCCCGAGGAAATAGTTCTCGTCAAGATAGCCGAGCAGAAGGTCGGCGTCGGTCACGCATGGGTCGGCCCCTCCACGCCCGTAACAGATGGGCCCCGGCTCGGCGCCAGAGCTTTCCGGTCCGACCTGAAGGGTGCCGAGCTTGCTCACCTTCGCGATGCTCCCGCCGCCGGCCCCGATCTCCATGAGGTCAACGACCGGCACCTGGATCGTAAGCCCGCTGCCCTTCATGAATCGCTGCACCCGTCCCACTTCGAACGTCGGGACAACGCCTGCAACCCCTTTCTGTATAAGGCAGGACTTCGCGGTTGTCCCTCCCATATCGAAACAGAACATCTCGGGTATATTGAAGTGCTTGCCGTAATACTGGCCGGCGATCACTGCCGCTGTCGGCCCCGACTCGATGATCCTGACGGGAAATTCAGCCGCTGTTTCTACAGAGGTGACCCCTCCGCTTGAAAGCATAATAAAGAGCTTGCCTTTAAAGCCGATCGACTGGAGCCTTCCCGCCAGCTTTGAAAGGTACCGCCCCGTGAGGGGCTTCACGTATGCATTCGTCGCCGTGGTGCTCGTCCGCTCATACTCCTTGATCTGCGGCAGGACGTGGTATGAGACCGAAGCGGAGACCTGCGGCGCCTCCTGCGCGATAACCTCTTCTATTATCTTTTCGTGGGCGGGGTTCTCAAAAGAATTTATAAGGCAGACGGCGATCGACTCGATGCCCATATCGAGGAGCGCCCTGACCGCTCTTTGCGCCTCTTCCCTGTCCAGCGCCTTCAGCACGCTCCCGTCGCTCCGTATCCTCTCGTCCACCTCTACGCGGTATTTTCTGGGAACCAGCGGCTTAGGGAATTCGGCAAATATATCATAGGGGGCATAGCGTATCTCCCGCCCGATTTCAAGGACATCCCTGAAGCCTTTTGTTGTGATAAGCCCCGTTTTTGCGCCCTTTCTCTCTATAATGGAGTTGATGACAAGGGTTGTCCCGTGTATCAGCTCGTCAAGCTTCCCGACAAAGTCAGGCGTTGCCTTCTCGAGCGCCCTGATCCCCTCTTCGACCGCGTCGGAAGGGTCCTGGGGCGTGGTAAGGCACTTGCCGGTCATTATCTCTCCTGTTTGGTCGTTGAGCAGGACAAAGTCTGTAAATGTGCCGCCTATATCGCAGCCCAGCCGGTAATACCTATCGTTCATAATCTCCCCTTTCTTGGATTCAAGCACTAAATCCTAATATCGAAATCCGAACTTTCTCCGAGGTTAAACATTTTGCCTTTCACCTTTTACCGGGTTCTTCCCTTCACGCCTTACTCCTGACGGATCTTTAAAACAGGCCTGGTTCGTTGAACTCTCCAAAAACCTCCCTGAAAATGCCCGTCATCTCTCCTACGGTTGCGTAGGCCTTACAGCATGAAACAAGGTAGGGCATCACGTTCTTTCCGTCCCTGGTGGCCGCCTCCAGGTCCTTCAGCGTCCTCGAGACATCCTTTTCGGAGCGCTCCCTCTTCACCGCGCGAAGGCCCTCTATCTGCCTCTCGGCGGATTCCCAGTTATATTCATGGAGCTCCACGTCCATCGATTCCCCCTCTTCTCTATAGATGTTCACCCCCACCTTCAGCAATTCGCCGGACTCAAGGCCTTTTTCGATTTCGTATGCCTGCCTGGCCATAAGCCTCTGGATATGCCCTTCGGAAACCGCCTTAACAATGCCTCCGAGCTTTTCGATCTTCCCCATCTCTTCTTCGATCTTCTGTTCCATCTCCTTCGTGATCGTTTCGATAAAGTAGCTCCCGGCGAGAGGATCGACGGTATCGCGGAGGCCCATCTCGTCCATGAGGACCTGGAGCGTCCGGAGCGAAATAAGCGCCGAACGGGGCGTAGGGATCGTGTACGCCTCGTCGTAACTGCACAGCGCCGTCGTCTGGGCGCCGGAGAGCGCTGCGACAAGGGCATAGTATGCGCCTCGCATGATGTTGTTCTCGGGCTGCTCTTTGGTGAGGCCATACCCGCCGCCGCCGAAGAGCCCCCGGAGAAAGAGGTTCTGCGGTTTCTTCACTTTGTATTTTTCCTTCAGGTTCCTCGCCCAAAGTTTTCTGGCTGCCCTGAACTTGGCGACCTGTTCCCACATATTCCCAAAGAAATTAAGGTTAAAGGAGAAATGACCCACAAAGTCGTCAATGTCATACCCCCTCGCAAGGACATTATCTATATAGGCGTTTGCAATGAGTATAGCGCAGGCTATCTCCTGGGCAGGCGTTGCCCCTGATTCCCTGATGTGGTAGCCGCAGACGCTTACGGGATTGGTCCTGGGCATAACGGTCATCGAATATTCTATGGTGTCGCCGATAAGCTTCATCGCCGGCTCCACGGGAAAGATCCATGCCCCGCGGCCTATCATCTCTTTCAGGATATCGTTCTGAGGGGTTGCCGAAATTATCTTTGGGTCATACCCGTATTTCTCTGCGACGGCCTGGTACATGGCGAGCATGATCGATGCGACGGCATTGATCGTCAGGCCTGATCCGATCTTGTCCAGCCGTATATCCTTAAAGGCGGTCTCAAAGTCGCGAAGGGTGTCAACCGCCATGCCGACCCTGCCGACCTCACCCTCTGATATGGGGTCGTCGGAGTCATACCCCATCTGCGTGGGAAGGTCGAAGGCGACATTCAGCCCTGTCTGGCCATGAGAGATCATCAGTTTGAACCGTTCATTTGTCTCCTGGGGAGTGCCAAAGCCGGTATATTGCCTCGTGGTCCACGCCCTTGAACGGTACCCGAGCGGGTGTATGCCTCTCGTGTAAGGGTATTCGCCGGGGTCTGCCAGGTCTTTTTCATACGAGAAGCCTACTCGCTCAAGGTCCTTCGGGGAATAGGAAGGGTTAATGTGGATGCCCGACTCGTATATAACGTCTTCTATCTTGTCTTTTTCGTCCTTTATATAGCGCGCCACTGACATGGTTCCCTCCTATGCGTTTTTCGCGTTTGCAAAAAAATTGATTATTTCGGACATCGGGGTACCTCCGGGAAATATGCCGGCCACTCCCATCTCTTTCAGCTTGGGGATATCCCTTGAAGGGATAACGCCGCCGACAAAAACGGCCTTGTCGCCGATCCCCTTTTCCCTGATCTTCTGGAAGAGCCTCTGGGTAATAGGGATGTGGGCTCCCGTCATGATGGAAAGGCCTATGAAGTCAACGTCTTCCTGGATTGCAATATTGACGATCTGGTCGATCGTCCTGTGCAGCCCCGAATAGATTACCTCCATGCCCGCATCCTTGAGCGCCAGCGCCACGACCCTTGCGCCCCTGTCGTGTCCATCCAGGCCGGGTTTTGCTATCAATACCTTGGTCCTCTTCCCTGCTGCCATGGCATGCCTCCTGAAATTTTATTTATTCCATCGCCTTATGCTGTGTGCTTTCTTTTGCGATCAACGTCTTCATTACTTCCGATGTTCCCCCTGCGTAGAGAAGAAACCGGGCGTCCCTGTAGTACCTTTCCGCCGGATATTCCACCGCTATGCCGTACGCGCCGTGGATCCGCGCAGCTTGGTCCACTACGTAGCATGCGGTCTCAGTCGAAAAGAGCTTGGCGATCGCTGACTCTTTTTTTACTGCCAATCCTTTATCCTTCAACCATGCCGCGTAATATGTAAGGAGCCATGCGCTCCTGATCCTTGTCTCCATTTCCGCTATCTTATCCTGTATCAACTGAAAATTTGCTATGGGGCGCCCAAAGGCCTCCCTCCCCCTCGCATACTTGAGGCCTGCATCATAAGAGCTTTTTGCAAGCCCAAGGCCAAGGGCGGCAATCATGATCCTGACCTCGCTCAGAAAGGATTCCAGGTATTTCAGCCCTTTCCCTTCCTCGCCAAGAAGGTTTTCCTTCGGTATGCGGCACTCGTCAAAGATAAGTTCTACGGCCGGTGCGCCGCGCGCCGACATCTTTTCGATCTTTTGCCCTACAGAAAAGCCATGCGTGCCCTTCTCGACAAGGAAAAAGGTGAGCCCCTTGAGCCCTTTGGATGGACCTGCCAATGCGGCGACGGTAACGAAATCTGCAACATCCCCGCTGGTGATCCAGAGCTTTCTCCCTTTCAGGATATAGCCTTCCCCGTCTCTATGGGCCATGGTTCGCATTGCCCCAAGGTCAGAGCCGCAGTCCGGCTCGGTGAACGCGATGGTCCCTATCTTCTGCCCGCCCATCGCGGGGACCAGGAGCCTCTCCTTTTGTTCTTTTGTCCCGAACCTATGGATAAAATCGGTTCCCATGAGGCACTGCATTGTCGCTGCTGCCGCAAAAGACATGGAAACCTTTGCAATCTCTTCGGCGAGTATCGTAAAGGTTATGCAGTCCCCGCCCATCCCGCCAACCTCCTGAGGATACCTGATGCCGAAATAGCCGAGCCTTCCTATTTCTTCAAAAAGCTCCCTGGGAAATCTGTCCTCTTTGTCGATGGCCGCGGCGTGAGGCGATAGGACCTCCCGCAATGCCCGGCGGATGTTCTCTCTGAAAAAGACCTGCTCTTTTGTGAGATCGAAATCCATGTCCAGTCTTCGATTATGCCTGCCTGCTAAGCCCGGCCGCCTTGCTGTTGCTTTTTGGAATTGCCGGTTCCATGTTTCAGCGCTTCCTTTTTTATCTTCTTTTTAATAATCGTCTTTCCGCGGGTAATGTGTTTTCGCACAAGCCTCTCTACCTTGCCTGCACGTCTCGATTTCATAAGGGCTATCATCTCGCGGTGGTCCTTTATGGAGAGCTCCACCATGCCCTCGTACCGCAGGATAATGATCCTGTAGCGGTAGATATAATCCCTCAGGTCGTTAATGATGGTGTAAAGCCTGGCGCTCTGGGCAATCCTGTAGAGCCTGTCGTGAAATTCGGTATTGAGCCTTACGCACTCTTCGAGCTCCCTTCTTTTCAGGCACTGTTCTTCCCTGTTCACGATCTCTTCCAGGAATTTGAGGTCATCGTCTGTAACTCTTGTTGTAGCGAGATATGCGGCGTAGCCTTCGAGGATGCCGCGAATGCCGAGGATTTCTTCGATGTCCCCGTCCGTAATGGCGCTTACCGCATAGCCGCCCTTGGACAGCTTATGGATGAGGCCTTCTTTTTCAAGCTTCTGGATCGCTTCCCGTACCGGCGTCCTGCTTGTCCCCAGCTCCTCTGCAAGCCGCTCCTCTACAAGCCTTTTGTTCTGCGGCAGCGCCTGGTTGAGGATAGACGCCTTGAGGCTTTTATATACCTGCTCCCTTAAAAACCTCCCCTTTCTGACACTGGCCTGGTCGTACGAGGCTTCCATGTCTCCCCCTGCGTGGTCCTTAGATAATTCCTTTTGTTTTCAGCTCTTCCAGCTTTTCCTTCGGATAGCCGAGCTTCTTGTTGTAGATCTCCTCGTTCTGTTCCCCAAAGCGCGGAGGGAAGGGAAGCTTCTTCTCCATCGACTTGATATAGTTGTTTGTGAACGGAGGGGGCGCAAGGTAGATCGTGGTCCCTGTCTTTGGATCGGTAGAGGTGAGTATCTCGTTCCTTACGTAAGGGTCTTCCAGCACGTCGCCGAGGGTGTTGACCTTGGAGATGGGGATCGTGGCCTTGGTGAAGAGCGCGATCAGATCGTCGGTCGTGTATCTCCGGGTTGCCTCTTCGATCGCCTTGTTCAGGTTGTCCACATCCTTGATCCTGCCTTCGTTCCTGCTGTATTCGGGTTTTGCAAGGGCCGAGAAACCTTCTATCTGCAGCATTTTCTCCCACTGGATGTCGTTTCCAACGGCAATATAGGCATAGCTGTCTTTCGTCTTATAAACGCTCACCGGGGCGAAGAACTCATGGGTGTTGCCCCGCCTCGTGATCGTTTTGTTAAAGGACTTTGTCTGGGTGATGGGGACGGTCATCCAGGAGACGGTGCTCTGGAACATCGAGAGGTCTATCCTTGTCCCCTCCCCGGTCATGGCACGCTTGAAGAGGGCCTTCATGATCAGCCCGTAGGCGTGTTCGCTGGTGCCCATGTCGGGAAGCGGCACACCGAGAACATAAGGCGGGCCGTCCTTGTCGCCCGTGAGGTCCATCAAGCCGCTTCTCGCCTGCAGGATCGGGTCGTAGGCTCCCTCGTTGCTGTCGGGGCCGAATCCCGTCAGCCCTACCCATATAATATCCTTTTTTATCGCTTTTACTGTCTCATAGTCGACTCCGAGCTTCTTGTAGTTGCGCGGGAGCTGGTTTGTAGCGAATATGTCGACGTTCAATTCCACGAGCAGCTTCCTGAATATCTCGTGGCCTTCGGGTGCGCCGAGGTCAAGCGTGATCGCCTCTTTGTTGCAGTTGATGGCAAGAAAATAGGTGTACATCCTGTCTTCGTTAAGCCTGTTCTCGCCAACCCTTCTGTTCGGATCGCCGTATACGGGGTGCTCCATGCGGATAACCTTCGCCCCGTCAAGGGAAAGCCTGTATGTTAGGTATGGCAAAACCGTCGCCTGTTCAAGGGACAGAACCGTAATGTTTTTAAAAATTTCATGGTCTTCCATGCGCCCTCCTTTGGATACTGTATACAATTTGATTGATTTCAACTATAGTATCACTGTAAATAATTGTCAAGAATTTTGTATACAAAAATAAACAACAATTGATTTAGGCCCTTTTTTATTGTAGATTAGACGCAACGCAAGCATTCAGCTATTATTATTGAGCTTTTGGCTGCAACGGGGCGCTGCTCCCTGAAGCCCTATGAGTGAAAACTTGCTGTTAAAAGCTGTGGTTTCGGAGGATCAATGAAGGGAATAATATTTAGCGGGATACAGCCTACCGGGGACATCCATCTGGGGAACTATGTCGGCGCCATCAGGCATTGGGTCCGCCTGATGGAGGAATATGACTGCATCTTCTCTGTTGTCGATTACCATGCGATCACCGTGGAATACCCCATAGAAGAACTGAAGCAGCGCTCTGTTGAAACAGCGCTCATCCTCATCGCCTGCGGGTTGTCGCCTGAAAAGTGCAGGATCTTTGTCCAGTCCCATGTCCCCGAGCACACCGAGCTTGCCTGGATATTCAACTGTGTAACGCCCATCGGGGAACTCGAGAGGATGACCCAGTTCAAGGACAAATCGAAGCAGCACCGGGGCAATATCAATATGGGCCTCATGGGCTACCCTGTCCTTCAGGCTGCCGACATCCTTATATATAAGGCAGGGTTCGTGCCTGTCGGCGAAGATCAGGTGCAGCACGTTGAGCTGTCGAGAGAGGTGGCGCGGAAGTTTAACGGCAGGTATGGCGAGATCTTTCCGGAGCCTCAGGTGATACTCTCCGGGGCGCCGAAGATCCTCGGAGTAGACGGCCAGGCAAAGATGTCGAAGACCCTCAACAACTACATCGGGATACTGGAAGACGAAAAGGATGTTTGGGAAAAGCTGAGGACGGCCGTGACGGATGTGAACCGGGTGAGGCGCTCCGATACGGGCAATCCGGAGGTGTGCAACATCTACACGATACACCGGGCGTTCTCAGAGAACGCCATGCTTCTCGAGATCGACAAGGGCTGCAGGTCGGCCGCCATCGGCTGCATAGACTGCAAGAAGATGCTCTTCGAGAATATCAACAAGGAACTGGCGCCGGTCCGCGAGAAGGCCATTGCATTGAAAAATCACGCCGGCTATGTGATCGACTCCCTTAAAAAAGGCGCAAAGGAATGCAGCACCATCGCGAAGCAGACGATGGACGAAGTGCGCAAGGCTATAGGGCTGTATATTCCGTAGACAGCTCACAGCTATCAGCAAAACCTGTTCAACGTTCAGGATCTTACTGTCATCACGAGAATATGGCCCTCATGCGCTGCACGAAAGTTATCAATGAAAGGCTTCGGCATATGCAATTGGGGCATAATATCAATTTTTAGGGCCGAGATTTACCCGTAAGCGCTATACTTACGAAAGCTTGCACGTAGAAAAATACAAGGGGTTAAAAATATGGGTAACAAAAGTGTCCCCATTGCGCTTCTATCCTCAATATTCCGAAAAATTAATAATTTAATGGACGTCCCTAATCCCAATCAGCACCAAATATCCCTCCGACAAGAGCCGGCAATACTTTAGATATGAATTTAAACAGCTCCATTCCTTCTCGCTAACGCAGAGTTGAGCCGGAGCGTACGCGATTGGCTCAAACGACTGGTTATGACCTTTCTCTTGATTCACTGATTGCTTCCAGTATTTCCTGTCTGGAAATACTTTTGCTCAGGCCTGGTACATCGAATGGGGAACGGCGGGGGTGAGTGGATTTAGGAACAATGGTGTACATGTCACCTTTACGACGTTTAATTACAACCTCTTCAATCTTAGATTCTTCGAGGATGCTTGAAAGTTTCTCTCTAGCCTCAGAATAAGTGTAAATTTTCATGATACTACGTCACCACCTTTATTGATAGACTTTTCGCAACTTCGCCCATGCGGGCATCGAGGCTAACAAGGGGTAATTTTGTCTCAAGACAGCACTGAACATAAAAGGCATCATATGCATAGATATTGAGCCTAAGAGCAATTTTTAAAGCATCGTATATTCTGATAGGCACAAGCCTTACAGGGATGCTTTGCGAGATGTTAAATGCTTTAAGCGCTTCTCGATCTGTTAAACGCCTTTTCTTCCTCATCGCCGTCAGTGTATTGGCTATTTCATAGGGAAGGATCTCCGGCGCAATAAGGGCACAACCTGATGTTTTTTCAATGATCCATTTTCTGTCAACTTCATCAAGAACAACGGAAAGGAAGGCGCTTGCATCAACTACTACTTCCATATAATTAGTTGTACAACTCCTTTATCAAGTTGTCAATATATATTTGCCATAACAAAGAATTCGCCGGGGGTGGCCCGACAGGCCGATGGGGGACGTCCATGAAATTATAAATATCCACGAACACTTTCCCCGGGGATGGCAGTAGGAACCTTCAATTGATGTCCTACAAAATCTCTTGTCGGTTGATTGATCCCCCATGAACCCGCCCCTTTTGTAATCTTCCTCCAGGGGCCATAAAAATGCAATAAACTTCTTTCCCGATGGCCACAAAGGAATAAAACCCGTTCAATGTTCTATGTTCTATGTTACAACAAACAAAATAGACTGAACCCGGCGGAATACGTTATGAGGGCATCGGTGCCGGGCGTATTGCGAGAAGCGAGCTGCAAGGGACGAGGAACGGGTTTCGCTGTGTGCTGATTGCTGAAAGCTTTCTGCTTCCTCATATCCCTTGACATTTCACCCACCGTACCATAATCTTTTTCCATGCGGAAACTTGCGATAGGCATGTTCGATTCGGGCGTCGGCGGGCTCACGGTGCTGAAAGAGGTGAAGGCGCTCCTGCCCCATGAGCACATCGTCTACTTCGGCGACACGGCGCGCCTGCCCTATGGGAACAAGTCGCCGCAGACCGTCACGAGGTATGCCCTTGAAAGCGCGCTATTTCTTCTTACCAAGGGGATAAAGCTCCTCGTCATCGCCTGCAACACCTCGTCGGCGTTCGCCCTGAACATCCTCCAGAAAAAGCTGCCGATCCCTGTGATCGGCGTCATCGATCCCGGCGCAAAAGAAGCGGTGGGCCATACAAAGAACGGCAGGATAGGCGTTATCGGCACAAAAGGCACGATAAAGAGCACGGCATATGAAAGGTCCATTAAAAAGATCAGCCCCGATACCGCTGTCATCTCGCGGCCATGTCCGCTCTTTGTCCCTATCGTGGAAGAGGGGCTCGAGAACGATGAGGTCGCGCATCTCATGGCAGAGAAATACCTTCATGACCTGAGGCGATCGGACATCGATGTCCTCGTCATGGGGTGCACGCATTATCCTGCGCTGGAGAAGGTGATAAAAAAGGTTATGGGCAAAGGCGTAACGATCGTACACACAGGCCGGGAAACAGCAAAAGAGGTCAAAAATGTCTTAGAGAAAAAAGGCCTCCTGAACGATACGGCCAAGGGCAGCTATGAGTATTTCGTGACCGATGCGCCGGAGGCGTTCGAAGAGATCGGCGGCCGCCTCCTCGGTGAGCAGCTGGCACGCGTTAAATCCCTAAAGAACCTCGATTTCAAAGATTTCCTTCTCTCTTCATGATCGTTCATGTTGCCTTACCGATCCCCGTAACAAAAACATTCTCATATTTCTCGCCCGATGAATGGGGGCCCTACATCCGGAAATACAGCAGGGTTGCCGTTCCCTTCCATAACAAAACGCTGACGGGTTTTGTCGCGGGCATCGAAGAGGGAACCGGCAAGGGGCTTAAAGAGGTTGCCGAGGTGCTCGACCCCTTCCCCCTTCTCACCTCTCCCCTTGAAGGCCTTGTCGAATGGGCATCGCGCTATTATATTACCCCTCTTGGCATTGTCCTAAAATATGCGCTGCCCCTGAACCCCCATATTGAACGCTATCTTTGTGTCAAGACCAACGCCCGGTCGTTGGGGGCCCTCGACGGCATGCCCCTCCGGAAGGCGTTAAGGGCCACAGGGAAGGTTGACCTTCTGCAATATCTCAGGGAAGGGTCCGCCACGCTTTTTGACACATTGACAGGGGCGGATTTCCTGCCGGCCGATACCATAGGGGGAAGTGATGCGGGCGGAGAGAAGGCGCTTTATGCCGGGGCAATTTCAAGCCGCCTTGAAAGGTACCTCCAGCTTATCTCGATTCATCTGGAAAAAGGCAACAGCGTCATAATGCTCCTCCCCGACTACTTCTCCGCAGGCGCCTATTTTTCCCGCACCCTTTCAGCGGCATTCAGAGACCGCGTTTTCTGGTACGGCTCATCGATACCGTTAAAAAAGCGGATGGAGGCCTATTTCAAGGCAAGGCAGGGCCATGGATGCCTGGTGCTTGGCAACAAAAGCGCTGTTTTTCTCCCTGTCAACAGGCTTTCATGCATCATCGTGGAAAGGGATGAAGAAGACGAGTACAGAAACGAGGAGGGCTTCAGGTTCAATCCGCCAACCGTTGCGATGCAAAGGGCAGAGATAGAAAAGGCCGCGCTTTTTATCGGCAGCGCTTCCCCGTCGATCGAGTCATACCACCGTGCCCGGGAAAAGAGGCTTGTTTTTATTGACAGCGCTTGGCTCGGGGAAAGGCATTACGATGAAAATGTGCATGAGGCGAAGGCCGCATCGTACGGCTTGCTGCTCGATGAACTGGCTGCGACGGCAGGCAAGGTGCTTGAGCGAGGGGAAAGCATTGCGGTCTTCACCCCCAGAAAGGATTACGGCTCTTTTATCCAGTGCGCGGAATGCAAAAATCCCTTCCTGTGCCCCCGGTGCGAGAGCGTGCTGAGCTACCACAAGGAAACGGGAAGGCTTGCGTGCGGCGCCTGCGCGGGGGATTTTGCATTCGAGGAGCGGTGCCGCCATTGCGGGGGGAACATAATACGGTTCGGCCAGATCGGCGCCGAATACATCGAAGAACATCTCAAGGGAGCTTTCCCTCAATATCCCGTTGCAAGGTTATCCGGTAATGCCGGGAAAAAGAGGGCGAAGCCCCCGGTTCTGCCCGGCAGGCAGCCCTATGTCCTTATAGGAACCCAGCCCCTCTCCAAGCTCTATGGCATTCATGTCCATGCGCTTGCGCTCTTTGGCTGGGAAGACATGCGGCGCATGGCCGGGTACAGGTCGGACGAGAAGATGTTCCATGCCCTTATCAATCTTCTTGACGCCCTCACCCCCAGCGAGGTCTTCTTTTTTATGGACAGCAAGAGAAAGGTAAGCCCCGCGGATTTCCTCAACATGGAGGCGTTCTACATAGATGAACTGAACAAGAGGAAGGCCTCGGACTTCCCGCCGTTTACGAGGGTGTTCCTGGCAGAAGTTGTAAAAAAAACAAAAGAGGCGGGGTTGCCTGTTGTACAAAGAATAAAAGAGGCGTTGGCGCAGAAGGGCCTCATCGACCATATGGCGGGCCCTCTCCTGAAGAAAAAAAAGGCATACAGGTGGAAGATGATCCTGAAGGGAAACGACGAGATCCTTTATCAAACCCTCCTGGAGATATACGACATGCCCGGCGTGCGCATCGAGGTAGATCCGCCGAATATCTAAATCCGAAGCACGAATATCAAAGCAAAATATCGTAAGGCGTCAGGCGTGAGGCGACTTAACCCCTTACAGCTCACGATTTAGGGGTTCTATCGTGTTTAGTATTTCGTGCCTGAACTGTGTCTGCTTTATAGCAACAAAAAAAGGGGCGGGAAGATCCCGCCCCTTGATTGTCTGCAAAGATATTACTTCTTTGCTGGCGGTGCTGGCGGTGCTGGCGGCGTTGCAGGTTTTGCAGGCTCTGCCTTTGCCGGAGCTTCCTTCTTTTCTTTCTTCGGCTTCTTTTCTTTTTTTACCTTCTTTTCTTTCTTCGCCTTCTCTGGCTTGTCTGCCTTCACTGCAGGCTTCTCTACCTTTGCTTCGGGCTTCTCGGCCTTCACTGCCGGCTTGTCGGCTGCTGCAGGTTTCGGAGCATCCTTCTTCGGTGCCTGTGCGAACACCGTTGTAACGAATGCCACGCTGATCAGAATTACGAGTGCGATCATGAAAATCTTCTTCATATTTTTTCACCTCCTCCCGTTTATGGTTTGATTTTCTTTGTTAAAATTATTTGCATTTACCGTGCCAGCATCATAACGTATTAAAAATAAATACTATTATAAAAATAAGGGGGTGTGAATTCCTGTGATAGTCGGATATTTCCGACTAAAATAAGGCGGGTTAGTCGGATATTTCCGAGTGGGCCTTCCGTGGGTGCTTGACCTGAGAGGAATGCCTTCCCTGCCCTGCCTTCGCCTTATAATCATATAGCCCGAGATCTCTAAGCTTCCCGATCCCGACGAAAAATGTGTCCCTGTTGATGCCGAGCCTCTCGATAATCTCTTTCGGTTCAAGCTGCTCATGAAATTTTTCGTCCAGCGGGTCAAGCTTCGTAAGGTAAAGATAAAGGCGGTACTCGGCCGCGGTAAGCTTAGCGTCAATGAGATGGTCTATGGAGGAACGCAATTTCTCAATGGACGCATCGGACACGCTACCGTGCCTTACCTCTTCCGGCACATGGTCAATGCCGATAACATCTCCGTCGCACATCACATAGGCCCTCTCGATCACCGATTCAAGCTGCCGCACGTTGCCGGGCCAGGAATACTGCAAAAGCGCGTGGAGGGTGCCTGGATCAAGGGCCTTCTTTGTTCCGTGTGACCCGTCAAGCCTCTTGAGAAAGTATTCTATTAGCAGCGGTATATCCGTCGTCCTTTCCCGAAGCGGCGGAATGGAAAAGGCGATGACGTTCAGGCGGTAGTAAAGGTCTTCCCTGAACCGTCCCCTTGCTATCTCGTCCTCGAGCTTCTTGTTCGTTGCGGCGATGATCCGCACGTCCAGCTTGATCGTTTCTCTGCCCCCTATCCTCCTTATCTCTTTCTCCTGAATGGCCCTCAGCAATTTTGCCTGGGTGCTTAACGTGAGGTCGCCTATCTCGTCGAGGAACAGGGTGCTGCCGTTCGCCTGCTCGAAGAGCCCGTTGTGCCGTGAGGCCGCGCCGGTAAAGGCGCCCTTCTCGTATCCAAAGAGCTCGCTCTCCAGGAGCGTCTCCGGGATCGCCGCGCAGTTGATGGCAAAAAATGGCTTGTTTTTCCTGGGGCTGTTGTAGTGAATGCTCTTTGCAAAAAGCTCCTTTCCCGTGCCGCTCTCTCCATAGATGAGCACCGTGGAGCTGGTCGGCGCTACCCTCAGAACGATCTTGTACAGCGATTCCATGCTCCCGTGAACACCCACAATGTTGTCGAGGTGGAACCGGTCAACAAGCTGGTCCTTCAGCATAATATTGTCTTTCAGCAACCTTACCTGGTTCATTGCATTGTTGATCACGAGGAGGAGCTGATCTTTTTCAAAAGGCTTCTCGAGATAGTAGAATGCGCCGAGCTTTGTCGCCTCCACGGCCGAGGGTATGGATCCGAAGGCCGTGATGATAATGACGTGGCAGAGCTTGTTGAGCGCCTTCGCCTCCTTCAGCACCTCGGTGCCGTCAATGTCGGGCAGCCGCAGGTCGGTAAGGACAAGGTCAAAACTATTTGCCCTCATGATGTCGATTGCCCTTTTCCCGCGCTCCGCATCCTCTATGTAGAACCCCTCCTTCATGAGGATCGTCCTGATGATCCCCCTCTGGTTCTTGTCGTCTTCTACAACGAGAATGCTTCCCCTGTCATGCTTCATGGGCAGGTATCCTCAGCTTCATGGTGGTACCTTTCCCTACCGTACTTTCTAAGGTGATTGTCCCCCCGTGCTCTTCAACAAAGCGTTTTGTAATGGCAAGCCCAAGGCCGATGCCGAATTTCTTCGTTGAATAGTAGGGCTCAAAGACCTTTTGCAGGTCATCGCTCTCGATCCCCCCTCCTGTATCGCTGACCGCAATGTACAAGAAGGAGCCCTCCTTGCCGCACCTGATCCTCACCAGCCCTTTATCTTCGTCTATGGCCTGAACGGCATTTAAAATGAGGTTTATCAGGCATATCCTTGTATATTCCCTGTCGCAGTATGCCCGCAACCCGTTCTCGCTGCATTGGACCTCCATCGTGATCCCGCCTCTCACCTTGTCCCGCACGATAGACAGCGCCTCGCTGATCAGCGTTTCAGGGGACACCCATTCCCTGTTGAGCGCTATCGGCTTCCCCAGGAAAAGGAAGTTGTGTATCAACTCGTTGATCCTGTATATCTCTTTCAGCAGGCTGTCGAGCAGGGACTTGAGGTCCTCTTTGTCGCCTATCTCTGATTCCACTACCCTCTCTTTGATGTGGCCTATGGAGAGCGTGAGAAAATTGAGGGGGTTCCTTATCTCGTGTGCTATTCCGGACGAGAGCTGCCCGATCATTGAAAGCTGCTCCGTCTTTTTCAGCTTATCTTCCAGCTCCTTGCGCTCGTCCAGCTTGTCCACCATTTCGTTGAAGCTCCTGACAAGCACCCCTATCTCGTCTTTGCGGTCCGTTTCCCTTATCTTCACCAATTCCCCTTCGGCGATCTTCTTGCTCGCGTTGGCGATCTTCTTGATGGGCTCGGTATATTTTTCAGCTAAGATGAGGCAGATGATGATGCCGATACTGAACGCAAAGACCATGCTCAGGATCCTCTTCATGTGGCTCCTGCTCTGCAATAGCTTGTAGTCGTCGAGGGCTATATTGATGTGGATGTATCCTATGTTCTGCCCCTTGATGGAGACGGGCGTTATCACGTTGTAGAGCCTCTGGGGATCCTTTTTGCTCTCCTCCCCGAGCCTTGCCGTTATCATGAGGTCTTTTTTTCGCCAGCTCTTTTTCTCTCCGACCTTCTCTACTGTCCCGATCTTTTTCGGGTTCGAGCTGGCGATGACCTCCGACGTGTCGCTGACGATGGATATCTCTTTAATTCCCTTCTTGTTGAGCATGTCGACGTAGCTCTTCAGCCTTTCCGTGCTGTCTCCCCTGTAGGTAAGCTCTTCCACGCTTATCTGTATGGCCTTGGTAATGTCGTCGATATTCTCGCTCAGCTTGTCAAGGAGCTTCTCTTCGGCCTGCGAGTAAATGATGGTCAGGGAGCTTACCGACATGACGAGGAGAAAAAGGAGGATGACGAGCAGCTGCGTCTTCAGCGAGAGGCTGCGGAAGACGCTCTTTACCGATGCATAAAGGTTCTTCCCCTTCATCGTCTTATCCTCTTGTGCCCTTCCCGCTTCCATCTGTGAGGCAGCGGCCGATCCGCTCTATTATAATATCTTTCGGGATCAGATGGAATATGTCCTTCAGCGGGGGGCCGCTCTTTCTCCCCGTGAAGAGTATCCGCAAAACCATAAAGAGCTCTTTCCTTTTAAATCCTCCCTTGCCTTCCATCGCCCTGACCAGTTCATCGAAGGGAGGGGAATTGTTTTCGGCGAGCAGATCTCTTAGTCCCTGCGCGAAGCTGTCCAGCGACCCGGCCTGAGACAGGTATGCGCGGCCTTCCTCATCCACTGAGGCGTCTTCGAAGATGCGCAGATATTCTTTCATGTCCTTCAGGGTTGAAGCGTTTTCCCGCAAAGCCAGGATCTTGCCTCCGTAATCGCCCCGGAGGCCCAGCATTTCCATGATCTCTTCGGGGCCGGCGCTTCGCAGGTATTCCTTGTTGAACCAGGTCAGCTTATCAATATCAAAGATCGCGTCGGAAGGCGAAAAGGACGACAGGGAAAATGTTGCCGCGAGCTCGTCCATGCCCAGGATTCCCTGCGGAACGCTTCTTCCCAGGACGCCGAGGTAATTTGTAAGCGCCGCGCTGAGAATCCCCATCTCCCGGAAATCCCGCACGCTCGCTGCGCCATGCCTTTTGCTCAACGGCTTCCGGTCGTTTCCAAGAAGCAGCGAGTGGTGGGCATATTGCGGGGGCGTTTTGCCAAGGGCCTCGATAAGCATGATCTGCTTGGGGGTGTTCGGCACGTGGTCAGCCCCCCTGATAACGTGTGTTATTTCCATCTCAATGTCGTCCACGGCGGCCGCAAAGTTATATGAAGGGACCCCCGACTGCTTGAGGAGAATAAAATCATCTACGGCATGGTGTGGAAAGTGGAAGTCGCCGCAAATCCTATCGGCCCAATGGACAGGTTTTCCGGACGACCTGAACCTTACAACAAAAGGCCTTCCTTCGCCCTCTATCCGTTCCCTGGCTGCCGGCGAAAGGTCCCTGCAGGTTCCGTCATACCTCGGCGGCTCGCCTTTACGCATAGCCTCTTTTCGCTTCCTTTCGAGCTCTTCCTCGGGGCAGTAGCACCTGTAAGCAAGGCCTCTTTCAAGGAGGTCTCCTGCGTATGCGCGATAGGCCGCCAGCCTGTCCGTCTGCCGCACCGGGCCTTCGTCCCAGGAGATCCCGAGCCACTCCAGGTCATCTAAAACAGATCTTTCGTAGTCTACGGTAGATCTCTCGATGTCCGTATCTTCGATGCGGAGCACAAGCGTTCCCCGCTCCTTTCTTGCAAAGAGGTAGTTCATCAGCGCCGTTCTCGTATTGCCGACGTGAAGGTAGCCCGTAGGGCTTGGAGCAAATCTCACCTTGACCATATTAAACCCGTGTTCCGGCTATCATACCTCTTGACTTGTTTCGAGGAGCGCGATTGCGTGTACGGCGATGCCTTCTTTTTCACCTATAATGCCGAGCCCTTCCGCAGTTTTTCCCTTGACGTTCACCATCCCCTTGCCTATCCCCATAATATGGGCGAGGTTTCTTCTGATGACCTCTCTGTGGTGAACTATCCTTGGCTCTTCTGCGATGACCACGGTGTCTATATTGACGATCCTGAACCCTCTTCGCTTCATTATGTCGATAACAAAAGAGAGTATCTTCTCGCTGCTTATGCCCTTGATCGACTCATCGTCGTGGGGAAAATGAAAGCCGATGTCTGCTACGGCCATTGCGCCGAGAATGGCATCACAGATGGCGTGAATAAGCACATCTCCATCGGAATGGCCCAGAAGGCCCTTTTCGTGCGGTATCTCGACCCCGCCAAGATAAAGGCTCCTCCCCTCTACGAGGCGGTGAAAATCATACCCTATGCCAATCCTCATAGATTGCCCTTGAGCTGTGAGAGCATGCCCCTTGCGATGATAAGGTCTTCCGGGGTGGTTATTTTGATGTTGTAGGGAGAACCTTCGATGACCTTCACCTTTTTCCCCATGTGCTCAAGAAAGGTTGCATCGTCATAGCCGTAAAGCTTCTTTGCCACGCCTTCCCTGTAGGCCTTTGTGATCAGGTCGTACTTGAACGTCTGCGGAGTCTGCACGTGCCAGAGAGAGTCTCTCTCCAGGGTTTTCTGGACAAAGCCTTCTTTTGAAACTGCCTTGATCGTGTCTTTCACGGGGAGCGCGGGAATAACGGCATCGAACATCTCCATAAGAAAGATGCCTTTATCAATAAAAGACGGCGAGACAAAGGGCCTTGCACCATCATGGATTATGACAATATCACAAGGGGTTTCTATGGCTTCAAGGCCATTTCTCACGGAATCCTGCCTGAGCCTTCCGCCGATAACCAGCTTCAGGATCTTGTTGAAGCGGTATGTTTCAAGGATCTCCTCCTGGATCATTGGAAGGTCCTTCTGGTTCACAACAAGATAGATGCCGTCTATCGCGCGGCACTCTTCAAAGATCTGGAGGGTGTGCACTATTATGGGCTTATTGTCGATAAGCAGAAACTGCTTGTTTGTGGCAGCCCCCATCCTCTTCCCTGCACCGCCTGCAAGGATGATCGCCAGTGTTCTCATAGATTACCGGGCCTGTTCCTTTAGTTGGTATTCGTCAGGAAAATAGAATTCCTTCTCGGCCTGTTCTTTCAGCTTCGCAAAGATCATGCGGCCGGATGTGGTCTGAAGCACGCTCGTAACAACTACATCAACCGATTTGCCGAGGAGCTTCTTTGCGTCATCGACAACGACCATGGTGCCGTCGTCGAGATAGCCGATGCCCTGGCCGTGCTCCTTACCTTCCTTAAGAACCTTGACGTTCATCTGCTCGCCCGGCAGCATGGCGGGCCTTAAAGATGCGGCAAGCTGGTTCATGTTGAGCACTTCTATCCCCTGGAGCTCTGCTACCTTGTTCAGGTTGTAGTCGTTTGTTAATATTTTGCCGGTCAGCTTCTTTGCAAGGGCTATCAGCTTTGTGTCCACCTCTTTCAGTTTCGGAAAATCATAGTCTACGATCTTGACCTTGACAAAGGTTTGCTTTTGCAGCCGGTGGAGCACGTCGAGGCCCCTCCTCCCCCTGGTTCGCTTTACCGTATCGCTATGGTCTGCGATATGCTGGATCTCATAAAGGACGAACTGGGGGATAACAAAGGTCCCTTCAATAAAACCGGTTTCGCAGATGTCTGCTATCCTGCCGTCTATGATGGTGCTCGTGTCGAGGATCTTCACGTCCTCGTCGTTCTCTATCCTGTCGAGGAGGGGGACCTTCGAAAGGTCGAGGCTCTTGCTCTTCTCCTTCCCTATCCTGAAGCCGATATAGCCCATAACGAAGTAAAAGAGGATATATATCGGCAGCGTTATGGGTATGTCTTTTATAAGCGCCAGCAGAAGCCGGGAGATAAAAAGGTCTGCGACGACGAGGCTTATCGTCGTCCCCAAAAGGCTGCCGAAGATGATCTTCAGAGGGATATCCTTCAGCTTCTCTTCCAGCTTCAGGATGATATACCCGAAGCCGATGCCCAGGACAGCGCCGAGCAATGACCAGAGGGTATTGGCAAAGATCTCTTTTAATATGAAGTACCCGGAGATTGTGGTGACAGCAACGAGAACTATCTGAATCAATAGATCCAAAGTCAGCCCTTGTGATTGTTGTGATTGTTAGAGAAGATCTTCTCGAGCTCCTTCTCTATCTTTTCCTCGTTCGTGGCAAGCGCAACAGAGAGCTCTTTTTTAATAAGGTTCCTCGCTGTCTCGAACATCTTCTTTTCCCCGAAAGAAAGCTCTTTCCAGTGCTTCAGGCCGTATAATTCCTTTAACACCGTGGCGACCTCGAAGATAGAGCCGCTCTTTATCCTCTCCATGTAATCTTTGTACCGCCTGTTCCATGGCGAGTTATCATGGACCATGTTCTTGTCTTTCAGGATCTCGTAAACCTTCTTCACCTGCCCGGAAGCGATAACCGCCCTGAGCCCTGCGTTGTTGGCGCCATCAACGGGGATCATAATAGTCATGTCGGTATCGAGAATCCTGATTATGTAAAAAGACTGCTTCGTGCCTGAAAATGCCTTTTCTTCAATAGACTCTATTTTCCCAACACCGTGACCTGGATAAACAGCAATTTCTCCTACATGAAACATCGTGCCTCCAATCGACGATTGTTGTTTTTAATATTTTCCGTCTCCTTAGTGTAACATAAACATAGAAAAGAATTCAATAAGTATTTGTTTTCATATCATTATTTTGTATACAATTACGTACCGGCCCGCGGGCGCACATGAATTGCCGCATGGATGCTGCGAAGCAAGAGGAAAACCAGGCTGTGATTAGCGGCGGAAAGGGTCAGGGTTGTTTCTTCTGAAGTTCCTGCAGTCTGTACTTAAGATCGTTAACAAGCCGTACAAGCCCCTTTTCTGTGGCTATATCAAGGGCTGTTTTGCCATGATGGTTCTTTGGTGTGATGTCCGCGCCCCTTGCGATGAGCAGGTTCGCCATCCCGATATACTTTCCCTCGATGGCACAGGTAAGGGGCGTGTCGCCCTGCCGGTCTGCAATATTTATATCCGCACCGCTTCCTATAAGGAGGTTCGCGGCCTCGATCTGGCCATTCTTGCAGGAACACATAAGGGGCGTGTCGCCGTTTGAGTCCTTCACGTTCACCTCAACGCCCCTTGAGGTCAATAGCCGTATAACCCCTACGTGCTTGTTCCAACAGGCATAGGTAAGGGCGGTAAGCCCCTGCTTGTTTTTGATGCTGCAGTCAGCGCCGTTGTCTATAAGTATCCTCGCGGTGTCGGTGAACCCGTTCATTGCTGCGTACATGAGTGGCGTGGAGCCGTTCCCGTCAGCAGCGTTGACCTCGGCGCCCTTTTCAATGAAGAGCTCCACGTTTTCAGTGCTGCCCTGCTCGCAGGCCTTAAACAACTGCTCCGTGTACGGGTTGCTCATCAATATAAGTATACAACACCTGTCAAAAAATATTCTACAGGTATATTTTTCGCTGCCGGACCGGTGCGGGCACCGCGGCAAGCCTGTAAGGACTTGATATTGCTGGTAATAAAATTCATTGATGAATGATGTGTTTTCCATTATAATCACTAAAAGTTTTTTTCAGAGGGAATCCTTTTGGTCAAAACAAGATTTGCGCCAAGCCCGACAGGCAATCTCCATATTGGTGGGGCGCGGACTGCGCTTTTTAATTACCTCTTTTCAAAGCACAAAGGCGGCACCTTTGTGCTGAGGATCGAAGACACTGACATCGAGCGGTCAAAAGAGGTGTACGTGCAAGACATCCTCCAGGGGCTTGGCTGGCTCGGCATAGACTGGGACGAAGGGCCTCATTTCCAGAAAGAGCGGATGGACATCTACCGTGAGCACGCCTACCGGCTTCTCAGGGAAGGCTGTGCCTATAAGTGTTATTGCACGCCGGAGATGCTTGAAGAAAAGAGAAAGATCGCGTTAAAGGAAGGAAAAAAACCAACCTACGACAGGACGTGCAGGGACGCCCATGACCGGGCCAGCGATATGCCCCATGTTATCCGGTTCAAGGCCCCGCTCACCGGGGAAGTAAGCTTCAACGATCTTGTCAGGGGCACCATTTCCTTCCGGTGCGAAGAGCTTGACGACCTTGTTATCCTGAGAAGCGACAACACCCCTACGTATAACTTTACTGTTGTCGTTGATGATGCGCTTATGGGCATCACCCATATCATACGGGGGGACGACCACATCAACAACACTCCCAGGCAGATCCTCATCTACAGGGCGCTCAACTACCCGCTGCCGGAATTTGCCCATGTGCCCCTTATACACGGCAAGGACAGGTCCCGCCTCAGCAAACGCCATGGCGCCACATCGCTCCTTGAATACAGAAATGAAGGGTTCCTGCCTGAAGCGCTCATGAATTACCTCGCCAGGCTGGGATGGGCCCATGGGGACCAGGAGATCTTTTCAAGGGAGGGCTTGATAGAAATGTTCGACCTCCCCAATGTCGGCAAGTCCCCGGCGATCTTCGACATGGACAAGCTGCTGTGGCTCAACGGCCACTATATCAAGACGCTCCCCCTGGAAGACGTTGCAGAAAGGCTTGTTCCTTTCCTGGAAAGCCTTGGCCTTGCCATATCAAACAGGGAAATGCTCGTGCCCATTACGGCCAATTTAAAAGGCAGGGCAAGGACGCTGAAAGAGATGGCGCAGATGGCCGCCTTTTTCTTTCTCGATGATGTTGCTTACGAAGAGGCGGCGAAACAAAAATTTCTGACGCCTGCGACGAAGCCTATACTTGAGAATTTCTTAGAGGGCTTCAAGGGCCTTCGTTCGATCGATGAGGATGAACAAAAAAGACTGATAGAAAATATGGCCCGCGACTACAACACAAAGCTTGTAAATGTGATACAGCCAATCAGGGTCTCCCTTTGCGGCAGGACCGTGAGCCCCGGGATATTCGAGGTGATCGGCATCCTCGGAAGAGAAACCGTTGAGAAGAGGTTGCGCAGGGCGATAGAAGCGATATCATGAGATTATTAAGGCTTGAACTTTTCGGTTTTAAATCCTTCTTGAACAGAACCGTCTTCCAGTTCGGCGACGGGATCACGTCTATCGTGGGGCCAAACGGCTGCGGGAAAAGCAATATCGTTGACGCCATCGTCTGGGCGCTCGGTGAGCGGGGGACAAAATCTCTGAGGATCAAAGACATGGGCGACGTGATCTTCCATGGGAGCAACGGCAGAAGGCCCGTCAACATCGCCGAGGTCTCCGTCGATCTCACCGACGGGAGCAGAGAGATCAACGTCAAGAGAAGGATCTACAGGGACGGCACCAATGAATACTACCTTAACGGCAATATCGTAAGGCTCAAGGATATTCATGACACCTTCCTCGGCACGGGGGTCGGCGCAAACACCTATGCGATCATTGAGCAGGGCAAGATCGAGAACTTCGCGCAGATGAAGCCCCTTGAAAGAAGGGTCGTTGTAGAAGAGGCAAGCGGCATCACCCGTTTTGAAGAGAAAAAGCGGGAAGCAATAGGCAGGATGGACGAGGTAAGCACAAACCTCGACAGGGTAGAAGATATTTACAGCGAAGTGACGAAATCCTTCGAAAAGGCAGAGGGGGAGTGGCAAAGGTGGAAGGCTTACAAAGAGCTTGCCGACAAGCTCCATGAGATAGACAGGCACATCCTGCTCCAGGGATACTCGCGGCTGACAAAGCGTATCGGGAAGATCATTGAAAGACAGCAGGAGGTCGAGGAAGAGGCCCGGAAGGAGGAAGAGGGCAAGGAGAAGCTAAAGCAGGAACTGGGTGCGAAGGACGCCGAATTCTCATTAACCGACAATATCATACGGCAGCTTGAGATCGACATAAAAGGCCTTGAAAAGGACATGGAGGGAAGGCTCGTCGAGATCGACTACATCAACGAAGAAAAAACAAGGCTTGAGAAACAGGGGCTGGCGCTGGCGGAAGAAAAGGCTGCCCTGATGTCGCGGGCAGACTCATACAAAAACGATATCGCCGATCTGGGCCGGCAGGTCCAGGCTTATGGCCTTGACCTGACAAAAGAAGAGGGGGATGAACTGAGGCTTCGCGAGACCACCGAGGGGCTGAAGGCAAAGATAGAGGAGCAGGAGGAAAAGGTCGAGGACGGGCGGACGAAGCTCTTCGTCGCCATGAGCGCATTGACCGATATCAGAAACAAGATATCGGAGATCGAGCGCATCGCCCAGGAAAGGCGGAAGAGGGAAGAGAAGCGAATACAGGAAGAGCAGCGGCTAAAGGAAATATTAGCAGAGCTGGAGGTTCGCTGCAGCTCTCTTAAAGAGGCGCTGGGAAAGCGTGTCGAGGAAAAGCTTTCCGCCCTGTCCGGCGAATCAGAAGCGCTGAAAGAAAGCGAACGGTGCGCCAAAGAGCTTGATGAGGCGAAAAATGCCGTTGAACGCCTGAAGGGTGAAAAACAGGCAAAGGAAGATGTTTTTCGGCAGCTTGGCGGCTACGATGAGGCTGCGGAACCCTCGGGGGGCGACACGGGGAAGCTCATCAACCTTATCAAGGTCGCCGAGGAAAGGGAAAGGGCGCTGGAAAAGTTTTTCTCCAGCGAGCTTGAGTATCACGTGCTGACCGCAAGAGATCCTGCGGGGATCGCGGAGGCCGTGGAAAAGGGCGAAGGAAACTACGTCTTCTTTCCTCAGAGGGGCATGTTCACGCTGAACGGCGATGATGTTGAGATAAACGTACAATGGATCGAAGCCGTGCAGGATGCCCTTCTTCGCATTGAGCAGGGCGAGGAAGGCGTCTTCATGAACGATACCGTTTTCGTCGATTCCCGCGGCTTTATCATCAGGGAGAAAGATGATAAGGGCGTCGACCTTAAAAAATTCAAAGAAAGGGTCCGGCTCGAGAAGGAATTAAAAGAGCTGGCAGCTGTCATTCAGGGGCAGGAGATCTTCGTAAGAGACCTGCAGTCCCGGTATGACGCGACGAACAGCGCATACGCGGAGCGAAAAAGATACCGGGAAGAGAAAGAGAAAGAGGCCGGCGACGTTGAAAAAGAGATCATCGTAGTAGAAACCGAGTTAAAAACCGCTACCGAAAAATTACAGGAACTATCTTCAAGGCTCGACGTCTTCAATGAGACAGCGCAGGCATCGGCAGCGCAGCTCCTCGAGGAAAAGGCCCTGCTGGAAAAGGAGAAGGAAGATATCGAATCGGACATGATGTCGCTCAGGGAGGGATTAACCGCGGTCAAGCAGGATTATGAGGCTTCCCTCTCTGCGTGGCACGAGATAACCATCGGCCTTGAGCGCAGGAGAAACGCCCTGCGTATGCTCCACGAGAACATAGAGCAAAAAGGCTTGGCAATACAGGATATTGCCGACGAGATCCTGGGCAAGGACAAGGAGGCGGAGCGGCTTGGCGCGGCCATCGGGGAATGTGCCGGCAAAATATCAAAATTCGAAAAGGAATACGAAGACCTTAGGTCTGATTCAGAAAGATACCTGACGAGGCTTGGAGAGCTAAAAACGGCGCTCGGCAACCTCCATGCGGAAAAGCACGCGCTGCAGGAAAGGATCGATGCGGTCAACAAGGCGATCGACAAGATCAGGTCAAAGCGGGAAGGCGCGGATAGGGACATCGCCATCCTTACCGACAAGAAAGACCAGATAACCGAGAGGCTGCTCACCGTTTATCACATAGAAAATCCTGAAGGCGTTGAGCTGCTGCCCAATCCCCGCATCGAAGAGGAGCGGGCGGCCATCTCCGGGCAGATCGCCGATATGGGCGAGATCAACTTCCGGGCCGAGAAAGAATACCTCGAGCTAAAAGAGCGGGCCTCTTTTCTCGCGCAGCAGAAAGAGGACCTGAAAAACGCGATGGATTCTCTGAAAAAAACCATCACAAAGATAGACAACCTGTCAAAGGAGCTCTTTAACGAAACCTTCGAAAAGATAAACGACTCGTTTAAGAAATTTACCGAGATGTTGTTCAAGGGGGGAAAGGGCTACCTTTCTGTCAACCAGGAAAACGGCGGCATAGAAATGTTCGTTCAGCCGGCAGGAAAAAAGGTTATACGCATGGAGCTTCTCTCCGGAGGGGAGAAGGCCCTTATATCCCTTGCGCTGCTTTTGTCCATCATGGACACAAAGCCAAGCCCTTTTGCGCTCATGGACGAGATCGACGCGCCCCTTGACGATGCCAACCTCTCCTCGCTCATCGAGATCATAAGGGGCATGAGCATAAAAACTCAGATCGTCTTCATCACCCACAACAGGATCACCATGGAGTCTTCCAATACCATTTATGGGATCACCATGGAGGAAGAGGGCATATCGAAGACGGTCTCCGTCCGCCTGTAAAATACATCCTATATCGTAGTTCCTATATCCTATATCGGGATCGCAGGGAAGGCCGTTCGGCGTGATGCGTTCGGTGTTCGGCGACGGGCGCTCACGTACGTTCTTTTGTCGCAGTACGCCGCCTTTATCTGCCCGATATATTGAATAATCCGGTTTATTGTGAATGAAGTTACAAAAATCAGGAGATTTTTTTCTTGACATTTTCCCGTAGAACACTATCATTATTAAAAAAGGCAAGGGGGAAGGGGGTTTTAAACGTATACAATTCAACTAAGCACTACCATCTTGTCTGCACGGTCATTCGTTTATTGTTTTTTAATTAAAAAGAATATTTTGAAAGGGGGTGAAAGTTCCGCGCGGTTTTCTTTAATAAAAGATTAAGGAGGGTTATTTATGCAACCAACACAAGCAGTCGTACCACCTGCCGTTACATTGCCTGACCCATCGGTGCTGATGGCTCCATGGTATGTCTGGTGGGTCCTGATCATTGGTCTTTTCCTTATGACCTTCATAGGGACCTGGATCATAACAAGGGGGTGGAAAGAATGAGTCCGATAACATATCTTGATTGGATAAAACCAACACCCGCAACAACCATATCAGCCATTATAGGCGTCGCCATCCTGCTTTTTATTTCCATCTTGCTCGGGGTTCTCAGCAAGAGAAAGATAACAAAGGGTTCTTTTGAGGAATACCTTGTCGGAAAGCGCGATATCGGCCCCGCGGTCACCGGCTGCGCCCTTGCGGCGTCCTACCTCTCCGGTTGGGCATTCTGCGGCAGCACCGGCATCGTTTACTCCGTCGGATTTTCCGGGATGTGGTTCGCCGGCATATGGAGCCTCCTCGGGCTCGTCCCCTGCTGCTGGCTTGCCGCCCTGAAGACAAGGGAATTCTCTGCGAAGCTCGGAGCGGCAACCCTGCCTGAAACAATAGGAAGGCGCTTCGAGAGCAAGATGCTTCAGACCGTTGTAGCCATCTGCATGCTCTATTTTCTTTTTATGTATTGTGTGGGACAGTTGAAGGCCGCCGGAGGCGTATGGTACGCGACGACCGGGCTCCCGCCGCTGTGGTGCCTCCTCCTTTCCATCTTCATCGCGTGGCTCTACATGGTCCTTGGCGGATATGTGGGAACGCAGTGGTCAATGGCCTTCCAGGGCGCGTTCCTCGGCATCGTCGGAGCGCTTCTTGGCATATGGGCTATCGTCTGGGCAGGCGGGTTCTACGAAATAACGTCGAAGCTCTACATGGAGCCGAAGGTGGGCCCTGCGCTTATAAAGCTCATGAGGCCCGAGCTCCCTCAGGTAGGCCCGACGCAGCTTTTCTCCAGCCTTGTGGGCATCCTCGCCACGCCTGTGCTCTTCTTCACCATGGCCATTGGCTTTCCCCACAACGTGAGCCGGTTCCTCGGCATGGGACAGCTTAACAAGAAGGGCTACTGGACGCTCCTTACCATCGTCTTTATCATCGCCGGCATCCCCATCATGCTCGACTGTTCTTCGAACGGCCTTGTTGCAAGGATGATCTACGGACCGAACCTCCTCAAGGTAAAGCCCTGGGGCGCAGACCTCGCGGCTCCGGCCCTTGCCTACGCGGTCGGCGGCGTACCCCTGATGACCCTTTACACGATGGGTCTTTTTGCGGCGGCCCTCTCGACCCTTGCCGGCATGGTCTTCATCATGAGCGCCAACATCACCCGCGACGTCATCAAGCTGTGGTGGCCTCAGGTGTCTGACAAGGCGATGCTGTACCTCGGATATTTTCTCATCGCCCTTTTCCTCTTCATACCTTTCTACTGGACGCTTGTCAACCCGCCGCCGCTTCTCTCCATCTTCATGGGGCTTGCGGCCATGGGCCTCGGCGCGATCTTTGTCTTCGTGACCGCCGTGTCCTATTACTGGAAAGGCGCAACGAAGTGGGGCGCCCTCTTTACCGTCCTCTACGGGACCGGGTTCAGCATCTATGGCGGCTATAAAGTGCTCCTGAAGAGGCAGCTCGGCATGGGCACCTTCGAATGGATCCTGGTGATCGGCTGCGGCATACTCTATTTCGCGATAAGCGCCATGACAAAACCACCTTCAAAGGAACTGCTCGATAAGCTGTTCCCCGCGAAGAAGTAGTTGAGACATTAATAAAATCAAAAAGGGCTTAAGGTCAACTTAAGCCCTTTTTTGTTGCCCTATCTTCATTCTCTTAAAACCTGAATAACCAATGACCGAATACCCAAACGGGAAACAATATGGGCAAGTTTTTGTTTGGTTATTGGAATATCGGGTATCGGTGATTAATTGGTGCTTGGTGATTGGTGATTGGGTATTGTCTTTCTACCAGGATATGCCCTTTGACCTCAGGTGCTCCTGCACATCCTTATCTCCAAGCTGCGCCGCCCTGCGGAAATCGCTTAAGGCCTTCTGGTCGTCGCCGATCTTATCGTATACAGATCCCCTGCTCGCGTATGCCATGACGTGGTCTGGCCTCTTTTCAATGACCCTGCTCAGATCCTCGATGGCCCGCTTGTATTCCCTGAGAAAAAAATTCATGACGCCCCGGTTGTAGTAGGCGTCGATAAATTCAGGGTCCTTTTCGATGGCCAGAGTGTACAGGTTGATCGCCTCCTCGATATTGCCCGCGTGGGCGAAGCTGAACGCCCTGGTGTAATATTCTTTTGCGCTCGTTCCTTCGTTCGGATTATCCGAACAGCCCGGTGCAAAAAAAACAAGGGCCGCGACAATCACAACATAACACAAACTTTTTATCGGCATCACCCGCTCCTCTTTTCGAAAATGGTTCCCGCCTATTATACCCCGTGGGGCAGGGATTACAAAACAATAATTACGGGCAACCGACAGTAGACGGCATATCGTAGTTCGTATGTCGTAATATCGAGATGAGAACAAAATCCTAAGCACGAATATCTAAATACTAAACAAATTCTGATGTTCAAAATCCAAAACGTATTTGCAGGCCTTTGTTTTGATCATTTTGCGGCTGATGGCTGCCTTTATCGGTTTACCTGAGCCTTCCCCTTGTCAGCGACGCAAAGACTCCCCCGATGCAGAGAAAACCAAAGATGGTGAATATTGCCGTTATGCTCTTTAAGAGCATCAGGTAGTGCTGCGGCGCAATCTCAACGGCACCGATGTAGAGCGCGAAGGCCATCATTGCTATGCCCATGCTGAACACCTGCCCGAGGAGCCTCATCGTTCCGAGCATTGACGACGCTACGCCAAAGTGCCTGTTTTCCACGGAGCTCATGATCGCGTTCGCGTTTGGGGACGAAAAAAGCGCAAAGCCAAACCCCTGAAGCGCGAGCGTCGACACGATGAACCACGTGCCGGTGCCTGCTTCAAGGAAGGTCAGGAGAAACAGGCCGATGGCGGTAATGAACATGCCCGTTGAGGCGACGATCCGCGGCTCCATTCTGTCGGATGCCCTTCCTGCGATGGGCGAAAAGGCCGCCTGGACCAGGGGCTGCGAAATGAGAACGGCCCCCGTCGCCTGCGGGCTCAAGCCTTTGATGTGCTGCAGGTAAAGGCTTAAGAGAAAGCTCACGGCAAACGTGGCGCTGTAGTGGATAAGCGCCGCAATGTTGGAGAGGGTGAAGACCTTGTTCGTTCTGAAAAGGGCTATGTCAAGGATTGGCTTGCTTGTTCTTAGCTCCCAGGCAACAAAGATGCAAATGCCTGCAATCGCAGCGGCGATCAGAAGCGAACCTGCCGTTCCCGGCAGCATGGAAAAACCGCACATGAGGGAGACAAGCATCGCGCAATAGATGAAAGACCCGACAAAATCAAAAGGTTCTCCCTTTGATTCCGCCCATTCTGTGCGCAGCTTCCAGAGAGAAAAAACGATTATAACTATGCCGAGGGGGACATTGAACAAAAAGATGCTTCTCCAGCCCATATGCTGCGTCAGCACACCGCCCAAAAGGGGTCCGCAGGAAAGCCCGAAATAGACCGCCGCCACATTAATGCCGAGCGCCTTTCCGCGCTCTCCCGGAGGGAAAGCCGAGCTTAGCATTGCCATTGCAGTAGCAAAGAGCATGGCGCTGCCAACGCCCTGAAGGGCCCTGAAAACAATAAGCAGCCCCCCAGACCATGCTATCCCCAGAAGAAAGGATGCCGCCGTAAAAACATACGTGCCCCAGATAAAAACCCTTTTCCTCCCGTAGATGTCGGCGATCCTGCCAAAAGGCATAAGGAGCGCTGCGGCGGTCAGTATGTATGCTGTCGCGACCCAGCTTAAGGTGATGGCGTTCATGAGAAATTCCTGGGCGATCGTCGGCAGCGCGACATTCACCGTTGAGAGCGACATGGGGGTAAGAAAAGAGGACAGCGTTGTCACCATTAAAACTGTATTTTTGTGTGTCTTTCCACCTGTTTCCTTTGTCACTTTTGCCTCGTCTGATTCTGTTGCTTTTTATGTTTGTATAATGGAAGGGCTTTTTAAAGTCTTTTCGCGGACCGCTTCGCTGCTGACCTGTAACCCGTCACAGTATAATAGACGATCTTATCAAAAAAATAAACAAGCCTCTCGCCGAGCTCAAACATGCGGTATATATCGACGGCCTTCTCCCACACCCCGAAAGAATATGTGAACATCCATATATGTTTCTTAAGGATGCTCAGGGAGCTCACAAGCTCCTCCAGGGGTATGCCTTCTTGCCTCCGCTGACGACCGAGCATATAATAAAAATTCTTGAACTCGCTCTCCGTCTTTGCGCCTTTCAGCCACTGCTCGAACTGTCCGAGAATGAACATGGCCCTGGAAACGAGGTCCTCCCTGTCGTGGCGGTGGTAGGACTTTGTTGAAGGGTTGGAAGAGATGTCGTTCAGCCAGAGGTCTACTATCTTGCCCGAATTTTCCTGCACGGCTATTGTCAGTTCGTCGGAAAGGAGGTTCCCGGGATACACGATCTTGTCCTGGATGGTCCTCTCGACGAACGTTTCAAGGGAGTCGTGCATGCTCCAGAGGTCCCTCTTAAGCTCTATGAACCTCTGGATCGCCTTCTCCTGGGAATCGAACGCAAGCTTGGGGAGGTTCATTGCAGGAAAATACCCGTAATCGCTTGCATCGTCGCCCGCCTTCTCTTTTCCGCCGAGCTTCTCTGCCTCGAAGGAGACGATGAGAAGGTCCCCGTAAAAGGGGTTTCTGTGCGAGCTTACATCGATGAGCTGAACAATGCTCCCTTCAATGCCGGCCTCTTCTTTCAACTCCCTTAATGCGGCCGCCTCGATGCTCTCGCCCACCTCGGCAAACCCGATCGGGCAGCACCACATATTTTTGAACGGCTCGCGCTCCCTTTTTACAAGCAATATCTCCCGGTCTTTGTTTGCGAGGATCACAGAGGCCACCGGGAGCGGGTTTTCATAATATACCTTTTTGCAGTCTTTGCAGACCTGGCGGTCCTTGCCTTCTAGAGTGTCCACGTCAAGCGGTTTTCCGCAAAAGCTGCAGTATGATCTTCTCTTCATTTCTTTACAATAAATATCCTGTCGTTCTTGTTAAACTGCAGCTCCCCCAGCCTCTGTAATTCTGCGAGCATCTTTTCCTTTACCAGTTCAGGGTTGACGTCTACCGATATAAATTCTTTTTTAAAGTCTATGTATTGCGAAAGGTCGCCGCCCTCGCTTCTGCCAAAGACAAGGGCGTTCGGATAATCAACGGGAACGATGTCGTCAAAGTGCTCTCTCAACAAAGCCTCTCCGTTCTCCGCCGAAAATCTATGGATCACCTTTCTTAATTCGCTGAAATCGAAATATTTTTCGCCTTCTGTAAGCATTGACTCGCTGTGCGTTATAACGAGAAACTGCCCCCCGCCCTTTAGCAGCCTTTTGGCCTCCCCTATCATTTCAGGAAAAAAATAGAGAGAGTATGCTGCAACAACAAGGTCGAAGCTCTCCGAAGGCATGTCGATGGCTGCCGGGAGGCGGGCCTGCAGAAACAGGGCTTCTTTTGCTATCTTTTCTGCGATTCTGAGAAACCCTTCCCGGTTTTCGCTGAGGTAGTCGATGCCGAATACAACGTCGAGGCTCCCGTCGATGATCTCTTCGAACCACCCGTATCCACAGCCCAGGTCAAGGACGGTGCGGACGCGCTGCCAGTCGACAAGCCCCGCGGCCACGCCCCGTATCTCCTCTTTGTTGCTGGAATGCCCCTCTATGATATCGCCTATTTTTCTATGCAGGTCAAGGTTGGAATAGCTTTTTACGATCTTCTCCATGAAGCATTTATAGCCCAAAGGTCTCTTTTTGTAAATCAAAATGGTTGTCAATGGGGCGCTCGCCTGACGGGCTGCCTTGCAAGGACATCCTGTCGGCGATATAATTATCAACGAAATGCCCCGCGGGGGGAGAGGGAACGGCGTCACCCCGCGGCTTGCTGCGGGGCATCATTCAGATTGAGGCCGGTGGAAGCGCTATGCCGATCTACGAATACCAGTGCGGTGCCTGCAAAAAGGTCTCCTCTTTTCTGCTCTTGAGGGCGACGGAGGAGATCAGGCCTTACTGCAAGGATTGCGGCAGCAAAGACGTCACGAGAATCCTTTCCGGGGTATCTGTCATTAAGGACGGGGAAAAACGGATTGAAAGGCTTCTTGATCCCTCAAGGTTTTCCGGGCTTGACGAGGGCGACCCGGGAAGCATTGAAAAAACCATAAAAAAGCTGGGCAGGGAGCTCGGCGATGAGATCGGCGAGGGCTGAGGTGAAATCTGTTCAACCATGCGTCACTGAGGGCACCGGTGCTTGCTGCTGGATGTCGGGGGGCGCTGCGCAAGCAGACATTCTGCGTTAAGAAAGGATGTTCTTGAGCGAGCCCTTTCCTTCCCTCAGCACCTCTATGGTGTCGTTCAGCAGCCTGATCACCGAGGACGGGCTGCTCATCATAATTCCTCCGTCGATCACAACATCAACGGTGTCTTTAAAGCTTTTTTCGATCTCTCTCGGGTCAGAGAGGAACTCTTCGCCCGAGATCCTGGCGCTGGTGTTTATGATGGGCCGTTCGATCAGTCCGGCAAGGGCTACGGGTACGGGGTGGTCGGGGATCCTGATGCCAACCTCCTTCTTTTCGGTCATAAGGAGCTTCGGCATTATCTTCCGGGCCTTCAGAACGAACGTATAGGGGCCCGGCAGACAACCCTTCAGCAATTCAAATGCGGAGTCGCTCATTACGGCATAATTGCTTATATCCTTGAAGTCCCTGCATATAACGCTCAAGGCCCTCTTTTCGTCAAGCCGCTTGGCCAGGTAGAGCTTCCTTATTGCCTTGATGTTAAAGAGATCGCACCCCATTCCATAAACGGTGTCCGTCGGGTACGCGATTATTCCTCCACTGCTTAGCACCTCCTTGATTATCCCCGTTATCTTCTTTCTCGGTCTCGCCGGATCCCATTCAACGATCATCTCTTCCTCCCTGCATATCGCGCTACAATCTTTTTTTTGCCTTTAAAACCCGTGATCGTTTCTTCATAGAAGAGCGGCTCCATCCCCGGGAAGCGTCCGATGAGCTCTCCGTCGTTCAGCAGGTACTCATCTGTCCTGTACCTGTCAATGAGGTTCTGTCTCTTTAAAAAGGTCTCGTATATCAGTATACCATCTTTCCGCAATATGCGGGTGATTTCTTCCATAATGTTCCTGAGCAAAAAATAGAATACGACCACCAGGTCCGCGGATCCGCTTCTGAAGGGGAGGCTGTTCGCATCGCCGTGGACGGCAAAGATGTGTGCGCCGCTCTCCGCGGCCCTTTGCCGCGCCCGCTTTATTGCCTCCATGGACCTTTCGAGTCCATAAACAGAAAAGCCTCTTTCTGCGAGAAAAACAGCGTCCCGGCCGTTGCCCATTGCAATGTCTACGGCGATGCCCGGTGAGGCGGCAGGCGCAAATCGTTTCAGAAGGCTGTGGGGCCCCCTTGCTCCGCCATAAAACCCCTCCCTGTACCTTTTGTCCCAGTCAGGCGTCTCCAAATATCCTCTTTGCGTTGCCGGACCACACGCGGCCCTGCTTCTCTTCGTCCATCAACGACATGCCTTCCCTGTAGCGCGCTGCCGTCAGCAGCGGGTAGTCTGACCCGAAAAGCACCTTTTCCCAGAGAAACTCGTTGATAAATCTGTAGACGTCCGTCGAGTAGATAAATGGCACTGCGGCCGTATCATAATAGGTCCTGCCGAGGCACTCACGCACCTCGGGCACAAACTCATAAAAGCAAAGCCCGCCGCCCAGGTGCGAAAGGATTATATCCAGGTCGCGGTGCCTCCCGATGAACCCCAGGATCTGCCCGAAGTCTGCGCGCATCTTTCCCCGGTAAGCGTGCCCCACCTGCTCGTTCGTGTGGAGCATGAGTATCTTTTGTTTTTCCTCTGCGCATCGCGCTATGCCTTCCAGCTTCTTGAGCGACTTTCCGTCGAGGGCTTCCTCGTAAAGGGCTATTTCCCCTACTCCCCTTGCACCACGGGCGAAGCACCTTTCCAGTTCGTCTATTGCCTCTCTCTCGTTTTCAATGTTTGCCTGGACAAAAGGAACAAGGGCGGGCGCTCGCGATGACGCCTCCAGTATGTAATCATTTGACAGCCTGAGGAGCCCGCTGTCCTGAAAGGAGAAGCCGCTGACGACGCACCTTGCTGTCCCGTCTTTCTTCATATTGGCCAGGAGCCCGCCGATATCCGCCATCCTGGCTCGCGCGTCACCGTAAACAACGGCAAACCTTTCGTCCTGTCCGGATATCTTTTTCCTGTCCCTTATAACCTCGGGAGGGAAGACGTGTGTATGCGCATCGAAAATTTCCATAAAACATAGTATAGTGCATCGCGCGATCATAAAAAATAGATTTTTTCAGCCATTGGTGATATAAAAAAATCATGCCTATCAAGATCGTCTTCCTTGACTGCGACGGCACGCTGACCAGGGAAAGGAGCAGTTGGGAGTTTCTTCACAGGAGGCTGGGCCTGTGGAACGACCACGCCGACGCGTATCAGAGGCTCTTCAGGGAGGGGGGCATAGACTATCACGAGTTCTGCAGGAGGGATGCCCTTCTCTGGAGGGGGCTGTCCGTTGCCGACGTGATGAGCGTGGTCAGGCAGATCCCTTATCAGGACGGCGCGAGGGAGGCGATCCGCTCCATAAAAGATATGGGCATTTCCACCTTTATTGTGTCAACGGGCCTGTCCGCGCTTGTAGACCTGGTCAAAAGAGATCTCTTTATTGACGGCGCCGTTTCGAACGAGCTTCTCAGCAAAGACGGGGTTCTTACCGGCGAAGTAAAGATCAACGTCGAGTACGACAAAAAGGGTTCCCTTATAGACGCCCTGCTCGGTCAAAAAGGCTTTGCCAGGGAAGATGCCTGCGCCGTGGGGGACGGGGAGGGAGATATCGGCATGTTCGGGGCCGTCGGTCTTCCCATTGGATTCAACCCTCACGAGAACGTGCTGCCCCATATAAAACATGCCTGTTGCGGGCAGTCCCTCGGTGGCATCATAGACATTCTCAGGAGGCATGGATAGGTTTATGTGCGCGCTCTTCGGGAGGGTCCTTGTTGTTCTCCTTCTCCTGGCCGTCGTTTTTGGTTGTGCGCCAAAGAAGGTGAGGATCTACGAGTCAACGTCTGGCATACGTGGCGACATTATACAGACATCGGCCTCTTTTATCGGGAAGCCGTACAGGAACGGTGCGAAGGGGCCCGACGCCTTTGACTGCAGCGGTTTTGTATATTATGTATTCAGGCAGTCGCGCATCGCGCTTCCCGTCAGCGCCGCGGGGATTCTCAAAATGGGGTATCAAATTTCAAGGGATGGCATACAGCCGGGCGATCTTGTTTTTTTTAAAATCAGCAAGGAGCTTCACGTCGGCATTATGCTCAACGGCAGGGAGTTCATACACGCCTCAAAGTCAAGGGGCGTTGCGGTAGACGACGTGGACTCAAGCTACTGGCAAAAAAACCTCCTGTCGTTCAGGGCGGTATTATGAGTGGATTTCCCCGCCGCACTCAGCGGGGAATCAGAGGACAGAGGCGGCATGACCACGCCCCCTCACCCTGCCCTCTCCCGCGAGGAGAGAGGGAGCAATGTTCCCCGCAGCATGCTGCGGGGAATCATCCGGATTGAAGAAAATCGCCCAGGCCCATGGTCCTGTAGTGCTTGCCCTTAAGGTAGGTAAGCACCTTCCAAAAATCATTCTTGTGGATATATCCGGGTATCTTTGCTATAACCCTGCCGCCGCTTTCGGCAAGGACGGTGGTTGGGTAGCCCCTTATCTGGTACTTGCGCCCATGCCCGGGCATTTTGTCGACGTCTACCCTGATATAGACAAACTCTTTTTTAAGTGTTGCGCTCACCGTGCCGTCGCCAAGCACATCCCTGTCCATGGCGTCGCAGTATGGACAGTATTGGCTGTAGAAATACATAACCACCTCTTTGTTCTGGGCCTTTGCCCTTTTCAGGCCCTCCGACACCTGGTCTGCGTGGGCGGATTGGGCAAAAAGAAAAAGGGCAAAAAGAACGAGAAGGGGCTTAAAGGATGGTTTCATGTGTTGGCTATACTAACAGAATTAAGCGGGCTTGGCAATACCCGTTGCCGCACGGGCGGCACAAAAAGTATGTCGCCTTGATGCCCGCAAAGGCTAAAAAAAGGTTGAATTTTTTTTGTTTTAGTATTAAGATTAATCTCTAAGCAATTCAAGAACGCTAAGATTTTCCACAATTGTTGAAAATATGTTGAAAATTATCAAAAGATGAACGATATTCTTTCACAAATTAAGCCTAAAATTGCAAACATAATTAACGAAGATAGCTATAAAACATGGATTGAGCCGCTTGTTTTGGCCGACTTTAAAGACAACAGGTGTATGATCCTTGTGCCGAATGCGTTCTTTCGGGACTGGGTCGTAGAAAATTTTGAGCCCATACTGGTCTCTCTCATTAAAGATCTTGTAAAGAACGATGTAACTATTGAATATGTTTTGAAAAAAGAGGATAGTCGCGGAGAGAAGAAGGGGGTTGTTGTAAGGCGTCCAAGCCAGTACGGATCCTTCAACACGAGGTATACATTCGAAAGCTTCGTTGTGGGTTCAAGCAACCAGTTCGCCAACGCCGCCTGTCTTGCGGTAGCAACCAACCCGGGCAAGACCTATAACCCGCTATTTATATATGGGGGGGTGGGGCTTGGAAAGACGCACCTTTTAAATGCCATAGGAAATTTCCTTGTCAGCCACGGAGATATTAACCCTGACAGGATTTGTTATATAACGGCCGAATCATTTACTAATGAACTTATTAATTCTATCAGATATGAGAAGATGGAGGAGTTTAGAAATAGATTTAGAAAGATGGATATGCTGCTCATTGATGATATACAGTTTATCGCCGGGAAGGAAAGGACGCAGGCGGAGTTTTTTCATACATTCAACACGCTCTACGACAACATGAAACAGATTGTCGTCACGAGCGATAAGTTTCCAAGGGATATCGAAAATTTTGAGGAACGACTTAAGTCTCGCTTTGAGTGGGGGCTTGTTGCCGACATACAGTCTCCTGACATAGAAACCAAGGTTGCAATACTTAACAAGAAGGCCGAGCAAGAGGGCATTGTCCTTCCGCTGGATGTTGCCTTTTTTATCGCTTCTAATTCGGAGGACAGCGTCCGGTCGCTAGAAGGGTCTTTGATAAGGGTTGGCGCCTTTGCTTCTTTAAATAATGTAAATATCAGCGTCGATCTTGTCAAAGAGGTGATCGGGCATATTATTAAAGAGAAGGGAAGAGAGATCACTATAGATATGATTATAAAAGCTGTGTCATCATATTTTTCAATCAGCCCGTCTGATTTAAGATCTAAAAAGAGAATAAAATCGATTCTTGTACCAAGGCAGATAGCTATATATCTCTCGCGGGAGCTGACGGACTCTTCTCTTGTGAGTATAGGTGAAAAATTTGGCGGCAAGGACCACGCCACCATTATTCACTCGGTTAACAAAATAAAGGGTGATATGAACGTTAAAAAGGAGTTAAAAAGCGCTGTTGAAAAGCTCATACAGAAACTTAAATCAACATGATTGAACATTCCTGATATCTTTTAAACATAGTTAATAAAACATTTTCTTTTTATTTCTATGTATATATACCTTTTTTAACATATACACAGCGTATATTAATTATATGAGGAGTATATATGAATATAATAATAGATAAAAATAAAATCTTCGGACCGGTTTCAAAAATTGTAAGCATCACGGAAAAAAGATCCCTTATGCCGATCCTTTCAAACATACTTTTCGAGTTTGGAAAGGAAGGGACAACGATATTTTCGACGGATCTTGAAGTAAGCGCCATTGCATATGTAGATTGCAAGGTAGATAAGGAAAAGAAGATAGTGGTGCATGGAAGAAAGTTCCTGGAGGTAATGAGAGAACTTGAAGGAGGGGACGTTCAACTGTCAATCGAAGAAAACCAGCTGACGATAAAGCAGAAGAGAACAGAGATAGTGATGAGCCTGCAGGACCCGGAAGAATTCCCGGAAACAAAAGAAATAAGAGGAAAAGAAGAATTTAAGATAGATGGAAAAACATTCCTCGACATGATCGAGAAGGTAGGGTTTGCGGTATCTACGGACGAAACAAGATATATTCTGACAGGAATGTATATGCAGGGCACTGACGGGGAATTAATAATGGTTGGAACAGACGGGTTTAGAATGGCGCTCTGCCAGCGAAAGATAAAAGAGATGAAGGGCTTTAAGGGAGTGACGATACCCAAGAGGTCGGTTATTGAAGCGGAAAGAATTATAGAAGAAGAAGATGAAGTAAAAATATCAATAGAAGAAAAGTATGTGCAGCTCAGCACGGAAAAATTAAAGATAATAACACGGGTCATCGAAGGAAATTTTCCCGATTATGAAAACGTTCTCCCATCAGACAACCCGAAGACGGTAAGGATAGAAAAAGAGGTTTTTCACAGGGGACTAAAGAGGGCGTCCGCAATCATAGGAAGGTCGGAACCAATAAAAATAACATTTTCTGACAAAAACATGGAGATAGAGGCGGAGTCTGACATAGGAAGGGCAAAAGAGGATTTAGAGATAGAGTATGAAGGCGAAAAGACGAGCATGAGTTTTAATGTGAGGTTTATATTAGACGTGGTAACGCACATAGCGGGTGAAAAGCTGATAATGATGGCCCCCTCGGCTTACGGGGCGGTCCTTTTCAGGGGGGAACAGGAAGAAGACTACAAAAACATCGTGATGCCGATAAGGATATAATAACATGAGAGAATACGGAGCAGAGAGCATAAAAATACTCGGAGGCCTTGACGCCGTCAGAAAAGTACCCTCCATGTATATCGGGAACACCGGCATAGAAGGCCTGCACCACCTTATATACGAGCTTGTGGACAACAGCATAGATGAAGCGCTGGAAGGATACTGCGACAGGATTTTAATAACGATACACAGGGACAATAGCGTGACCGTTGACGACAACGGGCGCGGCATCCCGGTGGAAGAGCACAGCGCAGAGAACATGTCGGCGCTTGAGGTTGTCCTTACAAAGCTTCACGCCGGCGGAAAGTTTGACAAGGATAGCTATAGGTATTCAGCCGGGCTGCACGGCGTGGGGCTTTCCGTGGTCAACGCCCTTTCCGAGTATCTTGAGGTGGAGGTAAGAAGGGGCAGCAAGGTTTACTACCAGAGATATGAATACGGGGCCAGGATGACGGACCTCAAGGTGGTGGGCGACACAGACAAAACGGGAACAAGGGTGCGGTTCAAGGCAGACGGCAGCCTTTTCGAGACAACGGACATCAGCTATGACATCATTGTTCACAGGATGAGGGAGGTTTCCTTTCTCAACAACGGCATAAACATCATCCTTGTTGACGATAGAAAAGGAAAGCGCCAGGAGTTCAAGCACGAAGGAGGGATAAAATCTTTCGTAAAATACCTGAACACAAACAAGGCCGTACTCTTCGAAGAGCCCATATATACAATAAGCAACAAGCCGCCTCTCGACTCCGTAGAGCTCGCCGTTCAGTATAACGACAGCTACAACGAAAACATATACAGCTTTGTAAACAACGTAAATACAAAAGAGGGCGGCACGCACGTGGCGGGCTTCAGGGCGGCAATGACAAGGAGCATAAACAATTTTATACAGAACAACATGTCCCAGAAGGTAAAAGAAAGCCTTTCCGGGGACGACATAAAAGAAGGCATGGTGGCCGTTCTCAGCATCAAGATACAAAACCCGCAATTTGAAGGACAGACGAAATCAAAGCTCGGCAACAGCGAAATAAAAGGGCTTGTCGAGTCGGTGCTGAACGATAAGATCGCCGAGTACCTTGAGCTTAACCCAGACAAGGCAAAGGCGATCGTGAACAAGGCGCTCGAAACGAGAAGGGCGAGAGAGGCTGCAAAAAAGGCCAAAGAGCTTGTAAGGAGCAAAAGCCTTATAGAAAACGGGGTGCTCCCCGGGAAGCTGGCAGACTGTCAGGAAAGCGACCCCGAGCTTTGCGAGCTTTTTATAGTAGAGGGCGATTCCGCAGGCGGCTCTGCGAAGCAGGGCAGAAACAGGAAGACGCAGGCGATACTGCCCCTTAAGGGAAAGATCCTGAACGTCGAAAAATCGAGAGAAGAAAAGGTGCTGACAAACCAGGAGATCAAATCGATCTACCTGGCGGTCGGCATGAACCCCGACAACAAAGCAAGGCTGCGCTACAACAAGGTAATTATAATGACGGACGCCGACGTTGACGGCTCCCACATACGAACACTTCTCCTGACGTTCTTCTACCGGCAGATGCCCGACCTGATATCAGAGGGGCACCTGTATATAGCCCAGCCGCCGCTATACAAAATAAAGCATGGCAACAAAGAGATCTACGCAAAGGACGAAGAGGAGTTCGAAAAAAATATAATAGAGCGCGGCACAGAGAAAATACGGTGCTACGTCGGGGGCAACCAGGCAGACGGGGAGGAGCTGCGGAAGAAGATAAAGAAGCTTAAAACCGTGGAGCGGTACATTAAGAGCATGCAGGCGCTCGGCATATCAAAGGACGCAATACTCGGGCTTATGCGCCTCGGCATAGCGACGAGGCGCGACTTTGAATCGCCCGAAAAGGCGGAGGACTATGCAAGCCACCTGAGGCTCTCGGGCCACAAGGTCGAAATAGTAAAGGACAGGGAGCACAACCTTTTTACGGTAAATATACACGAGGCCGACCCCAAGAAAGGACCCGTTCAGGTGCGGGTTGACTACGAGCTCTGCTCGCAGGGGGACTACGGCGAATCTTACAAGGCCTTTCAGGAGATACGGCAATTTTACGACGAGGAGATAAGGATCAGCGACGGGAACAACGGGGCAGAAGTGCTGAGCGCCGAGGAGCTGCTGCACGTCGTGAGCGAAAAAGGCAAGGAAGGGATGAACATCCAGAGATACAAGGGCCTGGGAGAGATGAACCCGGAACAGCTTTGGGGAACGACCATGAACCCCGAAAAGCGGCGCCTCCTCAAGGTGTCAATAGAGGACGCCGTTGAAGCGGACCAGGTGTTCACCGTGCTCATGGGAAACAATATCGAAACAAGAAGAAGGTTTATCGAGGAAAACGCCCTTAGCGTCAGAAACCTTGATGTATGATTACCATCGGCATAACGGGGATTATCGGGAGCGGTAAAACAACCGCAACAAGCATGCTGAAAAAAAGGGGATTCGAGATAATAGATCTGGACCAGCTTTCAAAGGACCTGATCAGAAAAGAGGAGGTCCTCGCCGAGATACGAAGCATGCTCGGCGCAGAGTATGTCGCCGAAGACGCCGTAGACGTCGCGCGCCTGCGCGACGAGGTCTTTAAAAACAAGGAGTCGCTCCGCATCCTCGAAGCGATCATACACCCGAGGGTGAGGGGCGCGCTCGGACAGAGGCTTGATGAGCTTGAAAGGGGCGGGGCCGGGGTTGTTTTTGTTGACGGGCCGCTTTTATTCGAAACGGGGTTTTATAAAGAGTTTGACAAGGTCGTCGTTGTCTCCGCGAGGACCGAGACAATAAAGGAAAGGCTGAAAGCAAGGGGCATGACGGAAGAAGACATAGGCCAGCGGATGCCCCACCAGATTCCGCTCACAGAAAAGGAAAAAATGGCCGACCACGTAGTTAACAACAACGGAAACGTCGACAGCCTTGAAAGGGAAGTCGAAAGGCTGCTGCAAAGGATAAAAGAATGGGAGGTAAGGGCAGATGCACCTTAACGCGCTGAAAAGCAAAAAGATAGGAGAACTCACACACATGGCAAGGGAGTTGAACGTTGAGAACGCGGCGGGGCTGAGAAAGCAGGAGCTTATATTCGCCATACTCCAGGCCTTCGTAGACAAGAACGAATCGGTATACGGGGAAGGGGTTTTGGAGATCCTTTCAGAGGGGTTTGGTTTTTTGCGGTCCACCGACTCAAACTACCTGCCCGGCCCGGACGATATATACGTATCGCCCTCGCAGATCAAGAAATTCGGGCTGAGGACAGGGGATACGACCTCGGGACAGATCCGCCCCCCCAAAGACAACGAAAAGTACTTCGCCCTCTTAAAGGTCGAATCAATAAATTTCGACGACCCCGGGGTCGTCAGGGATAAGATAATCTTCGACAACCTTACCCCCATATATCCCGACGAGAGGATAAAGCTCGAAACGGGACAGCGCAGCCTTTCCACCAGGGTAATGGACCTTTTCACCCCCATCGGCAAAGGGCAAAGAGGGCTCATAGTCGCCCCGCCGAGGACCGGGAAAACGATGCTCCTTCAGGACATCGCTAACAGCATTACGAAGAACCACAAAGAGATATTTCTTATCGTCCTCCTCATTGACGAGAGGCCGGAGGAGGTTACGGACATGATACGCTCGGTAAAAGGAGAGGTCATAAGCTCGACCTTTGACGAGCCCGCCACGAGACATGTTCAGGTGGCGGAGATCGTTATCGAGAAAGCCAAGAGGCTCGTGGAGCACAAGAGGGACGTAGTGATACTGCTCGACAGCATAACAAGGCTCGCAAGGGCATATAATACCGTGGTCCCGTCAAGCGGGAAGATACTCTCCGGGGGCATTGACGCATCTGCGATGCAGAAGCCGAGGCGCTTTTTCGGGGCGGCGAAAAACATTGAAGAGGGAGGGAGCCTGACGATCGTTGCAACGGCATTGATAGACACGGGGAGCAGGATGGACGAAGTAATCTTCGAGGAGTTCAAGGGTACGGGAAACATGGAGATATATCTTGACAGAAAGCTCGCGGAGAAGAGGGTCTTCCCCGCCATTGACATAAACAAATCGGGCACGAGAAAAGAGGAGTTATTGCTGGAAAGCAACGACCTTTCAAGAACGTGGCTACTGAGGAAGGTCCTGCAGCCGATGAACCCCGTTGAATCGATGGAGTTTCTCCTCGAAAAGATGGTCGACACAGAGTCAAACCAGGATTTTCTCAATTCTATGAGCAAAGGAGGCTGAACATGAAAAAAGGGATCCACCCGGACTTAAAGAAGGCGACGGTAAAGTGCGCATGCGGCAACACCTTCGAGACGCTGTCGGTCAAAGACAAGATCACCGTGGAAATCTGCGCAAAATGCCACCCCATATTTACCGGCAAGGAGAAGCGCTTAGACTCGACCGGCCAGGTTGAGAAGTTTGAAAGGCGCTATGGCAAAAAGACAAAATAATGTTTGAACGGCTCCAGGAGATAGAAAAGAGATACCGGGAGATAGAGGAAGAGATGGTGAAGCCCGAAGCGCTTGCCAACCTGGAGTCCTATAAAAAACTGGCAAAAGAGCGGGCAGAGCTCAGGGAGCTTGTGGACCTCTTCAGGGAATGGAAGAAGAGAGACGAGGGGGCGGCGAATGCGCAGGAGATCTTCAGGTCGGCGCCGGAAGAGGACATGAAGGCCCTCGCCAAAGAAGAGCTGGCCCTCCTCGAGAAGGAAAAAGAGAGGCTCGAAACCTCTCTAAGAGAAAGGCTTCTCAGCAAGGGGGAGAAGCAGGCAAGAAGCATGTTTCTCGAAATAAGGGCCGGGACGGGCGGAGAAGAAGCCGCCCTTTTTGCAAGGGACCTTTTCTCCATGTACATGAAATATGCCGAGAACATGAGATGGAAGACAGAGATCATGACGGTTAGCATGTCGGACCTGGGCGGCCTCAAAGAGGTTATTCTGATGGTGGAGGGGAAGGACGCCTTCAGCATGCTCCGCTACGAAAGCGGCGTTCACAGGGTACAGCGCGTCCCCGAAACAGAGGCGCAGGGGAGAATACACACATCAACGGTTACCGTCGCGGTCCTGCCGGAACCCGAAGAACTGGAAATAAACATAAACCCTGACGAGATAAGGATCGACGTCTTCCGCTCCAGCGGCCCCGGCGGCCAGCATGTAAACACGACCGATTCAGCGGTAAGGATAACGCATATGCCGACGGGGATCGTGGTAACGTGCCAGGACGAAAAATCCCAGCACAAGAACAAGGCAAAGGCCATGAGGGTGCTCAGGGCAAGGCTGAAAGAAAAGATAGAGAGCGAGAAAGAACAGGAGATGTCCGACGAGAGGAGAAAACAGGTCGGCACAGGCGACAGGAGCGAGCGGATACGGACATACAACTTCCCGCAGGGCAGGGTTACCGATCACAGGATCGGCCTTACGCTGTATAAATTGCAGGACGTTCTGAACGGGGACATCGTCCCCGTAATTACCCCATTGATAGCCCACTTCCAATCAGAGACGCTAAAAAAAGGATAAGAAAAACGGTGCGCATCAGAGACATTATGTTTCAAAACGGGGCCGTTAAAAGGCTCGACGCCATCAACATCATTGCCTTCGCGTCCCGTATCGGACGAGAGGAAGCGCTTGCCAACCAGCACCTGGAGCTTGACGGGGCAACCGCGGAGAGAATCGCAAGGCTTCTTGAGGAAAGGGGGCGCGGGAAGCCCCTTGCATACATAACGCAAAAAAAGGAATTCTTCTCCGAAGAATTTTATGTGGACGAAAGGGTCCTTATACCAAGACCAGAAACAGAGCTGCTTGTTGAAGAGGGCCTGAAGATACTGGGAGAAGAGAAGGGGGAGCGCCTGGTCCTTGACATGGGCACGGGGTCAGGGGCGATAGGGGCGGTTATTGCCAAAAAAACGCAGCAGAAGGTTCTCTGTATCGACATATCCGTTGAAGCCCTGAGCGTAGCCCGGTATAATGCACAGAGGCTCAACGTGACAGAAAAGACGAAGTTTCTCTGCTCAGACCTCTTTAGCGGACTTCGGGAAGCCGTGAGGTTCGATGTGATAATGGCAAACCTCCCTTACGTGGCGGCAGGCGAGTGGGACGGGCTGATGGAGGACGTAAAAAGATTTGAGCCGCGAACAGCGCTGTTGGGGGGAAAAGAGGGCACAGAGATATATGAGAAGTTTATAGGCCAATTGCCGGGCCGGCTCGCAGAAGGGGGCCGCGTGCTGTGCGAGGTTGGCGGCCAAAGGCAGGCAGGGCTGATCCGGGACCGCTTAAGGGCCAGGGGATTCTCGGTTATCACAAGAAAAGACCTCTCCGGTGTCGAAAGGGTGCTTATAGGGAAATGGACAAGTTCATCATAGAGGGCGGTGAAAGGCTAAAGGGAAGGGTGAGGATCAGCGGGTCAAAAAACGCCGCGCTTCCCCTCATCGCCGCAACCATTCTTCAGAAGGGAAGCTATGCGATAGGAAACGTTCCGCGCTTAAGGGACGTGGAGACAATGATCAGGCTCCTTGCCATGCTCGGCGGAAAGGCTGAGTGGACAGGGGACAACACCCTCGCCATAGACACGGGCGGCCTCGATAACCACGTGGCGCCCTATGAGATCGTGAAGGAGATGCGTGCATCGGTGCTCGTCCTCGGGTCCCTCGCGGGAGGCCTGAAAAAGGCTACCGTATCGTACCCGGGAGGCTGCGCGATCGGCGAGAGGCCCATCAACCTGCACCTTCAGGGGCTCGCAGCGCTCGGCTGCGACATAAAGATCCGGGAGGGATACGTAGATGTGAATGCGAAAAAGCTGCGGGGAGGGCGGGTAACATTCGATACGGTAACCGTTGGCGGGACTGAAAACATTATGATGGCGGCGGCCCTTGCAAAAGGCGAAACGGTGATCGAGAACGCCGCCCGCGAACCGGAAGTGGTTGACCTCGCCCGCATGCTGAAACGAATGGGGGCGAGAATAGAGGGCGAAGGATCGGAGGTCGTCAGGATCAGGGGCGTAGAGGCGCTTGTGCCCTGTGATTACGAGGTAATCCCCGACAGGATCGAGGCGGGCACATTTATTGTTGCCTGCGGCATCACGAGAGGAAACATTGTTGTTGAGAACTGCAACCCCCTTCACCTGAAGGCCGTTATCGAAAAGATGAAAGAGGCGGGCATGGAGATTGAGGAAAACGACAGCACCGTTAAGGCGATAATGTCGAGAAAGAGGCCCATATCGGTAGATGCGAAGACGATCCCCCACCCAGGCTTCCCGACAGACATGCAGGCCCAGATAATGGCGCTTATGTCCGTTTCAAAAGGGGTGAGCGCCATTACGGAGACGATCTTCGAGAACAGGATGATGCACGTAGCGGAGCTCCGCAGAATGGGCGCCGATATAAGGGTGATAGGCAATACGGCCATAGTAAAAGGCGTGGAACGGCTCTCCGGCGCAAAGGTGATGGCGACCGACTTAAGGGCAAGCGCATCCTTGATAATCGCCGGCCTCGCCGCTTACGGATCGACCGAGGTTTCAAGGATTTACCATATTGACAGGGGGTATGAAAAGATAGAAGAAAAACTGAAGGGCCTTGGCGCAAAGATAAGGAGGAAGAAGGATGAAGATCTGGGAGCTTGAAAAGGAATACAGCGAGCTCCTGGCATTTGTTATCGAGGGGCGAAACAGGAAGCGCCGGAATGTGAAACGGGCAGTAGAAAAGATCAGGAGAGCGCTTGAGACGCAAAAGGAGAGGGCCCTTATAGAGTTTTCCAGAAAGTGGGACCAATGGGACAGGGAATACCCGCTGAAGCTTGCCGCGGACGAGCTGCGAAGGGCAGCCTCAAAGATAGAGAAGAAAGACATCGCGGTGCTGAAGGGCATGATCAGGAACGTGAGGTCTTACCACGGCGGGCAAATGCCCCCGGGCAGGACATACAGAAAGAAAGGCGTTGTCGTGAGAGAATCCTTTGTTCCGGTAGAGAAGGCCCTTATATATGTGCCGGGCGGCACTGCGGCATACCCTTCTTCTCTGGTTATGGGGGCCGTGCCGGCCCAGATAGCAGGCGTAAAGAAGATCTTTGTCACAACGCCCGCAGCAAAAGGAGAAATACACCCATATGTTGCCGCGGCGTGTGAGCTGCTCGGCATTGCCGACGTATACAGGCTGGGCGGGGCGCAGGCTATATATGCCTTTTCATACGGGGTCGGTGCCGTACCGAAGGTAGACATGATCGTCGGGCCGGGGAACGCATACGTAGAGGAGGCAAAGCGCGACGTATACGGCCGCGTCGGCATCGACATGCTCGCAGGGCCCACCGAACTGGTCATTCTCTGCACCGAGCCCTTTTCTCCGAGGGCCGTTGCGTGGGATATGTTTTCCCAGGCAGAGCATGACGAGATGGCAATGGTCGGCCTCTTCTCTTCTTCAAAGGCCCACATAAAGGAAGTCGGCGAAGAGATGCGACGGCTTATCGCGTCGAACGAAAGAAGGGGCGTTGTCGAGAAGGCGCTGGAGAACAACGGCTTTATGGTCCACTATAAAAACGCAGACAAGGCCATCGAGGCGATCAACCGGATCGCCCCGGAACACATGGAGCTGATAGGGGATGAAAGAAAGGGGAAGGGCGTCCTTTACCCGGGGGTCGTCTATCTTGGGCGGCACACCACCGTTGCCATGGGCGATTACTACATAGGGACGAACCACGTTCTCCCTACGGGCGGCGCGGGCAGGTTTACCGCAGGCCTCTCTGTTGACAGGTTTACAAAAAGGAAAGTGCTTGTTAAAATTAACAAAGACTTTCTTGACCGGTACGGAGACAGCGCCGTAAGGCTTTCACGCATCGAGGGCCTTTATGCCCACGGAGAGGCTATAAAAGCAAGAAAGGAGCTATAGTATGGTTCTTAAAATAGGGCTGCCGAAAGGCAGTTTGCAGGAGACCACCTTCAAGCTGTTTAAAAATGCCGGATATAACATAAAGCTGCTTGAAAGGTCCTACGTGCCGTCCATTGATGACCCGGAGATAGAAGGCCTTGTTATACGGGCGCAGGAAATGGCACGGTACGTTGAAGACGGGATACTCGACATGGGCATTACCGGATTGGACTGGGTGCTCGAGCAGGACGCGAAGGTCGTAGAGCTTGTGAGGCTCAGGTACGGGAAGGTAGGCTTCAGAGGGGTAAAATGGGTAGTCGCCGTCCCTGCGAATTCCCGCATCAGGCGGATCGAAGACCTGCAGGACAAGAAGATCGCCACGGAGCTCGTCGGATTTACCAAGAGATATTTGAAAAAGAAAGGCATTGAAGCGTCGGTAGAGTTTTCCTGGGGGGCGACGGAGGTAAAGCCTCCGCTCCTTGCCGATGCCATTGTTGAGGTTACAGAAACCGGGGCATCGCTGAAGGCAAACAGCCTGAGGATCATTGAAACGATCCTCGAATCAGAGACCGTTTTGATAGCGAACAGGGCAGCATGGAAGGACCCGTGGAAACGGACGAAGATGGAGAACATAACGATGCTGCTCAAAGGAGCCCTTCTGGCTGAGGAAAAGGTAGGGCTTAAAATGAACGTGCCGAAAAACAAGCTGCAAAAGGTAACCGGAATACTTCCGTCCCTCCACACGCCGACAGTTTCAACGCTTTCGGACCAGGAATGGGTTGCCGTGGAGGTCATCATGGACGAGAAGACGGTGAGGAATATCATTCCCGAGCTTAAGCGCGCCGGCGCGCAGGGAATCGTTGAATACCCGCTGAACAAGGTTATTCCATAAAAAGGGGGCCCCATGAAAAGGGAAGCAAGGGTAGAGAGGAAGACGAAAGAAACGACCATATCGGTACAGTGGCGTATCGACGGAAACGGCTCCTACACGATCTCAACGGGCATACCTTTTTTTGACCACATGCTCAGCCTTTTCGCAAAGCACGGGCTTTTTGATCTCACGATAAAGGCGAAGGGAGACATTGATATTGATTACCACCATACCGTTGAAGACATCGGGATCGTCATGGGAAAGGCCCTTAACAAGGCCCTTGGAGAATATAAGGGAATAAAGAGGTACGGTTATGCCATAATACCCATGGACGAGTCATTGTGCATGTGCGCCATAGACTTAAGCGGCAGGCCCACCCTCGTATGGAAAGGGAAGGTGCAGGGCAAGACCGGGGAGTTTGACGCCGACGTGGTAAAGGAATTTTTCCAGGGATTCGTTAACGAGGCAAAGGCATCGCTGCACATCAATCTCCTTTACGGGGGGAACCTCCACCACAGGGTGGAGGCGATCTTCAAGTCCTTCGGAAAGGCCCTTCAGGAGGCCGTTTCTAAAGACAAGAGGATACGGGGCGTCCCCTCTACGAAGGGAGTTCTGTAAAAAATACGGACAACGGGGCGCCTGGCAGGGTGAAAATATGATAGCCATTGTTGATTACGGCATGGGAAACCTGAAAAGCGTTGTCAATGTTTTCAAAAAGCTCGGCGCCGATGCGGTGATCTCCAGGGAGAAGGAGGCCATAGGATCCGCAAGGGCCTTGGTCTTGCCGGGCGTGGGCGCTTTTGGGAAGTGCATAGAGAACCTTGAACGGCTTGATCTGCTTGCCTTTCTTAGGAAAACCATCCTGGAAGGCAAGCCCTATCTCGGCATTTGCCTCGGGATGCAGGTGCTCTTTGAGAAAAGCGAAGAGGCGCCGGGCGTTAAGGGCATGGGGATCATAAAAGGCAGCGTGCCCAGATTCAGGGGCCGGATAAAGGTCCCCCATATGGGCTGGAACAGCATCGAGGTTGTGAAGGAAACCCCGATCCTGAAAGGGATATCGACCGGCGAACACTTCTATTTTGTACATTCATACTACTGCCTCCCTGAAGAAGATGTAACAGCAACAAGAACGGATTACGGGGGGGATTTCGCCTCCTCGATACTGAAGGACAATGTTTTTGCATGCCAGTTCCACCCGGAGAAAAGCCAGAGGATCGGGCAGGTGCTGCTGAAGAACTTTATCGCCCTCCATGCGTAGGCCAAAACAGGACGAGCATCTATGAATAACCAATAACCAAACATCAATCACCAATTAATACCCAATCACCAATGACCGAATACCCAAACGGGAAACAATACCGGCAAGTTTCTGTTTGGTTATTGGTTATTATTTGGTGTTTGGTTATTGGTGTTTGGTGATTCTCTTTGTGGTGGATTCCCTTGACATAATGGCTTTTTTTACGATAACATGAGAAAAATTTTTTGAGGCGAGCCATGAAAAGGACATTGCCCGCTATCGCGCTGTGCGCTGTGGCGGTATTTTTTGTTGTCGCGATTATTAGTCCGGCGGGTGCGCAAAAAAAGGCGCCGGAGCCGTTAAGCCTTTTGCTCAAAGGGGCGAAGCTCCCTCCAGCCCCCTTTTCTCACACCACGCACGTCGATAAGGCAAAGGTCGGCTGCTCCGCCTGCCACCATAAAGATAAAGACCCCAAAGAACCGGACAAGTGCACAACGTGCCATCTCCTGAAAGAGGTTAAAGATAATGCGCCTCTCGCAAAGCATGCGTTCCACAAGAACTGCAAGACCTGTCACGAGGAAAACGCGGCAAAAGGGGTTAACGCGCCAACGAAATGTGCAGAGTGCCATAAGAAGTGACCCGGGGGACAACTGACAGGCCATAAAAAAAGCATAGTAAAGGCAGCCCATGACTTTATCGCCTCGCTGCGATTTGCAATACTCATCCTCTCCCTTATCGCCATCGCCTCTGTCCTGGGCACGGTCGTAAAGCAGGGGGCAACCGCCGAGGAATACCTCGCCATATATTCTGAAAACACCTATAAAATGATCAGCCTTCTCGGGCTTGACGACGCGTACCACGCGCCGTGGTTTATCGCGCTTATCGCCCTGTTCGCGCTAAGCCTGGTCCTCTGCAGCCTTCGCAGGCTCGCCCTTTTCGTTAAAGAAAAAAAGACAATCGTTCTGCCCGAAGAAGACAGGTTGTTAAAGATGGACCTTCATTCATATATCCCGGAGAAAGATTTCAGCGAAACGCTCGGCCTTTTGGCGCGACGATACAGGCTGGCCCTCGGGGACGGGCAGGGAGCCGTCCTGGAAAAGGGGCGGCTGTCACGATACGGGGTTTTTATTATCCATGCGAGCATTATTATAATCCTCGCAGGGGGCCTTATAGGCCTTCTCTTCGGGTACAGGGGGTTTGTAACGCTTAAGGTAGGCGAGACGAAAGACCGGTTGACGCTGCGCGGAAAAAGCCCTGCCGAGGTGCCCCTTGGTTTTGCCTTAACGTGCAAAGACTTCAAGGTAAACTTTTATCCCACCGGGGAGCCGAAGGATTTCGTAAGCAGCGTTGAGATAGTAGAAAACGGGAAGGCCGTGCTGGGAAAAGAGATAAGGGTGAACGAGCCCCTTTCATACAAGGGGATCCGCTTTTACCAGTCACATTATGGCAGCGCCCCTGTCTTTTTCTTCAACGTGGGAGGAGAAAAGGTTGCCCTGATGGAACGGGAGGCGTTCCGGAAAAACAGCCTGTTGCTGATGGTGGCCCGCTACGAAAGCAGGGTCCATGACTTTGGGCCCGGAGTCCTTGTTGCATATCTTGACGGCGGCGAGCCTAAGGCGACCTGGTTCCTTAAGAATGTGGACCGCCTCAGGGAGCAAGACCTGCAGGGAGTAAGGGTAAGCCTCAACGATATTCAGGAACAGCCCTATACCGGCCTTGAGGCATCGAGAGACCCCGGGGTTTTCGTGGTGTGGACGGGATTTGTTTTTATCCTCTTCGGGCTGTATGTTAACTTCTTCGTGCGGCACAGAAGGATATACCTGCTTAAAGTTCCCGGAGGGTTGCTGGTGGCAGGAAAGGCATTGAGAAACAGGGGAGACCTCGATAAAGAGTTCAAAAACCTGTTAGAGGAGATTCATGGCCATACACCATAAGATCCTCGGGGTGGCGACGCTGTTGTACCTCCTTGTTTTTTTTCTCCACATCCTCTACTTTTCCCTGAAAAAGGAGAAGGCCCTTTCCGCCATATGGATAACCCTTTACGGTACCATCTGCATCCACACCCTGGGGCTTGTTCTCCGCTGGATAGAATCGTACAGGATGGACATAGGGCACGTGCCGCTCGCGAACTTTTATGAATCCCTCATCTTTTTTGCATGGTCTGTAACCTTTATGCTTATCGTAATGCGGAAAAAGATCCCCTACCCCGTAATCACAATGTGCGCGTCCCTGGCCTCCCTTTTCCTGATGGGATACGCCTCCATCTCGCCATCGGTGGACAGAAGCATTCAGCCCCTGATACCGGCGCTGCAGAGCAACTGGCTTCACATCCACGTGATCACCTGTTTTGTAGCATACGCGGCATTTGTCATATCCTTTGTCTGCGGCCTTCTCTATTTTGTCGAATGGAAGGGGGTTGTTCCGCCAAAGGAGGTCCTTGACAATATAAACTATCGCAGCGTGATCATAGGGTTCCCCATGCTCAGCGCCGGCATACTCACGGGGGCGGTATGGGCGCACTACGCCTGGGGTTCATACTGGAGCTGGGACCCGAAAGAAACATGGTCATTGATTACGTGGATAATATATGCTTTATTTTTACATGCCAGATTAGTGAGTGGCTGGCGCGAAAAGAGGATTGCGCTGATCTCGATCATAGGCTTTATGAGTGTTATTTTTACCTATTTCGGAGTAAACTTTATTCTTTCGGGGTTGCATACCTACGCCACATGAAAAAGAAAAGACCAAAAAGCCTGGTGTTGTTTGGAAACGGGATAAACTGCGAATACGAAACTGCCTATGCCAACAGGCTGGCAGGGTTCGACACAACCCTCCTCCACATAGACCGCCTGATGGAGGGCCCAAAAGATATCCACCGCTATGCCTTTATAAATTTTCCCGGCGGCTTTCTTGACGGGGACGATCTCGGTTCCGCTAAGGCCCAGGCGGTGAAATGGCGGTATCAGAGGCTGCGCAGCTCAACGGAGAAATTTATTGATGAACTGATCAGGTTTGTCGCCGACGGCAAGATACTGCTCGGCATATGCAACGGGTTTCAGCTTCTCGTGAAGACCGGGCTGCTCCCGGCAGCCGGAGGCGAATACGGAAGACAGACCGTAACGCTGACATCAAACGATTCCGGAAGGTTTGAGGACCGGTGGACGCACCTTAGGATCAATAAACTTTCCCGTTGCATATTTACCCGCGATATGGATAAAATCTATCTTCCTGTGAGACACGGCGAAGGAAAATGTGTTGCAGACAGCCGGGAAACCATCGGGAAGATAAAAGAAGGCGGCCATATCGTTTTACAGTATGCCGATGAAAAGGGGGACGTTACCGATAAATACCCCTGCTGCCCCAACGGTTCGGCAGAAGCGATCGCCGGCCTGTGCGATGCGTCGGGGCGAATCTTCGGCCTCATGCCGCACCCGGAAGGTTTTATCCATTATACGCAGCACCCCCGATGGACGAGGGAACCCGTTGAGGAGGCAGGGGGAGATGGTTTGAGGATATTCAGGAACGCATATAGATTTGTGTCAGAAAATCAATAGGAGGTATTTCTATGAACAAGATGGACATTATCAACAAGCTTGCTGCCGACATCAACGTAAACCAGAAGATAGCAAAGATAGCCGTTGACACGATCATCGACAGCGTAAAAAAGGCAATTATAAATAATGAACGTGTCGAGATAAGAGGGTTCGGGAGCTTTACCCTCAGGGAATATAAGGCATACAAAGGAAGAAACCCGAAAAGCGGAGAGATGGTCAACGTTGAGCCGAAAAAGCTCCCCTATTTCAAGGTCGGCAAGGAACTGAAAGAGATGATATGGAAGGACTCCCTATAGCGGGAAGGTATTGGAACTAAAAATCCCCCCAGCGGGAACTCAAAAGATGTTTTAACCTTTTTACCGTCTGCACTATCTCGTCTGATTGGCCCTTCTTCTTTTCGTAGGCATATGCAGGGCTCCCCTTCATCTCGGTTATCACCGCCTTCACAGAGCTTGCAAGCCCCGACAGGTCATAGCCGCCCTCAAGGGCAAAAAGCGCCCTGCCCTTCGAATGTTTTTCGGCGATCTCAAGGAGAATCTTGGTCATCATGGCGTATCCCCCTTCGGTTACAACCATTCCGCCGAGAGGGTCGTTGTAATAGGCATCGAAACCTGCCGAAACAAGCACCATTTCAGGCCTGTAGACATCCGATACAGGAACAAGGACTTCACGGAAGGCATAAAGATAGTCCTCGTCGGACATGCCGTAGGACATGGGCACGTTGATAGTATACCCTTCGCCTTCGCCCTCGCCTATCTCTTCATACCACCCCGTTCCGGGGTAATAGGGGTATTGATGGGTTGAAAAGTAGAGAACGGTGGCATCCCCGTAAAAACTGTGCTGTGTGCCGTTGCCGTGATGAAGGTCGAAGTCGACGATGAGGATCCTCTTTGCATTATAGGCCTTTTCCAGGTACCGGGCGCCTATGGCAATATTGTTAAAGATGCAGAAGCCCATCCCCCTGTCGCGCTCCGCGTGGTGCCCCGGGGGCCTCACAAGGGCAAAGGCGCTCTGTATCTCGGACGCCTGCAGCTTGTCGATGAGGGCCAGGACGCCGCCTGCGGCGAGGCACGACGCTTCGTAGGTCTTGGGAGAGGTGACCGTATCCGGGTCAATCCTTTTCGGCGGCTTGCCGCTTGTCGCCGCGACATAATCGATGTAGGCAACATCATGATTGAGGGCGATCTCTTCTCGGGTCGCCTTCCTTGGCTGCACAAAGACGATGCCATCGTCGCTTATCGTTTCGAGCATGGAATAAATAGACCTTAGCCTGTTGGGGTTTTCGGGGTGGTAATCATCGGTGATATGTTCTAAAAAGAGATTGTCCTTTACAATACCGACGCTCATATGGCCCTCCCTGATGACAGGATAGTAAGTTTTCCGTAAAAAAGCAAGGGATTATAGAGGCAGTCGATAGTCGATAGTGAATAGCAATAAAACCAGCTAATGGCTGATAGCAAGGCAAGCACGAAATCCTGATATCGAAGCACTAAACAATATCAAAAATCAAATATCAAATGCTCGAAACGAAGACACGATATTTATGTTTTGAACATTTTTACGATGTACGCCGAGAGCCCTGCCGCTTGTCGATCCTATAGCAGCTTCCCCCGTGAAGCTTTGCGTGCCTTTTCATCTCTGAGGCAACCTCGGTAAATTCTCCGTAGTGGGAAAACGAAATGTGCCTGTTGTGGGCGATGCCTATGGAGAGGGAAACAACAGGGAACCTTTTTTCATTTCCCTGCCGGTCCTTTGTTTGGATGTATCCGCGCTCCCTGTCCTCGGGATCGTAGAACGTGGGCATGATACTGTCAAACGCCAGAATGATCTCTGACGAAACCTCTTTAACAAGGCCAAGATCCATGATGTATATAAAATCATCGCCGCCGATATGCCCTACGAAACCCCCGGCAGGCTGCTTGTTCTTTACGATATTCAGAATAAGGCGGCCGGCCGCCTTTATCACCTCGTCGCCGCGCGTAAAGCCATAGTGGTCATTGAAGGGCTTAAAGTTGTCGAGATCGCCATAGGCAAGGGCAAAAACATCACCGCGGTCTATCCGCTGCTGTATCTGCCGGTTGATGGAGATATTGCCGGGAAGCTTTGTAAGGGGGTTTACTTCCACAACCCTCTCAGACCTGACAATACAAAGATCGACGCGGGCGAGGCCCTCTCTTTCAAGGTCGCCTTTTAATATGTAATCTTCGACAAGCAGAGAGTCCCAGCGAGGGATCTCCCCGGCATCCTCAAGGGCCGCCAGCACAGGAAGCTGGTTGAAGATGGGGTCGCTTTTCAGGGTGTTCAGGATATTTGTTGTGAAGGGATCGCCCCCGGCTATATCAATGATCAGCAAGCCGGGAATGGCGTTATAGATATAATCAAGGGCGAGCCGGATATTGTCAAAGGACACCAGGCGATAATTGTCCTGCAGGGCATCCGCCAGAAGGCCCGAAAAGGCAGGATGCTGCGAAACGATAACGATATCTTTTTTTTTCATAACGCAAGGTCTTCCGTCATTTCCAGGGATTCTTCAAACGTCCACAGCACATCCCTGAGGTCGGCTTCGGACAGGCCAAGCATTTGCCAGGATTTTGGATTGACCGCCATAAGGGTGTGGTCGCCGGCAAAGCCGAACCCCCTTGCCCGCACCAGTATGTCTGAGAGATGGACAATTGCGGATTCAACAGGCGCACTCTTTGAAAGGTGCGGCTTGTGGTGGTGCTCAATGACATCGACAAGCTTTTGTGGAAAGCGCCACTTCTGTGCCATCCACGAGCCGACGCTTGCGTGGGTTGTGCCGTAATGAAGGCGCTCGGCTTCATATATGCCCATGCCGTTAATGTCTGCATCGTGCATCGCCTTCTCGTATTTATCGGGGAACCGAAGGATCAGCAGAACCTTGCCGATATCATGGAGAAGGCCGTCGATGGATGCCTCTTCGGGTTCTTTCAGCCCCTTTTTTTCGGCGATAAGCCTTGCTATGATGGCACAGCCGAGGGAATGTTCCCAGAGCCCGATCATGGTCTTTTGCATGAGATCAAAGACCGAGACGCCGAGAAGCAAACCCTTGACAACGCTTAATCCCAGGAGGATTACCGCCTGATTTACCGATGATATCCTGCCGGGAAATCCGTAGACCGGCGAGTTGACCATTTTAAGAACTTTTGTTGTAAGGGCGGGATCGTTCGATATGAAGTTGCTGATCTCGTTCAGAGAGACCCTCGGGTTTTCGATGACCCCCAAAAGCCTTTTCAATACGCCCGGAATGGTCGGCAGCGCATTTATGTTCTCGACCTTGTCCCTGAGGTCCCCGATGCCGGCAACGCTACCCATATAAACCCTCTATATGCTCCCTCAGGGCCTTTTTTATGACATCCATATAGGGCTTCCCTTCCGCTGACTTGAAGCGCCTGTCGATATCCGACAGCGCCTCCTCCTTTGATGTTGAAGGCGGGGAAATCCCCTGAACGAAGATGCTGTCGGCATCCATGTCCCTGATCTTTTCTATAAGGGCCGCCGTCAGTTCCGTTCCCTCTCCGAGCAGCACCATCCCGCCCCTGTTTGTCACGGGCCTGAGCAGTTTCATTCCGGGCTTCAGCTTGTCAGGCGTAGTTTTCGGCACAGCGCGCCCCTCCTGTTCAAACGTTTCCTTGGTCAGACATGAAACGTCTCTTAGATATGATCGGCCAAAAACGCAATAGGTTAAGTTTTCAGTGATTTTTAGCAGATATTTACAGCGCTGAAAGCCACGCCCCCAGCCTGTCGCACCCTTCTTTAAGCCTATCAATGCCCGTGGCATAGGAAAAGCGGACATGAGAGCCGGCCCTGAAGGAGCCAAAATCGTATCCCGGGGTAAAGGCTACTCCGGCCTCGTCGAGGGCCCTCCCGGTAAAGGCCATGCTGTCAATCCCCCAGCGCTCGATCCCCGCGTATACGTAAAATGCCCCCTCAGGGGTTACGGGCACGCGGAACCCCAGGTCTTTTAGCCTCGGCACTACGAAGTCCCTCCTTTCCTCGTAGGTTTTCCTCATGCGGCCGAGCTCTTCCTCGTTGTCAAAGGCGCATATGGCCGCGTACTGCGATATTGAAGGGGGAGAAATATATATATTCTGGGCGAATTTTTGTATCGGCCTTACGAGTTCGCGCGGGACCACCATCCACCCGAGCCTCCAGCCTGTCATGGCGTAGGTTTTTGAAAAGCCGTTTACAACGATAACGTTGTCGGATATGGCGAGGGCGCTTCTGGGCCTGTCCCCGTAAGCGAGGCCGAGATATATCTCGTCAACGACAAGAAGCTTGTCCTCCGCGGAGAGGCTCTCGTAAAGCAGAGACAGCGTATGTTCCCTGTAAACGGTGCCCGTCGGGTTCGACGGGTTGGCAAGGACCAGAAGGTCCGGAAGGCGATCGAGGGCGCCGAGATGATTTTGCGTAACCTCGAAACCTGTCTCCTCCGATACCGGTATGGAGAGAATTTCACAGTCAAGGAGAGATGCAATGTTTTTATAACAGGGATAACCGGGATCGGATATGCCAAGCGATTTCCCCCGTTCGAGCAGGGCGGCAAAGAGCAGCAAAAGCGCCCCCGAGGTCCCGTTTGTTATGACGATCCTTTCGGGCGGGATGGCTATTCCGTCTGTCTCCCGGTAGTGCCGGGAGACCCTCGCCCTCAGTTCCGGGAGGCCGAGGCTGTGGGTATAAAAGGTGCGGTCGCTCCTGATCGATCGGATCGCCTCTTCCTTGATTATGAAAGGGGTGGGAAAGTCCGGCTCGCCGACCTCCATGTGAACGATGTCCCTGCCGCTTGCCTCCATCTCTTTCGCTTTTTCAAGAAGCTCCATGACATAGAAAGGCGCGATGGCGCCGGTCCTTTTTGCAACCCTCATAAGGCTCCTTCTTTCATGTGCGTCCGCGGCTTGCCGGGCGGAAAAAGATATGATTGAAATGTATCAAAAACGCGCTGTCCTGTCAATCCGGATGATTCCCCGCAGCGTGCTGCGGAATGACGCTGTTCCCTCTCCGCTCGCGGGAGAGGGTAGGGTGAGGGGGCATAATCATGCCGCTTCTATCTTCTGATGCGCATCATGTTTTTTTCTCACATAGAACTGAAAATAGCACATATTTGCAAGATAGAGAAAGGACAGGCAGAGAAACATCGCCCGGTAGCCCGTCAAGGAAAGGAGCATGCCCATAACGATCGGCCCGAGCGCCAGCCCGAGATCCGAGATCGCCCGCAAGGTCCCGACGGTGGCGCCGCTTGAAGAGCCTGCGTAATCAAGGGCATAGGCCATCGTTACCGGGATCAGGAACGAGATGCCCGCTCCCCAGAGCAGTCCCACAAAAATGAACGCAAAAAGGGACTTTGCAAAGAAGAGCATGGCAAGGACGGCTGCGCCCGTAAAGGTAAAGGTTAGAATGAGCCTTTCCTGGCTGAAAGAGCGCAAGACCCTCCCTCCCAGGGCCCGCCCCGCCATGATCATTATTGCCGATGCGGAAAAGAAAAGCCCCGGATTTGCAACTCCGCGCTGTACCGCATAAATTGGGAGAAAGGCGATGATGGCCCCCCAGACGAAATACTGGAGGAAGCTGGAGATGGCAGGGACAACCACATTCCATTCAAGCAAGGCGTTGCCCCGGGCAAGATCGCCGATCTCGGACTTTTTGCTCCCCCGCCCCTTCAGCCTCCAGGCACACAGAAAGGCGCAGGCGGAGAGGCTTGCACAGGCGAGAAAGAGGATGACAAAGCTATAATGGCTAACGAAATATATGCTCAGAGAAGGGGCAATGGCCGTCGCAAGACTGGGCGCCAGCATTAAGTAGCTGATGCCCTGGCCCCGGCATGTCAGCGGCAGCGCGCTCACGATAAAGACGAATATGGCGGTATCCACGCATGCAAGGGAAGCCCCCTGAACGAACCGCACGATCAGCAAGGGCCAAAACCGATGAAATACGGTAAAGGCAAGGAAAGCAAAGATAGACAACGTGGCGCCGGCCATGATAACGACCTTTTCTGAATACCGGAAAAGGATCCCGCCCACAAAGGGCCTGCATGCCAAAGATGCGACGCCAATGGTCCCGACCAGTATGCCTATCTGCTTTTCGCTGGAGCCCAATTGCTCCAGATAGAGGGGTAGCGTGGGATAAAGGGCGGTATTGGTCGCCAGAAAAGCGAAATATGCAAGAAATCCGAGAATGAAATCGTGGTTCAGTATGTTCCGTAAGCTCAGCCGGGGTACGCTTTCTTCTTTTTGCACTGCATCACACCTCGACAAGCCGTTGCGAGAGAAAGACATGGAAGATCAGGGCACATGTATCAGGTAAATGACAGGTTGGCCATCAGCTCGCCGATGTCTCCCAGCCGCTCGAGCTTAAAAACAGAATTTACAATATGCTCCGATTGGCCTTTGTCCAGGAACTGGAGTGCCGTTCCCTCAAACTTCTTCACCAATTCTTCATCGGTCATCGGGTTGAGGCTGTTCCCTTTCGGATAGTCGATCCGGCGCATGAGCTTCCTTCCGTCCTTGGTAGAGATATGGGCGATGCCGGCAAAAACAAAGTCGTCGAGGTCCGTGTTGGCCTCCACCGTTACTTTGTCGATGAGGCTTAGCACCACGGGGTTGGTAAACCTGTCCGCGGTATACTGGCCCGGCCCGACCGTTCGGTCAACAATGGCAATTGCCGTTAGATAATAAAGGCTGTGATCCGCCGTCTCCTTGTCTGTCGGAAAACGCTTCACGAAATCACCGGTATGGTTGGCGGTGCGCGTTGTCGCCTCTATCTTCACGCGCTCGATATCCTTTGGTTTTAGGTCATGCTCCCTGACAAGCTCCAGCAACGCATTGAGGGCCCCCTGGGTCGTATGCTCCGCGGCCAGGTTCTTCTGATGCACCTCAAGCAGGGCAGGCTGTTTTCTCGGCGCCGTCAATATCTCCAGATCGTACACGCCGCCCATCACGGTCTGTACAAAGCCCTTATTCCCCTCGATGATCCTTGCAGGGCCCGTAAAGCCTTTTTGTGCCAGCAGGGCGGCCATGATGCCCATCTGGGCCACCTGGGGCAGCCCGATGTTCTTGGTCATGTTGTATGGCTCGCCCTGTGCATCGATTATGTCGAGGGTAAGGCCATGCACCCCGGCTATGCCCGCAGCGCCTGCGAGCTGCTCCGCAGAGAGGCCGAGGAGCTTGCCGGCGGACAGGGCAACAACAAATCCTGCTATGGCAGAATAATGCCACCCCCTCGTGTGCAGGTTCTGGGCAAAGGAGGCGTCTATGAACCTCGCCGCCAGGTCATACGCAAGCGCTATTGCCGTTATGACGTCCTTGCCGTTTGCATGCCGGCGCTCCCCTACGGCCAGCGCCGCAGGGATCAGCTCGTTGGAATGTATGCCGAACCTCAACGTGCCGTTCGTCCTGAAATAGGTATCGTTGTAATCAAGATAACGGGCCATCGCGCCGTTGGCAAGGGCGGCGTTCGCGCAGGGCACCTTGACCAGGCTGCCGATCATGGTTGACTCCCGGGCCCCGCCCTGGTCTTCCATGACAGAGCGGACGATCCTTCCGGCGTCGCTCTTGTGGGCGCCTATGGCGCATGCGAGCATATCCAGCACGACCCTTTTTGCTGCATGTATCTCCTGATCGCTCAATGTTGTATAAGAGAAGCCTTCCGTGTGCTGAGCAAGCTTCCTGCTCACGGACGCGGCATGTGTATCCATAGGGCCCTCCTCGAGCTTATTCTTTATCCCTGTTGCCCGGACAATTTTATGGGCAGGCGGCGAGCTTCTTTGCGATCATGTCTCCCATCTCGCTGGTTCCCAGCTTTGTCATGCCGTCGCTCATGATGTCATAGGTGCGGTAGCCCTCTTTCAGCACCTGGTCTACCGTATTTTCGATCGCCTGAGCCTCTTTTGTCAAGCCAAAGGAGTAGCGAAGCATCATGGCCCCGCTCAGGATCGTAGCTATGGGGTTGATCATGTTAAGGCCGGCGCGGCGGGGTGCGCTGCCGTGTATCGGCTCGTAGAGGCCGGCCAGTTTGCCGCCGCCGGACGGTATGCCGGCCAGGCTTGCCGACGGCATCATGCCGAGGGACCCGGCGAGCATCGATGCCTCGTCGCTCAGGATATCGCCGAAGAGGTTTTCTGTGACGATCACGTCAAAGTCGGCGGGGCGCTGGATGAAGCTCATGGCGCAGTAGTCGACAAGGGCATGTTCGACCTCGATGTCCGGGTATTCGGCGGCCACTTCAATGGCGACCTCTCTCCAGAGATCGGAGCACTTCAGGATCTGGAACTTATCAACAGAGGTCAGTTTTTTTCTTCGAACCCTTGCCAGCTCGAAGCCGACGCGGACGATGCGCCTGATCTCCTCTTCCGAATACCTCATGGAATCGACGGCGCTTCGCCCTTCCGGAGAGCGTATCAATTCTTTCGGCTCGCCGAAGTAGATCCCTCCGGTCAGCTCGCGGACGATGATGAAGTCGACGTTGCTGACGATCTCCGGCTTGAGGTGGGAGGTGCTGATAACTGACGGAAAGAGCTTGACCGGCCTTAAGTTGGCAAAAAGGCCCATCTCCTTCCGGAGCCTGATGATGCCGTAGCCACGCTCCGGACGCTCTTTCAGGCCGGGGACCTCGTACCTGGGTTCGCCCACTGCACCGAAGAGGACGGCATCGCTTGCCTTGCAAAGATCGACCGTTGCCTTCGGCAGCGCCTCGCCGATCTTCTCATAGGCCGCCGCCCCTATCATGCCGTCGCTGAACTGAAACTCATGACCGAACTTTGAACCGACAGCCTTGAGAACCTTTACTCCCTCCGCAACGATCTCAGGCCCGACGCCATCTCCAGGCAGCACAGCAATAGACAATTTCATGACCCCTCCTCCTTTGGTAATATAATTTTAACTTGTTTCATGTTTCCGCCTAAGTATTCTTCATCTGTTTTAACAGCGGTTCAATGCCGCCGCATTCCAGAACCCTGAGCATTTCATCAGGAAAAGCCTGAAAATCGAGGACCTTGCCGGTTGTATGGTTTATCACCTTCCGATCGGCAAGGCTTGCTTCCGCCTCGTCGCCATCGTTGCCGAGCGAAGCTGCGCCCGGGCAGACAATGGCGGGAAGACCGATCGCAATAGAGTTCCTGTAGAATATCCGGGCAAAGGATTCCGCCACGACAGCCCCGATCCCAAGCGCCTTAAGGGCGGCGGGAGCCGTCTCCCTGCTGGAGCCGCACCCGAAGTTGCGGCCCGCCACGATCATGTCCCCGGGGCTTGCCTTTTGTGCAAATTCAGGACGCACCTCCTCGAAGGCGTGCCTTTTCAGCTCGTCCATGGGGAGATTGATATACTTCCCTGACGTCATGACATCGGTATCAACGTTGTCGCCAAACTTCCAGACCCGGCCTTTTATTTTGCTGATCATGGCATTCCTCCCCTATAGCCCTCTCGGATCGGTGATTTTGCCTGTTATTGCCGATGCGGCAACGGTTGCAGGAGACGCCAGGTAAAGCTCCGATTCAGGGCTGCCCATCCTGCCTTTAAAATTTCTGTTGGTTGTAGCGATGCAGACCTCCCCCGAAGCAAGCAGGCCCATGTGTCCGCCCATGCAGGGGCCGCAGCCGGCATTGCAGATAATGGCGCCCGACTCGGACAGGCGCATTACGATGCCTTCCCGAACGGCGTCCCGATACACCTCCCATGACGCCGGGATCACAAGCATCCGGACATCGGGGTGGACCTTCCTCCCCGCCATCACCCCGGCGGCCATCCTCAGGTCCTCCAGCCTTGCATTGGTACAGGAACCGAGGACCGCTTGGTGGATCTTTATATCACCAACCTTCGAGACCGGTTTTACGTTGTCCACTGAAAAGGGGAAAGCAACCTGGGGCTCCAATGTGGAGACTTCTTCATGGTATACGGCTTCATAGGAGGCATCGCTGTCAGCGGCAACAACGCCGAAATGCCGCTGAGCCCTCTCCATGAGGTAGTCTGTTGTCTTTTTATCGGTTTCAAAAAAGGCGAACTTTGCCCCTATCTCCGCAGCCATGTTGCACATGGTTATCCGGCTGGCGATGCTCAAATCATTGCATGCCGTGCCCGCGAACTCTACGGCCTTGTACTGGGCCGCTTCGACAGAGTACTTGCCTGCAAGGCTCAGGATAACGTCCTTCGAAGACACCCTCGGAGGGAGGCTGCCTTCGATGATGAATTTGATGGTCTCGGGCACTTTGAACCAGAGCTTGCCCGTCGTAAAGACATAGGCCATCTCTGAATGGCCGATCCCTGAAGCGGCCGCACCAAGGGCGCCGTAGCTGATCGTGTGGGAATCGGCCCCGACAACCAGCATGCCCGGCAGAATATGCCCTTTCTCGATGAGCACCTGGTGGCACACGCCGGCGTTCTGGCCGTAAAAATGCTTTATGCCAAGCTTTTTTACGGCAGACCTGATGAAATTGTACGTTTCCGCATCCCTCACCGTGGGCGGAGGGTTCCAGTGGTCAAGGACGCATACTATCCTGTCCGGGTCCCAGGCCTTGTCCACGCCTGCCCTGAACAGGACCTCGCATACCGGCCCCATGGAATCGTGGACCATTGCCAGATCTATATCTGCAATTACGTACTCGCCCGGCCTTACGGCCTCTTTTCCTGAGGCCCTCGCCAGGATCTTTTGTGCTGCCGTTGCCCCCATGCGCCCGCCTCCTTTCTTGAACTATAAAACGTATGCTCCGCCTTATTCGTGCCTGCTATTGTTGCCCGTTTCTAAGGCGGCGACTTCCGCAAGATCTCAAAAAACCTCTCCAGGCCGTCCGTCCTCTCCAGGCCCTGTATGATTGAAAGCAATTCATCCGTCTCGCTGCCCTCAAAGACAGAGCCGCTCAATTGCCAGAACTTGGCGATCAGCTCGTTTTGGCTCATTGGGTTTTCCGGCTCACCTTTTGGGACGCCCACCTTGTGGGCGTAGGTCTCCCCATTGTTGAGCGTGATAACGATCTCGGTCAAAAGGTCAACCGCCCCATGGCCCCATTGAGCGGGGTGTTCAAAACGTATGCATGGTATCAGCTTTTGCCACGAGGCCTCCTGAACTTCCTGGTCGGTGAAATCACGCATGGTGATCTCGCCGTTCATAATCGACTTCGCTATGCAGTACTCCATGCTGAATTTTGCCTCATAGGCCGTTTTAGGCCTGTGCGCCGTGGTCATGCCCAACACGAGGGGGTTGACCCTGCTTATGATCGAAGCGACCTGTTCCGGCCGGATGGCGTATCTTCGCTTCAGATACAATATGGCGTCGATGCTCGGATGCGTAGCCCGGCAGCAAGGGTAAGGCTTAAACCCCAATCCGGTCGATATGATCCACCATTCCTTGCCCAGGTCATCGACAGGCATCATATCCGGGGAGGCCCGCCCCCCGCTGAAGACCTCGCAGAAGCTGGTCTTTCCGTCAAGGGCCGACTGGTTGCCCGTCAATCCGCCCTGGGCAAGCGTAGCCGCGATCACGCCGTTGCGCGCCGCGTTGCCCGCATGCATCGTCTTGGTCATGGTCTCCACGTTCTTTTTTAAGCCGCTTGCCAGCGATGAGGCGATGCCGAGGGCTGAGCGGGCCCGGGAAGTATCAAGCTGCAATGCCTTCGCGCAGGCGGCAGCCGCTCCAAGGGTGCCCAGTATCGGCGTAGGATACCAGCCGATCGCAGGGATCGACTGGCCGATAGCGGCCCCGATGCGATAGGTTGCCTCCATGCCGGCCACATACGCAAGAAGGAGGTCCCGCCCCGACAGCTTAAGCCTTTCCACGACGGCGAGCGCTGCGGGCAGAATGCACGTTGTGGGGTGAATGTTGTAGCGGGCAGCGTTCGCAAAGGTATCATCGAAATCAAGGGCATGGCCCATTGACCCGTTTATGAGGGACGCCAGCTCTGCCGTGGTCATAAGCCCCTGGCAGATGCCGCTCGCTTCCCCCTTTGCGGCAAGCCCTTTCGCATACTGTGCAAGAATTGCGACCACCGGTTCCGAAGCCCCTGCGATGGCAACGCCAAGCCAGTCGAGCACCCCCTGCTTTGCAATAAAGATCGCTTCAGGCGGGATGTCTTTGTAGGCGGCATCTACGATAAACCCGGCGATCCTTTCCGTATTGGAATTTTCATCGATCATTTGACATCCTTTATCAGCCCTGTTTTTCAAATACCATGAGCCGGCTCAATTCCTTAATGTCGCTCGCTTTGTCCAGAGAGAAGACCGTCTGCATAATCCTGTCTATGCGCCCCGTCGTCATGTAGGGCGCGGCCATATCGGTAAATTTGGCTGCCAGCTCTTCATCGCTCATCGGGTTCTTGGGGTGCCCCTTTGCAAAATCGATCTGGCACGAATACTTCTGCCCCTGCTTTGTCGCTATCTCTGATGTCCCTGCCGTGAGGAACAGGCGGTCAAGGCGGGGATCCCCTTCGAAAACAACCTTATCGGTCAGCTCGCGCACCCGCGGGTCGGAATATCTTTCGGGGCTGAATTGGGCAGGCCCCAGCTGCCGCTCCAGGATTGCCATTGCCGTGAGATAGTAGGAGCTGTGGTCGGCAGATTCCTTGTTGACGGGATATTTTTTTGCCGGGTCGCCTGTGTGGCGCGCGCAGCGAGTGCTTGCGGCGATCCGGACCGCCGCCACGTCTTCGGGCCTTATATCGTTTTCTTTTACCAGCTGAAGGGTCGCCGACAGGTGCCCCTGGGCCGAGTAGTCAGAGATTATCGACTTGATGCATGCCTCCATTACCGTGTACCGCCGCCCTGGATCCACAAGCCTGAGCGGTTCATACTCTCCTGAGAGGACCGTTGCAATAAAGCCGTCGTGCCCCTCAAAAACATTTTCAGGGCCCGTGAACCCCTGGCGGGCCATCATTGCGGCCAGGATGCCCCCATACGCCATTGCCGGGAAGCGCAGGTTCTTGGTCATGGTATATTCCTCTCCCGAGGCGTCGAGAATGCCCAGCACCGCATGCGTGCTGCCGGATATCCCCGCTGCGTTCACCACCTGCCCTGCGTCAAGCCCCAGGATGCGGCCTGCCACAAAAGGCATGATATAAGCGCCCCTTGTGTCCCCGTTCCAGCCCCGCTGCTCCATTTCCCGCCCAACGATCCCCTCCAGGAAACGGTTTGAAAGATCATAGCCCAGAACGATCGCCGCAATCGTTTCGAGCCCTGAAAGTCCCTGCCTTTCTGCCAGGGCCAGAATAGGCGGGATGACCTCGCTTGGATGATAGCCGACGCGGAAGCTGCCCCCTGCCTCTATGACAACCGCGTCGTTATAATCGAGGTACCTCGTCATTACGCCATTTGCCAATGTCGCATTAAGGCAGGACGTTTTCACGCCGCTGCCCACAATTGTTGCTTCCTGCGGGCCGGCCAGCTCGGCGATCAATTTGTGAAGCGACCTGTTCGCATCGCTTGCATAGCCGCCGATAGCGCACCCCAGGGTATCCAATATCAAGCGCTCTGTTTGATGAATAACATGAGGAGGAATGTCCCGGGCATCGAAGCTTAGGACCTCCTCAGAAAGCTGTCTTGACAAGCTCATTTTTTCACTCCTTCTATCAGGTATTTCCTCGCCTTAAGCTTAGGCACAAGCTGCGCGCCGGCACGGCCTGGTCATTTTCTCCCGGAATGCCATACCCTTGCATGTCCCTTTATCCACCTTTGGCCCCCTTGCGTCTTTCCCGTGGTCGCCGATATGAGTTAAATATATTGAATAATATATCAAATGAAAATACTAGACGGGGGAATGCTTGTCAAGGAATATTTTGTACGGCTGATTACGGCCATTGCTTTAATGCGGCAACGTAAGTGTGTTTTTATTAAACGCGTCCCCCTCGATTCCCCATGAACACTTCCGATTACAAAGCGCCGAAAGCGGCGTTTGGGGATTAGCGTCGATTCATAAAAACAACTTTCTTGTTTGCCGGCTCGGGCGCATTATGCCTCATCGTGCGGCCGCTCATCCCCGCCCCCGGGCAGGCCCATTAATAAAATATATCTAAAAATATATTAATAATCGCAAAAAAACTTGACAGGCTCGAACGATACGTGTATGTATAGACAATACAGAATTTTAAGAAATTAATACGAAAGGAGGGTTCTTTCCATGAAAAAAATGATGAGGTGTCTTGCAATAGGCCTGTTTGCAGCCGTCTGGCTAATGTACGGCATTCCAGCCAGCGGGGCTGAGCAAACTTACAAGATACGCCTGACCTTATACTGGCCCCCTTCACATCACCTGGTAAAGACCGCCAACTTTTTCTCTGACCGCGTGAAGGAACACACCCAGGGCAGGGTCGTCGTAGAAGTCTATCCGTCAGGCCAGCTGTATTCCCAGGCAGAGTCGTTAAAGGCGGTCTCCATGGGCAGCATAGAGATGTCTGACGAGTTTATGGGGAAGGCCGAGACCATCGATCCCCTGTGGGGCGTGGTCCAGACGAACATGTTCGTTTTGACCGACTACCAGATGCTCTGGAAATACTTTGATCACCCCAAGTTCCGCGAAATAATCGGGGGCCTGTATATCAACAAGATGAAGGTCAAGCCTCTTTTTATCGTTGCCAGCGGGAGCTACATGATGCTGACAAACTCCAAAAACCCGATCAGCAAGCCGGCCGATCTTAGTAAAAAGCTGATCCGCGTGCCCTCAAAGTCCATTATGGAGATGATCAACCTTTGGGGCGGCAAGGGCGTGATCATGAGCTCGGGAGAGCAGATCATGGCAATGCAGGTGGGCACGGTGGATGGATCATGGACGAGCCTTGGGGATGGCGTCTCCCGCCAGATCTGGGACGTACAGAAGTACGCGATGCTCTTTCAATCCTGCGTCACCCACCCCTTCGTTATCAACATGAGGTTCTTCAACAGCCTGCCCCAGGGCCTCCAAAAGGGAATAGAGAAGGCCGCGCTGGAAACCCAAGACCACGGGAGGAAGGAGCTGGAGAAGATAGAGGCGGAACAGATAAAGATCCTGAAGTCCAAAATGACCGTACACGCCTTAACTGCCAAAGAAACGGAGGCATGGGCACAGACGATCCAGCCTTTGATCGACAAGTGGGTGAAGGCAACGGGGGAAAAAGGGAAGGCGTTGCGGGATATAATGGTGCAGGTGAGAAAGGATGTTCTGGCCGGGAAATGATCCCGCGTGGATGAGCATTTAGTTCCGGAACGCTATGCTCCGGAACTAAATGCCTTATAGCGACTTTTGCTGAGGGGTGCGCACATGAGATCTGATAGCGCCTTGTTTATCCTGATGGACCGGCTGAGCGGCCTGGGGGCTGCGGTTGCCTCCCTGGGCTACGCTATGATGGCCGCGGGAGTATTTGTGTCCGTTATCTTCCGGTATGTTTTTGTCAGCCCCATGGGGTGGACCGATGAAGTAACGCGATTCCTGCTGGTCTGGTGCGTCATGCTCGGCATGGCATACACGCTGCAGCAGGGACGCCACATCAGGGTAACGACTTTGGTCAGGAACTTTTCTCCGAGGGTCCAGAGGGCATTAGAATTTATCGGCGACCTGATCGCATTGGCCGTATTGTGCGTTTTCGTTTTTAAGAGCTACCAATTTTCGGCTTTTACGAAAGATATTGGAGAGGTTTCGCAGGGGTCCCTGGCCATCCCGCTCTGGTGTGCCAATTTGGCCCTTCCGATCGGAGGGTGCCTGTTCGTGCTGCAGTATCTTGTGAAGGTATTGAGGACCCTCATGGGTGTCAGCAGGGAAAACGAGGACCGTGCACATCATTAGCGCTGCGAAACTGTAAATTTTATTGTCGAGGAGACAGACAGCATGACGGAAGGTATCTGGGTTTTCCCGTTGCTCCTTGTTCTTTTATTGTTCGGTCTTCCTATTGGCATCGCGCTCTTTACTTCCGCCCTCTTAGCTTTGTTGGTCAACAACTTTGACGTCATGAACATGGCCCACACCATGTACCAGACGTTGGATAGCTTTCTTCTTTCCTCTCTTCCGCTCTTTATGCTTATGGCGAACATCCTCTTCCGCGCGAATATCGGAGAAGACCTTTTCGAGCTCCTGAACGTCTTCCTTCGAAGGATACGGGGCGGCCTGTCGCTTTCAGCCCTTGCGGCCTGCGGCCTGTTTGCTGCGATATCCGGATCCAGCGCGGCGACGGTTCTGACGATCGGAATTGTTGCGATCCCCGCCATGTTATCCCGGGGATATGACAGAAAATTGGTGTTCGGGGCCTTGGGGTCGGGAGGATTGCTGGGCGTATTGATCCCTCCGAGCGGGTGGATGATCATCTATGGCGACATCGCAGAGGTCTCGGTGGGAAAATTGTTCCTGGCAGGGGTGATCCCGGGCCTGATACTTCTGGGGATCTTTCTGATCGTTGCCTATATTCAGTCCATAAGGACCCGTATGCAACCCATGGAGCCCGCCACCTGGCCTGAAAAAAAGGCGGCGCTGCGACGGGCCTTTCCGGCGATCTGGCTGCCGCCCATCATACTTGGCGGCATTTATTCCGGCATCTTCACGCCAACGGAATCCGCCGCCGTCGGCTGCGTGTATGCCGCCGCCATCTCGGTAAGGCGGCTGAAGATAAAAGATTTCTGGCCTATATTCAAGGACACCGTCGTTGCAACGTCCATGCTCTTTCTCGTGATCAAGACAGCGGTGGTCTTTGGCTCGTCTCTGACCATGATGCAGATCCCTCAAAAGCTGGCTGCGATCGTTGTACAGGCGGGCCTGACGCCTATCCCGTTCATCATCGTGATGTCCCTGGTCTATTTTGTGCTTGGATTGTTTGTTGACGGGATATGCATGCTGCTTTTGACCCTCCCTATTATCCTGCCCATTCTCGGCGCTTTGAACATCGACCTGATATGGTTCTGCATCATCGTGGTGGTCAACATGGAGATCGGGTGCATCAGCCCGCCCTTCGGCGTCAACCTCTTCGTCCTGATGGGCATCGTGAAAGACGCCGAGCTGCCCGAGATCCTGCACGGGCTGCTGCCTTTCTTCCTCGGCCTGGTAGCTTTTCTGATCATTGTTATCAGCTTCCCGGCCCTGTCAACCTGGCTGCCTGCCTTTCTAAAGTAGCGCCTTGCAGCGCGGCGGCCCGCTGATCAAGCCCGCCGGATGTGTCGGTGCCCAGGTGCGGGCCCTTCAGACAGAGCGCCCCATGGCCGGCCCTGCAGAGGGAGCATTCCCCGCAGGGCATCATTCTCCCGCAGAAAACCCTGTCTCCCACCTTAAGGCCGTTGACGCCCGCGCCCGCCATAAGGCCTTGCAGGTATGCCCGGTGGGCCTCGAGGCTCTGCAGAGGCGGCCGTAATCCACGGTTTTATCGCTCAACGGCCTTTAGGCCTAAGCAGGGCATAATGATATATCATAATTACGGTCCGCTGTTCCCCCCGGCAAACAGGAAGGAAGCGAAAAAAGCATGCGCGGTACAGCGTGGCCGCGCATGCAGGGCGCTTTGTCGGTAGGCCATGAAAACATTGACTTTAAAGGGATATGCGTTCATAATGGAATTGTTTGAAAAATATATTTTTTAAAAGGGGGCGATGGCTTGACAAATGCACAGGTCGTCAAATTGGCTCACGATAAGAAGGTAAAATTCATAAAGTTATGGTTTACCGATATACTTGGTTTCGCGAAGAGCTTTACCATTACCATTAATGAGCTCGAAAACGCCCTTAACGAGGGCATGGGCTTCGACGGTTCTTCGATCCAGGGGTTTGCCAGGATAGACGAGAGCGACATGATCGCGATGCCCGACACGTCAACCTTTGCGATACTTCCATACAGGCCAAAGGACAGCGCCGTTGTAGCGAGGATGTTCTGCGACATACATGAACCCAACGGTGTGCACTATAAGGGCGACCCACGATATGTGCTGAAGCGGAACCTGAAGGTCGCAGAGGAAATGGGCTTCGATACCTTTTATGTGGGCCCGGAGCTGGAGTATTTCTACTTCAAGTCCGACAAAGAACCTGAGACCCTTGACCTGGGAGGATATTTCGACATCACAACGCTGGACGAGGCGACGGACTTAAGGCGGGACACCATACTGACGCTCGGAGAGATGGGGATAACGGTAGAATACAGCCACCACGAAGTTGCCCCGTCACAACACGAGATCGACCTCCGCTATGCCGAAGCCCTGAAAATGGCCGACAACACGATCACCTACCGGATCGTGGTCAAAGAGGTAGCGAGAAAATATGGCGTGTACGCGACGTTTATGCCCAAACCGATATTCGGGGAAAACGGAAGCGGAATGCACGTTCATCAGTCCCTTTTTAAAGGAAAGAAAAATGCATTTTTCGACGCCAAAGACAAATATTTTCTCTCTGACGTTGCCAAATGGTACATAGCAGGCCTTCTTAAACACTCGAAGGAGATCACCCTCGTAACGAGCCAGTGGGTAAATTCATACAAAAGGCTTGTTCCGGGCTATGAGGCGCCGGTGTATATCTCATGGGCACAGCGCAACCGGTCGACCCTTGTCCGGGTTCCCCAATACAAGCCCGGCAAGGAAAAGGCCACGAGGGCGGAATACCGGAGCCCCGACCCTGCGTGCAACCCCTATCTCGCATTTTCCTGCATGTTGCGGGCAGGGCTCGAAGGGATCAAAAACAAATACTCCTTGCCAAGCCCGATCGAGGAAGACGTGTATGAGATGTCGCAGGAAAGAAGAAAGGCGTTGAAGATCGAATCGCTGCCGGGAAGCCTCTACGAGGCAATAGAGGCTGCCGAAAATAGCAGGCTCATACGGGATGCCCTCGGGGACCACGTCTTTGAGAAGCTTATAGAAAACAAAAAGATCGAATGGGACAGGTTTAGAACGCATGTTTCAAGGTACGAGGTAGAGACATATCTTCCCATACTATAAAAAGGAAAGGCACTGGCGGGGCGGAGAGAAGGGCCGCTTCCCGGGAGAGCGGCGCTTACGTTCATACGCAAAAATATGCTGATTGTGAGGAAATAACGATGATAGTGAGAAACTTTAACGACCCAGAGGTGCTGCAGACAACCTACATAGCCCATCGCGGCGCCGTGGCAAGAATGGTTATGACGAGCGAATTCCTTCAAGGCATTGAATTTCTCGCTTACGCGATTCTTCCGCCGGGCAATACCATTGAGGAGCACATAGACCCCCTTGAGGAGATATACCTGATCTTCAAAGGGGGAGGGATCATGCAGGTGGGAAAAGAAGAAAGAGAGGTAAAAGAAGGCGACGCCGTTTGGATCCCTGTTGGCGAACCTCACAGCCTGCGGAATACGAAGGACGAAGAAACCTTCGTGCTTGTGATCGCTGCGTACACTTAGGGGCAGGAACAGGCAAGCTCCCTAACTGAGGTACCCCTTGAATATTAAACCGGGAAAGCACATTGCCATTACAGTAGACATGGACCCCTTACGAGAGACTATCGACGTAAAAAGCTCCACGGTCCATGATATTGTTGACGGAAAGATCATAGCGGCGCAGACAGACCCCCCTCTTCTGAAAAGCTACCTGAACAAGAGCATCTACATAACCTACCTTGAGAAAGAGGCGGGAAAACCGGTGCGGTATGGTTTCCCGGCAACGGTGCTGGAGTTCATAAAAGATTACAGGCTGACCTCTTCGGAGGTGGCACCGGCGATAGCCCTCATGCAGGAAGCAGAGATCGAACAATGTAACCTGAGGATGTTTTACCGCTTGGAGCCGCCGAGCAACAGCGGGCTTGATATCTACATTGGAGGAGAAAAGGTCAACATAATTGATATCTCCATTGGTGGCGCGAACTTCAGCCACAGCAGAAGCAGCCCTTTCCATGCCAACGAGACCGTAAAGCTTGTCCTGAGCATCGGCGGCGCAGAAACGAAGATCGATGCCCAGGTGTTGAGAGTAAGGGAGCCCGAGAACGACAGGCTGAAAAAAAGCATTGAGCTCGTATCGGTATATTTTATCAATATGCCCGGAAGCACAAAGAACGCACTGAGCAGAAAGATAAGAGACATCGAGCGGGCAATGCGGTTCGAGAACAAGTTCTATAAGAACAGCAGATAGCATATAGTAACCGCACGTGAAACAATATCGAAATCCTGGTGCGGTCGTGCTGATTGTTTCACGTGGAACATTCCCGGCGGGCGGTCTTTCTCCCTTCGCGCCTTACGGCTCATGACCTACGGATGCCTTGCTGCGGGCCATGAGCAGGCCTTCTCAACGAGCGCACAGCGCCGAACGGTTTCTTTGCGGCTTCGATATAGGATATAGGAACTACGATATACAATATACCGTGGGCTGCCGCGTTAATCTCCGTACTCTTCAAGGTAGCGTTCGATGTATTCGGCCACCTTTTCGTTAGGCCGGTACACGCCGAAATGCCCTTCGCAGAGGATGTCGGCCTTGAGGGCAAGGAGCCTTTCCATGGACTTCTGCCACCGGGATATATCTGCGCCAAACTCCGCGAGGAAAGGGCCGTGGATATCCTGGCCGAAGAGGACCCTCCCCGCCAAGGTATCTGTATAAACGGAGATCGAGCCGGGCGTGTGGCCGGGCGTGTGGAGGCAGACAACGTCGCCCGCGGGAAATTTAAGGCGCTGCTCCTCGCCGGAGATCTTCACGTCAACGGAGAGAGGGGCGAAGGTAACGCCGTACCAGTGAGCAGCCGTCATCCTGTCGTCGCCCCTTTCAACCGCGCCGGCGTCGAGTTCGTGCATGAAAATTCGCGGGCCGAACTGTTTCTTGAAAACGTGCGCCCCGCCGACATGGTCTATGTGGCAATGGGTGAGGATCACCGTCGTAATCTTTGCGGGATCAAGCCCAAGGCGTGCAATGTTGCCGGTTATGGCCTCGACGCTGGCGCCCGCGCCGGCATCGATGAGGATCAACTCGCCGGCGTCGATGAGATATACCGAACAGTCCTTGGGGTCGGTAATATCCGAGCCGCCGACAATATATATGCCCTTAACAATCTCTTCTGGACCCATACCCTGCTCCTGAATATGAATTGCCCTGTACGCAAGGCACAAACAGTCTAAAATCCTGAAGGTTTTTTATCAAGATCTTTTATCGCCGGGAGCGGGCATCCCTCGGCCGGAAGCAGCAGCAGGGCCGGGTTGGCCTTGACACTCCCCTGACTGACGTTGTATTATCAATAAAAAAGGAGGAACACTTATGAAGATAAAATGGTATGGCCACGCATCATTTAAGATAACGACAGAAAAAGGGGTAAGGATTATCATTGACCCTTATGAGTCCGGTATTTTCGGGGGCGCTATCGCCTACGGGAAGGTTACAGATGAAGCAGATATTGTCCTTACAAGCCACGACCACGAAGACCACAATTATATAAAGGACATTCAGGGAAAATTCAAACATATCAATCAGGCAGGATCGCACGAAGAGAAGGGCGTAAAGATACGGGCCATCCCGTCATATCACGATACCTCAAAGGGGAAAGAGAGGGGGGAGAACCTGATCTTTATCATCGACGTTGACGGGCTGACCGTAGGTCATATGGGTGACCTCGGCCACATTCTTGAAAAGGACATAGTGAAGCAGATCGGCAAGGTCGACGTCCTTCTTGTGCCCGTAGGGGGCTTTTACACAATCGATGCCAAAGAGGCAACGCAGACAATGAACGACCTGGCCTCCCTTGTGACGATACCGATGCATTATAAAACGGAAAAATGCAACCTCCCGATTGCAGGAGTCGAAGAGTTTACCAAAGACAAAAAGGCCGTACGGACAACGGGCGGCCCCGAGGTAGAGATCACGAAGGCCAACCTTCCGGAATCGCAGGAGATCGTTTTGTTGCAGTATGCCCTGTAGAGATTCCCGCGTGGGCCGAAGAGCAATGAAAAAACTTTTTTCGAAGGAAGAGATAGGCGGCGCGGTCAGAAGGCTTGCCTCATTGATAGAGAAGGATTTCGAAGGCGAGGACATCCTCTTTGTCTGCCTCCTGAAGGGCTCTTTTATGTTTACATCCGACCTGCTGCGCTGCATCAGAAGCCCGTCCAGGGTAGACTTCATGCGCGTAGCGTCGTACGGAAATGCCATGCAATCGAAAGGGGCGATATCGATCACAAAAGACCTGGAAGAGGACATTGAAGGCAAAAATGTGGTCATTGTGGAAGACATTATCGATTCAGGGATAACGTTGAGCTCGGTCAGGGATTTGCTCAAGGAAAGGAAGCCGAAGGCGCTGAAGATCTGTGCGCTTGTTGACAAGAGGGCGCGCAGGGAGGTGGAGATAGAAGGCGATTACGTAGGGTTTACGATTAACGACGGCTTCATCGTGGGGTATGGGATCGACTACGCGGAGCTATACAGGAACTGGCCGGAGATATATGTCGTTGAAGAAAACGAAAATGCCGGATAGCGCCTTGACGGCAGCCCATGGCTCATAGCGGCAACAGTATCCAGTACCGGACGCGCAAGGAAATAACGTGTTCTTAACGGCAAGAACGTTGCTGTGCGCAGCGCTCATCGTCCTGATTTCTGTAAGCGCGTCGGCGTTCCGGAACGAACCTGACGGATACGGCGGGATCGCCTGGGGGACAAGTATTTCTGCAGTAAAGGGCATGAAGATGGTGGGCGCCAACCCCGGGTTCCCTGACAGGAAAATATATGTAAGGCCCGGGGATGCGCTGCGCTTTGGTCATGTTGACCTGGAAGGCATAGAGTACGAGTTCTTAAGGGGAAAATTCCGGTCAGCGACCTTGAAGGTAAAGGACCTTGCCCGCTATATGGCCCTTAAAAAGGAGGCCTTCAGGCGCTTTGGCTATGGCCGGGAGCTGCACCCTTTCGCAGAGAGATATTTCTGGGAAGGGGAAACCTCGAAGATATACCTTATTTCAGCCTTTGACCTCTCCTGAGATGATGCCTACGGGGAGGGCCTCCTCGTCATATCGTCGAAGAAAGCCGTGCGCTGATCAGGGGCCAGCCGTCAGTCCCTGAAACTCTAAATTCTAAATCCTAAGCACCAAATCCTAAACAATATCAAAATCCAAATATCGAATGCTCTAAACAAAAACTCCCTATGTTTTGAATTTTGAACATTCGAATTTGTTATGTTCCACGTGGAACATGGCTTATAAAAGGGAGGCGTTGCTGGATGTTTGTAAATCGCGAAGATAGAGGACACATATCGCTCAGAATAGTTTATAATATGACCAAAAACTGCGGAGGTGTCCATGGCGGACAGGATGCGGGCGGACGATCACCTTATATCGCGGGACGATTGCGCGCTTATTATCATCGATGTTCAGGAGAAGCTGATACCCGTTATCTCGGGGAAAGAGGGGGTCGTGCAGAACGTCATACGCCTTGCGCGTTTTGCCGGTATAGCAGGGATCCCCGTTGTGGTCACCGAGCAGGAAAAGCTCGGGCCGACGCTCCCTGAGGTAAAAAAGGAGCTCGCCGCCTTCAAGCCAGTTCCTAAAACTCACTTTAACTGCTTCGCCTGCAAAGAGTTCAGGGACGAGATGTCAATGATAAACAGGCATACGCTGATCCTTACAGGCGTAGAAGCCCACATCTGCGTTTTGCAAACGGCGCTCCATGGGGTGGAAAACTATAATGTTCACGTTGTGGGCGACGCAGCTTCATCGCGCGCTCCTGAAAACAGGAAAGTGGCCATGGACCGCATGATGCAGCGGGGCGCAACGATAACTTCAACAGAGATGTTCATATATGAGATATTGCGGAAGGCGGGGACCGATGAGTTCAGGGCGACGCTGCCGCTTGTGAAATAAAGCCGGATGGAACAATACGTAAGTCGTATGACCCAAACGTAAATAGACTGGATATTCCGGTTCAGTTATTGAATATTGGGTATTGGTGATTAATTGGATCTTGGTTATTGGAGATTGGTTATTTACTTTACTACTGCTTTACGTATACGAGGTCCGTTGCGGAGAAGCTTGTTCCCTTTTTCGGCTTGGCCCAGCTTGCATCCACACCAAAAAGCTCAACGACCTCAATCTCGCCCTTGAAGCTCCCCTTTTGCCTGCCGAGAGGGGTTTTTGTCTTGGAATCCAATATCTGTTCGCCGGGCGAATATACCTCAAGGATGCCGCCCTTTTCGAGGCCGGACAGCCTCCCGGCATTGAGATAGACCTTTCCTTCCTCAATGGATGCGATACGGGCATGCCAATCAAGGGTGAGGACCGCCTTGAGGAGATCGTCGGCGATTATCTCTATTGCCAGGTCGATCGATTTCATTTTCGCCTTCTCAGAGCTCATGTCTCCCCCCTCCCGCGACAGGAAGACGGGGTTTCTTCCTGAGAGCTGCTTCAGTATCGTTCCCGTATCTGTATTGTAGACATCGACAGACAGCTTCGACATGGCGAAGGACGTTTCCTGCTGCTGCTTGCCCTCGATCTTTGACGTGCTTGTATATACGTCTGAAAGATTTGCCTTGAGGACCGCCACAACCCCAAAGACCTCATTGAGCGTCTTCAGATTGGTGGGGTCGGTGAGAATACCCTGTATATTCGTAGTGTTAGGGTCGATGCAAATAGTGGTGCCGGTGTTCTCAAGACGGGAGATAAGCCGTTTTGTTGCCAGTTCCCCGAGGTGTTCTTCTTTATAGTTCGTCGTATCCGTTACCGGGAGAACGATGACCTTCCTTTTCATTTTTGGCGAAGGATAATTGAAGTTGACCATGGCAAGGCCCGGCATGAAACCCATGCCAAGCGGGATAGATCCCATCTGCATGGGGTATACCATCTGCGGCGCGATCCCCTTCTTCTTTAGCTCTTCTTCGAGCTTGGCGAGCCTTTTCTCCATCTCGTCCCGGTCCTTTTTCGACGCCGCCCCTCCGGACAAAAGCCCTTCGCCCAGGCCGGGGGAGTACTGGTCTTTTCTGATCCAGACGTATTCGGGCTCGTAAGGCGAGAGCATGTACCTTCTGTTTCTCGCGTAGATGTATTCAACCCCGTCGATGACCTTAATGTCACCGGGTTTCTGGTCGCCCACCTCCACCTTGTCCACCTTTTCCTTTTCGCCCTTGGCTTGCGAAGACTTCGTGGTTGTGGCAGGCTTGTCTTCCTTCTTTTTTGTAAAAGGGATGTAACTGCACGACAGGAATGTAAGTGCAAGAAAGAGAATGATAAATTTTCGCATCGCGGTAATTATAAGTCAGAAAGGTTCGCAAAGTCAAATCGTATAAAAGAAAATCGACGCTACGCCCCTTGATTAAAAAGAGGCAGTGTAAAGCGAAAAACACTTCCCTTGCCGGGCGCGCTCTCAACCCAGATCTTCCCTCCATGCGCTTCCACAATTGACCTTACAATAAAAAGGCCGAGGCCTGATCCGCTTTCCTTTTTTCCAAAGCTCCCTCTCCTGTACTTGTCAAAGATATAAAGGACCTCATCCGCAGGGATCCCTATGCCTTTATCGCTGACCGACGTAACAATGAAATTCCCGTCCTGCCTTGCGCCTATTAAAACAGGGGAATCTTCGCCTGAAAACTTCATCGCGTTGACAACCAGGTTCACAAGAACCCTTTCAACATATGACCGGTCGGCAAAAACGGGCGGGAGCAGATCCATTTCCGTAACGGCTATCCTCGGGCCGTACAGCTGGGCAATCTCTCTTAGCACCTCAGCTATATCCATGGCCTTGCGCGCAAGCTCAAGCCTTCCGGACTCGATCTTTGATATATTCAGGTAATTTTCAACAAGGTGATAGATCTTCGAGGTATTGTCCTGAACGCCGGCGATCTTTTCCCGCAGCGGTCCCTCAAGGTGTCCGTATTTTTCCTTCAGGATCCTGTTCAGGAAGCCGGTCACCGGTACCAGGTATGACTTGATGTCGTGGGTGATCGATGATATAAAATCGGCCTTGAACTCCTCGACCTTCTTTTCTTTTGAAATGTCCCGAAAAAGGACCACGTGGCCGGTTTCCTCGCTTTCAAGGATATATGGCGATATGTGTGCGTTCAGATATAAAGGCGATGAAGGGCCTTTGAACAGAAATTCCAGGCGCGTGGTCTGCTGGCCCGGCTCAATATGAACCTCTTCAAAGACCGTTTTATAGTGCCTGCCTATCGTCTGGTGCCTGTCAACGCCGGTTATTGTTTCTGCAGCCCTGTTAAAGTAGGTTACCGCCCCCTTGTCGTCCAACGTCATGATGCCGTCGTCCATCGTTTCGAGAATGGTAAGAAGCCTTTTCCTGTCGTACTTTATGGTTTTTGATTTTGCCTCGAGGGCGCTGTTGATGGTTCTCATCGACTCGATGTTCTCGCCAATCGTCTTCTCCCGTGCCGCAATCGATTCGGCCATCTTATTCATCGATGACGCAATAAGCTTGAATTCCTTGATCGATATGCCCGTAACGTCTATACGGGACCTCGTGTCCCCTTTTTCTATATCTTTACAGGCATCGACTATCCTGTTAAGGGAGGGCTTTATGCCGGCGGTGATAAGGAACGCAACAAGAATGACAGCGAGGGCGGAGAGGCACGATATGGTAATGAAGGTGTAAAGAAGTTTCTTTTTAGAAGGCACGAAAATGTTTTCGTTCACCGCTATCCCGTATGCCCACCGGGTGATCACGTTTCCATATCGATAGGGTTTATAGATGGTAAAATAACCGGTATTGCCGATCCGGGTCTTGCCTATATATTTTTCTCCCTCGCCGTAGATAACGTCTGTAATGTCCTGCCGCAGATCCTGTGTCTGGTAGCCGGCAACCTTAAAGATCGTACTGAAGACCCGTCTTTCTTTATAAAATATCGAAATGAACACGGGCTCATCACGCTTTCTCGCCAGGAGCCCTGATACGTTGTTAACAAAGGCGCTGCCGCTGCCGAGGACGACAAGCCCCGTTATGCTGCCGGACAATCCGGATGTTTCCCCGAAGGGAACGCTGACGAAGAGCGCAGCACGCTCGACCGCGCCTGCCTTCACGAAGGTAAAGCCCCTCAAGATGTTCTTTTGCAGTTCCTGCGGAGGCCGAACGTCAACCAGCGGATCGTGAGCCCCGTTGCTCACCGTAAGGGCGAACCGGCCCTTATTATCAGAAACATGAATTACGTCAATATTTTTTTCCTTGAAGGAATCCTGGAACAGCTGCCGGATCATCTTTTTGTTACGCAGACGAAAGGGCTCCTTAAACCTGTTGTTTATCGACAGCCGCGACAGGTGCGTCTCGATGCCGTCGAGCTCCCTGTCGATGGCAAAGTTAAAAAGGTCTACATCTGCAGTGAGCCCTTTCTCAAGTTCGTTGACGGCAATCTGTTCTATGGAGGTTATGCCTGAATAGGTTGTGATAATCGAGAGGATAACGATAAGGGCGACAAAGAAGACGAGTATTTTTGTAAAGAGCCTCATAATGCGCGGGGCGGAAAGCGCGAGTAGTGGTTACGCCGGACCCACGGGCAATCTTTTATAAATGGAGGTGACGGGGATTGAACCCGTGGCCCCCTCGTTGCGAACGAGGTGCTCTCCCGCTGAGCTACACCCCCGGTGTTCATAATATTATGTCATGTCTTCTTGAATATCAAGGAATATTCGATAAAAACGCAACACGTTGCAGGCCTGCGAGGGAAGCCCCTGCTCGCCGCCCTTAAGGGAACGCCACGCAGCAAGCTGTTTATGGGCAGGGCGCTAAAGCCCGAGGATGTTTTTGATGGTCTGTTTCAACTCCCGCGTATCTGCTGATTTGACAACGTAGCCGTCGGACACCCAGCTTGAAAGGTCCTGTTTGAACTCACCGTACGCGGAGCAAAGGACGACGGGCTGGTCCTTGTTCGCGTTCTTGATCTCATTCAAGGCCTGGATGCCGTCCATGCCGGGCATCTTAATGTCGAGAACAACGAGATCGAAGCGCCCCTTTTTGAGCTTGTCCAGCGCCTCAAGCCCATTCGAGGCAAGATCTACATCGAACCCTTCCTCTTCAAGTTCCTCTTTAAAAAGCAGCCGTATGTTCTCTTCGTCATCCACCACCAATATTTTTGCGTTCTTCATAAAAGCTCCTCTTTTGTTGTATGATTTTTTACCGGGAGGTATATGATGAACGTTACCCCCTTCCCTGCTACATTTTCTACATCGATGTGACCTTTATGGTTCATGATGATCTTGTTGGAGATGGCAAGCCCCAACCCTGTCCCCCGCTCTTTTGTTGTGAAGAAAGGGTTGAAGATGTTGTCGATGATCGCCGGATCTATGCCGCCCCCGGTGTCGGAAATAGAGATGGCAACAAAGGACCCGTTCTCGTATGCTGCCTGTTTTGTCTGTATTGTTATGGTGCCGCGGCCGTGCATGGCTTCATGGGCGTTTATAAGGATATTGATAAGGACCTGTTTCAGCTGCTGGCTGTCACAGGCAACAAGGGAAAGCCCTTGATGATAGGACCTTGAGATCTCGATCTCTTCCCAGGAGGCGTCTGATGTAAGGAGGTAGATGATCTCGTCGAGATAGTCGTTGATGTTGCATGTCTCGGCAACAAGAGGTGTTTCTTTGACGTAGTTGAGGACCTCGTTCAGTATGGACTCGAGCCTGGTAACCTCGTTGAGGATGATGCGGATGTATTTGTTTTCAGTTCGGTCGATGTCAACCTGCCTGGCAAGCCTTTTGGTGAACCCTCCGATGATAACAAGGGGGTTTTTTATCTCGTGCGCGATGCTGGCGGTCATTTCGCCGAGGCTCCGGAACTTTTCCTGTTCGATCAACCTCTTCTGTGCGTCGTTTAGTTCCCTCACGGCGTCCCTGAGGCGAGTGTTCAGCAGCGTGTTCTCCAGCCCGCTCGATATGTAATTAGCTATTGTGCTTATAAGGTATTGCCCATCCTCTCCGAGGGCGTAGCTTTGCCCTGTCTTCTCGGCGCATATGGTCAGCGTTCCGAGGACGCGGTTCTTTGATGCGATGGGCGCCGAAAAGAGAGTGTACTTGAAGGAATCTTCATATTCGTCAGGCGCGCAGTCCTTTATCGATACTGCGCGGAGAAGTCGGGTTGCCGCCTCTTCGAGCTCTTCCACGTGGTCCTGGACAGAGGGCTCGATGATCCCGTAGGTAAAGCGCTGGGCGTCGAGCTTCAGGAAGGGGTATCCCAGCATGATGGTAACGAATGTCGCATTCAGCGATTTTGCTATGACCAGGGCTATATTCTTCAGGAGCTCCCGGGGCTCTGCGTTTGATGTAAGCATCTTCCCCAGCTCTGTAAGCGTCGCAAGCTCGCTGATCCTTTTCTTGGAAGAGAGGATCAGCTCATAAGAACGGAGTATTCCGCCGACCTCCCGGGAAAGGATGGAGAGGAAGACCTTATCCGCATCGTGGAGGGTATCCCTGCTCACGGCGCACAGGGCAAGCACCCCGTAAAGGTAGCTGTCGTCGGCAAGAGGGAGGAACGCAAAAAGCTTATAGTTCTCGATTCTCCCGTCAAGGTCGGGATAAAAGAGGCAGCCGAACCGGGGCGGGATGTCCCGCTTCGTAAAAAAGAGCGGCGACCGCTTCTGCGCGACGCTTCCCACGACCCCTTCGCCGACGTGGCAGCGATACTGGTTCAATATTTTAAAAAGGACGCTTTTCTGGTTTGCGTACCTGCAGCTGAGCCTCCTGTCCTTGTCGAAGGTATAAATAATGGCCTCCTCTGCATTCATGTCCCGGGAGATAATATTAAGGATAGAGATTATGCGCGAAGAAAGCTCAATGTTTGAATGGGAGATCTCAATGATCTTCCCGAGAAGATCAACGGGATTCATGCTTTGCGATTGCTTTTTTATAGAGCCCGACATATTCTTTTGCGGATCTCTCCCAGGAGAAATCTTCTGTCATGCATCTCTTTACGAGGGCCGCCCAGGCCTTTTTGTTCCGGTATAGCGATAAGGCCCTTTCGACGGCGTCGAGCAGGGCCTCTTTTGAGTAATCATGGAACTTGAAGCCTGTCCCCGTGTCGGGCTGCTCCGTGTAGTCTGTGATCGTATCTTCAAGCCCTCCGACTCCCCTCACGACCGGCACCGTCCCGTATTTGAGGCTGTAGAGCTGATTAAGGCCGCAGGGTTCGTACCGGGAGGGCATGAGAAACATGTCCGCGCCCGCCTCAATAAGATGGGCAAGCTTGTTGTCGTAGGCTATCTTGAGGGAGAACGACTTAGGGAATTGTTTTGCAAGCTGCGCCAGGAGGTCGTGATATTTCCGTTCCCCGGTGCCGAGCACGACATACTGGGCGCCGAGGGCGAGCATTTCCTTCATCGATGACCCTATGAGGTCAAAACCTTTCTGGTCGGCCAGCCTTGAAATGGTGGCAATAAGCGGAACGTCTTCCCGGACAGGCAGCCTGAAGGTGTCCTGGAGGGAACCCTTGCAGATCTTTTTGTTGGCCGGCTTGTCGGCGGTATAGCGAGCCGGGATAAAGGAGTCTTTTTCGGGGTTCCAGTCGTTATAATCGATGCCGTTTACGATGCCGAAGAGGTCGTCCTTCCTCGTTTGCAAAATGCCGTCGAGGCCGCAGCCGAACTCTTCTGTCTGGATCTCCTCGCTGTATCTTTTACTTACCGTGTTGACGATATCGGAAAAAACGATGCCGCCCTTGAGGAAGTTGATATTACCGAAGAACTCAATAAAATCAGGCGTAAAGTATTCCCAGCCGATATTGAGAAGGTGCATGTCATAATGCCAGAATATCCCCTGATACCCGAGGTTGTGAATGGTGAGGAGGGTGGAAACCTTGCTGAGCACAGGATCGTTACCGTAAAGGGTCTTGAGGAATACGGGCGTAAGGGCGGTTTCCCAGTCGTTGCAGTGTATTACGTCCGGGACGTAGCCGGTAACCTTGATGGCTTCGAGAATGCTCTTTGCAAAAAAGACGAACCGCTCGGCGTTGTCAAGATAATCACCGTCAGGGGTGCTATAGAGATAATCCCTGTAATAGTATTCGTCTTTTTCAACGAGATAGGCGGTAATTCCGTCGTATTCGCTTTCAACGATCTCCGCATCGATGTACCCCTGGGATATAGGGCAGGAGATCCTGTAGTTTTTATACCTCATGGGAAAGCCTTGCTCCTCGATGCCTTTGTGTTTCGGAAGGATGACCCTTGTCTCAACGCCGAGGCCTTTCAGGGCCTTGGGGAGCGCCCCTGTCACGTCTGCAAGGCCGCCTGTCTTGACAAAAGGGAATATCTCTGGCGATGCGATCAATATTTTCATGGTAACCCCCTATATCTGTGTTTCTTTAAGGTATTCCGTAGCCTCTTCGGGCGGCGTGGGGTTGATGTAAAACCCTGTTCCCCACTCGAAGCCGGCCATCTTGGTTAATCTCGGTATGATCTCTATGTGCCAGTGGTAGTGGGGCACCTGCCCGTTTCCGAAAGGAGCCGTGTGGATAATATAGTTATAAGGCGGCGAATTGAGCACCCTGTCGTACTTCTTGAGGACCGTGGAGAGCGTCTCGGCGAGGGCGAAATAGTCGTCCATCCTCTCGAAGGAGGCAAAGTAGGGTTCATGCTTTTTTGGCAGGATCCAGGTCTCAAAGGGAAAGCGTGATGCATAGGGAGACAGCGCGATACACTTGTCATTTTCAAAAACGACGCGGACGTTGTCCTCTTTTTCCTGGGCGATGATGTCACAGAAGACGCACCTGTCTTTAAACTTATAGTAGTTAAGGCCTCCGTTGATCTCCTCCACGACCCTCCGCGGAACGATCGGAAGGGCAATGAGCTGCGAATGGGAATGGTCAAGCGATGCGCCTGCCACAGAGCCCTGGTTCTTAAAGACCATGATGTATTTTAGCCGCTGGTCCCTTATAAGGTCCAGGATCCTTGCCCTGTAAGCGACAAGCACGCGCTGTATGCCCCCAATGTCCATGTGCGACAGCGTTTCGCCATGATGGGGGGTCTCGATTATGACCTCGTGCGCCCCTACCCCGTTCATTTTGTCATACAGGCCGATCCCTTCCTTGTCGAGGTTTCCCTCGACTCTGAGGGCCGGAAATTTGTTCGGCACGACCCTCAGGGTCCAGCCGGGCCCGTTCTGGGGAGAGCCGTCCTGCCTCGCCGAGTATACTTCAGGAGGGGTCATGTTCTCGTTTCCCTGACAAAGCGGGCACATGGGAGCCTTGGCCGGCGGCGCCTCTTCAACAAAGAAGACGGGCCTCTTGCCTCTTTCCGTGGAAATGATGACCCATCTATCAATAATAGGATCTTTTCTCAGCTCCGGCATGCGCTACTCCCTGATATTTTGACTTGGTTGGGTACACGTGATATGAATTACGAAAATGATACCCATAAAGGATAATATACCGACTCGCACTGGTACTGTCAAGAATCTTTCGCACTTTTCATAGCAACCTCATCTCATGGTAGTTGCCTTTTATCGTGTTGCCCCTGCTGCCTCCTCCTCAAGCCGGTCCATCTTCAGGTACTGGTTTATACCCCAT